>Ga0310342_100003717_pt1 | contig 10101 bp, 12 predicted proteins | sample S15DNA20500_MG_FD_206155 | JGI IMG/M metagenome (GOLD analysis project Ga0310342, IMG submission 206155) | Marine microbial communities from station ALOHA, North Pacific Subtropical Gyre - S1503-DNA-20-500_MG | ecosystem: Environmental > Aquatic > Marine > Oceanic | place: Pacific Ocean: North...
CTGAGCAGTCGGAGTCGGCAACATCTTCACCACCATCGGCAAAGACAGACCGAACCCATTCCCGTTCTTCGCCTTCAACTTCGCCAAACGCCTCCGCTCCAAATAATCTTTCACGCTGTCCTCGTCGTTCCGAATCATATGAACCACCGTCGGAGTCGGAAACAAATCCTTTACTACGTTTTTCGGACTCACTGGAGGGGATGAGGTTTTCGATGAGTTCTCTTGACTTGAAGAAAAAAGATTCAGACTCATCTGACCCGTGCTTAAGCCATCCATTTCCCCTGTAGGCAATGCAGAACCATCTATTTCTTCTATGTGGTGCCCCACATGCTTGATCTGCTCGCATATTTGTCCATCTCGCATCGTACCCACCCTCGGCCAAACTAGCGAGGACTTGCCCGAAGGCGTTACCTTCGTTGGCGGTGTATATTCCAAGAACATTCTCCAAGAAGAGCCATCTGGCTCCTGCTGCGTTTGCGACTCTGACAACATCATCAATCAACCATCTTTCATCGTTTATTCCCCGCTGACTGCCTGCCTGCGATACTGGCTGGCATGGAAAGCCAGCTATGCACACATCAACAGCAGGAGGATCTTCTATTTTAGTTATATCTCCTAAGTTTTCGACACCAAATCGTTCTTCGAGAACAACCGATGCCCACTTATCGCTTTCTGCAACCCATTCCAGTTGGAAATTGAACCCCGCATAGTGCAGGCCCAATTCAAGCCCACCATACCCGGCGCACATCGCTCCAACTTTAAGCGGTGTATCCATATCATCTCTCTATCTCTACTAGAGTTTCATCTACAACATCATCAAGTATTATATCACAGCCAGCATCATTGGCTGCCTTCGTTAATACATCATTGTCATAACCATATAACTTTGTAAAGTGTGTTCTGTAGTTGAACCATCCTTCAGCAGACATCCAAAACTTAGGATCTGTCTTCTGGTACAGTTCACCCAACTGCTCATCCGGTAGTAAAAATGACAGGACGCCCAAAGGCATATATAAAACCATGTCATAATTGCCACCGTCTTGCTTGCCATCAGCATACTTTATCATTAGATCCTGGAACGCTTTAACGGCTTCTTCAATAGGAGTTCCAGAGTAATAATCTATGTGCCCATATTCATTTCGTTCTCTAGGGCAGCCATCATCAACATGCGTTATCGTTCCATAAGAACGGCACACCATTGGGCGATACCCATATATGGTGCATCCGTTATCATAGAAAGCACAGAATCTAGTTGTCTTTCCATCATCTGCCCAATCCTTATCGAACATCGCATCTATCAATCTATTAACAGTAGAACTCATAAACTCATCAGCAGCATCCTTGCCGTTATCTTCCATTGTCAAGTAATACTGTTGTCTGATGTGATAGGCTATGCTTGCACACTCAAACATGTGGAGACGCAAACCTATTTTGCAACACTGTCCAGAACCCTTACATGCAAACTTACCCTTATTCTGTTCTGACTCAACATACCTTAAATGGTTATATACCATATCTAATTGCCCAAATAAGGCTATATCCGAAGAATCAACACTATGCCTCATACTTGATGTACTCATCTTTTACGACCTCTCTGCATTGCTTTACGCCTAATATCCATTTCTTTACGCTGCTTACGCTTCTGCCTCTCCACTTGTTCCTGCATTTTAGATTTTGGACGCTTCATGGAAGTGCTAGCCAAATTTCTGCCCTTACCCCTAAACTTTAGAAGATCGAATTTCTTAACCCAATTGTATAAAGCTTGAGGGGATATTGTGATGTTGTGACTCTGATCTAATCTCTTCGCTATGTCTGCTAAGTTCATACGTTTTTTAACGTAATGCTCGTAGAGCCATCCTTTATCTTTATACGGTTCTAAGGGCATGGTATACCTCTCACCAGATTGTACCAGACCCCGATGGCGAGAGCGTCGATTTCGTCGGAATTATACAATGAATCTTCAAATTCTTTTCCGTACTTATCTTGCATCAACTTCCTAACCCTGGACTTCCTCTGTATGGCAGCCCATTTCTTTGCTTCAGTAGCTCCCCATTGTGACTCAAATTTATCCTTCTCGGCCTTGGTTACTTTCTTATATCCAATCTGACTTTTCCAGACAAGCGGATTCGCCTCCACCACAAAAGCACAACTAGTTGCCAACACCCCCATAGTGTGTCCAATTATATAGGATATCAATTTACTAGTTTTAAAATTTTGAATAAAGACAGACTCTTCAATAACTGCAACATCTGGCCTATGCAATTCTATTAACCCAGGTATAGAACAACCAATAATACGAAGCTTTTCTTTAAAATCTGATGTTCCTGTTAAATCAATATTGCCAATCTCAATCACTTCATCATCCGTATACATTACAGCATAAGCTAATGACCTTGTAGACGGATCTATAGATATTATTTTCTGCTTCTTAAGCACACCTAACGACTTCATAAAGACATCTCCTTTCGTAACTTCTCTTCATCCCATCCCCAGCCGACCAAACGCATGATATAACGTTCTCTTTTACAACTTTCACAAATTGTTTCTTTATTATACTTAGACAATATAGTATCGCACTTCCTATTGAAACCAATACAAATTCTTTTCTTACCATAGGCTTCCTTATTCTCATGATACCTTCTGAGAATCTTAGCATTTGTCACTAATCTCCTACATGGAGTAGAACAGTATATAGCATTATATACTTTTGGTACAAACTCAGTTTTACATTCGTCATTTGCACAAGTTTTAGATTTTCTTTCCGACATCCGAATCTGCCCAACAAAAGTCTCTAGCATTGCAATACTGACACTGTTGAGAGCTTGCGCTTTTATACGGACGAACCGGTAGCGTATCCTCAAGAAATGCCTTGTATGTCTTCCTGTATTTTTTAAATAACTTTTCTATGAATTCATCATCACGTTCCATATATATGGGCAAAATTTCTTGATTATTCTTATTCTCATAAATTACAAAACCACTAGATAAATCCAAGCAATGCATGTATATCTGAGCCTGCCTGATATGATCATCCTTTGGCTTATTGTAGGTTCTCCTGTAAGCAAAGCCAGCATCCGATATCGACTTAAGTTCAATCAGTTTTTTACCATCAAAATTGATAATCCCATCAGCGGTTCCGCTGATGGGTGGATCGTCTAAACTTACCGGAATCTCTTCTGATTCTAAAATATTCATTGCCCTAAGATAGGAATATATACGTTCATGAACAGCATGACCATTGTCAAATATTCTATGTGTCTGAGGGGCAAAGGTGTTTTCAACTTCAACACCCCTAAACAAATAAACCCAATATCTAGCACACTGGTTGGTGTAACTGGGGTGGAATCCATCGACACGCTTTAATTCTGTTTTATTTCTTTCTCCTAAATGATCGTCAATAGATTTCAACAATCTCTCTGATATATCGTCAGCATCAACTTCAACGACAACCTCTTTGGCCGGCTCGACGGCCGGCTTCACGCGAAGTTTATCAAGACTTTTCATTAATTCATGCCTCCTTTGGCACTCAACTTCAACGTATTAATATTTTCTTCCAACGCCTGATACAGAGTTTTCCAAATATCATTTCTTAACTTATCTGTCTCTGTCATACGAGAAGACCGCCTCTTGTAGGCTTGAGACTTTACAATCATTTGCGTTCTATACGCTGCTAATATTGTAGCACATTTAGAAGCCTGAATTCCCAAATAATGATTTGGATTCTCAATAATATCACTGACAATCTTCATAACCTCTATGAATTCCTCAGCCTCATCGCCCATTGCATTTCTAATATAATCAGTATCAACTACTATATCCATTACACTTCCTTTCTATAACTCGTCGCCCCAAGAATCCCAACCTTCACGGTCAGCTCTTGCGAACATTTCTAATCTAGGACCAGGGCTAACAATCTCAACCCTATCTTTAAAAATCTCAGGTTTGGTACTATGCTTTGTACTCCCCTTATGGAACCAATTCGACTGTCCCATTTTTTGAAATTTTTGCATCGGCCTACCTCTAAATCCAAAAAGACAAAACTCTGTTGCAAACTGATATCCCATTGACGGGGCCAATGCTCTTGGTTTCGTCCAAACCATAGTCAAATGATAATTTACACCCCATCCCCTGATCACATCAAATGTTTCTTCTAGAAACTTATTTGTTGTCCAAGTATAAACATGAGCTCCATCATTAGTCAGGTTTTCAATTGGCAATTCTCTTATCTCATCAAGAGACATTGTTTTATAAGGCATTTCATGCCTTGATGTTCCTCTAAAAGATTTTGAAGAAAGAGTGATGGGCCAAGGTGGATCTATCGTAAGTGTATTATACTTTTTATCCGGTAGAGCTGAATTATAGATCATATCCTGTATCCTTTATCAACTCTCTAAATAGCGCCCACTCAATTATGGCAACTTTTACATCACTATCTTCACCCAAAACGACAGAAATACAAGGGTGCCTATATTGTGAATTCCAGGCATCCTTACGCATCTTCCTCCAAGCCTCTCTTGTAAGAGTAAACGTCTTTCCATTATGTTTATAATCTACAAGAAACTTACCCAACTTGGCATCGCCCTTCAGCATTCCACGTCCAGAGTTCTTTACCCCTTGAGCGCCATCTTTCTTAATCTCTTCTTTCTCAGTACGCTTAGGCATTCATTAACTCTTCCAATTTGACCTTATCCTCTACTGATAAGTCTATAGCGCCCAAACCATTCCACTTCTTATCCTCAAAATTGAACCATGCTCCCCTTCTCTCAATATGACCACTCTCTACAGCAGTATCTATAAGCTCCCTGTCATAGTCTATAGTACCCTCTTGAGGAAGGATGTAATAGTGTCCAGACGAACCAATGGAAGGAATTTGCTTAGTCTTGTCAATAGTCCAAACAACCTTCTGACTGGTAATCATCTTTGAATCGTCCCTCTCCATCTCTTTCGCTGAATAGGAAAGGAACAGCCGGACGATGTTATGCATATTGTGATGAACCGAATTGCCCATCTTTGCTTTGAGCTGTGCATACAAACCGCTCAAATCAACAGTCTGGTGTGCTATAAACAACATTATATTTCTCTCTTTATGCAAATGATGCACCAGTTTCTGCAAGAAGTAGCCCTGGGATCTAGCCTGCAATCCCAATGCCTTACCGCCCTCTGCCTTAGCATAGAACTCTTCTTTAATAATATTGCTTAATGAATCAAACAGAAAAATATGCTTCTCAACAGGATGCTCGAGGTATCCAATCAAATTCTTAATCAGATCCTCAACAACAGTTCCCTGCATTAAAACAATATCACTCGTATCAATACCACACTTTTCAGCATACTCGTCATTATACGAATATTCAGAATCAACAACAACCGGTCTGTAACCCATCTTCTGAGCATTTGCCATAACATGATATGCCATAGTTGTCTTTCCCGCTGACGGAGTTCCCCACAATAAATGGGTAGCGCCAGTATAAAAACCACCGCCTAAAGCACGATTAAGTCCCATGCTTGGCGTTGGGATTACTTCTCTTTGGGGGACCTTATCGCCCCTTCTTTTATCAATTACTAACATTTATATTCTTCCTCTCTATATAGTCTTCAATCTTAATCATAGAATTTGCAGTACTCAACTTATATCCGTCAAGTTTAGCAATCCTAGTTCTTCTATCAGAAATAGCCTCAAGTTTCGCTGCGTACCACTGATCATTGCTTAGCATCGTAGCAAAAACATTATATAGATTTGGGAAAATTACAATTTTAGACATTGTATCCCCATCCCAACAATACATATTTGCCATCTTCGTCCCCTTAGAAGTCTTAAACACCCTGTAATCAAAGCAATACATTAAAGCCTTCTCGTCACCAAATACACCCAAACCATGATCATACAAATACTTGTTATAATGTTCTTTACCTTTATTCATCAATTTTATTAAATTATGCAAGTCAGTATCCTGATATTCAAACGCATCGCAATGCATATGTATACCTTTATCACCAACTAATGCATAAACATAATCTCTAGTGGATATTTCACAATCCCTATCTGCGAACAATGTTAAGTACCCTGTCTCATCTTCCAACTCGATCCTCATATTCCCAGGCCACTTCTTGGCAGCACGCACAACGCCTCTAACGATATGCAGCTCTGGATCCTTAACATCAAAACTTGCACAATCTTCTACATACTCAGTAAAATCATCATTAAAGGTCTGCCTCACTGGAAGGCCAAGGATTGGAAGATAATATTTCTCATGCTCATACTCGGATACATGATGTATAGATGCAAACGCACCAACCTTATCTAAATTTTCCACAATAGTTTTATTCACTGCACCTTTGCGACACTTACCAACAAATTCTTCATAAGAAGAGAATGGGCGTTTGATTTTTATTTCCTCAATCGCCTTTTTGCCACAAGATGCAACATTTGACAACCCAAATCTAATACCATAGCCATCAATATAATCAGCAGTATCAATAGTGAAATAGTCATCAGACGTATTAACATCTGGAGGAAGTACCTCTATCCCCAGCCTCTTTGCTTCAAGAATATAAGCGGTTATCTTCTCTTTATTATTCTCATTAGATAACATGCTCCACATATACTCCAAAGGATAATGATACTTTAACCACATTGTTTGATATGTAAGCATTGAATACGCAACAGCATGTGATTTATTAAACATATACAAAGAAGATAACTCAAAATCATTCCATACCTTCTGCGACACACTTTTGCTAAGCTTCCCATTATTCAAGAACTTATCTTTGAACCTATCAAACTCTCTAATATCACGCTTCTTGCCAATAATCTTGCGAAGATTATCTGCTTCCGACCATGTAAAATCAGCAATCGCAACAGCAACAGCCATCAGTTGTTCCTGGAAAATAACTGTTCCAAATGTATCTCTCAAAATAGGTTCAACCGACTCATGAATATATTTAGGTTTAGCCGTTCCCTTCTTGCATGCAATATACTCTTTGCCCTGAGACAGCAACGCCCCCGGTCGAACTAAAGCATTACTTATGACCAGATCGTTAAAATCTGAAATGCCCATACGGTCAATAAGATTTGTATAAGCACCCGCTTCTGCCTGGAATACACCAGAAGTGCTGCCAGAGTCGATTGCTTCATACACTTTAGGATCATCCAATTTTAGAGAATCTTCTTTAACATCAATTCCGTGTAGCTCTTTAATCTTCTTGATGCAATCAGATATAACAGAAACAGTTTTAAGACCTAGAATGTCAATCTTAATGAGTCCTATCTTCTCCGCATCGTTCATCTCAAAGGCCGACACAAGCGATCTGTCGCTTCCCCCGACCTCCTTACGAGTTTCCATGGGGCAAACCTCGCTGAGTGGCACAGAGGACACCACCATGCCCGCTGCGTGGATACCAGTATTGCGGATACGCCCCTCCAACTTCTCAGCGGTCTTAATGATGTCAGGATATCTATTGCAAAAGAGTTTACCCTTTTCATTAGTCTTCAACTCGCCAAGAGTTTCAAACAATGGTGTAATACCATTAACGTCTGCATACGGCAAAGCGAACACTCGAGACACGTCCTTAATAACAGACTTTGCCTTAAACTCTCCATACGTAGATATGGCTGCAACGTTATCGTAACCCCATCTTTCAACGAGGTAGTCTTTAACTTCTTTACGTCTTTTATCCTCAAAATCCAAATCAATGTCTGGATAATCATTACGCTCGGGGTTGATGAACCTAGCGAACAACAGGTCATACTTTAGCGGGTCAACAACCGTAATATCAAGAACGTATGCCAATAGCGAACCCCCAACAGACCCACGACCTGTTCCGCGACCTATACCATTAGTATCAGCCCACTTGATTAAATCCCAAATGATCAAAAAGTAATCAGAGAAATTCAGTGCACTAATAATACTCAACTCTTCCATAAGCCTTGTGAAATAATCTGGCTCTTCATCTAAACCCTTCTCTGTCAGGGCAAACAACGCTATCTCTTCCAAGTATTCATCAGAGTCAAGACTCTTCATATACTTAGGTAATAATGATCGTCCAGTTTCAACTTCAGCAGAACATTTCTCCGCAACCTCAATGGTATTAGACAATATAGAACTATCTCCGTAGCCAGCAGCATTAAACCACTCAGATATCTCATTTGCGTCTGCAACATACGGAGTTATATCGTCAAATCTTAAAAACCTGTTTGGATACATGACATTTAATTTATCTGTAACCGACATAGAAGGCATAGTGGCACAACTATGTTCAGTTGCATGTCTAACAACTTCAGCGTTAAATCCTGGGTATTGGGCAGCTGTCAGCAGTACCTCTTCACACCCGGCATCTTCCTTAGTGGGATAGTGACAATCAGCAGTTCCAACAACCTTCTTCCCATACGCCTGAGCGAGATCGATAATGCCATCATTGATCTCTTTAGGATTCCAAGGCTGTATTTCAAAATAGAAATCATCCTTGAATATTTCAATAAATTTCTCTGACAATCTTGCTGCTCGACTCTCATCACCACTCTCTATAGCTTTTGCTATAGCACTACCACGACACCCCGACAGAGAGACTACATCATTATCGACTAAAGAAGATAGCAATGAAAAATCGATTCTAGGTTTATAATAGAAATTATTTGCCCACGCTATCTTTGTTGCTTTAAATAACTTTGACAAACCCTCATTGTTTTTAGCAAGCAATATTAAATGGAATCTCTCTGCCTTTTCATCCATGTTGTCATTATTCACGTTTGGAACAAAGTACGCCTCTATCCCAAATATCGGCTTAACCCCGTATTGCTTACAAGCATTCTGAAACTTAAGCACCCCACCCATAGTGCCATGATCTGTAATCGCTGCAGCAGTCTGTCCATTCTTTGAACTAATGCGAGCAATGTCATCTGGAGTAGACATGCCATCCAGAAGACTGTATTCCGAATGACAATGTAAATGAACGAAATCACTCATCACGTCCTCCACACCTTCAATAAATGTTGCAACTCAACAGGAGAGATAATTACTGTTCTGACGCCTCCTTCGCTAAGCAACTCAATTGCGTCTTCATGATGGTATTTAGTCATAGCCCTAACTTCCTTTATTCCAGAATTAATAATAGTTCTAGCACAAAACACACACGGAGTGGTCGTTAGATACATCAATGCATTCTTAGTCTTAGAACCGTTATGTGCAGCATGTAATATAGCATTCAACTCTGCGTGTACGGCTCTACATCTACGGAAGTCACCACCAGGCTCTCTGGTTAGACAAGAAATGGTACAATGTTCGGTTCCTTTTGGAGATCCATTATACCCGGTAGATAAAATCCCCATAGTTTCAGGATCGACTATAATAGCACCAACAGCTCTAGATGGACACGTTGACCTCTGCGATACAACCTGTGCTATATTGAAGAAATACGAATCCCAATCTGGTCTATTATCTGGATCATGCTGTGCGGTCTTCATACCAATCCCTTTAAATCATACATGCCAGATAAATCACTAATCCTTATCCACGTTTCATCATCGAGATTATAGTCTTGAGACATCAAAACTCCTGTCCCTACTTTATTTATTTCATCAACCACTCTAGGATTATCATCTACGAACACATCCATTTCCAATTCTTTATACAACTCAACCTTTCTTCCATTGGTTGCAAAATGAATGTCTGAGTACATAAACCCCCACTCTTCCAACCATCTCCCAGTAACCAGTATAGCAGACTCTTTGGCTCTAGAAGTTACAAAATGAACATCATGCCCTGCGCCAAATAAATTGTTGACAACATGCCACGAAGTTCTTATTGGTTTCATATTCAACCAGAATGAACGACCCTCAAGAACCGACTCATACTCATCTGGTAGATCCTCATAGTCCAAAACCAACTCCCGATCACTTACATCGAGTCCCAAATCGTCAGCAAGATCTCTTGCGTTAGTAAGAAAATCACACACAACACCATCTATATCTAGTCCGTAGTTCATGTTAAGTATCAGAGGGAGAGGGGCGCTTGGTCATTCCCAATACTGTCTGTGCTATTTTCTTTTACGTTCCGCCACACAGACGATTGCCTCTCTCCCCCTAACAAACCTGCTTTCTACCAG
>Ga0310342_100003718_pt1 | contig 10100 bp, 9 predicted proteins | sample S15DNA20500_MG_FD_206155 | JGI IMG/M metagenome (GOLD analysis project Ga0310342, IMG submission 206155) | Marine microbial communities from station ALOHA, North Pacific Subtropical Gyre - S1503-DNA-20-500_MG | ecosystem: Environmental > Aquatic > Marine > Oceanic | place: Pacific Ocean: North...
CCGACACGAACAACGAACTGAGTGCAAAGATGGCATCGGCGATGTTGATGAGCCCATCGTCGTTGGTATCACCAGCATCTTTACAGGGAAGTGGCTCCGTACCGTAAATAAACAGCTCCGAGAGAACCCCGATCGGATCCCCGATATCGAATCCTCCATCGTCATTGGAATCACCCCGTATGAATTGTGGACCGCTGCTGGTTCCCGGAATGATGCCGATCTCCGAGATATTTGTGCCGTCAACGTAGAGCTCTATCAGGTTGGAGCCGTCCAATCCTGCCCGACAGATGAGGCCGGCGCTGGTCGAGAGATAGATGAATCCCACGATTTCATCGACGACCAGATGGGTGACCCCCGGCGCAAACGCTGACGGGATGATCGTTTCGATATTGGAGCCGTCATTATCACAGCGCTGGGTCGCGCCGGAACTGGTCAGCCAGTAGATCTTTCCCGCCACTTCATCATAACAGCAGTCTCGCGGTCCACCGAGACCACCTGCGACGATAACCTCATTGCCAGTGCCATCGAAGTTACGACGGGTGATCGATCCGGTCTGACTGTTGGTCAAATAGAGTTTCTCGCCGACCGTGTCGATACCGATCCCCGAGGTATTGAACATACCGCCGACCACCTGCGGGTTGGAACCATCGTAGCCGATGGAAAGCAGTTGACCGTTAAAGGCATTGATCCAGTAAAGACGCTGATCGGCCGGATTGGCCGCCAGAGCCTCGAACCCAAACGGATAGGTGGTGACTTGAGCGGCATTGGTGCCGTCGAGATCAGCGCTGGTCAGAGAGAAGGGCACCCGGAAGTAAAAGATCTTGCCGACGCTTTCGTCGACCGAAAGGGTCAAGGGTGCGGACGCAGTCGGCAATACTGTGGTCGTTGCCGTGGTCGCGTCATATCGCACCAGATCACTGCCGTCGATCCAGTACAGCGTCTGTGACTGAGCGGCAGGACAGAGCGACAAGAACCCGATCAGCAACAGCGATAACAGTGTCCAGCGCATGATCACCTCCAAAAAATACAAGAACCCCATCGTAACCTTCACTTGCCTGCCACGCACCGCTTGATCGCAGCTGCGAAACGTCCACAAACTGCAACCGAAGAATGACTTGTTGCGCCTCATTTGGGCCTGAATCTGGTGCTCTCGGTCGCGGCAGATTCGGTCCGGGGGTATCCTGCCTGACGGTCTCGATGCAGGAAGCGTCGCTGGCCAGGTTTCTTACCGGTGGAGATCGATGATGACTCCCGATCCAAAGCGATCCATGACAACCGCCATCGTGCTGGGCGCAATGCTGGCATTTCTGTGTGGTTGGCCTCTCCCCGATCCCACCACCGAACCTGCCGAGGTGCTGGCCGCACGGGTCCTGCGAATCGTCGAGAAGCACTACGTCGAACCGGTCGATGGTCAGGAACTACTGCGAAACGGCATTGACCGGGTCATCCAGGGCCTCGATCGAAACAGTCGATATTTCTCCCCCGCCGAGGCACGGCAATTTGAGCAGGAAACCGGCGGATTTCTTTACGGCATCGGTGTCATCCTGAGGGAAACGGAGCAGCAAACGCACCTGGTTGAACGGGTACTTCCCGATGGCCCGGCCAGTTCCGCAGGAATCCTGACGGGAGACCAGATTATTTCAGTCGATGGTAAATCTGCTCTGAACTGGGACCTCTCCCGTCTCTCTACACAACTGCGCGGCGAGCGCGACACGATGCTGGACATAGGTATCTCGAGGAACGAACAGCAATTGACCGTCACCGTCCAGCGAGACGAAGTACGTATCCCGAGTGTCACAGAGATCGCCATATTCACCGCCCAGGATGGATCTTCAGCGCCCACTGGTCTGGTTCGACTACAACAGTTTCAACCCAACAGCACCAGTGAACTGAAGAAGGCGATCGAAGCGATCATCGCTGGCGGTGCTCAGGGAATCGTCCTCGATTTGCGTGGGAATTCTGGCGGACTGTTCACCGAAGCGGTATCCATCTCCTCGCTATTTCTCGAGGCAGGACTGACGGTGGTAAAAACCAGAGGCCGAGCAGGGGAAAAGGAGGAACAGGTCTCGTCTGTCTCGCGACCGGGCCCCTTCCGTCAAATCCCCCTGGTCATCCTGATCGATGGTTCGAGTGCCAGTGCTTCCGAAATCGTCGCTGCATCGCTACGCGATCACCTCCGGGCAGCACTGGTCGGATCGGCCTCCTTCGGCAAATGGACCGCTCAAGATCTGATCTATATCACCAACAAATCGGAGCCTTCGCTGCTGAAACTGACGACCCAGTCATTCCATCCGCCAGAAGGAACACGAGTGAGCCGTGACGAAACGGGAAAGGCATCGGGATTGATTCCTGATCTGGCCGTGGCGCTCAGCCCGGAGGCAGCATTTCAGATCGCTTCTGCCAACCGTAGCCGTTCTTTCGACCGGATCGAACAACCCGATTCTGTCGCTAACCTCGCCACTCCCGATCCACAAGCGACGGTCGATTCACTCGGTAACGGAGACCCCGTACTCAGTGCCGCACTGGAACTTCTGTCGCAACCTGAACGCTTGCAGACTCTACTGAACCAACCCTCGACCGTATCGAAAGAGGAATCCCGTTGAAGGTACTGGCGATCGAGACTACCTGCGACGAAACCGCAGCAGCGGTGATCGAGAGTGGCCCCAGGGTGCTCTCCGATGTGGTCTTCTCGCAGGTCGTCGAGCACGCTCCCTACGGTGGTGTCGTTCCCGAGATCGCCAGCCGCAGTCATGTCGAACAGCTGACGGCGGTGATCGAGGACGCTCTCGATAAATCGGCTCAACAACCCACCGATCTGGATGCAGTAGCGGTGGCGTACCGGCCCGGGTTGATCGGGGCCTTGTTGGTTGGAGTGACCACCGCCAAGGCACTCGCCTGGGCCTGGGATCTGCCCCTCATCGGAGTCCACCACCTGGAAGCTCACCTCGAATCCGCTGCCCTGGCGGGTGAGGACACCCCTCCTCCTTACCTCGGCGTTGTGCTCTCAGGTGGCCACACCGATATGCATAGAGTCGATGGTGAAGGTCGTTCACGGTGGCTCGGTGGAACCCGTGACGATGCGGTCGGAGAAGCCTTCGACAAGGTTTCGGCGGTGCTCGGTCTCGGCTACCCCGGCGGGCCTGCGGTCGAGAAAGCGGCGCGAACGGGAAATGCCTCAGCGGTGAAACTGCCACGCACTTTGCTGTCGAAAGACTCCCTCGATTTTTCCTTCTCCGGCATCAAAACCGCGGTCCTCTACACCTGGCGAGGCCTCAACGCGACACACCAGGGGCGCGCACCTGGGGCCCCCGACCCCGAAGACATCTGTGCTTCTTTCCAGGAGGCGGTGTTCGATGTGCTGGCTGAAAAGATCCGTCGCGCCTGTCGTCAGGAATCTCTCGATACTGTCTTGCTCGGCGGCGGGGTCACCGCCAATGGTGCGCTGCGGCAAGGACTTGCCCAACGCCTGGGAAACGACATCAAACTGCTGTTTCCTCCACTGAAGTTCGCCACCGACAACGCAGCCATGATCGGCGCCCTGGCCCTGCGCCGTCTCGAAAAGGGGGAACATGACACTCTCGATCTGGTCGCGGAGGCACAACCATGAACATAACGGATCCTTTCGACTTCGATCATGACAGGGAACGTCGTACGGGTTTCCCGGAAGTGATTTACGGACAGAGCAAGACCCCGGATGAAATCACCACTGCCCTTCTCTCCATCGCCGATCGTTCCGGACGTGCGCTGGCCACCAGAGTCGATGGCGATCACGGTGCCGAAATCGCCGCTTCGGTTCCACAAGCACAATGGCACGAGCGCTGCCGCTGCATCAGCGTCGAACGGACCGTGCTACCGCGACAGGGTCAGGTCGCGGTGATCTGTGCCGGGACCAGTGATCTTGCCGTGGCCCAGGAAGCCCAGTTGACCGCTGATCTTGCCGGAGCCAACACTGAATTGGTTGCCGATGCCGGAGTCGCCGGAATCCACCGAATCCTTGCCCATGATGAACTTCTTCGATCTTCCAATGCCCTGGTGGTGGTCGCCGGGATGGAGGGTGCGCTGCCATCGGTAGTCGCAGGACGAGTGTCGGTTCCGGTGATCGCGGTACCAACCAGTGTCGGGTATGGCGCTTCTCTGGGCGGAATCGCGGCACTGCTCGGGATGCTTTGCTCCTGCGCACCAGGAATCTCGGTAGTCAACATCGACAACGGTTTCGGCGCTGGCATCATTGCCTCGAGAATCAATCGACTCGCCTGCCAGGGAGGGATCGCCGGTGAATCCTGAGCCGTTTCCGACGCCGCCAGAGGACCTCCCTCCTTTGCCTGAGCGACCCAACGATTCCAACAAGTCGATGATGGGTTCGGTCTGGATCGTCGGAGGATCGCCTGGACTCAGTGGTGCAGCCCTGCTCGCTGCTCACGCCGCTCTTCGAGGCGGCTGCGGTCGAGCCACCGTGGCGGTTCCCGATTGCTGTGCCAGTGCCGCCGAAGAACGCAAACCTCTGGAGGTGATGAGCTGGAGTCCCGGCAACGGAAAAAACCACTGGAGCCCGGACGCCATCGAATCGTTGATGGACAATTCTCATCCGAGCAGCTGGGTATTTGGTTGCGGAATCGGAAGGGAACTGGAAACCACAGTCGCACTCGGGGCCTTCCTCGCCAGCAGAACAGGCCCGACAGTCATCGATGCCGACGGCCTGTGGCATCTGTGCCAGGAGCCCAAATTGCTGCAGCAACTGGGTCCCGAAACGGTTCTGACCCCGCACTGGGGCGAACTGGAACGTCTACGAGATGCACTCGACCTGAAGGGCAGCAACCGCGAGGATCTGAGTGTCGAACTGCAACGGGTCAGCCAGGCGGTTGTGGTTGCCAAGGGCCCCGGTACCGTCACCACCGGTGGTTCCGGCAGCTACCGCAACCAGACCGGCAATCCGGGAATGGCCACCGCCGGTTCCGGGGACGTTCTGGCCGGTCTGATCGGTGCCCTGCTGGCACGAGGGGATGATGCGGAGGTTGCAGCGCGCCGAGGAGTCTGGCTGCACGGAAGAGCAGGCGATCTGGCGGCTCAACAACATGGTGAGGAATCTCTGGTGGCAGGTGATATCGTCGAGGCACTGGGCCAGGCCTTCCGCGAATACTCTGGCAGCAGCCACCGGCAACAAGAGGAGCCAAGATGAAGATGCCCGTGGAAAAATGCCTCGTCGACAGTTACGAACTGAAGGCCAACGAGGACCTGGGCCACGGTTGGTTTCGTCTCGACATTCACGCGCCCGATATGGCACCGATGATTCGTGCCGGTCAGTTCGTCCAGGTCCGTGTCGACTCTGGAGATACACCACTGATCCGACGCCCCTTCAGCGTCTACGATGTCAATCCGACGCCCGGTCCCGACGCCTCCGAACTGTCACTGCTGGTTCAGAACGTTGGACCAGGAACCCGCGTCATGAGTCAGTTGCGATCTGGGGATTCGATCGGACTGATGGGTCCACTCGGTCACCCGATGCCACGCCCTGATCTTGACGATGGCGGAGTGCTGTTCCTGGTCGGCGGAGGCATCGGCGTCGCCCCGCTCTATCTCTACAGTCGCGAACTCGCCAAAGAGAAATCGACCCTCGATCACCGAGTGCTGCTGGGAGCCAGGAACCGTTCTCTTCTGATCGGACTCGATGCATTCGAAAAACTCGGCACCCATACAGTGGCCGCGACCGATGACGGTAGTCAGGGATATGCCGGCAATGTCATCGATTTGCTGAGCACAGAGCTCGACGCTATCACCGAACAAACTCCGGTAGCCGGGATCGGCTGCGGCCCTCACGGCATGAACCAGGCGCTGCGGGACCTTGCCGTAGAGCGTGATTTGAACTTCTGGATCTCGCTCGAGAACTACATGCCCTGTGGCTTCGGAGCCTGCTTTGGCTGCGTCATCGCAACTCCGGAGGAGCATGAATTTCGTTATCGGAGGGTGTGCGTCGAAGGTCCTTGCTTCCCGGTCAAGGAGCTGCCGGCGCTGCTTTAACCGTACACATCTATTACGCCACCCCATCGAGCACATAAAAGTCGCTCAATGGGCCACCAGATGTAGATCAGAAATCGGTCCGAAGGTGCCTTTGCCCGTATTCTTCCGTGACGGTCTCTCTCACTTCTCCACTCAGGGTCTCCCATCCGTACGGCAAGAATCCTGAATCGGCTGAATTCCAACCGCTTTTTCCGTTTGGACCGTTCTTCTGGAAGTCATCGACACAATTCGCTATGGTGTTGCGGACGGCGCGGGAGCGGCGTAGCTGATTCCTGAAACTGATGGAATCACCGCCGAACTCGCAAAACAACACCTCAGACTGAGGGTGCGAATTGAACCAACAATTCAGCGCCTGGAAGTAAGGTGCCACCGCTTGATCTGGCGGCTCGCCTAAGTCAGGTCTGTTGGATGGTCTGGGTCGGAGTTGTGGGCCGCTGAAATTGCACTCCGGAGGGGCGACTGCCCCCTCGATTCTGATGCGCCGGGAGAGGACTCCTCTCCCGGCACTTTTTTTCACTTACCTGTCAAAGCTGCAACGTCCCGGCAAACTTCGATCAGCGAAGAGAACCGTCCCGGCCGGGTGAAACCTTGCCAGCGGAAATCTTCACCGCGGCCCGGGTGGAAGTGACCACCTCCAACTCTTCGATCCGAATACCAAACCCTTGCTGCCCTGCTGCCTCGCCAGCCTCTACGGCGAGAACGCCACCTTCCAGGGCAGCGGCTACCTTTTCAGGTCGAAAGGTCAGTTCCTGCGCAGGAGGACCAGAATCCTCCAGCAACTTCATCTCGGTCGATTCCAGCACCGGGCTATAAACCAAGATCAGGATGCAGATGAAATCTAATATCGCTTCAGTTCTCCTTCTCGCAGCAGTCGATTTTGGCAGCCAGAACGAAATCAGCTTCTGTCAGCCCATCAACGGCATGAGTCCAGATACAAATCTCTACTCTTCCCCAGGTAAAGGAGATATTTGGATGATGGCCGAGTTCCTCGGCCACCTTTGACACCAAGTTCACATGTTCCAGCGCACTGACAAAATCCTTGAACTCGAACACTCGCACCAGATGGTGATGCTCCTGGCACTGCCAACCATTGAGTTGAGGTAACCAACTGTCGATCTGGTCTGGCGACAGAGACGCCGTCTGTCCGTGACACGGCTCACAAACTCTCTGGGAAAGTGGAATCTCTTCATTCATTTCGGGGCTCCCTCCTGGAACTGATCCTAGAAGGTGGTTTCAGCGGTGCCATTGACCGGTAAGACATATCTGACAGGAAAGACATAACTGCAACCTAGGGCATTAGTTACAGCTTCAACGGGTGGTTGCTCCCGGCCATTTTTTACCGACAATGGCCACAGCTAGCCACGCCATGGGCCGGATGATTGATTCAAGGGCGATCCTTGGCCTTTAACACTTGGCATGCACCTTGCTTACAAAGTAGCGGTTCTGTTCCAGCACACGCGACATTTCGGCTGTTGAGGGCGATTCAATCGACGTTGTTTCGCGATATTTGTGGAACCTGTGACAAGTCTATTCAATCCGCGCGGTGCACCTATGCGCGGTCCGCCTCTGGTCTGCCGGCAGGGGTTCGGGGGGGGACAGGGATGGCCCCCTTCGGCTTCGGCGACCAGGGGCTTTATTTTTTCTCCTATCTTTACTGGCTAGATCGCTGCTCGCGTGAGTCCTAGTCTAGCCCGGGACGGAATGAGTACGACGACCAGTTGAGGGGGTGACGTGTCGGTTCTTGAGATTCCAACTCTGGTACTGAATCGTGGCTGGACACCAATCCATACCTTGCCAGCGAGAGTTGCCATCGGCCTGGTAGCGCGGGATGTCGCTTGCATCATAGATCCGGTTACCTATGAAGTTCACAACCTTCAATCCTGGCATGACGTTTCTACTGCTCGCAACCTCGCTGAAGAACAATCGATCCGATCTTCGTCGCTATGTCTAGCTCCACTCGAAGTGATTGTACTCACCACTTATTCAGGAGTCGGCGACCGAAGTGTCACCTTCTCACGCCTCAACCTCTACCGAAGAGATCGTAACACTTGCCAATATTGTGGGGTTCGTCCCGGCACTCGAGAATTGACGATCGATCACATCGTGCCCCGAAGCCGCGGTGGAACGCTGACCTGGCAGAACTGCGTTCTCGCGTGCGTGAATTGCAACAAACGCAAAGGTAGCCAAACACTGCATGAGGCGAGGATGCGATTACGACGGGAACCGATTCAACCTGACTGGAGGATGATCCGTAGGATTCCTCCACGTCCCAGCTGGTCCTCCTGGGAAAGATTCCTCAGCGATGCGTACTGGCAGCGGGAAATGACCGACTAGAGAACCCGATCGCCAACCTCTCTCCTCTTGGCACAATAGATGCGCCCAAAGGGAGTCACTCGGAGTCTTCCGACCAAGGCACTGATCTGACCCAATCTTCTCACTTCACGATTCTCATCCAGTACCGGAAGAACCGTCCCCGCATCCAGATCCGGAGGAGGAGAAACAACATCCGCAATCGGCTCAAGAGATGCATCTGCCAGGCGTAGTTCCTGCAGTCTGAAAGCCAACCTCTCGGCCACCTCCGCGACATCCCTCCCCTCCACGACTTCATCCATTGCACGGTGATGTTCCCGCCGAAGAATGCGCCTGGCATCGAGGTGACCGACATGCCCCTGATCAAAATTTGCCTGTTGAAGCAGTCCCACGATCCTCGAATCGTCCCAGCCGAGGTATTCCTCAGGATCTTGCGGATATCGACCGTCGGGGATCACAGCATGGAGAAAATCCATCAGATGAAGATCGAGGATTCTACGAGTGCGATGAAAATAAACCTGAGTGAACATCGAGAATCGAGCCCACTGCATTCCTTCGGCAGCAAGGACCCCGCCCCTCTCGATACCAAGCCTCACTCCATCGTCAGTTTCGACGGGTACAAGAGTATGCAAGATTCTAGGCAAGTCGAAGCAGCCATATTGAACACCAACAAAGTGTGAATCTCGTAACAGATAATCCATCCGATCAGCGCCAAACCCACCACAGACAAGAGACCGGATGAAACGGAGGCTTTCCGGAAGATTCACCTGTGCCGGATCAAGAACCTGAAGTACTGAGGAATAAATTTCGTCACCACGATTTTTCAGAGCTTTCGAGATCTCGACATGATCGAGCAAGGATCTCGTCATCTGCTCATGACCTCCTTCGGGGAGCAGTTTTTCCGTGACATGGGAAAACGGCGGATGACCTATGTCATGGAGTAGAGCCACGTATCGAGCGATGCGCAGTAATTGATGAAATTGTGTCTCGGTCGAACTCAGCGCCAAGGGCGACAACAATCCGTCCAGGCCCAGACGTGCTCTCATCTCTTCGAGCAATCGAGTCGTCACCTCGACGGTACCAAGAGCGTGTTCGAATCGACTGTGTCGAGCACCAGGATAAACCCGGTCGGTGAGTCCCAATTGCGAAATGAGCCTCAATCTCTGCAAGGGTCGACTATCGATGAGAGCTAGATCTTCACGTTCCAATCTGACCAATCCATGGACCGGGTCACGGACTGCCTCCGAAAGAAACATGCGACCTCCTAACGGTCGCCAGGATGGTGCCGAAAAGCGACTACAGCAAGGGAGGATGGGAGTTATCCTGACCCGAGGAGGTGTATGTCAGGTCAGATCTTCTTTCACCACGAGTCGTATCAAATCGATGGCGTTCAGCTCGGCATCGCTGCCGTGTGGCATGATCGAACTCTACTGTCGCTCTCCCTTTCTCCTGATCGATTGGTCGCCATCGAGCGATGCCTGGTGGGCCATGGCCTCACCCGGTATTGCTTTGCTCCGTTCCCTCGGCAACTTGCAAAGGAATTTCAACAGGCACTTGATGGAAAACGAGTGACCTGGAGCTGGCAAGCGCAACCTCGTTGCGGAACTGCGTTCCAAAAAAGAATCTGGAAAACGCTCGAAGGAATCGAAGCAGGCCAGACAATCTCCTATTCAGAACTTGCCAGAAAAGTGGGTTCTCCACGGGCGGCACGAGCGGTGGGAAGTGCCTGTTCTCGCAATCCTCTTCCACTCAGGATCCCTTGTCACCGTGTCGTG
>Ga0310342_100003719_pt1 | contig 10100 bp, 8 predicted proteins | sample S15DNA20500_MG_FD_206155 | JGI IMG/M metagenome (GOLD analysis project Ga0310342, IMG submission 206155) | Marine microbial communities from station ALOHA, North Pacific Subtropical Gyre - S1503-DNA-20-500_MG | ecosystem: Environmental > Aquatic > Marine > Oceanic | place: Pacific Ocean: North...
CACGAGGATGTGCCCGCCGCGCTTGACGGACCGCGACTGTTGCTGCATCGACTCACCGCCGATGATGCACGATGTGCGGACGGGCGTGAACCGGCCAAGTTCTTCCAGTTCGGAGGCGACCTGCGCCGCCAGTTCCCGCGTCGGCGTGAGGATCAGCGACTGCATGGGCGTATCTTTGTCTGCCAGGTGAAGAATGGGCAGCCCGAACGCGGCGGTCTTACCCGTACCCGTCCTCGCCTGGCCGATCACGTCGCGCCCTGTCAGCACTGCCGGGATCAGCTTCGCCTGGATGTCTGTGGGGTGTTCAAAGCCCGCGGCATCGATGCCACGCAGCACACTACTGCGCAACCCCATCGAAGCGAAATCACTTGAGCTGTCGAATATGTCGCTCGTGGTTGGTGCGCCCGCCGTATCTGATTGCGTCATGGGTGGTTCCCGCCCTCCAGGGCACGGCGCGTGTCGCACGGGGTATCCCGGGGTATTCCAGGAGTGTACGCGTTACCGCGGTATTATCGTACACGATGACCACCTCAGTTTCACCTGCGGGCGAACGATTATTGTCCGGGCGCACATGGCTGCGTATTGACCTGTGCCGTTTCGAAGCGAACGCGGCCTGGTGGATTCGCCGGTTATCGGCCGTCGGGTCGAATCTGTGCGCGGTGGTTAAATCGAACGCGTACGGGTTGGGCGCCGTGCCACTGAGCCAGCGCATGGCGAAACTGGGCGTACCGATGTTCGCCGTTTACACGCCAGGTGAGTCGCGCGAGTTGATTGATGCCGGCATCACGCAGCCGATCCTCATCTTCACGCCGATGCGCGATTTGCAGGTGTCGGACGCGCTGGCCGCACATGTGCGAAGCGGACAGGTGCAGTTTGCGTTGCACGACGCTGTGCAACTCGACCAGCTCAATGCCGTGGGCAAACGCCTGAATTGTCGCGTGACTGCGCACCTGTACCACGACACGGGCATGAGCCGCGGGGGGTTCGACGACGCTGCGCTGGCAGAGGTGGTCGCCCGTCTTGCCCAAACGCCGAACGTGCGCGTCGGTGCGCTGTACACGCATTTCGCCTGCGCGGACTGCGACGCCGACGTCACCGCCTCGCAGTTCGATCGCTTTGACGCGGCGTGGGCCCGCCACAATGACACGCTTGGCCCCAACGTCATCCGCCACGCGGCGAACACGTATGCCGCCACACGCGACAGCCGGTACGTCGCGGACATGGCGCGCGTCGGCCTTGGCCTGTGGGGCTACGGTACGGAACTGCTGCCGGACGACGACCGGCCACTACCCATCGCGCGATGGATGACGCGCATTGCCCAAATCCAACGGTTGCCCAAAGGCGCCGGCGTCGGCTACGAGCACACATGCCACCTCAAACGCGACAGCACACTGGGCATTGCGCCGGTCGGCTACTCCAGCGGCTACCCGATCACATTGAGCAACAACGCCGTTGTCGGCGTCTCGCCCCCGCCCCCGGGAAACGCTGACCCGCAAAGCACCGACCCGGACAAGCCGGCCGGGTACGCGCCCGTGATCGGCAAAGTCAACATGGAACAACTGATTCTCGACCTGACCGACCTGCCCTGGGCGCGCATCGGCTGTCATGTCGAACTGATCAGCGACGACCCACACTCACCGTGCGCCATGGAAACGCTCGCGAAACAGGCCCAGTCGTCGTGCTACGAAATGCTCTGCCGTATTCACCCGTCCGTAACCCGTCACTACGTTGCGGGGTAGCCGCTGTCCTGCGCGACCCTGTCACAAAACCGAATGATCGCCTCCTCAACCCCCGGCCAGCGACGAAATACCAGCGTGAGGTGATTCGCGCCCGGGACTTCGAACAGTTCGCGTTGTCCCTGCGTTTTTGCCTCGTACAGCGGCAGTGTGTGGTCCTTGGCCGGCAGGTCCTTGTCGTCTTGGCCGACGATAAACAGCACGGGCGCGGTGATATGTTTCACGGCCTTAAGCGTCGAGGCTTCATGCAGGTTGAACCCCGCGCGACGGGACGCTTCCTCGAACCCGCGCATGAGCCACGGGTGGCGCACAAATCGGCCGTAACGCCTGCGAAACGATCGCACCGCCGAAGCCATGTCCAGAAACGGCGCCTTGGCGACCACGCCCGCCACGCGGTCGTCCATCGCAGCGTGCTGCAACATCGTCCCGGCACCCAGACTGAAACCCATCGTGATGACTTTGTCCTTCACCCATTTCTGCTGCACAGCGTGATCGATTACCGCGCGTACGTCGTGCCGTTCCTTGACGCCGAACGTGATGTACCTGCCCTTTGACCGTCCGTGATGGCGGTGGTCGTAAAGGATCACGCCGTGCCCGCGTGCGCACAGCGCCCAGGCGCTCCACAAATGCGATTCCTTGTGCTCAAAGTACCCGTGGTTGTGCACGACCGGCAGCTTCGTCAGGTCCTCGGCCAGCGGTGGCAGGTACAGCGCGTCGAGTTTCACGCCGTCGTCTGCGCGCACTTTGAACCCGACGGCTCCCAGCCGAAGCGCACGCTTTCGGCGAAACCATTGCAGCAATGGCAACGGCAGCAACCGCGGCGGCGACATCGCACGCTGCGCGATTTTCACCGCCGCGCGGTGCGCTTTTTTGTCGTCTGACGTGTGTGTTTGACGTGAGTCTGTCATAACCTCTGCCCCTCGCGGCTCCGAAATCTGAACACTCAAGCCTCCCGCTCGAGCACCTCCAGCGCCGCCTCCACGTGGCGCGGCGGCCCCTCATGTTCGAGCATCGCCGGCGTGCTCACCGCCAACAGCGCCCGGCGGATCTGCGCCAGCCGCGGCCAGTCGTCATTGTCGGACAACCCGTGTGCACGGCGCGCTTTCGCCAATTGGCTGCACACCTTGCGACCCACCAGCCGCCCGGGCGCCGACCAGTACAGGTGCTCGAAGTACACCGCGTCCTCGACCCAATGTCCCGCATGAATGCGCGCCATGTCCAGAAGTACGGCCGGGCCGTGTGGTGGTTCACGGCGCGTCATCGCGTTCGAAAGGTGAAGGTCCCCGTGACACCACTGGCGGGCGTCGCGGGCTCGCCAAACGTGCAGCCACGAGTCGATTTTGCGCTGCGCATTTTTGAGTGCCTGTCGCCAGCGATGTTCGTGTGCGAGGCTGTGGGCTTTGATGTTGCGCTGCGCGAGCCGGAACACGGCGTCCCAGTCTTTTTGGGGCGGCGCCGTGTCAACGTCGAATGTATCAACAGCCGCGAAGAATCGGCCCGCCGTGTCGATCAGCAAATCGATCGCCGCGCCCGCCCACGCCTTGTCCAGCGGCCCGTACGGCAAGCGCTCCATCACCACCCATGCCAGGTCGTAGCCGCCCAGCGCGTCACCTGCGGCGAACAACCGTGGCACCACGTTTTCGAACGCCTGCAACCGTGTGAGCCACAGCCGCTCGCACGGCGCGACCGGCAGCTTCACGACTGCCTGGTGCTCAATACCCTGATCATCACGAAAGGTGGTGTACCCCGTCAGCGACCCGCCGCGCTGCCAGGGCGTACGAAACCAGGTGATCAGCGAAATGCGCCCGCCACACGCCAGCGTCACCAGCGGCTCGGCCTGCTGCGCAAACGCGTCATCCGCCACGATGCGATCGACCCCTGACTCGTGAAAGGTCATCAACGAAACGGTATCCTGCCTAATTCAAGGTGGCAACACGGTGCAAACCCGGCGCGGCGCGTGCTCGCAGGCCCTGTTTTTTTTACCATGAAGGGCATGAAGGATGAAGAATTGGATTCAGGCCTCAAAACGACGCTGTTTCCCCACTGTTCATGTCCTTCTTGTGCTTCATGGTGAGCCGCCTGACCCTACACCCAAACCCCGAAACCCACCCAAATGCCCGACCCACGACTCGATCAACTCGCCCGCGTAATCACCGAATACTCCGTGGGCGTCAAGCCCGGCCAGCTCGTGCGCATTCAGGGCGAGCCGATTGCCACGCCGTTCGTCGAAGTGCTTTATGAAGCGTGCCTGCGTGCCGGCGCGCATCCGTACGTGCGCCTGTCGCCCGATGCCCTGTCGGAAATCTTCTACGAAGTCGCCAGTGAAGAACAGCTCAAGCACGTCAGCCCGATTGCCCGGTACGAGATCGAAACCATCGACGTCTCGATCGGCCTGTGGGCCGAGACCAACACCAAGGCTCTGTCGCGCATCGACGCCAAACGCCAGAGCATCGCCTCGTCGGCGCGTAAGGAGATCATGTCGATCTTCATGCAACGTGCCGCGAAGAAACAACTGCACTGGTGCGGCACGCTGTTCCCCACACTCGCCAGCGCACAGGATGCGGAGATGAGCCTGCGTCAATACGAAGACTTCGTTTTTGGCGCCGGTCACCTCGACAAGCCCGACCCCGTGGCCGTGTGGCGTGACATCGAACAGTGCCAGCAGCGCGTCGTTGACTACTTAAACGGCAGGAAGCAGGTGCATTTCCAGGCCGCAAACGGCACGGACCTGACCGTGAACGTCGACGCGATGACCTGGATCAACTGCTGCGGCCATGAGAATTTCCCCGACGGCGAGGTCTTCACCGGCCCGAACCTCGGCGCCGACGATGGCGGCGTCAACGGCGTCGTACGGTACTCCTTCCCGGCCGTCCATCACGGACGCGAAGTGCACGACATCGAACTGACCTTCGAGAAGGGCAAGGTTGTCAAGGCCAGGGCATCCAAGAACGAAGATTTCTTAAAGGAAATGCTCGACCAGGACGAAGGCGCGTCCAGGCTCGGCGAGATCGCCATCGGCACGAACTACAACATCACCGAATACTCCAAGAACACACTCTTTGATGAAAAGATCGGCGGCACCTTCCACGCCGCCGTCGGCGCCGGCTACCCTGAAACCGGCAACAGCAACGAGTCCGGCCTGCACTGGGACATGGTCTGCGACCTGCGCACAGGCGGAACCATCACCGTCGATGGTGAAGTCATTTCCAGGGACGGCCGGTTCGTGTTCCCCGGGTGGCCGGGGAGTGAGTAGTTTCAGAAAGCTGCAATCGAATCGGGTTGACGGTGCATGGCCCGGGAATGTCCACGCGGGATCCAATTCCCTGTCAGTCACAACTTTCGGTTGTATTTCCATCACGGATCGGCGCCGGCGCGCCCTGGCCACGGCCCGACTTGATGCCCATCGCCCCGGCGGTCGTCTGAGTTTCCAGACAATTCGGGGTTTGCCGGATCCCCTGTGGACGGACCGCCGCCACGTCGACATGATCGGCAACTGCCAGACTGCCACCGCCGACCGGTACCCTGCATTAAATGCGCTGGCCAATCTTTCTTGCGACAAGGGCGCCACGAATTTCAATCCCGCAGGTCGGGCAGTTTCAACTGCGGCACGTTGCGGGCGAGCCGCAGGCCGTTGAAGCGAAGACGGCGGTTTGGGCGTTCGGCGTGGCGCAAGGCCGGATCCAGGGATGCCGCTGCGTCGCAATAGGCGCCGCCGCGCAGGACGCGCAGGCCGACATGGGTCAGTGCTTCGCGTCCGTCGGCTGGGTTGTACAGGTACGGCCGCCACAGGCTGGAACACCACTCGCGCACGTTGCCATGCATGTCGTAAAGGTCCCAGTTGCCCGCACGTCGTGTCCCCACGGTGCGCGGTGCGTAGGCCTTCAGATCCAAATCCGGTTTCTCCGGCACACCTGGCCTTCGTGAATTGGCGCCGAACCAGGCCAACTCGGCAATGTCGTTTGCGCCTGGGGCCGCCGCCCTGGGTCCGCGGCAGGCGTATTCCCACTCGGCCTCGGTGGGCAAACGGAACCCACCGCCGGGAACGCGCTCGTTAAGCCTCCGGATAAACGCCTGGCAGTCCTGCCACGAAACATGCTCTACCGGCATGCGCTGGGAGTCGGGGAACTGTTTACCCTGATGCCCGGCCGGGTTGTTGCCCATGACGGCCAACCACTGAGCCTGCGTGACTTCGTAGGCGCCCAGAAAGAACGCATCGATCCGCACCGTGTGCACCGGCCGCGCATCGGCCCAACGGTCGGACCCCATGTCGAACTCGCCCGGTGGGACCAATCGCATCGGCATGTCGATGGCGGGCACCTTGACGGCCCGGGGCAAACCCGTCGTCTTGTCGTATGCGTCGTCAAGTCGCTCGAAACCGGGAAGCGCCGTTTGGAGTCGACGTTGGCACATGGCCAACTGGGCGCGGGCGCGGGCGTCACCGGGGATCAGCTTCAAGGCCGCCTGAAACGCCGCGCCTGCCACCTCCCATTGTTGTTGATCGGCGTGCTCTTTACCCCTGGCGATCTGCGCGTCGAACCTGTCCCAACGACGCAACAGCTTTTCGAGCTGTTCGCCCCGATCGGGTAGCGGCTTCGCTGGATTCATCAGTGCGTGCACGTGGTGGCATTGCTGACAGTTGTCAACCCGGTTCGTGTCAGGGCAGCCGGTCCCGTGACAGGTCATACAGAGTTGGCCGGCAATGGCCTGGCCTTCAAACAGATACTCCGGCTTGACCTCATTGCGCTCGTTAGCGACGTGGCCTTTACTTTCGCCGTGACAGGACTGGCAATTCGTCGCGACCTCAAGGTGCCGGGAGACCGCCCATTCCAACACGGAAAAAACGTGGCAGCGGGCACACGTCCCTGCCTCCTTGAACATCACTGATTCGGCGCCGGCCCTGGACACGGAGGTAGCGGCTTGATCATCACTTTCGTCGCCTGGCGACTCGTGGTGCGCCCACGCGACGATGACAACCAGCGCCAGGCCCGCCAGGTACGTCGAAAAAACTGTGTATTTCGCGGGCTTGTGTCGGCTGATGTGGTTTGCCGATCGGGTCATGAGGTGCGCCAGCAGTGGTCGAGCCAGCGGTAGTGACGTGGCAACCAGGTCGATCCCCAGGCGCCGCTGAACCTGCGGGCCGCATTCAGTGCGTCATTTTCGTTGCGGCTCAATTCAAGGTGACGCAGGATCGCGGCGTAGTTCTCATCCAGTTCGTGCTCCTGGAACATGCCGGGCATCGCCGTGGCGATGAAGGGCCGCGAGTAGACGAACCGCATGGCCGCCTGGCACAGTGATTCGTTGGGCATGCGGTCAAGGTTTTCGGTCAGTTTCTTGACGACTGCCGGCAGGACCGGCCGGTTTGCCTTCTTGTAAAGCAGAATGCGTGAGTCTTCGGGCTGCGACCCCGGTCGCGCTCGGGGATCCAACTTGGCGATGGAGCCCGCGGCGAGCGGCTTGATCGCGATGAGTCCGACACCTTTTTCAATCGCCCTGGGCAGGAACTGGCTGTAATCGGCCCGCGCGTGAATGAAGTTGTAGGGGAACATGACGTAGTCGAGCCCTTCGAGTTCATCCAGGGCACTGAGCATCATGCTCTCCAGGTGCACCGCGACTCCGATGGCGCGCACCTTTCCCGTTTTCTTGGCCCGGCGTATCGCGTCCCACTGCTCGAGGATGCTGTCGTCAACGCGAGGGCCGTCGCCGAGGTAGATGCGGTACAGGTCCACGTGGCCGAAGTGCCGGGCGGCGGCGTCGATGTGCTGACTGACCAGCTGGTCGGTCTGGCGACAGATGGATATCAATACCTTCTCGCGCTTGGGCTTGACCATCCGCGCCATCGGCTGCCACTGGCCGGCGTTCTCGTACACGTCGACCATGTTGACACCCTGATCGAGCGCCTTGGCGATGTGACGGTCGCGCCGCGCCTGACCCTCGTCATTGAGCATGCTGCCATAATCGGTCGCCACGCGGTAAGTCGGATTCGTGTGGGAACCAAACGAAAGGGCCGAGATGAACAGATCGGTGTGGCCGAGCCGACGATAGAGCATACCGCCACGGCGGTAGGCTCGAATCGGCGCCGGATCCACGGGCAAGGCGTGGCACGCATCGACCAGCCCGCCCGCCCCCAGCCCGCCTGCCACGAGGCCGGCGCACTGACCGAGGAACTTGCGACGAGAACTGTGCCCGTTCATGGTCCGACTCTGTTTCCATGCGGCAGCGGTGGTTTCAAGCCACGCCGGCCTGCACTCGAGTTTCCAGCACCGGATTCTATCAGCCCCATGCGGGCTGGACCATACCGCCAGCCAGTGCAGCGGCAGGGCCCCGCGTGTTCACCATGGCCTGGACGGCCTCGCCGGCGTCTCCGGCAGGGACCTGGGGGCCTGACGCAACTGGGCGTCCAAAGATGCTTTGCGCCGGGACTGAGCAAAGGAGTGTGCCCGCGTAACCGGTGCGTATAATCCAGTTGCCCCGGGGGTCCGGGGGGGGGTCCGGGGATCCGGGGGTCCGGGGGTCCGGGGGTCCGGGGGCTGATTTGAGTGCAGACATGGCCCAGAAACAGCAACTCAAGATGGCGATCGCGGCCGAAAAGATCGACAGGCTGCCGACAATCGACGTGCCGCCGGGGTATGAGCTACGGGCCTACCGGGCCGGTGACGAAGACGCCTGGTTAACAGTCCTACACAGATCCGGATTCGAGGGCTGGGACCGGCCCCGGCTCGACGACTACCTGAGCGATGATGAGCGTCGAGAAGGATCGAGGATCGCAGCGTACGGGCGCCATGCCGTGGCGGTGACATTCGCGTCCCGAAACGACCATGCGGGGGTGCTGGACTTTGTAGCCACTGACCCGAACCACCAGGGCAAAGGGCTGGGGCGAGCCGTTTGCACCAGCGTGCTGAAGTTCTTCAGGGAGCGGGGATACGATGCGGTCGAGCTGCGTACCGACGACGAGCGATTTCCGGCCATCCACCTGTACCTGTCCATGGGCTTCGAGCCCGTCATGTGCGCCGATGACATGGCTGGTAGATGGCAAGCGGTGAAAGTTACTCTCACCAGACGGGAGGCATCATGCTCAGATTAGGGCTTGCAGGTCTGGGACACGGCAGCACTCTGCTCGGCGCTAACGGGCCTGAGAACCAGGACCTGCCGATTCGGGTAACGGCGCTGTGCGACGTGGACGAGGCGCGCCTGTCGCAGGCATCTGCCGATTACGGTGTGGAGCGGACTACCACCGACTTTGAGCAGCTCGTCGGTCAAAGCGACATAGACGTGATCGGTATCTACACACCTGGACCCTTCCACGGCGACCAGATCGTCGCCAGTCTAAACGCCGGCAAGCACGTGATGGTCACAAAGGCGATGGTCTATACCATGAAGGAGGCCGAGCAGGTTATCGAGGCGGTCGACCGATCCGGCCGGGTGCTGCTGGTCACACAGACAATGCGCGGCGACGCCAGGCACATGGAATCGAAGCGTCTGTGCGATTCGGGCGCGATTGGCGAGCTGATCCTGAGCGAGGCCACCTATGTTCACGACCTCCGGCCCGTCTACACCGACACGCCGTGGCGCACGCAGATGCCTCAAGACCTGTTACTCGGCGGCGCATGCCACCCCATCGACGCGGTCCGCTGGTTCATGGGCGACATCGAGGAGGTCCATTGCTACGGGCTGCGAGGCGGCGTTGCGACTGACTACCCGCAAGAGGACAACTTCGTCATCAACATGCGTTTCTCAAGCGGCAGGATAGGCCGGGTGGCGACCTACTGCGGGGTGGTGCATCCTCCTGGCCTGCTTATGAACGGTCTGGGCCTGTTCGGCACCAGGGGCACGATCATCGATGGGAGGGTCCGCCTCGAGCCGGAAGGCGACGTGCCGGCCCGCGAATATGAGATCACCTTCCCTGAAAATCAGCAGGGCCACAGCACCGAGATGTTGGTGATGATGCGTCACATGGCAGACTGCGTGATCAACGGGACGAAACCCTGGGTCGGCGCCCGTGAGGGTGCACGTGTAGTCGCAACCGGGCTGGCCTGCTGGGAGTCGCTGCGTACCGGCAAGCCTGCGAAGGTCCGCAACGACTTTTGATCAGAGAATGTGAACCTGGAAAAGGACACCCTCGGCCCAGGTGACCACCTTCGCTTGCACCGGGCTTTGCCATCCATCGGGTCTGTACAGACCTCGAATTCTGTGTTGCAAGTATAAATCGACATGCCCCCCGTACGATCACAAGACCTGGAGCGGTTCGCAGGCATGGGACTCAACGGCAACCCGTTCCGAGTCGCCGATGAATCGGAACTGGCGAAGCTGTACGTTGCCCCAATCGCAACTGGCGACAAATCAGCCCACGATATTGCCCGATCGAGC
>Ga0310342_100003722_pt1 | contig 10094 bp, 8 predicted proteins | sample S15DNA20500_MG_FD_206155 | JGI IMG/M metagenome (GOLD analysis project Ga0310342, IMG submission 206155) | Marine microbial communities from station ALOHA, North Pacific Subtropical Gyre - S1503-DNA-20-500_MG | ecosystem: Environmental > Aquatic > Marine > Oceanic | place: Pacific Ocean: North...
CGCTGGCGACTCTCTTCACGGATGTCGCCGCGGTCTGTTTCGGGACGATCGCCCAGCGTCTGCCGACGTCGCGGGCGACCATCAACTCCTGCCTGGACGCGATGCCCGACGGAGCCCTGAAGGTCTATGACATCAATCTCCGCAAGGCGTCCTGGGAACTGGCCACCGTCGAGGCCTCACTCGACCGCGCCGATATCGTGAAACTCAACGACGAGGAACTCGAGGTGCTGGCCGAGGGACTCGACTGGGTCGGTGCCAATCCGGCCGAGATCGCAGGTCATCTCCAGGATCGCTACCAGCTCGAGGGTGTCTGGATCACCCGTGGTGCCGACGGTTGCCTGCTACGGGGGGGCGAGGAACTGGTCGAGTGTGAGGGGATCGACGTCGACGTGGCCGACACGGTCGGGGCGGGTGACTCCTTCACGGCCGCAATGATCTGGGCGCAATGGGTGGGTTGGCCGCTGGTCGACTCGGCCGAGTTGGCCAACCGTGTCGGAGCCCTGGTTGCCTCCCGGCCCGGTGGGATGCCCGATCTTTCGGATCGGCTCCCCGAGTTGATCGAGAATGGTCCGTGGTGTGCATCTTGAGGCAGATCCTGCGATGAAACCGGATTCCACCGGCCTGGTCCGCGTCGCCATGTGGTCCGGTCCCCGCAACATCTCGACCGCCATGATGCGGGCCTGGGAGAATCGACCCGACAGTGTGGTCGTCGATGAACCGCTCTACGCACACTTCCTGGCCGTCACCGGGAAGGACCACCCGATGGCTGCCGATGTGATCGCGGCCGGCGAGACCGACTGGGAGCAGGCGGTCGAGTGGCTGACGGGATCGGAACCCGACGGGGTGGGGGTCTTCTACCAGAAGCACATGGCGCACCACCTGCTGCCGGAGATGGGCCGCGACTGGATCGACCGCCTGACCAACTGCCTGTTGATCCGAGACCCCCGGGAGATGATCACCTCCTACATCGTCAAGAACGACATTCCCGACATGGAGGACCTGGGGATTCCCCAGTTGGTCGAGGTCTACGAGCGGGTGCTGGAGCGGACGGGGGCCCCGCCGCCGATCGTCGATTCCCGAGACGTGCTCGAAGATCCCCGCCGGGTGCTGGGCCTGCTGTGCGAGTCGGTCGGGGTGGAATTCGTCGAGGCGATGCTCGCCTGGCCGGCGGGGCGGCGCGACAGTGACGGTGTCTGGGCTCCGCACTGGTACGACCAGGTCGAACAATCCACCGGGTTCCGCGGCTACCGTCCCAAGTCCGAAGATGTTCCCGAAGATCTTGCCGGTTTGCTCGCCGAGTGCCAGGCGTGCTATGACCGGTTGTACGCTGACCGCCTGGTGTAGAGACATGCAGCAGAAGTTCAACGAGAAGAACCGCGACCTGTTGATCAATATCAATGGCCGGATGATCCACCGCGATGAGGCGGGGATCAGTCCCTTCGATTCGCTGGTCCAGGGCGGTGACGGGGCGTGGGAGGGCCTGCGGCTTTACGACGGTCGCATCTTCAAGCTCACCGAGCACCTCGACCGGCTTCGCAGTTCGGCGCTGGCGATGGCCTTTGAGTCGATCCCCACCCACGAGGAGATCACGTCCGAGATCACTCGCACGCTCGAGGCGAATTCGATGCGCGATGGCGTCCATGTCCGCCTGACGCTTTCACGGGGCCTGAAGATCACTTCGGGCATGGATCCTCGGCTGAACCAGGCGGGGCCGACGTTGATCGTACTGGCCGAGCACAAGCCCCCGGTTTACGACAAGGCGGGCGTGCGATTGATCACCAGCAGCATTCGCCGGTTTCCGCCCGATTGTCTCGACCCGAAGATCCACAGCAACAACCTGGTGCAGTCGATACTGGCCAAGATCGAGTCGAATGCGGCGGGGGCCGACGATGCGTTGATGCTCGATCGCCACGGGTTCGTGGCCGAGACGAACGCGACGCACGTGTTCCTGGTTGCGGGCGAGACGGTGCTGACCAGCCGGGCGGTGGCGTGTCCCGAGGGGATCACTCGCGAGACGGTGCTGGAACTGTGTCGCGACAACGGGATCGCCTGCAGCGAAAGCGACCTGTCGCTGACGGATGTCTACCGGGCCGACGAGATGTTCTGTTCGGGTACGATGGGCGAGTTGGCGGCGGTGGTCGAGGTGGACGGTCGGGTGATCGGCGGGGGCGGCGAGGCCGCACCCGGGGCGATGACCCGGCGGCTCTCGGAACTGTTCGCCTTGCGGACCGCCCTCGAGGGAACCCGGGTGGTCGATTGAATGGTCGGCCGGGCTGGTCTAAAAGACATGTCTGACATTGTGAAAAAGCCAGGGGAGAGAGTGATGACGAGCCGAGCGACGTGGATGACGGTGTTGACCGGGCTGGTATTGGTCGGATGTGCCGGGGACTCCCTGGAAGCTCCGAAGGTGAGACCCTCTCGGTCGGACCAGGCCGCACAGGGGAAACAGGCCGCACAGGGGAAACAGGCCGCACCGGGGAAACAGGACTCGAAGAGTTTCCAGGTGGTGATGGAGACCACACAGGGGACGGTGGTGATCGAGGTGATCCCCGAATGGGCTCCCCTGGGAGCGGCACGGTTTCGCGAGTTGGTCGAAGACGGGTTCTTCGACGGCTGCCGGTTCTTCCGCGTGGTGCCCAACTTCGTGGTCCAGTTCGGGATCAACGGTGATCCGGCGGTCCATTCGAAGTGGGACAAGAAGATCTCCGACGATCCGGTCACGCAGAGCAACAAGCGGGGCACCTTGACGTTTGCCACCTCGGGTCCCAACTCCCGCACCTCCCAGCTGTTCATCAGCCTCAAGGACAACTCGGGTTCGCTTGACGGCCAGGGCTTTTCGCCCTTCGGCCGAGTCGTTTCGGGGATGGAAGCCGTCGACAAGATCACCGCCGAATACGGTGAGCGGCCCCAGCAGCAGTTGATCGAGCAGCAGGGCAACGTGTACCTGGAACGCGAGTTCCCCAACCTCGACCACGTCAAGACGGCCGTGGTCGCAGCGACCGACGGTGGTGACAAGGCTGACAAGGCTGAAAAGAAGAACTGACAATCGACAGGAGGATATTGGCATGAAGAGATTCACGAGTGTTCTGGCGGCAATCGTTCTGGTCGCGGTGTTGGTCGGAGCGGCCGATGAGAAGAAGCCGGTGGCGAAGGATGCCAAGGGGGTGGCTTTGCCCAAGCCGACACCTCCGAAGGGGCCCGAGACCTACCGGGTGAAGTTCGTGACCTCGTGTGGGGACTTCGTCGTCGAGGTGACCCGCAAGTGGGCACCGACGGGAGCCGACCGGTTCCACGAGGCGGTCACCGGACGTTTCTACGACGAGTGCCGGTTCTTCCGCGTCGTCCCCAACTTCGTGGTCCAGTTCGGCATCAACGGTGATCCGAAGGTGCAGGGGAGATGGCGACGGGCGAATCTCAAAGATGATCGGGCGACGGGCAAGAGCAACCTGAAGGGGACGGTGACCTTTGCCACCGCCGGAGCCAACACCCGGACCACCCAGTTGTTCGTCAATCTCAAGGACAACGGGTTTCTCGACCAGATGGGATTCACCCCGTTCGGGAAAGTGGTCGAGGGGATGAAGGCGATCGAGAAGATCAACGCCGAATACGGTGGAAAGGCCAACCAGGGGGCGATCCAGAGTGAGGGGAACAAGTATCTGAAGGCCGAGTTTCCGCGGATGGACTACATCAAGACCGCCCGGGTGGTGAAGCCGAAGGCCAAGAAGAAGGCGAAGGCCAAGACGACGAAGTAGCTGCCCGCGCGGTGTAGCTAGACGTCGTAGTAGAGCGAGAATTCGAACGGGTGCGGCCGCTGCCGGATCGCGTCGACCTCGTGCTCGGTCTTGTACCACGTCCAGGTGTCGATCACGTCCTCGGTGAAGACGTCGCCCCGCAGCAGGAACTCGTGGTCGTCCCCCAGCGCCGCCAGTGCCTCGGCCAGTGATCCCGGCAATCGGGGCACCTCGCCGAGTTCCTCGGGCTGGAGGTCGTAGAGGTCCTTGTCGAGCGGGGGACCGGGTTCGAGTTGGTTCTGGATGCCGTCCAGGGCGGCCATCAGCAGGGCGGCGGGAGCCAGGTAGGCGTTGGCCGACGAGTCGGGACAACGAAACTCGAACCGCTTGTCCTCGGGACGCACGGCGTGAACGGGGATGCGGATCGCCGCCGAGCGGTTGCGGTAGCTGTAGGTGAGATTGACGGGAGCGTCGAAGCCGGCAACCAGTCGCTTGTAGCTGTTGGTGGTCGGGCAGCAGAAGGCCGACAGCGCCGCAGCGTGGGCCAGGATGCCGCCCATCGCGTGCATCGCCGTCTGCGAAAGCCCGCCGTAGCCGGAGCCGGCGAACAGCGGTTCCCCGTCTTTCCACAGTGAGAGGTTGAGATGGAGTCCCGAGCCGTTGTCGTTCCACAACGGCTTGGGCATGAAGGTGGCCGTCTGTCCTGCCACATCGGCGGCGTTCTTGACCAGGTAGCGGGTTCGGACCAGGTGATCGGCTGCGGTGACCAGCGGTTCGGGGGCGAGATCAAACTTGCACTGCCCGGCCGAGGCCACTCCGTGGTGGTGACCGCTGACGGCGACCCCGCACTCGGTCAGCGATTGCAGGATCTCGTTGCGGAGTTCCTGCAGGGTGTCGGTCGGGGGGACGGCCAGGTAACCCTGGCGGTGACGGATTCCGGTGCCGCCGCTTTCGGTGAGGTCACCGCCGCGCCACTGGCCCTCGCGACTCTCGACACGATAGAACGCCTCGTGTTCGTTCTGACCGAAACCGACCCCGTCGAAGACGAAAAACTCGATCCGAGGTCCCACGCGTGCCTCGTCGGCCAGGCCCAGCGACTGCATGTAATGTGCCGCTTTTCGGGCAACATTGCGCGGATCCTTGGCATAGTCCTCGCGGGTGATTGGGTCCTGGATATTGGCCAGGATCGCCAGCGTGCCGGGCCGGTAGGGATCGACGAAGGCGGTTTCCGGCTGGGGAACGACCAGGATGTCGCTCTCGTTGATCGCCTGCCATCCCTGCAGGCTCGATCCGCTGATCCCCAGCCCCTCCTCGAAAGACACTTCAGTCAACGTATCCACGGGGATTGTGAAGTGTTTCTGCGTACCGGGAAAGTCCATGAATCGCAGGTCGACGGCCCGGATTTCTCGTTCTCGGCAGAGGGCGAGGACTTCGCGGGGGGTCATGGGACAGGTGTCCAAAACGGGGCACTTGTGTCGTCGAGTGGTCGGCGGTTCGCACGTCCGGGTCGTCTATGGTATGAGGTGTGCAAATGGTGTTCCATCGGCCGCTCTTCCCGATCCATGGTGCCCGTGTCCCGTTTTGTGATCCTGACCCACGACCACCCGGTCCTGCACTGGGATCTGCTGCTGGAGCTCGATGACGAGAGCCCTCTGGCGACCTGGCGGATTCTCGAAGATCCGGGACAGGGGACACAGTGGAGAGCCGAATCGCTTCCGGCCCATCGTCGCGTCTACCTGGACTACGAGGGTCCTGTCGGCGGTGATCGCGGAACAGTCACGCGTTGGGATGCGGGCGGCTACCAATCCGATGTCGGAGCCGAGGTGGTCCGTCATGGTGGTGTGATCTCCTGCGACGGCACGCGTTGGAATGCTCGGATTGAGCTGATTCCCGGAGAATCGCATTGGGTTTTTCGCCGGTTGCCGGATTGACCCTTGACGAAATCCTTCCCTAAGATCGACCGCTCCTGCCACAACTGGACCCCACGATGACGTCGATCCGCACCCGTTTTGCTCCCAGTCCGACCGGCTACATGCACATAGGCGGGATGCGGACAGCCCTGTTCAACTGGCTGTTCGCTCGTCACCACGGTGGCACGTTTGTGCTGAGAATCGACGACACCGACCGTCAACGAAACGTTGACGAAGCCCTGGCGCCGATCCTGGATGCCTTCCGCTGGCTTGAGTTGGACTGGGACGAGGGTCCCGAGGTGGGTGGAGACCTGGGACCGTATTTCCAGAGCCAGCGGGACGACCTGTACCGGGTGGCGGCCGAGCGTTTGCTTTCCGAGGGCCGGGCCTACCGCTGTTTCGACACGCGCGAGGAGATCCAGTCGGCCCGGGCCGAGGCCGAGGCCCGGGAGAGTCCCTTTCTCGGGACCCGCCGTTCGCTGGAGATCGATCCCGAGACCGTCGAAGCGTACGTGGCTGAAGGCCGACCGTTCGTCGTTCGTTTCCAGGTGCCCCGTGACCAGTCGGTGGTCATCGAGGACGCGGTGCGGGGGCGGGTCGAATGGGATGCGGGCCTGATTCCCGACCCGGTGATCCAGCGAGGCGACGGCAGTCCGCTGTACAACTTTGCCACCGTCATCGACGACGCCGCGATGCAGATCTCTCACGTGATCCGTGCCGAGGAGCATCTTTCGAACACGCCCGTCCAGGTCCTGCTCCACCAGGCACTCGGTCACGAGTTGCCCGTCTTTGCTCATGTTCCCTACGTCGCCGCACCGGGGACCCAGGAGAAACTCAGCAAGCGGAAGCTCGACAAGTATCGCAACAATCCCCAGTTCCGTCGGTTGTTCGAGGCGGCCGACCGCGTGTTGCCACGGATCGGCCGTGACGGCGAGGACCGGCCGGACCCGGTGATGGTCGAGTACTACGAGGTGATGGGGTACCGTCCCGAAGCGGTCTTCAACGCACTGTCCCGGTTGGGCTGGTCGCTGGACGACAAGACCGAGGTGATGTCGCGAGAGACGATCGTGGGGGCGTTCACGCTGGACCGGGTCGTCAAGAGCCCCGCAGGGCTCGATCCGGACAAGCTGGTCAGCCTGCAGGGGCACTGGATGAACGAGTCGTGTCCCGACGAGCGACTCGAACGGTGCCTGGACTACCTCTCCCGGGCCGGCCTGGTCGAGGACATTTCCGCTGCCGAGACCCGGAGATTCGTCGAGGCGTTGCTGTCGGCGATGGGCGAGCGGTTGAAGGTCTACAGCGATGTGCTGGATTACGACGAGTTCTTCGTCGACGACAGGCAACTGGTCTACGACGAGAAGGCGGTCAACAAGCGTCTGAGGAAGGACGGGGTGGCTGGCTGGCTGGCGGCGTTCCGCGACGAGTTGGCCTCGACGGAATCGTTCGAGGCGGCGAGTCTGGAGGAGTTGATGAAGTCGTGGGTTGAGCGGCAGGAAATGAAGCTCGGCCAGATCATTCACCCGGTCCGGGTTGCCGTCACCGGCAAGTCGGCCGGGATCGGGATGTTCGAAGGCCTCGAGTTGCTTGGCCGCGAGCGTGTGTTGCGGAGAATCGAACGGGCACTGGAGTTGTGCGAGACAACTGCAGAAGACCAGGGAGCGGGACAATGAACGACCAGGCTGGCAACCCGACCGACGACCAGGCCGACGGCGGTTCGATTGATTTCGTTCGTCAGAAGGTTGAGGCCGACAACGCGTCGGGCAAGTTCGACCGGCGCGTTGTGACACGGTTCCCGCCGGAGCCCAACGGGTTCCTGCACATCGGGCATGCCAAGTCGATCTGTCTGAACTTCGGGATTGCCGAGGAATACGAAGGCGTTTGCCACCTGCGGATGGACGACACCGACCCGACCAAGGAGGACGTTGATTTCGTCGAGGCGATCCAGCAGGACATCACCTGGCTGGGATTCGGCTGGCACGACGAGGTCCGCTACGCATCGGATTACTTCGAACAGCTCTACGAGTGGGCGGTGCAGCTGATCAACTCGGGCAAGGCCTACGTCGACAGCCAGTCGATCGAGGAGATCCGTCACAATCGTGGGACGTCGGCCGAGGTCGGGGTCGAGAGCCCGTTTCGTGATCGGTCGGTCGAGGAGAATCTCGACCTGTTCCAGAAGATGCGGGCGGGCGAGTTCGAAGACGGTGAGCACGTGCTGCGAGCCAGGATCGACATGGCCTCACCTCACCTGATCATGCGGGATCCGATCATGTACCGGATCCGCCACGCCCATCACTACCGACAGGGTGACGACTGGTGCTTGTACCCGATGTACGACTTCACCCATGGCCAGTCCGACTCGATCGAGGGTGTGACGCATTCGATCTGCACGCTCGAATTCGAGAACAACCGGCGATTGTACGACTGGTACATTGAGCAGCTGGGAATCTACGCTCCCGAGCAGACCGAGTTTGCCAGGTTGAACCTGACTCACACGGTGATGAGCAAGCGGCGGCTGCTGCAGATGGTCAACGACGGGATGGTCACCGGCTGGGACGATCCCCGGATGCCGACGATCCGCGGGCTGCGACGACGGGGGTACACTCCCGAAGCGATCCGGTCATTCTGCAACCGGATCGGCGTGACCAAGTTCGACGGCGTGACCGAGATCGCGCTGCTGGAGCACTGTCTGCGAGAGGACCTGAACCGGACGTCCGAGAGGCGGATGGCGGTGCTGCGGCCGTTGAAAGTGGTGATCGAGAACTTCCCCGAGGGACAGGTCGAGGAACTCGAGGCGATCAACAACCCCGAGGACGAGTCGGCCGGGACCAGGAGCGTGCCGTTTTCACGAGAGCTCTACATCGAGCGGGACGACTTCATGGAGGATCCCCCGAAGAAGTTCTACCGGTTGGCTCCCGGACGGGAGGTCCGGTTCCGCTACGCGTTCTTCGTGACCTGCAACGAAGTGATCAAGGACGAATCGGGCGAGGTGATTGAGCTGCGGTGCAGTTATGATCCCGAGACCCGTGGCGGGTCGGCTCCCGACGGCCGCAAGGTGAAGTCGACGATCCACTGGGTTTCGGCCGAGCATGCGGTGCGAGCCGAGGTGCGGTTGTACGACCACCTGTTCAGCGAACCGGATCCGTCGGTGATCGCTCGGGACGAGGACTGGACACGGCACCTCAATTCCAACGCCCTGGAGGCGCTTGCGGATTGTTGTCTCGAGCGGTCACTTGGTGAGGCGACCGACGGCCAGCGGTACCAGTTCGAGCGTTTGGGTTACTTCTGCGTCGACCAGGACAGCTGTCCCGAGAAGCCGGTTTTCAACCGCACTGTCACGCTGCGGGACCAGTGGGCCAAGTTGCAGAAGAAGTAGGCAACCGTCCCCCGGTTGCTCGTGCCGACCGGTGTCCGTTCCCCGGATTAAAAGAGGGCACCGGCATGAAGCCGGCGCCGCGGGGGGAGTGCAACCCTCGCGAGGGTCTTACGCCGGCCGGGTGGTGGAGTCACCTCCGTCGGCGTATCCCGGATGGCGTCGGCGCCCGTTGCCGGGCACCGGTTCGCCCTTAGCGGGTGACGATCAGCCGGGGGCCGGAAGCTGTTCGGCTGGCCGTGGTGCGGGTCCGCCAGCCGGTCAGGACGGCTGCTGCCGGCACGTATCCACGGACGCCGGGTCGATTCAGTGACGTGCGGTTGTCATCGGTGCTGCCGGTGGCCGAACGACCCGGATTGGCTTCGCCGGCGTCAAAACGACGGGGCGATGTGGCCGAGCGAGTGGTGTTGGGAGTTGTTGCCGGGGTCGGCAACAGCACGGTCCGTGCACCGATGGTGTTGTAGGGAGAGTACGAGTAGACGGTGCGGGTACCGACCGGAATGCTTCTCATCACCGTCACCGGTTGCAGCATCGCCACCTGCTGGCTGACGTAGCGGACCGAGTTGACCGCAACCTTGCGAGTGGAGGTGTGAGCGACCATGCGGGTGACGTTGTAGGAGACCTGCTTGGTGCCCTGGATGGCGACGGTTTTGGTGATGGGGATCTGTTGTGTGATCATGCCGCCGACGTACTCGCGGCTGGCGACCACCGTTGGGGTGAAGGCCTGGCGGATTGCGAACGCAGTGCGGTTGATCAGCCCGAAAAGGTCGGGGCGGTTGTCGTACTGGCAGGGAGTGACGCGGGGGATCTGGTGGAACCGGGTGACCCACTGGCCGGCCGGTTGCTGGACGGTCTGGTAACTGGTCACCGTCTGGTAGTTGACCGTCGGCATCTGCACGGTCTTGACCTCGGTCACCGGGCGGTATTCGGTCACCGGCTGGTCGACGTACTTGGTCTCGATCACCGGTCGGCGAACCGTCCGGGTGACCTGGCGATATTCGGTCACCGGAATCGCCTGGTAGTAGGTTTGTGTCACCGGCCGGATGCAGTAGCACGACCCGGTTCCGGTCAGGAACTGGGCGT
>Ga0310342_100003724_pt1 | contig 10093 bp, 5 predicted proteins | sample S15DNA20500_MG_FD_206155 | JGI IMG/M metagenome (GOLD analysis project Ga0310342, IMG submission 206155) | Marine microbial communities from station ALOHA, North Pacific Subtropical Gyre - S1503-DNA-20-500_MG | ecosystem: Environmental > Aquatic > Marine > Oceanic | place: Pacific Ocean: North...
GCGGCTTCAGTTCTCAAGATCCCAGGTAGAGTTCATGACCATTCTTCGAGTCAGGTCCGGCGCCGACAAGGACAAGACCTACGAAATCACCAGCGACAACACGACCATCGGGCGTGAAGACGATTGCGCTATCCAACTCCCGGACCAGGGGATCTCCAGGAAACACTCCGAGGTCTTCAGGATCGGCGAGATGTACTTCATCCGCGATCTAGAGAGCCGCAACCACACCTACGTGAATGAGAAGGAAATTGACGAAGAGCTCCTGCGAATCGGCGATCGGATTCAGATTGGCAATACGACCCTCGTTTTTGAAGACCGCAACTCCCAGATGCGCGATTCGAGCCGGATCATACCCGAGGCCGAGCCCGATTCGACAGAGGTCCCGTTCGACCCCACCTCGACGATCTCGCTGAAGCTGCCGGAATACTTCACCACCAGCCCCGGAGAAAAAACCGAGGAGACTCGTGAAGAGCGCTACCTCAACGTATTGCTGAATCTCTCGCACGTGATCGCCGAAGAGAGCCACCTCTCAACCATGTTCAATAAGGTGAGCGAGGTGCTCGGCGGCAGCCTCGATGCAGACCATCTCTACATCCTGGGGGTCAAACCGGGCTCCGAAACCACCGAGGTCACGAGCCTCGACGACCTCGACATTCTCGGGCGCTTCGACAAGGTCGACGATCCTGACCAGGCGGCCGGAGTCTCCCGGGGCATCGTCTCGCAGTGCCTGGAACAGAAGCACGCCATACTCACCTCCGATGCCTCCCTCGATCAGAATTTCAACGCCATGGCCAGCGTCGTGATGAACCAGATCCGCTCGGTGATCTGCGCTCCGGTCACGGTCCTGGGCAAGAACCTGGGCGTCATCTACATCTACTCCGGCAGGCCCGAGGCCTTCGCGGCCGAGGACCTCGAGCTCTCCTCGGCGGTCGGCATCCAGCTTGGCTCCACCCTCGAGCTGCTCAAGCAGATGGAACGCCAGGACCGGTTCTTCCGCAGTTCCATCAAGACATTGGTGGCCGCCGCGGAGATGCGCACTCCCACCCCCAGGGGTATCTGCGAACGCGTCGCCTCCTACGCCCTGGCGATCGCCAGGGAACTGGGCTGGGATTCCCAGCAGGTTCGCAACGCCTGGCTCACCGCCATGCTACACGATATCGGCTCCATTCCCATGTCGGACCAGGAGCTCGAGAACCAACTCCTCAACGATCCCAAGCGTAATCACTACGCCCGCGAAATCCTCGGCGATATTCCCGGCCTCGAAGAGCTCCTCCCCGCCATCCAGCAGCAGAATGAGAGATGGAACGGAAGCGGCTCACCCGAGGGACTGGAGGGAGACAGCATCACCCCCCTGGCAAGGGTCCTGGGAATCGCCAAGGAGCTCGATCAACAGCTCTACGGCGAGGAGCTCGGCGAGGAACCCCGCTCGGTAAAATCCGCCCTGGTCAACATCAGGGACATGGCCGACCAGCAATTCGACGTCAAGACCATCAACGCCCTCTTGATCGCCTACCGCAACGGGAAGCTCTTCGATACGACCGAAGCCGAGCTGGAGATGCCAGCATCCTGAAGGCCGCCATCCCGCGGACTGGGCGCCTGGAAACCGCTTCGCCGGAAGTGATGCAGGGCCGGAAGTCGGGAACAACAGGCGCAGGCGCGAACGGCGGGCAGGAGAGCCCGGTGTTCAACCCGTCGGCTTGAAGGAGTCGAGATCCAGCTGGATGCGAGCCTTGAGAGCCTTGATGGAATTCACCTGGCCGGCGTAGCGAGTCTGCAATATCTCATCACCATTGAGCTCGTTTTCCAGGCTGGACAATTGGTTGAGGAGATCCTTGAAGCACTGGATGGCCCAGCTTTTCTCGTTCAGTCTCTGGACGCCCCTTGACTGCTGCGAGCGGCTCATGAACTCTTTTCCGGTCTCGGAATAGATCTTTTCGAAATATTCGAGCTGGATCGCGATCAGCTCCGCATCCGGCTTGGCGACGACCTCCTTGCTGGCCGCCTTCCGTTCTCTCGGAGACGGTCCCTTGGTCTCGACTCCGGCGGATCTCATCAGGAAAAACGCCAGGAAAGGAATAGTGAGGGCGATCAGGATGCCAGCGATGAGATCGACCGAGTCGAACTCGCCGCGCAATCTTTCATTTCCGGTAAACGACATGGATGATTCCCGTCAATCGTCGAAGAAGCCCTTGGACTTGCTCAGGTCGTGCCTGATGCGGCTGACCGTTTGCCTTGTTGAATTATACCCCCTGTATTCTCTCTTGAGATAACCATCCGCATCCTGGAAAGGCTTCATGACCCGGTCCCAGTCCTGCAGCCACTTGAAAAGCCTGTTGTCAAGGATCTGAGAACGGGAAGCGGCTCCCGCGTCTTCGGACTGAATCATCTTACGAACCTCATTGTATTCTCTCTGGAAACGGGAGGCTTGTTTCTCCAATGCCCTGATATTGGCGTTCGGATCATGGACTTTAACTTCCGTGGTGTCCTTGAAAAGACTCCCCCCAAAGACAACAAAGAAGAGAATCGCCACGAGGGGAAGCGCTATGGCGATCACGGCGCCCGTGGGAACTCCAGCTTTGCGAGCCGGGACAGGGCTGCGATAGCTGGAGCCTGACTGCCCCTCGGAGCGTGTCCGCCCTGTATTCCTGCTCTTGAAACCGCCTTTTTTCGAACCGAAGGGGCTCTTTCTTTCCACCATCTGTCTGTCAATCCAATCTGTAAAAGGGCCTGCAAGCTGGTTTCCCAGGCAAGTCAGCCAGCTGGATGAGCTTCATTTCTCCTTTAACCCTCAGGCGAAAACCATGTTAGCACGCTGGCAGAAGCCGACAAAGAACAGAATGAAACGGCCGCATCGAGCGCCCCGGAACAGGGCGCTGGCGCCTCAAAGCGGAGTCCCCTCTCCAAGCTCGCCGCGCAGGAGATCGACGAATTGTCCAAACTCCTCTTCGTTCCGACGATCGAGACGAACCAGGTTTTCATGGGCGCTCAGGACTACCCTCTGGCGTTCATCCTGGCTGACCGCTCTCGACTCCAGTCTCTGGAGCTCGATCTCGGGAAGCTCGACGGGCGAATGGCACAGGTGGACCACCTTGTCGATACCGACCTCGCTGAGAATCCTGCTGTGTTCCTCGAGCGCGTTGACCAGCACCACGAGCTTCTCCTCCAGCGAGATCCCCAGGAGGATACCCATGAAGGTGCTGTCGAAACCGTCACATTGGGACAGGTCGAAGATGAACTTACGATAGCCCTTGCTCTTGAGCTCGACGATGAACTGCTGAAAACCAATGCTGTTGTTCATCGTCCCGAGACCGACCACCCTAGAGAAAACGATATCGTCACTGGTGGCGACCAGGAAGTGCCCTTCACCCGGTTTCGAAAAAGAAGAGGACGGACTCATCTACGAAGCAGCCTGCGTTCAAGATCTGGGGGTGGCAGGTAAAAATGAAAACGGGCTCCCGGAAGCGCTCCGCTCCAAGGACTCCGTCCGGTACAAGTTAGTGACGGCCCCAGGGTCGCGGAAGAAAAACGACCGACTCCCGGCATTCGCGGTTCCTGCCGGAAGTAAAGAACCATCGCTATAGCTATTGTGTAGCGCGGGGGCGGAAGGGTCAAACGATTGCATCAAGGATGCTGCAATCGAATCAGCCGGATCAGAGCTCCTCGAGGAGCTTCCTGGCCGCGCCCTCGATACGCTCGGGGGTCTCATACTCCCCGGCCTCGATGAGACGCTTGAGCTCTTCCACCTTCTCCATGCGAACCGCGGGAACCTGGGAGAGCTTCTCGAGCAACTGAGCCTGCTCGGAGATATTGACCTCGTCGGTTACCTTGTCCGGTGACGCCGCCTTGTCACGGCTCTGCGCCTCGGTTGGTTTCAGCTCCGGTCGCTCCGGACCGGAAATACCACCTGGACCATGAATTTCCATATTGCCCCTCTCCCTTAAAGCTATCTGCGGGACTTGCCTGAACGCCTGTCAACGGACAGAGAACATCCCCTGTTCTGACTGAATTTCACCTGAGTATTATCAGAGGAATGAAACGTACTGCTACTTTCTTATCGGTCGGGCCCCTCGAAACCTTTGATAAAATCGTGCTTTTTACCGATCTCGAACTCTCGAACACCTCCCCACCCGCCATGGTCGCGGCCTCTTCCGAAAGAAATCAACAATCCTTCCCGAACTTGTTATTTTTGACGAGTCCTTACGGGAAAAGGACTTGTGAACTTTGAAGACGCCCGCCCCGGGGCCTGCCCCCTCCCTCCACGACAAGGCCGGGGTTCTTCGAGAAAGAAAGAAAAAATAAAAAAAGGGCGGTAACTTTCGAGAGTTACCGCCCCTTTTCCCGGTCTGGAAACCGGGATCGTTACTTGGCCTGGAGCTCGACGACCACCTCGTGATGCTGACCGGAAACCGTCTGCAGTGAAACCTCGGCGCTTACCGGAGGATTGCCGAAGCGGTGGGCCTTGACAGTGTAGGTACCCGGAGCTACCCCGAGAAATTCGAATACTCCCTCGGAATCCGTCTTGGTGGTACCACCACTCGACGAGGTCGATTTGTCCGCTCCGATAAGATAGACGGCGATGCTCCTGACGGGCTGCCGCCGCGAGTTAACCACCACGCCGGAAATAGTCGCCGCTGCGGCAAGCTCCACCAGGAGTCCCTGGCTCTTGCCCGAGATGCGCGGGTCGACATCGTTGACGCGCTGCTTGGCAAAATTCCCGTGACTCACCTCGAGCGCGAGGACCTGGTCTTTGAGGCCGGAAAAGAAGAACTCTCCGGCAGCGTCGGTGGTCACGATAGAGGTCGCCTTGCCGGGCTGGAAGGCCCTGGCTCCCTGCACAACGCGCACCCGGGCTCCCTCGACCGGCTCGTTCGTTCCAGCGGCGACGACGGAGCCCGTTACGGTGCCGCCTTCATTCAACTGGATATCGCCGAGGTCAAGAACATCCCCCGCCTCAACGCGGAGATCGGTCAGGGTCACGGCCGCGTACTGCAGCGACCGAATCGAGAGGGTATAGATTCCATCGCTGACACCCTTGTACTCGAATCGTCCATCGGCGGGGTTGAAGTTGCGCGCCCGCAGCCGGGAGCCGCTCTTGGACTGGCCGCTCCTGGACTGGGGACGGACGCTGAAAGACTTCGCGGGGTTGCCTTCAGGATCGACCACTCGACCGATGATGACGGCCAGGGACTTGAGCTCCACCCGGAGGTCCGAGGTACCCACCTTGATCTCCTCGGCGAGAAAGGTTCCATAGTCCTTATTGTTGACCTCCACCTCGACGAGATCCTCGGCGATGATGCTGGTGAAGGCGAAGGAGCCCTGGGCATTTGTAACAGCCCGATGCTCCTTGAGCCCGGCGCCGAGATCCCGGACGATCACCTCGGCTCCCTGGATCGGCTCGTTCTCAGAGTTCACGACGATACCGTCGAGCTTCCCACCCTGCTCCAGGACGATTTGGAGTCCCGTTTTGCGTGTGCCTTCACGAACCTCCACGTCGGGCGTGTGGCTGTCGACATAGCCCGTGCCCTTGGCGATCAGCTCGTACTTTCCCTTGTGCAGGCCGCGCAGAAGGAACTTGCCTCCATCGGAGGTCTGCACGCTGGTGCCGGGAACGAGATCGGTCCCACCCTCGGGACGGGCCTCGACCCATACTCCGTTGACGGGCCGTCCCTCGCTGTTGACCACGGCGCCTTCGATCTCGCCGCCGAGTTGGACGACGATCTTACCAATCTCGAGCTGCTGCCCCGAGGCGAGCGCAAATTTATCCGTAAAGCTCTCGAGGTAGCCGGTCACCTTCACACGCACCTCGAGCTCCTCTCCGGGCTCGACATTCCCGATAATGAATCCGCCCGTCCGGTCGGTCGTTCCATTTCCGAGGACTCGAAGCGTAGGCGTTGAATCAGCCGCCGGCCGAACCTCGACGTGCGCTCCGGGCATCGGGTCGCCGGAAGTATTGACGACCGTACCGATGACTCCCCCGGTCTGGTAGAGTTCGAAAATCTGCTCAAACTCCTGTCCCTTCCTGATCGCAACCTGCTTTTTCTGACGAGCATAGTTTTCAGCCCGAACATAGACGTTCACCGGGCGGCGCCCACTGCTGAGGCCTCCGATCACATAGGCGCCCTCCTCGTCGGTGATGGCCTCTTTGCGCAGGTTAGCCAGGTCACTGGCCGATACCGTGGCTCCGACGATCGGATCCTGTGTCTGGGCGTCGAGAACATATCCCGCCAGGCGGCCGCCGTTGCCCAGGCGAAGGTTCACCTCCTCCTCGGAAGGCTGCACATCCTTGCGCTGGAGGGACTCGTAGTCCTCGTGCGAAACCATCAGCATATAGCGGGCATCCACGAGCGTGTCGAACTTGAAAAAGCCGTTCTCGTCGGTCAATCGATCGTTCTGGGAAAAATCTATCTTGATCTGATCGCGTGGCTGGATATGCACTCCAACCGGATTGGCGCGGATCCGGGCCCCCACCACAGGCTCGTCCGCAGGTCCCCGCACGTAACCGGAGATGCGATTGCCCCCCTTGAGCTTGAACACCTTCGCCGGGTTGGCCCCGGGCAGAATCCTCAGCCGCAATTCGCGATGCTCCTGGTGCATGGGCGCGGTGACCAGGAAGTTGTAGAGCCCGGCGCCAAGGCTCTCGAGCTTGAAATTTCCATCGGAGCCGGTTTCAAACTCTTCCACCGGGGGACGGTTCTTGATCATGATCACCTCGAAGAGCCCGACATCCACGGGCTCAACATAGGCCGTGATCCTGGCCCCGGAAAGCGGAGCGCCTTCTTCATTCTGCACGACTCCCTCGAAGACCCCGCCCTTGTCGAGAACGAGCTTGAGTCCCTGCTTGGGAGCCCTGATCTCGCTCGACGTACCGGGAGAGTAGGTCTTGGCAACCGCTCGTATGGAATACCAGTAGCTCTCGAGCCCATCGAGTTGGAACTTCCCATCGACCCCGGTAACCGTTTCGGAGTGGACCTCCTTGTTCAACTTCTCGAGGTCGACCATCCGTCTGAGAAGTCCTTCCATGTCCTCATCCGGAGAGGCCAGCTCCTTGAAGGCGAAAACTCTCGCCCCCGAGATCGGCTTCCTGTCACGGTCAATCACGATACCGCTGATCGAGTTCCCACGTTCCAATTGGAAGACCAGGCTTACCGGCTCCTGATCTTTCACGAGAACAATCTTCATGCTGTTGCCGGTATAGCCGGCGGCCTGGGCCATGACCTCGTAGGAGCCCGGCTCGAGAAGAAAAGCCAGGCTGCCGGCCTTGCCCTCGAATCCAGCGAGGGCGCGAACATCGATCTCCGTTCCGATTCGATCCGTCTCGCTTCTCCTGAACACCCGGACCCTCGCGTTTCGCAGGACTCGCTCCCGGGTTTTCTCCTGCACCTCGACGCTGATCTTGACGCTGCCGCGGATAATCTTATCGCCGCGTTCGACCTTGCGAAATTTTCCGGACTCCTCGGCCGACTCGGTTTCTGCGGGAGCTTCCGTCGTTTCTTCGACGCTGACGCCATCGAAAGAAGAGCCGTATTCCGCTTCGTCGCCGTCGCTGGTCAGGAAGACCAGGCCCCCGATAATTACCCCCAGGACAACTACGCTCACGAGCGCCGCTATTTTGATACTGGTATTCATCTTATCTCACCCTGAAAAAAAGACTCACCCTCCACGGGTCGTCTCGTTCCTTTCTGATCAGTTTTCATTATCACCGGACCATCCTGTCTTTTTCGGTATTCAAAAGGCGGAAACTGCTGGGGGAAAGTTTCCCAGGGAGTAGTTCCGCCCATTCGAGGCCATTCGCAATGATCCCGGAAGATTTTCGAACGGACAGTTTAGCAGCCATTGGCAACGACTGCTGAGTTCTGACCCGTCTCGGCATGTTCCGAAAATCATTACAGAAACCTCCTGCTGAACAGGGATACAAAAGCAAGCCACATACCATCGAGAGGAAAAAAGTTAAGATGTTTCCATAAAAGGACTTACAAAATAATGGCCTGGCTCTTGTCAGAACTTGTCTGTATGAGATAAATACACATTTGTGTATTCAGGCTGAACCGTCCCAATGGGTCCCCAGGAGGAGAATGCGCTTCGGATACCCGAACCCTGCCCCGCGCTCCTGCCTGCCCCCTGACAGTTTACTCCCCGGCCTGTTCGAGAATTTTTTCCGCTTCAGCGTTTTCGCTGTCGATCTCCAGGACCTTCCGGGCGAAGGAACCGGCCTCTTTCTTATCGCCGAGCCCCAGGTAGGCTTTTGCCAGCGCGAGGTAGGCCGTCCTGGGATTGGTTTCGGGATAGCTCAGGAGGAGCTTGTACTCGCGGATGGCGATCGCATGAGCGCCACTCGAACTCGCAGCGCGCGCCAGCTCCTTGTGGAGCTTCAGGTCGAAGGGGTTGATGAAGATCACCTCGTCGAGCACCGCGACGGCTTTCGCGGTAGACTCCTGTCCACCGGCGCCGAGATAAAATTTCCCCAGCTCGAGCCGGGGACGAAGATCCTCCGGCGAGATCTTGCGCCATTGCTCGAGACGCTCGATCATTTTCTCTTCGTCCCCGCTCTCCCTGTACCAGGAGGCCAGGCGGGAATAGAGATTGACCCGCCGCCCCTGCAGGGCGCCGGCACGGGGCGAAACGACCCGTGCCCGCTCGAGGAACTCGATAGCCTTTTCCTTGTCGCCGTTCTTCATGGCGATGTTGCCAAGAGCCTCGTTGACCCGGAAGCCGTAGCGCGTCTTTGCCTCCAGGGCCTTCAGGAGATCCTTCTCGGCCGCGGCGCTCCTGCCGTCGCGCAGCTTCTGCAGGCCGAGAATGGCGTAGGCGTCGGCGTTGTCCGGCTCGAGCTTCAGGATCTTGCCGACGGTGAGTGGTACGTCCACCTCGACCCCGGCGCAATAGTAGACCCAGGCCAGCTTGAGCAGCTTGTCGATATTTCCCGGCTCATCCTCGAGGTCGAGCTGCAGCTCGTCGGCGAGGTCCTCATCCATTATCGCCGGCACCAGGCCGTTTGACTTGACCCAGTCATCGAGATACTTGAAGAATCCCTTATCGAACTCATCGAGCCCCAGGTCGAACACCTCCCGGAAGATCTCCCGGGTGCCCTTGCTGTCCCGGTAGCCCGTGAGCACGTCGAGGATCTTGTCAAAGCCCCAGCGCTCGGTGATGTAGCGAACCACCATGCAGCCCTGGTAATAGGACATCATGACCTGCATGGGATATTTCGGTTTTGAAAACCCGAAATCCAGCTCGGCGAGAGTCAGCAGCCGTCCCGAAGCGTAGGCGCTGCCGAGCTCCACCTCGAAGCGGCGCGTCCAGGACGGATGGTCACGCCCCTCTTCGAACACGCTGAGACCCTCGGTGAGCCACCTCGGCACCCGGTGATGCGTCGAATGCAGGGTGATCACGTGGGCGAACTCATGCCAGGCCACCACCCCCCAGTTCTGCGGCAGGGCCTTCGGAGTGGTCAACGCCACGAGGTTACCGAAGCAGGCACCGGTGGCGGGAAATCCGCCAAGCCCGACAATCCTGGCCGAAAACCATTTGTGGTCGGAGAACACCTCGATATAGACGGGAGGCTCGAGCTCGACTCGATAATGCTTCTGCAGCTTCTCGTAGGCTTCCTCGAGCAGGGGAACGAGATAGGTTTTCAGGATCTCGTAATCGGCCTTGGGTAGCTTGAGAACGAAATTTCCCTGCTTGAATACGCGATGCCCCTTGTCCATATGCTTGAGGAGCTTGCGCGTGTTGAATACGTAGATGTTGAAAGGATCTTCCTTATAGGACTTGTCGAGGTAGAAGCGCGCCTTCTCCTCCCGTCCCATGCGCAGCAGGTTGATGCCCAGGGTGTGAAAAGCCGGCCAATAGCCGGGGTTCAAGGCCAGAGCCTTCTCGCTCATGAGCGCCGCATCCTCGTAGCGAAACCGTCTCTCGATCGCCTGGGAGATCGTGTGGTAGAACTCCGCGCATTCGCTGTTCTGCTTCAACGCCGCAGCCTCCTGCTCCTTGAAAGATTCCCCGTCACTCGCGAGAAAGGCGCAGGCCGCCAGCAGGCCGCGAGACTGGAGGTTGGCCGGGTTGACCTCCAGGCTCTTTTCAAAGCTCTTGCGGG
>Ga0310342_100003725_pt1 | contig 10092 bp, 1 predicted proteins | sample S15DNA20500_MG_FD_206155 | JGI IMG/M metagenome (GOLD analysis project Ga0310342, IMG submission 206155) | Marine microbial communities from station ALOHA, North Pacific Subtropical Gyre - S1503-DNA-20-500_MG | ecosystem: Environmental > Aquatic > Marine > Oceanic | place: Pacific Ocean: North...
AAGTCATATATACCTTTTCCCATTATAGCAGCTCCTTTAATAGCACCCATTACAGCTCTAGCCTCCTTACTCTCCTCATCTTCTTCTCGTGCTTCACTTTGAGCTAATAGAATATCTCTGGCATCTGATCCATCAGGATTTAACATTCCCAATGCCATATATCTATTTTTAAGAGCTTGATGTTTAGCTACTGCTTTAGTATATGCTCCTGCTGTCTTAAGTTCATTTAAAGGATCAGTAAGGAATTCTTTTTCTTCTAGTTCATAATCCCATTTTCCTATACTTTGAAGCAAGGATCTTGCCTCTAGATAATCTCCTACTTTTATTTGATCTCCTTTTTTATATTTTACTTGAGCTCCCCATAGTTCTTGTTTTTCTCCATCCTTATTAAGCTTAAAAGATCCATCTGTCTTTTTTTGATATTTTATACTACCATCCTCATTATATAAAGGACCATATCCAGGTCTTTTTCCATACTCCTTCATACCTAGTCTAGGCACTCTACCTTCTCCTCTGGCATCTCTTCTATGATATATATCATGAGGAGCAGTAATATATAGGTTTCCTGAACCTTTTAAAGTATCTCTAGCCCTATCTTTTATTCCAAACTTCTTATAGGCATCTAGTATAGTTCTTTGGTTTGCTTTATCTAGTTTTGTCTCTTCCTCTGTAAGTTTTCTTCCTGTTCTTGTTTTAGTATCCTTATCATAATCATAATAATTAAAATCAGGATCCAAATCAGTAGCTGCTCTTTTTCTTGCTGCTTTTTTTCGTCTATTATGTGCAAAAGTAAGTTCTTGTTTTGCTTTTAGATACTCAGAAAATCCTTCAATATCATTACTCTTATTTCTATATTCTGCTAAGAGTCTTAAAGACTCATGTTGAGTCATAATATCTTCTGGAGTTACTACTCTTCCTAAAGCTTTATCGTAATCTCCTTCAACTAGTCTTCCCATTACACCAGTTTCTCCTATTCCATAGTAAGGAAGTGTACGATTCTTTCTATTTCCTATAACAGCTCCAGCCTCATTTGCTATCGGATAAACCTCACCTATTCCTTCTTTCTTTATAGGAGTTCTACTAAGAACAGCTTCCATTCCTTTTCCAGAAGGTATAGTAGCTGTCTTCATTTGATTTCTACTCATACGGTCTATTATCTGAACATACTCTCCTGTAATGTTACCATCTTCATCTGTTCCAGAACCACCTCCTCCTTTAGTTTTACTATAAGGAGTTAATTTATTATAGAACCTTTCCATACCCGTATTAAACAATACTTGTTCTGAAGCATAGTCCATAATGTCTTCATGAGATGTACCACTTGCTTTCAAATTTTCTACTAATGTAGTATTTCCATCCATCCAGTCTGCTACAGCTTGTTGCCCTGCAGGAGATTGTCTAAATGCATTAGCATCTCTTACAGCAATATCTCTTAAGGTTTGTTCATCAATGGCTTCTCTTTCCATTCCTTGATCAGGTCTTGTATCTGCTTCTAGCTGATCGAAGTAATCTTCAGCCTCATTTCTCCAAGCAATCCAAGGCCTATTCTGAGCTGTATATTCACCTTGCTCTGCAGTGCTCCATCCCCGTGGATCTTTATAACTAGAGTCCTTCCATTTTCCTGTTGTTCTCCATGTAGCTATATTTTTTTGTTCTGCATCATATGCAGTTCTAGAAGCTGCTATATCTACCATATGTGGATCCCATATATCGTCTATCTTTTGCCGTATCAATCCATAATTTTGGGATAGATCCTTTCCACGCATACTTTCTATAAGGGTATTATATTCATCTACTTTCTGATCTCTATATACTTCATCATCACTGGGTTCATATACCATTTGTCCACTTTCAGGATCTTGAACCTGTTTCCCTCCTATCACTTTCATTCCCAGGAGTTTCTGCTTCTCTTTAGATAAAAGATCTTGAGTCTTATCAGCTCTTTCCTGTTTATACATTTTAGACTTTAAAAGGCTTTCAAAAGGAAAGTCCACTACATAGTCAACTAGTGGAACTGTATGTGTGTTATAGTATTTTCCCATATTCTATTTATTAAGATTAAAAGTCTCCTACTCCTTTTGGTACCTGTAAACCAAGCCGTTTAGCCATAAATTTAATTCTTTCCTTAAATACAGGATATTGTACAGGCAATTCTTTTGCGTCTTTTTTTGCATCTACATCAGCATCTTTATCGTAAGTTCCTTTATATATATCTGTTATTATTCCTAACAGTTTTTGTGGATCTACAGTAGTAAGATCAATACCTTCAATATCTTCAATATTTTTATCTCCTCTATGATAAGCCCCTCTATCTTTCTTTTCAATAAGTCCTTGTTCTAAAGCTATAGCTACTCTAGGATCCCATCCTGTATTTAAATTCATCATTCTTACTAGTTCTCCTTGTGGAGAATTCATCAGTTCTTCATTTCCTTTTAATTCAGGAAATAGATGTTTTATACCTGCTTTAGGTTTCTTACTCTTATAGGGCTTTCCTCCAATATTTGAAGATTCACTATCATGTTTTTGCATAGTAGCTTTAGATGTTGGTGTTGCTATTGCCTTACCGTAATCATCATTCTTCTTTCCATTTGGCAAAGTTTTCCTTGTATCAATTCTTCCAATATTCTCTTCCATAGCATCAAAAGCCACATAAGTATCTTCTGCATCTACAGATTCATAAAGAGTATTTTCATCTTCTTCACTTAAATATTCTCTTACTGCAGCATCTTCAATAACTTGATTCTCCTCTTCTAGTTCTTCATTTAAGCCATCTAATACTTCAGAAGGAGGTAACTTTTCTAGAATTGGTTCATCTCCTTCTATTTCCATTGGTTCTAATGGGTTCATTTCTATGTCTCCAGATAACCAAGGATTATTTTCTTCTTTAAGATGATCAGGAAGGTCTTCTTCTGGAACTCCTGCTGCTAATAAATTATCCCTTTCTAATTTTATTTTCTTTTGTTCATCTGTGAGCCCTTCATCATTACCAATAAGTTTATCTAGTTCTGCCATTATTTCTTCAGTCTCTCCTCCATCATCATCAAGTAATGCATCTTGTTCTTGTTGCATTTTATTTAATATTTCCTCTTCTCTTGTTGGTGTTAATCCTCCTTGAAGTGCTCTATCTTCAAGTATCTGATCTTCCAAGGCTGTTATTTCCTTATTCTTATCTTCTATTCTGTCCATTTCTTGATCCTCAAGTATTTGGTTTTCTAGTAAAGTCGTTTCACTTACTTCATCCCAATCTGTATTCCTGGCTGCTTCATCTCTAGTCTCAAATACTTCTTTATCTATTAGTGCATTTCTTTCTTTTATCTCTTCTTCTGTTAAAGGAGTTTCTTCTTCTTGTATTACAGCATCTGTTCCTACCATTTCTAAATAATCAGGAATACCATTGTTGTTTTCATCTTTAGAAAATTCAGTCTCAGTAGTTTCTTCTTCAACTACATTACCATCATCATCTTCTTGTATAACTTCTTGTTCTTCTCCAACCTCTTCATTATCTTCATCATTTTGAAGATTATTTTTATCAATAGTGCTAGGAAGTGTTCCTCCACCAGAATCACCAAACTCTCCAGCTAATCTTTCATTTATAGCAGCTTGCATTCTATTCTTCTGAAGGTTAGAAAGTATAGGTGCTAATTCATCAATGTCTTCTGCCATAGCAGTTCTATAATCTCCCCAATCAGTTCTTTTAGCTTCTAACTGTTTTTCTTGAGCAGTTCTTTCTATTTTATCTTGTTCTCCTATTAGACCAGCTATCTTATCTTCATATTGTAAACCTAGTTTACCATATACATCTCCAATTCCTCCCATCTTATCTCCTCCTACTGCCAAATTCTTTCTTAAACGTGCATCCATGATACCTGCACTATTAGCATTTTCTTGTACACCTTGGTTAGCAGCATTTATTTGTTTTTGAAGATTTGCTTCCATATGTCTTTGTGAAGCAGGAAGTCTTTTGTCAAGAGCGTCTTGAAGATAGGTTATAGATTTTTGTAAAATTCCATCGTAATAGTTGGTAGGTTTAAGATCTCCTGTATTTACTCTATCATACCAATCTTTAGTATTTCTTCTTCCTTGAGCATATGTTGTTAAATATGCAGCACTGGGAACTAATCCTTGCTCTTCTAATTTTTTCACTTCAGCTCCTTCATCCATCATTTGAGGATTCATTCCTTGTTGCCCTTGCTGTCCCATCATTCCAGCAAACAACTGTCCTCCTGGACCTTGTTGTAACTGTTGTAATTCTTTTGCTTCTTTTGCTTTCTTATTAGCTATAATCTCTTCTCTTAATGCATTCTCTTCAATCTTAGCATTATTGAGTTTATGTTCAAGAGTCTGTAGTTCTATATCATCAAACTTCTTTTGTTTGTTATCTCTTTGTAATTCATTCTCTTGTAAGAGTTTAGCTATTCTGCTTTGTTTTTCTTTTACCTTTTCATATTTTCTTTTCATCTTTCCTTTAGGAATTATGAAAGTTTCTCCATTAGATACATCTGCTCCTTCTCCCCCTTCTACTTCTATCTCTTGTTTTCCTTGTCCTTCTGCAGGAGTTATCATAGGAATTCCTCCTCTTTCATGACTGCTTTCGTCACCTCCAGGTATAGGAAAATATCCCTGAAATCCTTCAGGTACATCTAAAGCACCTTGGGGAGTCATTGGTAAAATTGTTGTTCCTTCTTTTTCAACATTAGATCCTTGCTTATAAGAATGACCACCTGATTTATGTTTCTTATCTCTTACATCTAGAAATGCAGCATTTACTCCTCCATAGAAAGAACCTATACTACTTCCTACTCCTCCTCCCATATTCAATTGTTCTGGTTCTGGTATAATAGACTCTTCATTTACGGCAGGAATAAGATTTTGTCTACTTCTCCATTTACTAAATCTACCTGGTTGGTCTGAATCTGGATATGCTGGTTGATTATAAAATTGTCCACTTTCAGGCCATACTTCAGGTATTTGTCCTGTTTCTATATATTCTTTTTTTGCTTGTCTCCAATCTGAATGATATCCTTTATTCATTCCAGGAAATCTTTTTCCTACACCAAATAGTGACATTAAAAGGGGAGCTGTAGCTCTTGTCATAGGTTGTATTGCATCATCTGCATATATTCCTTTACCTGATTCACTAGAATGTAAGGCACCTCCTATTCCTGCAGCTAATAATGGTGTTCCTACCATTCCCATTATATCTCCTGATCTTGAGCGATAATCTCTTTTGGGATATTGTTCCTTCCATTCTTTTCTCCTTGTTCTTGTTTCCTTTCTTTCTTCCTTTTTAACGTCATCTCCGTCTGGATATCTTGTAACATGGCCACCAGATTTTTTAAAGAATTTACTAGCCATTCCAATTCCTTTCTGTATGCTATCTGCATCTAGACTTCCCATCTCTCCTCCTCCAAGAAACTTTGACCATTCAGGTCCTGCTCCTCCAGAATATCCAGAAGCTCCACTAGCATAAATGTCTCCTGCCATTTTTAGTCCCTGACTTATTTTTCCAAAAGGATCTGGTCCAGGAGTTCCTAAAGCATTCAATTTCATTTGAGCTGTAGGATCTTCATTTCCTGTTACACCTGCAGATGTACCTTCTTGACCATATACAGTTATATCTCTTCCTCTTCTATTAATGCTATCTACATTGTCTTGATACATCTCTCCTGCTTTCACCTGCGTAGGAGTTTTACCTTGTAATTTTCCAAATGCATCCACTACTCCTGCAGCCTGATTAGGATTTCCTATAGCACCTGCATTTCTATCTGTTCCCATTAAAGCTGCTCCCCAGTTAGAAGTATTGTTTGGTCTTTGTCTCTTTTCTTTTCCTTTTCCAAATGGCATATTAGCATCTGTAATTTGCATTCTCTTTTCCTCTTCAGATAATCTAGGATCTGTAGTACCTCCTGGAGGTCTAAATCCTCCAGTTCCTTGAACTATGCCTGCATTCTTTTGTTGCTGTGTAAGAAATGTATTAATAGGAGCATTAGAATTAGGTTTATTTCCTGTTGCTGGTTGTCCTGTATTAGGATCAATTACAAAATTAGGATCAAATAATCTAGATTGTTGTTTTTCTAAGTCTGTTTTAGGAAGATATCCTAAATGATTTGGATTAGAAGAAATAGCATTTACAACCATTCCTTGATCTTTATCTACACCTGTACCATTTTGATAACTTTTAACGGGACCTCCCCTTCTAGCAATCTGACCTGAATTAACATCTTTGGCTCCCGCCGCATCAAAACCTGCAGTAAGAGCTGCCTTGCCTGCAGCATATCCAGGACCTAGAAGTGCAGTTCCTGCTACATCTGTAGCTATAGAAGTAAGTCCTTCATTTACTTTACTTATCTTTCCTGTAGTAGAGCCAAACTTGGTCTCACTAAAGGAAGGGTCGTAAAATTCCCATCCCGTTACAGTTTCTAATGGAGTAGTTACTTGGTTAAGGGTATACTTTCCTACATCTGCTAGCTTTTGTCCCATACTAGAAGGATCCCAGCCAGTGTCTGTAGCAACTTGATCCCTTCTTCCTCTAGCTCCTGCACTTCCTCCTTCAGCATATTTCTTAGTATGTTGTTGTTGAAGAAGTTTTGCTATCAGTGATTGTTGCCTATTCATAATATTAAAAATTAGCGAGGGCTATGAGTACTCTGTGACCAAATATAGTTTGTTACTAATTTTATTGTGCCATCCTGACCTTCACCCTCTAAATTACTAAAAAACAGTCTTATCCCCAAGTATTTGTCTCTAAAGGAAGCTCTATCAAACCAGTCCTTTGACTGACTAACAGCTATTGGGTTAATTACTTCATCTATATAATACTGCGATACATACGTTGGATTATTCCAATCTGAAGTCATTAATGTAGGAGGAAGAGCAATATTTCTATCTATTGCATAATCCTTAAATTCATCTAATCTCCAGATCCTTTCTTTCCTATCTATATTAGATCTATTAGCTAATTCTATTATAGATTGAGGAGCCATATCTGCTATTGTAAGATCTTTAACAACTAATGTTAAGTAGTCTGAACTTTGATAGCTATTGAAAAGATATGCTTTATCAAATGTTTTATACCGTACTTCTAAATATTGTTGCGTTGTTTCATTAAATCTATAAGCATCTGTTATAAAATGATAATAATCACCTACTGCAACTTGCGTAGGATTTTCATTACTAATTAATTCTATTATATGAGGATCTGGAATTCTTGCAAATTCTGGAGGAAATAATACATTTGTTACTCTATCATAATAAGTTTGATAATTATCATGAGGTGGTGTTAATTGATGTCTCCAAAAATAACTAGGGACTCTACCAACAACTCCAACCCAGGGCATCTCAGAGAAAAGATTCATATTAGACCAGAAAAAATTCTTAGTTCCTATATAGTAGTTAGGCATATATGAATGCCAAGATGTCCACGTATTTGCTAATATAGAATAAGATATAGTCCAGCTCTTGCATTCAAATACGTCATCTAAATCTGTTATAGTTATATATGGGACTGGTCCTCCTTCAGAGGTTTCCCATATACGAACTCCAATGGTATCCAATGTATTATCTTTTACACATGGGCCTGCTCCCCAATGAGCTCTAGGATTAGTTAAAAAGGTTCCACTACAAGCTTGTATATATTCAAAAGGAATTCCTGCTTCATCCCAACTATATATACAATCTCCAGGAGTAGTTACTTTATCTACTGAAATTCCTCCTGCTCCTCCATCTGCTCTATCTATCATCCATTGGGGGACAATACATCTACAATTTTCGTCTGATATAGGACCTGCAGGTTCATCTGGTAGACCATATGGAAATGCTTGCCATACACCATAATCTTCATTAAAAGTAACTCTATGATATAAAACATCTGCAGGATTAGTGGTATTAAAAGGAGGCATAAGTAAATAATCCTTTTTTGTTAGTATATATCTAGAATGTCTTGCATCATATACGCCTAAGTATCCTACGCCGTGAGGAGCAGCTGGTGCATCTATTCCTGGGAAAGGAACACCAAAGATTTCCATATATTGATCATACATCTCTATTCTCATATGATTCTCAAACCAATTTCTTAATCCTTTAATGGAATAATCTTCTGGTTTGCTAGAGAAGGCAAAAACCTTTCCTTGACGAGCATCAGGCCAGAACATTCCATTTTCTGATACTATACTAGCCCATTGCGATTGACTTCCCATATATCCAGTTTCAGACTCTAATATCTCTAGAGGAGGATTGCTAAAGAAGTCTCCTGTTCCTATATATACTGTTGTATCATTTAGAGTAGACATCTGAGTTGATGGAAGTACTTTCCATAATGTTTCTTCTGCTTGTATATATAACATATTATTCAAAGTAAAGAGATTCCATATCTCTCCTCTGTTTCCTGGTATATCTCTGTAATTGTTAGCTAAGAATACCCTGTAGTTATCTGTTTGTGTTTCCTGAAAGGATTGTAAGGAATACGCTATCCTATAAGGGAAATCTTCTTGACACTGATTACAGTAGTCAAATAAAGGTCCTAAAGGAAAATAAACATTTTCTGTACATTCTTTAAGATAATCTGGATTTACATTATAGTAGTTTTCTTGTTCTATAACTTTGGTGGGAAGATAAGGATAAGAATTAGGATCTGGAGGAGTCCAATTTGGAAAATCACCATCATATACATTTTCAGAATCTGCAAAAGAATATGGACCTAAGAGACTTGTTCCCTCAAAGAAATAAGGATAAAATCTTTCATTTATAGTATCTCTCCCATTTCGTAGTTCGGTATTTATAAAAGACTCTACCCAATACCATATAATATTATTATTAAGTAATCCTCTATTCTGTCCTCCAGCACTGTTATTATTTTTTTCATTTACATTAGGAGTTCCATTATCATCAGGAAAAGCTCCTCTATCAGGACTTGTATCTGTATCTACACAATCATCGGCACTTTTATCAGGAGTAGTTGTTGTTGTAAAAGGAGGTCCAATAGTTTTTCCACATCTTCTTGACCATTGTGTTCTTCTAAATGCAAACCTAGAAACAAAACTATCTCCTCCATATAATCCTTTAGTTACTATTATACCAGCAGGAATTGCGGCAAGATATCCTATATTGGTATTAGTGCTATGATATACTAGAGAAGCTATATCTCCAAAAGCATCATATGAATTCTTTTTAAGAGATATATAATAAGCAGTTCCTCTTCCCTTATCTTGATCTGCAGGAGGCGTTAAACCGCCATCATCAACTGGATTCCAAGGAGAAGAATTCATATCACTACACCATCCCCTTGTAAAAGTCTCATCATATTGTATTGGAGTAAGATCTCCAGGGCCAGAATCATTGTTCCCAGGATAAGGAATTTTAAATTTTAAGGGAGTTTCTGTAGTTCCTAGATTTTTTGTTTGTATTGCCATTAATTCTTGTCCCTGAAAATTATCAAAGATATCATCAAAGCTTCCTACAGATACCACAGAATCTAATCCTATCATTACACTATCTTCTATAGCTACATTGTATAAAGGATGTGTGTATTGAGTACCTACAAAATTAGTTGAATTCTCCCAATCAGGAGTTCCTCCATCAGGATAACTTGGAGTTCCTGCAGAGATCCCAGTTTGTATATTTTCATAAGGAACGGCAGATTGGTGATATGTAAATTTACTTAACACATAAGTAGTATGTCCATCATGTCTATCTTTATCAAATACTCCAAATCCTTCAAAGTTTAAAGAAGCTTGAGATCCTACATCATTATCACAACATGCAGAAGCACATACAATAGCAGCAGTGTATCCTGTTAATACTCTCTCAAATTTCATAAATACAGGAGAATCCACAGAAGTAAATTTAGTCATAGGACCATGAAAGGCTATATTGCTCAGAATGGTGACTTCATTATTAAAACTCTCTCCTACATTAGAATCATCAAAAGATATAGGATATCCATTTCCAAATTGAGGCCCATCTAATATATCAGAAGTGGGAGGTTGTCCAAATGCATTATCTTGTATCCAAGCAGAATTCCATCCTTGATTGTTAATTAAAGCATTAGCAAATTGTTTTCTTGCTTGTCCTGAACCTTCCCAACATTGATTACAA
>Ga0310342_100003728_pt1 | contig 10089 bp, 7 predicted proteins | sample S15DNA20500_MG_FD_206155 | JGI IMG/M metagenome (GOLD analysis project Ga0310342, IMG submission 206155) | Marine microbial communities from station ALOHA, North Pacific Subtropical Gyre - S1503-DNA-20-500_MG | ecosystem: Environmental > Aquatic > Marine > Oceanic | place: Pacific Ocean: North...
TCCTCTCTCTACTACACGCTATCAATGCACGCTGATTCTCCAGAATTGGTATAAACGCGACATTCGTGTAGCAGTGCGACACATATGTCGCAACTCTGAAATTTCGGTTTGGCTTTGTTTTCAATGATCCCCTGCAATTTCAGCGACTATAATTCTTGGCATGTTAAATGCAGTTGTTTTTGTAAGAATAGGATTGTTAAAATCAGCATGAAAATTTACAGAATTAAATATCTATTGCCTCACCTTATTCGATTGTGTTTAGGTGTGTAGGATAATCATTGTGGAAGATAAACAGTCTGTGAAGTACCTCCGGTATTCTGTCACACTGACAGCTTTACTGCTGCTTTTCTGTTTTCGCGTTTTTGCCCAACTTCTTCAAAAGCTTTACCCCGTCGCTTTTCTTCCACCATTTGAAGATTGGCAAAGTGGTGCCGTGCCTTATTGGTTATTGGTTGTAGCCCAGTTTCTCATAATTCTAGTCTGCTTAGTGGCGGTTCTTAAAATTTCTGTTGGTCGGGTAATTCCTAAGGATACGACTGGTAAAATTTGCTTGTCCTTGGGCGCTATTTACTTGTTAGTGATGTTGTTTCGACTCGCTGTCGGATTAACTATAGCACCGGAACACAGTTGGTTTGGTGCGAGAATCCCAACATTTTTTCATACCGTATTGGCTGCTTTTCTAGTGACGGTTGGTGTATTTCATTATCAACACGGCAAAAAAAAATCGTAAAAAATTAAAAGGGGCAATAATGAAAACGTTCAACACTCGGATCACCACGATCGTTTCATGGACAGCGTATCCTGCAGTAATTACGCTTGGCTTGGTCTTGCACCAACTTCTTCTCAATACCCCTTATCCGTCGAAGATTATGACATACGTGCCAGTTATTCTTGGTGCCGCTATTATCACTTTTTTAGAATCCTATTTCCCTTATAGAAAAGAATGGACGCCGCAAATTTCAGACGTTGGTAACGACCTCACTTTTATGGTCTTCATTCAGATCGTCCTGCCTAAGCTTCTTTCGTTCCTGTTTGCCAGTACCTTGTTGTCTTATTTAAAAGCCAAGGGCATTATCCTTAAAGGATTCTGGGCACATCAATTTCCTGCGTTTGTTCAGGTGATTATTATGCTCCTTCTTGCTGACTTACTGAGATACTGGCTGCACCGGCTGAGTCATGAGTGGGGGCCGTTGTGGTCTTTGCATGCCGTTCATCATTCACCCCATAAACTCTACTGGGTCAATGTCGGCCGTTTTCACCCATTAGATAAAGGCCTCCAGTTCCTATTTGATGCACTCCCCTTCATCATTGTTGGTGTGTCGGAAAAAGTCTTAAGCATCTATTTTGTTTTTTATGCCCTTAACGGCTTCTTTCAACATTGCAACATCAATTTAAAACTTGGATTCCTTAACTATCTAATCAGTGGTCCCGAACTACATCGATGGCACCATTCGATCCTAATTAGAGAATCCAACAAGAATTACGGTAATAATTTGATCGTCTGGGATTTGCTATTTGGAACGTGGCTCCTACCAAAGGAAAGAGCAGTTGATGGGCTAGGACTAAAGAATCGGAAATACCCTTTAGACTTTGCTAGCCAAATTCGGACACCTTTTATCAAAGGACTAGATAAATTGGAAGGATAAGAAAATGCTGAATGCTTTACTCAATCTATTGATGTATTTTCGAATGTTGATTATCAAGCGTCGTCTATGGAATCCAAGCATTAAGCAGACGCAGAATCCACAAAACACTCAGGATAAACTGTTGAAGAAAATCCTCTCTGAAAATAAAGATACCGTTTTTGGTCAGGAACATAACTTCGAACAAATTTCTTCTTACCCAGAATTTAGCCAAGCTGTTGATATCCAATCATATGAAGAACTGAGACAATATATCGAAAAGCAGGAAGACGAAAGAGAAACGTATTTAACCCGTGAGCAACCGGTGATGTACGCCCAAACTAGTGGAACTACAGACACCCCCAAATATGTCCCTATACTCAAAGACACAATTTTAGATTATAAGAAGAGCCAGAAAATCTTTTCCTATGCCCTATATACTTCTATTCCAGGTGTGTATAGCGGCAAAATAATGGGAATCGTTAGTCCCGCAGTAGAAGGTAATTTGGAAACTGGAACCCCCTACGGTTCAATGTCTGGCCTAATTTACAAGAGCATGCCTTCTATTGTAAGGTCAAAGTACGTTGTCCCAGCAGAAGTCTTCGAAATTGAAGATTACGAGCTGAAGTATTATTTAATTACAGCCTTTGCATTGGCTGATGACAATATCACCCTCATTGGTACAGCAAACCCAACCTCAATCTTAAAAATTATAAAGCTCATCGAAACTCAGGGGAAACAGTTAATCAATGATATAAAAACAGGAACCTTAGAACGGCTGAACAATTTGAGGTTGGATATAGATGGAACATCCTCTGAAAGACAAGCTAAAGCAGATGCTATATCCCAAATCTTGAGCAGTTTCAAAAAGAAGTCAGCTAGAGCAAGACAACTAGAAGAAATATTATCAGAGAAAGGCAGTTTGATCTTTGCAGACGTATGGCCCAACCTGAAAGCTATTGCTACTTGGACCAATGGCAGTTGCCGTGTCTTGATTCCGTCAATTCAAAAACAGATCAGCCCTTCTACTCGCATTGTTGAACTGGGTTACCTCTCCAGCGAGTTTCGGGGGAATATAACGCTAGACGTTCTCAACAACCAAGGAATTCCAACTTTAGATGAAAATTTCTTCGAATTTGTGGAACAAGAGGCTTGGGAAAGTGAGAGATATAAGTTTTTAACACTAGAGCAGATTGAAGAAGGAAAACAATATTATATCTTTGCAACTACCCAAAATGGGCTTTACCGCTACTTCATCAACGATATTATCGAAGTTAATGGCCGGTTCAACAATACACCTGCGATTCGATTTGTACAGAAAGGAAAAGGTGTTACTAATATCACGGGAGAAAAACTTTATGAAAATCATCTGATTGAAGCCATCGGGGAAGTTAAACAAAAGCTGGGTTTAGACATTCAATTTTTTATCATGTTCGCTAAACCCGATAGCTTACAATACCATCTGTATGTCGAACGCAATACTGCAGAAGTACCAAATGACGATTACCAATCTGACTTTGCCGAACAAATAGAACAAAGTTTGTGTAAATTAAATATTGAGTATAAAACTAAGAGAGAGAGCCAACGCTTACAACCAGTAAAAACTACCTTCTTGGTGGAAGGAACAAGCGAAGCTTATAAAAGATACTGTATAGCCAACGGACAAAGAGAAGCCCAATTCAAAATTGTTCATCTTCAGTATGAAAAAGATTGCACCTTTGATTTTAATCAACAGACATTGTGAGATTACAGATGAAAATTACCCAACTTGAAATAAAAGAATTGGATATTCCCTTTAATATCGATTTCAAACATTCCGCCGCTGAACGCAATATGACAGAAAGTGTTTTAGTTAAAGCTAAATCAGTTGCTGGTCATCATAGTTTAGGGGAGGGTTGTCCTCGGAGTTATGTAACGGGAGAAACCGTGGGGAGCGCCATCGCCTTCTTTGAAAAATATAGATCATCTATCCAGCAGATAGGAAGTCTGTCAGATCTAAGAGTATGGATGGCAAATCATAAAGATGAGATAGATAATAATCTGGCAGCATGGTGTGCAGTTGAATTAGCTCTATTAGACCTGATGGCCAAAGAAAAAGGACAGTCTATCGAAACATTCCTTTCCTTACCACGTCTGTCAGGTGAATTCCATTACACAGCAGTTTTGGGGGTTAATGCTTTAGATGTTTTCAAGAAACAACTTCAGCAATATGCTTACCTTGGGTTTAGCGATTTCAAGATTAAGGTTTCGGGAGAATTAGGACAAGACAAGCAACAGCTAGAATTGATAACAAATATAGTTGAGAACGCTAGAATTCGGTTAGACGCTAATAATCTCTGGAATACTGAAGAAGAGGCAATTGACTACCTGAAGAGATTAGAAAAGGAACTTGTAGCGGTAGAAGAACCAATTCAAGTAAAACAATACGATTCACTCAGCCAAATAGCCCTAGCACTCAACACTATGATTTTACTTGATGAAAGCTTCCTTATTAAGGAGCAGTTTGATCATATTCAAGACAATCCGGAGAGGTGGATTGTAAATGTGCGCATCTCTAAAATGGGTGGTCTTCTACGCTCACTTGATATTGCCCAAATAGGAAAAAGTATGGGGATTCCCATCATTATAGGTGCTCAGGTAGGTGAGACTAGTATTTTGACACGCGCAGCATTGACTGTTGCTCACGCTTACCGTGATATCCTCTTGGCTCAGGAAGGTGCATTTGGCACCCGTCTGCTGAAGTATGATATTGTAGAACCATCGCTGATGATCGGGCAAGGAGCAAAACTTTCAATCGCTTCGATTACTGATAATGCCGGGTTCGGCTTAAATTATATTTCCAGTTTTTAATGATCAGTTCCTATGTCAGACTTTTAGTGGATTTGTGAAATATCTTCTTGGTCTTAACCCAAAGCGTTGTCGTATCCTTTAATAAAGAGGTTGGATTAATCTGTTTCTCAGGAAAGCGTTTGACAAGTTTAACCCAACAACTTCAAGAATTTTGCTAACTGCAATAAATGACAATTAGCCTCGACATAGTCGCCGTAAGGCTAACCTACAGCCGCTTTTATTGATGGTAGATAAAACATTTTTTTCTCAAATTGCTCCAAAGTTTTTGCTTTTTCTTTAGGCCAAAACAAGGATAAATTCCTATGGAATCGTTTTTAAATTATTGTGAGCAGGTCCCGATCTGGCACAAGATAGTTCTTATTACCTTTTGTTTTACCATCTTTTCGCGGTTGGAAAACTTAATACCTGTAAGCGACTTCAACTACAGAAGATGGAAGCATCCTGGATTAAACTTAGTCTTTCTAGTGTTAAATTCAGCCATTAACATTTTTTTTGGGTTGTTACCGTCGGAATTTTTCAATGGGTAGGACAAAATAAGATAGGGCTTCTACATTTTTTCTCATTGCCAGTTTGGATTGAGTTGTTGATCGGAGTTCTGATGCTCGATTTCTTTTCCCAGTATGTAGCTCACTATTTGGTGCATCGGATACCTTGGTTGTGGGCGTTTCATACCATTCATCATTCCGATGTTGAGGTTGATGTTACTACTGGAACGCGACACCATCCTGGTGACTTTCTCTTCAGGGAAATCTTTGCACTGGTGGCAATTATTCTGGGTGGAATTCCAATGGCCTATTACATTTTTTATCGGCTATGTACTGTCTTTTTCACCTATTTTACCCATGCTAATATTTTGATGCCAAACTGGATAGACGTACCACTTAGCTGGATCTTCATCACTCCCAACACTCACAAATTCCACCATCACCGCGCGCAACCTTGGACTGATTCTAATTTTGGCAATGTTTTTTCGTTCTGGGATCGCCTATTTGGTACATTAGTCTATGATGATCCAACGAAAGTCCGTTTTGGTTTAGATGTTTTCGATGAGAATGGAAAAGAACAATTGATGCTTCTGCTCAAATATCCATTTGCCGGCCCACGATCGGCTAATGGCAACTAATATAGAATCAGACCAACGGTCCCCAGGTTAGTTTTCCCATACCGCACCTAAATTGTAGCCATTAGATCCACCGCCTTATGTCCTTGATTGTGACCAATTCGAGGATTAGATCATATCACATTTTATGCAGTTGAGAGGTATTAAACAAGTGTTTTTATTTGCAAGTAAGTGTCCATGTATCTCAACGACCCGGCAAATCTCTACACCGCACATATCGACCCTCTATATGATGACGATAGCCATTATATGCCTGCTGTCAGGATGTAATTCTATGTACGATTTTGCTGCAAGACCGCTTCTGCCTAATGAAGGTATTAGAGCCGCATCTTATGAGGTCCGGACAAAACGGCGTGTTGGATTCACGACCAGCGATGGGATAAAGCTTCTAGCAAATATCCACTATCCTAAAAAAGATGGGAAGACACCGACAGTCCTGGTTAGGATCCCACTAACCAAGAAATTTGGCAATCGCGTCCGGGCCGACGTTATTGGTCGCTACTGGGCCCGTCGTGGGTATACGGTAATCATCCAAGGAACCAGAGGTCGATATGAGTCAGGTGGACAATTTTATCCCCTCCTATATGAACGCCAAGACGGAATTGAAACATTAGAGTGGATCAAGACCCAACCCTGGTTTGATGGACATGTATTCATGTGGGGAGGGTCATCATTTGGGCATACACAATGGTGTATCTCAGATCGACCTGACCTTGGGCTTAAAGCTCTGTTTGTACAGATAGCAAGTACCAGTTTTAGGAAAATGTTTCATGCTGGTGGTGCTTTTTCCCTAGAAAGTGGCTTGTTTTGGGCTATTAGAAGTCGAGGTGACCGAGACCGAGAAGTAAAGATGGTTGATTTAGACAAAGCCGTTCAAGGGTTTCCGCTGATCGAAGCAGATGATCGATCCATTGGTGACACCCCTTTTTTCAACGATTGGGTGTTAAATCAAGATGATAATGACTATTGGAAGGAAATTGATGGTGTCAATCGGACACACTCTCTACAAGTTCCAATACTATTAATGGCGGGTTGGTTTGACCCATTCCTTCCAACACAAATCGAGGATTTTAATGAAGTAACGGCTAATGCTAAGAAAGATGTTGCTTCGGAAACGCGCCTTATTATTGGACCTTGGGGACATGCTAATGATGTGAAATTACCTAATAGTAAGAAATCATTACCTTATAGACTCACCAGTCTGGCTCCAAGTATTCCTTGGTTCGACCATAATCTTGGTATTGACGAGGGATTGTTAAATTTGCCGAAGGTCAAAATTTTTATCTTGGGTTATAACCAGTGGCGTGATGAGAATGAATGGCCACTGGCACGAACGCAATTTACCTCATTCTATCTACACAGCAATGGAAAAGCCAATACTTTATCGGGTGATGGTTGGCTGAATAACCAAATACCTAAAGGTGAGGAAACGCCAGACACATACATATATAACCCATTAGATCCCGTCCCCTCTGCTGGTGGTGCAATGCTTGGACCACGATCAGGAACCCAACTACAAAATGCGGTTGAATCAAGACATGATGTGCTGGTTTATTCTACTGATGTTTTACCTGAATTAGTTGAAGTAACGGGTCCTGTCCGTTTAATCATGTATGTCCATACAGACGCTGTGTGTACCGATTTTACAGCCAAGTTGGTTGATGTACATCCTAACGGAAATGCCTATAATCTTTGCGATGGCATATTACGCCGCAATTATCAGCCAGCGGTAAATGATGACCAAGTTCCAATCAAGATTGAAATCGATTTATGGCCGACAAGTAACGTCTTTATGAAGGGGCATAAAATAAGGTTAGAGGTTTCAAGTAGCAATTTCCCGCGGTATGACCGAAATCCGAACACTGGCCAGTTCATACCAGAAGCGACCAAAACTGTTTCTGCCAAACAAACTGTATTCCACTCAAACCTGCTTTCCTCACATTTAATGTTACCAATTATTCCACGCTAGTTCTACATTAGGAAAATGGCCTGCATTGCGCGAGATTTGGACAATTCATAGTTTTCCGGGTTAGTAATTTCTGCCTAAGGTGAGAGTCACTAACCTCAACCGCAACAAATCGGCTAACAGCAGAGATTAGTGGAGTTTACAGTACTATCAATTATGCAACACTGACATAGATCTGTTTTGGAAAATCATTCGGAGTGGATGTTGCACGTCAAGATTGAATCTACGTTATATCCTTTCCCAACTGAAAGGTTGCACTTGTCAATTGAATCGACAAGGCTTTATAGCAGGATATCTGGCCAGATTTTAATGCTCTGTGTTCAAGATACAGCTATGTTTTGTGGATTTGCCCGACGACAAGGCGATGCTACAAATTCCCACCTTGAGAAAGGCGCACCCTCACAAATTAAGGCACGCGCAGGAATAGCAAACGAATCAGCGACTTCATTTTGTTATGCCCGTCGAATATCGCTCTAACCCTCATTGACCACCAGTCCACCGTAAAGGCGGGGAAACTGCTGATCTATCTTTTGCCAGTGGTATCCCAGATCAGTGGTCTGATACAGCTGGTTGTCTTCAATGACAACTAGTGCGGTGGCCTCATTGATAATGATAATCTGAAAGGTATCGATATTGCGGTCGATCTGGTCAGGTAAGCCCTCCACTTGAGTCCAATTCTGACCTGAATCCTGACTTCGGTATAACCGGGCCTCTGCGGAACCGTGAGGGCCACGGGAGGTCGAAGTCAGGTAGACCTCACCTTCCGGAAAAACGGCGCAGCTTCTCTGGTAGTGAGAGGGCATCTCCTGACCCGAGCGGGTGAAGGTTTGGCCTTGATCCTGGCTGAAGTAAAAGCCGCTGGCGGTAGCGGCAAAAACAGTTGTCATCTCATGTGGATGGGCGGCCACCTGATGAACATCCATTTCTAACCCCTGCTTTAGATTTTGCCAAGTTTGTCCACTATCCTTCGACCTGGCAATCCAACCCACATGGATGTTGGCATAGATGGCGCCGTCCCTAGCTATGGCAAAGGAACGAAGGTCAGGAGGTCCTCCCCAGGGAGTTTTCCATAGTTGGCGTTCCGGTATGTTATCAAAGCTTGTTAGAAAGTTGAGTTGTCCGTTTTCGACTTCAGCCACCCGAGCCTCTGCGGTTCCAACCAGTAACCGTCCTTCTGCCGTCCAGCAGAGGCAGTGCAGTTGTATCTCCGCCGAGATCACCTGTTCCCATCGACTATCTTGATGTGTCCAGATCTGATGTCCATCGACGATTACTGATAATTGATGTTGATGCGGTGCACCGGCGGTTACCGGATTCTGAAACGGTACCCCCGGTACAGGTTGAGCCTGCTGGTCTAAGATACCGGTATCTGAAAATAACCAAACCGTTTTCACTTTTGTCCTCCTGGGTATAATATATGGGGTTAAGTATTGACTCACTCCCCCATTATAATCCTTCCACTTTTTGAACCGTTTTCCCCGAGACAGCGAGGGTTTCAACGATTATCAACACACTCCAGTCTGTGTCGTCAAGTATGTCCTTTTTGAGTCCGAATCACCCCACTTATGAAAATTATTGTAACATATTAGAGGGTGCTATTTGGGGGTGGAAATTGACAAATTAAATCAATTGAGGGTTCCTCTAAAAATTAGTTAGATTCGTGCAATTTTCTGCCCATTTGTTAGAATTAGCTCATTGGCAATTAAATTAGGATGATTCAACTCATCACCCAAGGATAGATCCTGAAGCCCGCAGGACTTTTTGACTGGCCGACTGGTTTTGAACAACTCGACCACAGCCGCCACCCGCTGCTTAAACTTAACCAAAGAGTCAACTGGCAGCAATTTTACAAATTCTGAAGACCGTTCGAGACCAAGAGCCAAAGTCCAATGCCGGCCGAAAGCCTTTTGATGTTAGACTCCGGTTCCAGATCATGATTCTGGATTCCTGCTACAACCGGTCTAACTTGTCTGACCATCAGCTTGAGTTTCAGATCCAGGATCGCATTTCTTTTCGGCCTGTTCTAGCTTTGAATCCTGACCATACGCTGCCTGAGGCCAAGACCATCTGGTTTTTCAGACCACAACTCACCCTGGCAGGATTGAGCGAAAAACTTTTTCAGCCGTGGGACCAATCTCGGCCTCAAAACGGTTTTTCGACCCCGAAAGGACAAATGGTTGATGCCAGCATGGTAGCGGTTCCAAGGCAGCCTAACAGCAGAGAGGAAATAAATCCATCAAGAATAGGCTCAATCATTTCGGCGATCAGAATCAGATTGAGATTGATGTTAAGCACAAACTGATTCGCCACGATGAAGTAAGGTCGGCGTCGGTTCATGACCGCAATGCCGGGGCAGAACTGCGGGCTGAAAACAACAGCCGCCAGGATGGGTAGGCTGACTCCGCCTCAGATAAAAGCTAATCATCAGCCTTGGAAAATTCACCGCCGAGTGGAGCCCATCTGCGGAATCCAGCAGATGGGGGCAGGCAACTGGATGATAGGAAGCAGAGGCTTAGCCAGGGCCAAAGCTA
>Ga0310342_100003731_pt1 | contig 10087 bp, 6 predicted proteins | sample S15DNA20500_MG_FD_206155 | JGI IMG/M metagenome (GOLD analysis project Ga0310342, IMG submission 206155) | Marine microbial communities from station ALOHA, North Pacific Subtropical Gyre - S1503-DNA-20-500_MG | ecosystem: Environmental > Aquatic > Marine > Oceanic | place: Pacific Ocean: North...
TCCTTGTGAACGCAACGCCACGGACGCGCCGTGAAACGCGGGCTACTCGTGGCTCTCGAAGGCCTGGACGGCTGCGGGAAGAGCACGCAGCTGGTCGGGCTCGGAGAGGCCCTGCGCGCTGCGGGTCTCGCGCCCTTGCTCACCCGCGAGCCCACCGATGGAGTGCATGGCCGCCGCATTCGCGAGATGGCGCGAAGCGGGGAACCCGTACCCACTGCGGACGAACTGCGCTGGTTCGTGGACGATCGTGCGGAGCACGTCGCGCAGAGCATCGCTCCCGCCCTCGCCGAGGGGCGGCTGGTGATCACGGACCGCTACTTCCTCTCCACGGTCGCCTACCAGGGGGCTCGCGGTCTCGATTGGCGGGAGTTGCTGTCCGAGAGCGAAGCGCGCTTCCCGGCGCCTGACCTGGCCCTCTACCTCGAGGTCCCCGTGGAGCTGGGTCTCGCGCGGGTGCGTGCCCGGGGCGGTGTCGCCGAGCCGGTCTTCGAACGCGCCGATTACCTCGAAGAAGTGGCGAAGATCTTCCGCGCCATCGAGCGGCCCTATTTTCAGCGGATCGACGCCAGCCGCTCGCAGCGGGAAGTCCAAGCCGAGCTGTGGGAGCAGTTGGCCGTACTGCGTGCCGCGGTGACTTGACGCGCCCCGGTCGCGGGTGGCAGCCTGGGCGCATGCCGCGCACTCTCGATCCGGAGCGACTCCAGGAATTTTCGGGCAGCGTCTTCCGCAGCCTCCAGGGTGCCATGACGTCGGCGATGATTTGCCTGGGAGACCGCTTGGGGCTCTACCAGGCGCTGGCGGGTGGGGAAGCCGTGAGCAGCGAGACGCTGGCTCGGCAAACGGGGCTCTCCGAGCGCTGGCTGCGGGAGTGGCTCCATCAGCAGGGCGCCGCGGGGGTGCTCGAGCACCGCGGCGAGGAACGCTTTGCGCTCTCCCCGGAGGCCGAGGCAGTGCTCGCCAACGAGGATCACCCCGCCTTCGGCGCCGGCTGGTTCTCGTCCCTGCCCCAGACCATGGGTGTGCTCGAGGAACTCCCCGAGGCCTTCCGCAGCGGCATGGGTCTCGATTACGACGCGCTGGGCGCGGAGGGCGCGCGCGGCGTGGAGCGCGGCTTCGGGGCCTGGTTTCGCTCGCTGCTGGTTCCGGTGGCCCTGCCCCGGGTCGAGGGGGTGGTGGAAGCCCTGGCTCGGGGCATTCGGGTAGCGGATGTGGGCTGCGGGGGCGGGGTTGCGCTGGTGGAGCTCGCGAAGGCCTTTCCCACCAGCGAGTACCACGGTTACGAGACGTCACGACACGCGCTCGACCGCGCCCGAGCCAACGCCAGCGCGGCGGCGCTCGAAAACGTGCATTTCCATGATGTCCGCCAGGAGCCCCTTCCCGAGGACGGGCGTTTTGGCTTCGTGACGACCTTCGACTGCTTGCACGACATGCCAGACCCGGTGAGCGTCATCCAGTCGATTCGCGGCGCGCTCGCCGAGGACGGCGTCTGGCTGATCAGCGACATCAAGGCCCAAGACGGCTACGAGGCCAACGTGGAGCACAACCCGATGGCGGCGCTCATGTACGGCACCTCGGTGCTCACCTGCATGTCGTCGGCGCTCTCCGAGCCCGGGGGACTGGGGCTGGGCACGCTCGGCCTCCACGAGCAGCTGGCCCGGCAACTGGTCGCGGAGGCGGGTTTCGCGTCCTTCGAGCGGCTCGAACTCGACCACCCGGTGAACGCCTTCTACGTGGTGCGCCCCTAGCGCGCACGCCGCCTCAGTCCTGGGTCTCGTAGACGGGGTCGCTGCGGTCGCGACTGCCCACGCGCAGGTGATCGGGAATCGGCCACTGGTCCCCGGGGCGCTCCGCGCGCACCCACTCGGTGGTGGCCACGCGCCGGGCGATCCGCCAATCCCCCTCGCGGCGTTCGAAGCGATCCACGAAGCGAAAGCCGGTGGTGAGATTCTGACGCGCCTCGCCGCCGAGCTTGCGGTGGTAGGCGACCCCGTAGGACTCTGCGCGCGCGACATCCCCCTGCACTTCGACGAGCTGGTTGCCGATGAAGTGCATGGTGGCGTCGTAGCCGCGGAGCAAGCGGAAGCTCCACTCGATGTAGGCCTCCACGTCCCCCGAAAAGCTGCCGTGTTCGTCGTGGGCACCCGGGTGGTAGCAGGAGCGCACCACTTCCTCGTCCAGGCGGTCCACGCCCCGGCAGTAGCGGAGCACCACGTTGCGGATGTCCCGCTCGGCGAGCAGGGTCTGCAAGGCTGCCGCATCGTCGCTTCCACTCATCCTCGCACTCCCTTTTTCGCCCTCAAGCCTGCGAGTTGCCCGCGTGTAGATACGCGGCCAGGGCCTGTCCGGTATGACTCGTCGGGCACTGCGCGATCTCTTCCGGGGTTCCTTCCACCACGATCCGACCTCCTTCGGCGCCGCCCTCCGGGCCGAGGTCGATGACATGGTCCGCGGCCTGGACGACATCGAGATCGTGCTCGATGACCACGACGCTGTTGCCCGCTTCCACCAGTCGATCGAGCAGCGCGAGCAGGCGCTCGACGTCCGCGAAGTGCAGCCCCGTGGTGGGCTCGTCGAGCAGGTAGAGGGTGCGAGTCGTGCTGCGGCGGGAAAGTTCGCGGGCCAGCTTCACGCGTTGGGCTTCGCCGCCGGAGAGCGTGGTGGCGGATTGCCCGAGTCGGATGTAGTCGAGCCCCACGTCGTGGAGCGTTTGCAAGGGGCGCTTCAGGCTGTCCACCTTCGAGAGGAAAGCGAGCGCCTCTTCCACCGTCATCTCCAGTACGTCGGCGATGTTGCGGCCCTTGTAGAGGATCTCGAGGGTTTCGCGATTGTAGCGGCGGCCGCGACAGACCTCGCAGGTAACGAAGACATCGGGCAGGAAGTGCATCTCGACGCGCAGCGTGCCTTCCCCCTGGCAGGATTCGCAGCGACCTCCCTTGACGTTTGAGGAGAAGCGGCCCGCCGTATAACCGCGCACCCGAGCTTCGGGGATCTGGCTGAACAGGTTTCGAACGCCGTCGAGGATCCCCGTGTAGGTGGCGGGATTGCTGCGCGGCGTTCGGCCGATCGGGGCCTGGTCGATCCCGGTGACCTTGTCGATCTCCTCGAGTCCGTGGACGCGCTGGTGCTCACCGGGTATGACCGTGGCCTTGTGGAGTCGTGCGGCCAGGATGCGGTAGAGGGTGTCCGTGACCAGGGAGGACTTGCCGGACCCCGATACCCCCGTCACCACCGTGAACAGACCCAGCGGAACGCGCAGCGTGACGTCCTTCAAGTTGTTCTCCGTGCAGCCGCTCACCACGATGCTGCGCGCGCCGGGTGTGCGCCGCGTTGGAGGCCGCGGGATGCGACGGCGCCCCGAGAGGTAGGCACCGGTCAGTGAGTCCTCGTCGCGTTGAATGTCGGAAGGACTGCCGGCCGCTACCACCTGGCCGCCGTGGATGCCGGCGCCCGGCCCCATGTCGATCACGTAATCGGCGGCGCGGATCATGCCGGCGTCGTGTTCCACCACCACCAGGGAGTTGCCCTGGTCGCGCAGCTTTAGGAGGCTGTCCAGTAGCCGCTGGTTGTCTCGTGGGTGCAGACCGATGGAGGGCTCGTCGAGGATGTACAGGACCCCCACCAGGCCGGCGCCGACTTGGGTCGCCAGGCGGATGCGCTGGGCCTCTCCGCCCGAGAGCGTGGGGCTGGCGCGGTCGAGCCCCAGGTAGCCCACGCCGACCTCCACGAGAAAGCGAAGCCGTCGGCGGATTTCCGCCTGGATGGGACGCGCCACAGCGCTCTGGGTTTCGCCGAAGCGCAGGGTTTCGAAGAAGCCCAGCGCTTCGCTCGCGGAAAGCCGCGAGATCGCGTCGATGGACTGGCCGCCCACGCGCACCGCCCGGGCCTCTGCACGCAAACGGCTTCCCTCGCAGTCCGGACAGGGGCGGGGGCTGCGAAAGGCCCGAAGGCTCTCCTTCTCCGCATCCCCCGCCTCCTCGAAGCGGCGTTGCAGTTCCCCCAGCACGCCGTCCCAGCGGCGCTGGTAAGGCTCGTCGGCCTCGCCACCCGGCGGTGCGAAGCGAACACGCTGGCGCCCGGAGCCCTCGAGGAGGGACTTGCGGGCCTTGGCGGGCAGGGCGCGCCAGGGTTTCTGAGCGTCGAGATCGAAGTGGGTGACCAGGGAATCGAGCAGCGCCTTGTAGTAGCGGGTGCTGCGCGAGCCCGACCAGGGCGCGATGGCCCCGTCGGCCAGGGAGCGCTCGGGGTCGGGCACGATCCGCGCCGGGTCGAAGACCTCCCGGTTGCCCAGGCCGTCGCAGGCCGGGCAGGCACCTTGGGGAGCGTTGAAGGAAAACAGGCGCGGGGTGAGTTCCGGGAGGGAGAGCCCGCAGTCGAGGCAGGTGTTGCGCTCGGAGAGCAAGCACTCCTCGTCTCCGGGCCCCACGTCCAACTTCAGCAGGCCGTCTGCCAGTTGCAGGGTGGTCTCGATGGACTCCGCGACGCGGCCGCGGATCCCCGAGGCCACCACGACGCGGTCCACCACGATCTCGATGTGATGCCGGGCGGATTGCGAGAGGTCGATTTCTTCGGAGAGATCGACCGGCTTCCCATCGATGCGCGCGCGCACGAATCCCTGGCGGCGGAAGACTTCGAGTTCCTCTTGGAAGTCGCCCTCGCGATCGCGCACGGCGGGCGCGAGCAGTTGCACCCTCGTGCCCTCCGGCAGGGCGAGCACGCGATCGGTCATCTGCTGGACGGTGTGGCTCTCGATGGCTTTCCCGCACTGCCAGCAGTGGGGAGCCCCGAGCCGGGCAAAGAGCAGTCTCAGGTGATCGGCGATCTCTGTGATGGTCCCCACGGTGGAGCGGGGGTTGCGGCCGGCGCTCTTCTGCTCGATCGCGATGGCGGGGGACAGACCTTCGATCGTGTCCACGTCGGGCTTGGCGAGCCGTGCCAGGAACTGCCGCGCGTAGGCGGAGAGCGACTCCACGTAGCGGCGCTGTCCCTCCGCGTAGAGCGTGTCGAAGGCCAACGAAGACTTTCCGGAGCCGGAGAGGCCCGTGATCACCACCATCTGGTCGCGTGGAATGTTTAGATCCACGTTCGCCAGGTTGTGAACGCGCGCACCGCGAATTCGGATCGCCTGGGCGATGGGATCGCGCGACCCGTTCACGGCTGGCGTGCAGGTGAGGTGGCTCCCGAGGATTCTCCCGGCAATCCGAGTCTTGCGGCGTTCGCGAAGTAGCCCCGGCGCTCGATGTAGGTCTGCGCGCGCAGGGTTTCGATCCAATTCCGGTAGGAGCTGGCCATCTTCTCCTCCCACAGCTCTTGCTGGAGGCGGAGCTCGGCCTGTTCGAAGCGGATGGGCTCGACTGCGCGTCGTTCCACCAGCTCGAGGATCGAGCAGCCGAAGGGGAGGCGGAGCACTTCGCTGAGCTCTCCGGACTGCATGGGCCCCAGCGCGTCGCCCATCCAGGGGGCGACCGATTCCATGTGGATCCAACCGAGGTCGCCACCCTCCATGGCCGCGACGTCGGACACTTCTGCGGCAACCTTCGTGAAGCTCTCGTCGCCCACGATCCGATCCCGCGCGGTCTGCACGATTGCGCAGACCTCCTCGGAGCCGAGAGACTGCTTCCCCTCGTAGGTGATGAGCAGCTGCCGGACGTGGACCGCGTCGCCGGTCTGGGGTTGGTCCGCGAAGCGTTCCTCGAAGAGGGCGCGCACTTCGGCTTCATCGACGTTGATCTGGGAGCCCACGACAGCGTTGATCACGTTGCGCTGTTCGAAGTCGGACTTGATCTGTTTTCGGTAGGCCTGCTTGGAGATGCCGTGGAAGCCGACGCTGGCGTAAAGCTGCTCGGTGGTGATCCCGTTTTCTGCCGCGATGCCTTCGATCGCCTGGTCGATTTCTTCCTCGCTCGCGTAGAGCTCGGTGCGCTTGACCATCTCCTCGATCAGGCGGGCCTCGATCATTCGCTCGAGACCGTCGGCGCGCAACGTGGCGATGCGCTGTTCGGGGGCCCCCATCTCGCGCAAGGCGATTTCCTGGGGCGAAATGCTCTGCATGACTTCGGAGACCAACACCACGCGGTTGCCCACCTGTGCCGCGATGCCGTCCACCATCTCCTCCTCCTCCGCAGGGGCAGGAGCAGGCGCGAGCACGAGCACCCCCGCGAAGAGCAGCCGGGTAGCGAAGCGGGCAAGATCGATCAAGCGGGTTCTCCTCGTCGGGCCGTCGTACCGTCCACGCCGACCCGGCGAGAGGATGGCAGCCCCGGCCGAGTCGCGCAGCCTTCGCGCTCTCACGTTGCCTCGAGATTCGCGAAAAGGCGTCGGGCCGCTTCGAAGAGCTGGCCGGCATCGCGCCCGGGCAGCGCAGCGAAGATCTTGTGGCCGGGGGCCACTCGCAAGCCGCTGCCGGCCTGGGAGAGCAGGGAGAGCAGCCGCTCGGGGTCCACGCGGCTACTCGGTGCCGCCGTCAGCACCAACTCGCCGTTGGCGAGATCCACCGAGGCCACCCCCAGCCGTCGCGCGCGTACCTTGAGATGGATCACCTCCAGCAGGTTCTTCGCGGCTTCGGGAAGCGGCCCGAAGCGGTCCAGGATTTCCTCCGCGACACGCTCGATTTCGGCGGGCTCGCGACAGGAGGAGAGTCGCTTGTAGAGCACCAGCCGCGCGTTCACGTCGTCCACGTAGTCCTCGGGCAGACGGGCGGGCACGGGTAGGCGGATCTCCGGGTCGACCTCCTTCTCGTGGACGATCCCGCGCAGCTCGTCGATGGTCTTTTCCAGCATCTCCATGTAGGTCTCGTAGCCCACCGCGGCCAGGTGTCCCGATTGCTCGCCGCCCAGCAGATCGCCGGCTCCGCGGATCTCGAGATCCATGTTGGCGAGCCGGAAGCCGCTGCCCAGCTCGCTCAGGTCCTGGATGGCGTCCATGCGCTTGCGGGCGTCTGGGGAGAGCTGATCGGGGTTTCCGACCAGCAGGTACGCGTAGGCGCGCTGGCTGCTGCGCCCCACGCGCCCCCGCAGTTGGTAGAGCTGGGCGAGCCCCAGGCTCTCCGCGCGGTTGATCAGGATCGTATTGGCGCGCGGGATATCCAGGCCGGATTCGATGATGGTGGTGCACAGCAGTATGTGGGCTTCGCCGCGCATGAAGGCCAGCATCCGGGACTCCAGTTCGCGCTCGGGGAGTTGTCCATGTGCCACGATCAGCGTGGCCTCGGGCACGAGGCGTCCCAAGGTCTCCGCCATGGATGCGATGCTCTGCACGCGGTTGTGGACGAAGAAGATCTGTCCGCCGCGGCGCATCTCGCGCAGGATCGCTTCCCGCACGATCTCCTCGGAAAATCGACACACCTGTGTGCGGATCGCGATTCGGTCTGCGGGGGGAGTTTCGATGACGGAGAGATCCCGCATGCCCGTGAAGGCCAGCTGCAGGGTCCTCGGGATGGGAGTGGCGGTGAGGGTCAGCACGTCCACGGTCTTCTTCAGCCGCTTGATCTTTTCCTTGTGTCGGACACCGAAGCGGTGCTCCTCGTCTACGACCAGCAGGCCCAGGTCGCGGAAGCGGATGTTCTTCTGCAACAGCCGATGCGTTCCGATCACGACGTCGATGCTGCCGTCGGCGAGGCCCGCGAGGACCTGGCGCGACTGCGCGGGTCCGCGGAAGCGGGACAGCGACTCGACGCGCACCGGGTAGCCCTCGAAGCGCTGTCGGAAGGTCTGCTCGTGCTGGGCACAGAGCACCGTGGTGGGGACCAGCATCGCGACCTGTTTGCCGTCCAGGGCTGCGCGGAAGGCCGCGCGCAGTGCCACCTCGGTCTTCCCGTAACCCACGTCTCCACACACGATCCGATCCATGGGCTTGCCGTGCTGCATGTCGGCCAGGGTGTCCTCGATGGCCGCGCGCTGGTCCGAGGTCTCTTCGAAGGGGAAGGTGGCCTCGAAGCCCTCGAGCAGCGCGTCGCGCGGTGAGAAGCGGAAACCCTCGGCGAGTTCCCGGGCCGCATGCACCGACAACAACGATGCTGCCATGTCGCGCAGCGCGCGCTGGACGCGGCGCTTGGCCTTCTCCCAGCTGCTTCCGCCCAGCTTGTCGATGCGTGGCACGTGGCCGTCGGATCCCGCGTAGCGCTGCACGAGGTTCAGGCGGTGGACGGGCAGGAAGAGGCGGGCCAGCTCCGCGTACTCGATGGAGAGGAACTCGCCGGAGACACCCTGGGCCTCCAATTCCACCAGTCCGCGGTAGATCCCGATCCCGTGATCCGCGTGCACCAGGAAATCTCCAGCCGAGAGCTGCCCCAAGGCCTCCACAGCGGCGCCCTCTGGCCAGCGCGTTCGCCGCCGCTGTTTTTCGCGAGGGCCGAAGATCGCGTCCTCGCCAACCACCACCAGGCCTTCCATGGGGAGATCGAAGCCCTCGCCGAGCGACGACCGGCGGATCTCCACGCGCCCGGGCGCCGACCAGCGCCAGCAAGGTCGTCCCTGGGTGCCGCGGCGTGCGTCGATCCCGTAGTCGGCGAGCAGCTCGCGCAGGCGCTGTGCCTGGGAGCTCGAGGAGACGGTCAACACGCAGCGACGGCCGTCGTCCCGCCAACTTTCGAGCCGGCGAACCAGTGGCGCGAGCGGGCGATCCTCCCGGCGACTTCGATCGAGTTCCCCGCGCAGCGCGTCGTGGTCCCAGCTCTCGACCTCGAAGCGGTGGTCGGGGGGCAAGCCGTCGAACTCCGGCCGGGGATGGCGTTCGAGGTGCACGGGATGCCGCGCTGCGATGGCGGTGTGGAGGGCTTCCGGGTCGAGGCCGAGCTCGGCGGGCGGCAGCGCCAGCCGACCACTGGCCTGGGCCAACTCGTAGTTGGTCGCCGCTTCCTCCGCGTAGAGGGCCAGCCGGGCGCGCCCCGCCTCGAGGTCGTCGATCAACACCAGCGTGTCCTCGGGCAGGAAGTCGAGCACGCTCGCGCTGTCGCGCATCAGCAAGGGTGCGATGGCCTCTACACCCGGCGGCAACTGGCCGCGCAGCAGTTCGTCGAGCAGGGCATCCACGTTGCGTGGGGAAATCTGTTGGCTTTCGGCCAGGTCGCGGATCCGTTCGGATCGTTCGATGACGAGGTCGCGGTCGACGAGAAGTTCCCGGGGTGGCGGGGCGGCCACGTGCGCGATGGGCCGCTGGGAGCGCTGGCTGACCGGGTCGAACTCGCGAATGGATTCCACCTCGTCCCCCCATAGCTCGACGCGCACGGGGCTCGGGCGATGCGGCGGGTGGAGGTCGAGGATCCCGCCGCGCACGGCCAGCTCTCCGCGCTCCTCCACCACCGGCATACGCGTGTAGCCCGCCGACAGCAGGGTCTCGACCAGCGCGTCGCGATCGACTCGCTGCCCCACCTCGAGGTGAGTGGAGCGCGCCCGAACGCGCTCGAGGCTGGGTACGAAGGGCGCCAGGGCGGTCCAAGGGGCCACCACGATTGGCGCCGCTCCCGCGTTGGGCCCCTGTTCGTGACTCAACCAGCGATAGAGGATCTCCATGCGCTGGGCGACCACGAAGGGTTGCGGGGAGAAGCGCTCGTAGGGGGGTGTGTCATAGCGCGGGAAGGGCAGAACGCGGCCGGGGTCTGTTGCGGTCTCGCCCTCGGCGCGGCGGGACCGGGTGTGCTCTGGCTCCTCGCCCAGGCACGCCTTGAGGTCCGCGATCCATCGGTCGGCGCGCTTGGCGGTGGGCACGAGCAACAGCGTGGGGGCGTCACCCTGGCCCGCGACGAGTTGCGCGGTGAGCGCGGCGCTGCTGGCCCCACGCAGCCCCGCGATTTCGACTGTGCCGCTGCCTTGGGCGATACGCTGGGCGATGCCCCCGAACCCGCTCGCGCCACTGGCTTGCTCGTTCACGCTGCTCCGCACGCACGAAACCCCGTCGTCCCGGGTTGGGGCGCGAGGCACGCGAGCCCGAGGGCCCGCGGGGATCTTTACGGGCAACGCCTCCGCGCTGCCCGCCGCCTGGAGAGGCGACTGTGGGTGCAGTTTACCCGGCTGCCGCCGGCTCGTATGCTGCTGTTGATGGGGGTGGGCCTGGCGCTGGTGTTGGGGACCCTGGCGCTCTGGACGCTGGGGCG
>Ga0310342_100003732_pt1 | contig 10087 bp, 15 predicted proteins | sample S15DNA20500_MG_FD_206155 | JGI IMG/M metagenome (GOLD analysis project Ga0310342, IMG submission 206155) | Marine microbial communities from station ALOHA, North Pacific Subtropical Gyre - S1503-DNA-20-500_MG | ecosystem: Environmental > Aquatic > Marine > Oceanic | place: Pacific Ocean: North...
CGACCAGTACCTACCAAATGAGGTGGCTGGCAACCTCGATACTTTGATGACCACTTTGATGGGTAGCAATATCAGTATCCAACAGGTACGCGAGAGACTTCAGATCGCTTACGACGAGATCCTGAACGCACCAGTTGATGTCAAGAGTTGGTTCCTTCAGGAATACGGGGAAAGCGCAGACGGAATGTTGGCGACGGTTCTCCTCGATCCCGACCAGAGTTTCACTGATCTGGAACAGGCTGCCAGAGAGTCCTATACGCAGGCGGCAGCCAGTGAGATCCTGGCAAATGTAATCACCAAGGATACGGCCTCGAAGATTGCGTCACTTGGCTACACGCAAGAAGCGCAGTATCGTCAGTTTACGAATCTGGCGAGACAGGAGTTCTTGTATTTGGAGAAGATAAGTGAAAGGGATGACTTGCGTATCGAACGCGAGGGAGTCGAGGCAGCATTCGGTGTCTCACCGGAGGCCGTTTCGGATATCGAGGGTAGGAAGGAAGAGCGTGTAGCAGAGTTCGGTGGTGGAGGTGGCGGTGCCCTGGTTGGCCAAGGAGCTACAGGATTTGGAGGCGCTAAGTATGCCTAGAGTTGGCAAGAAACACTTTCCCTATACCAAGAAGGGTAGGGCTGCTGCAAAGCAGCACGCTAAGAAGACCGGCAAGAAGGTAAGGAGCAAATACTGATGGCAGTTTCCAAGTACGCCTTCTGGCGTGACACGGCGGAGAGGGTCGGAATGACCTTTGCTCAGTCGTTTTTAGCGATATTGGTCGTAGGTGATTGGAGCAGTGTCAAGACCGCTGGCATGGCTGGCGCGACCGCTTCCCTTTCACTGTTGAAGAGTCTGGTCGCCTCGAGGTTTGGCGACGGATCAGCATCGGCGGTGGACTGATGGCAAACGGTCGTTACAGAATTTACACTCCCGGTTATGGATCTGGTCGTGGAGGGGCGCACAGTCGTCCAAAGTTTCATGGCGCTGATGTCGGAAAGGCACAGCGGGCTTGGAATGCGCTTCAGAGAATCTACAATCTGAACCGAGCACCGGGACATTCTGGTGCTTACCATAAGACAGGTAAGCACGCTGGTAAGAGGCTCTACGGTAAGCCGACAAGTTCCTCTTCGTAATGTCTGACGATGTGGTTGACCAACTGAAAAAGGTCCAGGTATCTAAACTTACCTTGGGCCTTGTCGGGTCGATCATCGCCGTTAGTGCTGTGGTGACTTGGAACGCTGCTCAGGTCGCCAGTCGTATAGATCAGTTAGAGGTTTCTGTAGCGAACATTGAGGTCGTAGACACCAGCAATCTCGTTACCAGCACCCAATTGTTAGCAGCGATTCAGGCTATTCCAGAGCCGGAGACAGTCGATCTGTCTTATCTGGCTACCACCGACATGGTTCAATCCTTGGTCGCCGTAGAACAGGCTGCTTACGAGGATCTGTCCGACGACCTCGAGGATCTACAGGATTCGGTTACTGCCCTGTTGGCTAATGCCGATCAGGAACCAGCATGGACTGATCCTATTGACGATCTGTTCGGAGAGAACGACGAGTTCCGCGAGCAGATTGGACAGATTGAGCAGCGCCTAGAGGAAATAGGCTGGGAACTAGGTGACCTGTGGTGGCGTACTGATATGAGTGAGCAGGCTTGTCGTACCCGGAAGTGGTGCGATGAGTGGTACGACGAAAACTGGTGAGTAATCTAACCAAACTCATAGCGGGGATCACCGCTCTACTTGTCGCCATAGGTGCGCTTGTTGGCACAATTAGCATGACGATAGGTGAGAAAGACACACCAGCAGGCGTGACCATTATTTTGAATAGCCCAGAGGCATACGCCGACTTCATTGCCAATCATCCAGCGGGCTAGTATAGTTTTCGGTAGGCCACCCGTGAGCTTCACACAGGCCGGGTGCGAGCTTCATCCATCAGGTCTTCCCACGTTCCTGGTGAGTAGAAAAGTGGTAGGCGTACTCGGATTGTGACATCCGGGATTATGTCGCTAGTCACCCCCCGTATAGTCCTCCGCTATACGCGATTAGGCAAAGGAGAGGCACATGGAAGAAGAGTCCGTAGTTCAGGAAGACGCTGGCAGTATCAAGGATTTGCGAGATGCAGCCGATCGAGGTCGGAAGGCAACGCAGGAACTTGACCAAGTGAAACGTGAAATGGCGTTTCTAAAAGCCGGAGTCGATACTGATACCAAGGCCGGTCAACTTCTGTTCAAGGCTTATGACGGTGAACTCGATATGGAGTCCATCAGAGTCGAGGCAGATGAGTTGGGTTTGTTCAAGTCTTCTGAGGAACCAGCACCCGTTGTGGAGCAGGTACCTGCCGAGGACAGGCAGGCCACAACAGAGCGACAGGCTTTAGCGGAGACTTCTGTTCCACCAGGCAGCCAGACGGAAAGCCCATACGACGCAGGTCACCGTGAGTTTAGAGAGATGATGGATGCGGGTCGTCCGAAGGAAGACTCCGCAGCTCGATTCATCCACACGGTACTGGAAGCAGCGGGTGGGGATAACCCGGATCAACGGGTTGTCCAATCTGGTTAATGCCTACATACGTTTACCGATGTTCCGAGTGTTTGGTCGAGTATTCACGAACACAGCAGATAGCCGACAGTCCTGATGAGATTTGTCAGGAATGTGGGGAGGCTGTGAAGCGGATACTTCAAGCGCCGGCCCTTACGGCAGCAGCTACACCGAGCAGAAGGAACAAGGTTCCACCATCTAAGGCCAATCCGGCCTGGGAAAAGGGAATCGCTGGTGAACACAGGCGGGACGGGTCCTTTGTGCCTTACCTGAAGAGAGATGGCAGCCAAGTAGGTGTCAAAGAGTTTGCTGACAATCGCACTAAGTATGAGCGGATTCTGCGGGAGAAGAAGAACCAATCCACTACTACTTAGGAGCGTGACACTATGACCATTGTTGGTCAAATCGGCAAAGTCACTAGTTATGACTTAGCCGTCGGCGTTAAAATCAACATGGACGAGGCCATTTATATGATCTCGCCCATCGATTCGCCGTTCATCAACGGCATTGGTACTGACGGAAGGCAACTTCTTGGCAGTTCCGGTGTCGATCAGACCGAGTTCAAATGGATGGACGAGGAACTTTTGCTTCCCCGTGCGCCTGCTGCTGGGACTGGTGCTGCCGGTGCGGGATCGACCACTGTGACGGTTTCCGCTGCCGACTCGTACAAGTTCCAGGTCAGCGACCTGCTCACCATCGGTTCCGAAGGTGACGCATTGAACGCATCGGTCAAAATCGTTACCGCCATCAATAACACCACTGGTGTTATCACGGTAGGTAACTGGGTTAACGACTCGGCTTGGCCTGCAACAGCAGCCGCACAGGAAGACACGATTATTTGTCTTGGTACGAACCTGGCTGAAGGCTCAGATCCGGGCGACGCCCGTGCGGCTGACCGGACGATCCGCTCAAACTATACGCAGATCTTTGGACCGACCCCGGTTCATATGTCTCGTACAGAGCAGCAGGTCACCCGGTATGGCGTGAGCGACGAGTTTGCCAAGCAGTTGTATGGCCGCTCGGTTGAGAACGTCATCACCCGTGAGCAGGCTTACCTTTATGGTCAGAAGCATGAGGCTTCTGGCGAGAAGCGTAGGTCAACAGGTGGGTTGAACTATTGGATTACCTCCAATACGGATGCCACTACTACCCTCACGATTGCTGCACTTGAAACCGTTATGCAGAAGTGTTACAACGCAGGTGGTGTGCCCGATCTTCTGATCGCTAACCCCGCTTCGTTCGCAACACTGAACGACATTTCGGATAGCAACCGAGTGCGTACCACCATCGACGATCCTCGTCGTGGTCGGGTGCCTGTTACCTCTGTGTTCCACGAGTTTGGTGAGACACAGTTGGTGCGGAACCGTTGGTGCCATACCGAAAGCGCATTCGTTGTCCAGAAGGACGGCATTCAGCGTCGGGTGATTCAGCCCCTCGTTGTGGAGCCATTGTCCAAGACTGGCGACGCTGACAAGGTGCAGATTGTCTGTGAGGAAGGCCTTCAGGTGAAGGGTGAACAGCATATGGGCAAGTTCACTACACTGACTGGCTACACGGATACTCCGTAACCTGTGCCGAAGCAGGATAGTGGGGGGTGGGGACTGTCCCCGCCCCCTGCTACCCGCTAGGATCGGACTATGCCTACTGTCGGTGATGCTGTAACTCGTACAAAGCGGCTGCTTCATAGCAATACACGCACCGAATTAGATGCGATCCATACTACGATTACTGCTGCTGCCACTACTATCAGGTTGAAGTATCAGACTGATGGTATTCGTGCTGGGTCTTATATTTCAGTAGGTGACGATACCCAAGGGTATGAAACTATGTATGTTCATGCCCGTAACGGTGAGTACGCAACTGTGCAGCGTAGTGTCGATGGAAGCACAGCCGTTGCATTTACCGGAGATACTACGGATGCAGATGTTGTTGACACAACGATTGAAGTTGAACCACGATTCACTGGTCATCAGATCCTTGAAGCAGTCAAGGATGCAATCCTTGCTATGCCTAACAATCTGTATGCAGTAAACACTGTGGAAGTTTCGTTCTCTACTACTCAGCAGTCGGTAACGACAGCGTTCGCTAGTGGATTCAATCAGGTCCTATCTGCTACCCGTACCGCCCGCTCGGGGGAGGATAGGCTGCTGGCCTTTAATGTGAAGGTACAGGAGTACGATGGTGCCTATGAGGTGATACGGCAGGAGGGTATTGAGAAGTCGGTTACGGTGAATCTGACGTATGCCCATCCATTTGTAAGTGGGACGCTAACTCTGGGTACTGATCTTGTATCCACTGTAGGTATGACGGTTGAGATGCAAGATATTCCAGCACTAGGAGCAGCAGCATCTCTGCTTCTTGGGGAAGAATCTCTTCGTCTAGATCTACATAGTCAAGGGGATAGTCGGTCTGATGGAGCCGTCGCTGCCGGTGATCGCGCAAGGTACTCATTGGTATTACAGGCGCAATATGATCGTCGGGTGAGTCAGGAGGCCCGTCGTCTGATGGCGAAATATGGGATACGGACGGGTGCCGCTGTTTCGTCTGTGTTTCCGACCACTGTTCGGTAGTCATGCCGCTCCATCAGACGGTTCGGGATGCCCTTCCTATCAGGTTGGGTGACCGCAAATATAACATTGATTTAGCGCAGTTCGCTAGGGCCACGGTTGACCCTATTCGTGAGGGGTTTGATACTCAGGGCACGCCGGGTGAGCAGACACTTAACCAGGCTGGGGTGTGGAAGCGGACTCGTACTGACTGGGAGTTCGGTGCCGGTCAGCGTGAGGCTGACATGGCTGAGTCTCAGTTACGCAAGTTCAATGCTAGTACCGGCATCAACCCTTGGGTAAAGGGTGAATTGTCGTTACATAAGGCTACGGATCGTGCTTGGGGTACCTCTAATGAAAACTTATATGTGACCACGACTACTTATGGTGGCACAGATTATGTGTATATGTGCGACGGGGCTAATGTCCTAGTTTCCACAGACCAGTTCGCAACTGTGCTGGGTGGCAGCGTATCTATTACCAATCCTGCTGATGGAACTATTGTTGGTATAGCCAGCGACGGGACACATGCCTATGTGGCTGGTGCCAGTGGGAAGGTCCAGAAGTTAGCGGCCAATAATGAGAGCGGGAGCAGCACAGGCCATGAGTGGTCGATGGGGGGCATGGCCGCAGGTGATGGAGTCTGGGTTGCTAGTGGCTTTCTGCTTGCTTCGGATGGGCCACGACTCACTATGCTTCCTATGGATGCCGACGAATCAACAGGTAACGATGTTACTTCAGCGTCGTTTTCACAGGTTGATTCATGGTCGTCGGTTATAGGTACACCAACGGGTATCTACGCTGCTGGTAATGCGGGTGATCGGGGGCGTATCTACCACATAGGTATCGGTGATTCGACGGGTGCGTTGAAGGCACCGGTTATAGCAGCCGAACTACCGCCCGGTGAAACAGTCAATGTGCTGTCTGAATACAGCGGCTTGCTTTGTATCGGTACCTCTAAGGGTATCCGACTGGCACAGATGTCGTTGACTACCAGCAATTCGTTTGCTGGATCTGCGAGTGGGTTCATTCAGTATGGCCCTCGTATCAATATTGATAATGGGGTACAGGTGTTCGATGCACAGGGTGAGTTCATCTGGTTCGGGTGGGAAAACTATGACTCACCGTTCGATACGACGACACGCTCCGGGTTGGGTAGGCTGTCGCTGAAGGAACTGACAGGCCCATTGACCCCTGCTTATGCCAGTGATCTGATGGTTGTCAGCCAGACAGCAGCGGTGCAGGGTGTGGCCCTAAGCGGGACGACACGCCTCTTCTCCATCAGCGGGTATGGCATGTGTAAGGAACTAACCACCTATGAGACTACCGGGTCTATAGATGAGGGCCGGTTCAGGTGGGGCACCACAGAACTGAAGGCCGGTGTGTCCGTAGATCTAAGACATAGCGAACTGGCAACCGGTGAATCTATGCGAATCACTATCGAAGACGACACGGGTGGTGACTACTACACAGACTCAGATGTTATCGGTTCCTACACGCCAGGGATCAAGGCGGTGCAGGTATCGTCGCAGAAAGATCCAACAGACTACGGCCTTGTCGCATCTGATCTTCAATATGTGAGTACCGTGTCCTCGGTCACAGGTGAATACATTACGCCAACAGTCAAGATCAACGGGCCGGGTGGTAGCACTCCTACGTTGTACCGGTGGACGGTGCGGGCCGTACCCATGCCGTTCGTTTCGGAGATCATTCAACTACCTATCATCCTTACAACGCAAACTCAATACAATAGCCGGGATGTTTATCAGAATGTCTACGACGATTACAAATACATACGGGCACTACTAGAAGATCGCTCGTTGGTGACGTTTGAGATAGGCAGTGAGTCTCGGATTGTCCATGTTGCAGGCTTGTCATACCAAGGTGGTAGTATTAACAAGTGGTCCGATGATGTTGACTGGTTTGAGGGTGTGTTAACAGTGTCGATTGTGACGGTGCAAGGTGCCTAAGATACAGTTGAGTAGCAAGTGGATTGACCTGTCGCTACTTCATCCACGTTTCATCAAGCGGTTAGAGAACTTATTTAATGATGCGAGAATGAAGGGTCACATAGTAGTCGTATCTGGATGTCGCTCATATGCGGAACAGAAAAGATTGTACGACAAGTATCGCAAAGGGAAAGGCAACCTCGCTGCCAACCCGGACTGGCAGCGACCGGATGGTTTCTTTCGTGGGTCGTTTCATCAAGAGCAGCCGGATGGTTTCTCATACGCTGTGGATATCAATCTAACTAAGTTCGGTGGCCCTTCTAAGGCTGAGGTAACAAGCGTAGCCGCTCACTATGGGGTAAAGCCAACAGTAAAGGGCGAGTGGTGGCACTTCCAACCCCGTAACGGCGATGGCTGGTTCGATTGCAAGGCATACAATGACGACGATGACCACACCCCGCCGATGGATTGGGCTGCGCTCATAGCATGGCACGTAGAACTGGGACGCAAGATAGGGCTATCTCCGTTGCGTAGAGGGTCACGCGGACCTGAGGTGGAAGTCGTACAGAAGCGACTCAATGCGATAGACTTCTGGTGTGGTACCGCTGATGGGATATTCGGCTGGAAAACCAAGACTGCAGTCAAGCGGTTCCAGCGTGTCACACTTCTCAACACAACAGGAGTTGTAGATCATATGACATGGGAAACATTGTGGAACCCAAGAGTACCGGATGGCCTCTAACATATCGTTGGCAGACTTTGCCAACCGCCCCAGAGGTGGGCGAGCGTGGGTTGATGACCTACCTGACGATGTGTTCAACCAACTATGGGATGCCATGCACGGTGATACTGGCATAGGTAAGGACACTGCTACCAGTTGGTTAAAGACATTGGGCTATGACGATGTTACTACTGGGCGAGTGGGTACGGTGATGAGCCGTGAGCGACGATAAATCCTTAGAGGAATTTGCCACTGAAGGTGAGGTGATCCAAGAGATCACCACTATGTCTCGTCAGTTGGGTAAGGTGCGTACTGAGCGGGATGTGTTGAAGGCTCAGGTCAGGGAGTTGGAGGCTGACCTTGACCAAGCCGAAACAAGAGGCCAACTATTTACACAACTAGCGGGTCACACATATAAATCTCCTGCGTGGCTTACCAGAAAACCAAAAAAATCAAGCGGCGTTGTATGTACGATATTATCTGACACCCACTTCGATGAGGTCGTCCGACCTGAAGAGATAGGTTACCGTAACGAATACAACAGGAAGATCGCAGTCGAACGGTTGAAGACATACTTTCAGAAGATCATTCTTCTGACTAAGGATTACATCACGGGTATCAACTACGAAGGGTGTGTCCTGTTTCTTGGTGGTGACATTTTTAGTGGTGACATCCATGAGGAACTATCAGAAACCAATGAAGATACTATGCTGGCGTCGGTTATCTTCTGGACTGAGCAGATCACAGCAGGTATCAACCTTCTAGCCGAACACTTCGATTACGTTCACATACCATGTGTGGTAGGAAATCATGGGCGTCGAACCCGGAAACCTCGGCATAAACTACGGGCTAAAGACAACTTCGACTGGTTTCTTTCTAAGACATTGGAGCAACGGTTCATAGGAAGTAAGAAAGTCACCTTCGATGTAGCGGCAGGTGCCGACCTTATGGTTGACGTACAAGACACGACATACCTGCTCACACATGGTGACCAAGCCAAGGGCGGGGGCGGTATCGGTGGTATCTGGCCTCCGCTTATGCGAATGGTTGCACGTAAACGCAACAATGCAGACTTCGATTACATGGTGTTAGGCCACTTTCATCAACTTATCATGGCCCCGTCATCCGGGTTTCTACTTAACGGTTCCTTGAAAGGGTACGACGAGTACGCTGCCATAGGGAACTTCGCTTTCGAGGCACCGCAACAGGCGTTATGGATAAACGTACCTGAGAAAGGGATCTTATGGCAGACGGCTCTGTTGGTGGATGATTGAAGCACGGTACTTTACCGTTTGCAATACTACTCATGGCCCGTAATGTTTCGATTTCTTGTGGTGCTTCGGCTTTAAGTACGTCCATGTCAGACATCTACCAACCCTTCAGCCCCACATAGAGGGCACTCATTGTCATATCGTTCTTCTCGTAGTAGCGCTTTACCAATGTACCCATCACAGTTGTAGCATCTGACATAATCCTTAGCCCTACCTTTAAGTTCATTCGACATCTAGTTCACCAAGGTCGTACTTCATTAGTCGATCGAATTTGGCTTCGTTCCATAACTTGTTGATAATACCCTCATCAGTGTGGTCAAGTAGAAAGAACAAGAGCATCGCTGCTGGTCCTTGTAGTTCCAGCCGCCACAATCTAGTCTCATTATCTAAGAACAGGTTGGCCATCAACGGTGATTGTAACGGATCGCCCTCTCCGTGAAATGTACCTTCCCAACCTTCATCATTCATATTAACCCTCTCTCCTTAGCAATCACTTCTAGTCTCTTGGCCTCTACGTCCCAATCGACTTTGGCTGTTGACTGACGCTGGTGTAATAGGCGAGTGTAGTTCTCTTCACCTATCTGGTCGATAGTGAACTGACCAAACTCAACAGGATTGTCAGTAAAATACATATGACATGACGCACATAAGCAGAATGCGTTGTCTAGGTCTGTGCGTGTACGAGCGTACTTGCGACTAATGATATGCGCGCACTGTAAGGCATGAGTATTACTACACTTCATGCACCTACCGAACGATCTGGTAATGAGTGCGTGTAATCGGGTGGCTTTACCTTTATCTCCCTTGCCATATATGTTGGTCATGCTCCATCCCGGTGTTCCTTCTGTTCGATCCAGTTGTGTGCCTTGTGGTGAGCAGCATCATAGTCTTCATCCCATGCCACCATTTCGTTACTGTCTAATACTACCCATGTTATACGGGTTAGGCCTACTCCTAGATACACCGGTCGGCGTTCTAGTCTCACTGTCATGGGGCAGGTAAGAACTTTGGTGGGGGATCAGGATTTTTTACCACTTTAATACCTACTGGTGGTTGATCCCAGCCTTCCACT
>Ga0310342_100003735_pt1 | contig 10085 bp, 6 predicted proteins | sample S15DNA20500_MG_FD_206155 | JGI IMG/M metagenome (GOLD analysis project Ga0310342, IMG submission 206155) | Marine microbial communities from station ALOHA, North Pacific Subtropical Gyre - S1503-DNA-20-500_MG | ecosystem: Environmental > Aquatic > Marine > Oceanic | place: Pacific Ocean: North...
AGGTTCTAACGATTAGATTCGCTGGATTGTTTACGGACTCCACCCAATACAGGGATAAAGTAGCTGGGAAATAATCTTGACATATGTTGTCAGTTGGACTAAAATACAGGCCGTTGAATGAGCCTGGCCGTGTGATAAATTTTTGTGACAGCGGTTGCCCCGAACACTTCACTTTCTGAAGGACACACTTTTGACCTAAGGTTGGGAATGCCATTTCTATATTTGCGTTATTATAGTCATGGGCAGCAGCGGGTTACGGAAACAACGTAGAATCAAGCGTAACAAAGATTCGAGCAAATGCCCATCATCGAACACAGGGACGGTGGTGGGCGTTTTTTATTTTTAGTGACTACTTAACAGGTGAAAATTATGGTTATTGTTATGAAACCTGAGGCGACGCGAACGGAGATCCAGAAAGTTGTCGATCGGATTGAGGCTGCTGGGCTAAAGGCTCAAAAAACGGTTGGGGAACAGCATACTATCATCGGTGTTATTGGAGATAAAACTAAGTTGGCAAACCAACCCATCGAATCACTGCAAGGAGTAGATCGTACCATGCCCATTTCGGCTCCATATAAACTTGCCAGCCGTCAATTCCAAAACGAACCGACTGTTGTGGTCTCGAATGGTATTAAGATCGGTGGCAACCAACTAGTCGTCATCGCTGGCCCTTGTGCCGTTGAGAGTACTGAACAAATCGTTCAGATTGCACAGGAAATCAAAAAATCGGGTGCAACTTTTATTCGGGGAGGGGCGTTTAAGCCCAGGACAGGACCATATAGTTTTCAAGGATTTGGCGAATCCGCACTAGAGATGTTGACCGTAGCCAAAGAGGAAACAGGGTTAGGGGTTGTGACTGAAGTCATGACACCACAAGAAGTTGAATTGGTTGGCGAATACACCGATATTTTCCAACTGGGTACCCGTAATATGCAGAACTTTTATCTGTTGCGGGAGCTAGGCAAACAACCCAAACCTGTTATTCTGAAGCGCGGTTTTTCCTCCACAATTGAGGAATGGTTATTAGCCGCCGAATACATTTTGTCGGAAGGAAACCGAAATGTCATCCTATGCGAGCGTGGCATTCGAACTTTTGAAACCCATACTCGAAACACCCTAGATCTAAATGCAATTCCCGCAATTAAAGAATTAAGTCATCTGCCGATCATTTCAGATCCCAGCCATGGTACGGGAATTCGCGATTATGTAGCCCCGATGTCAAAAGCCTCAATCGCAGCAGGAGCAGATGGTTTGATCTTAGAGGTACATCACGATCCAGATAACTCTATGACAGGCGATGGAGTTCAGTCGCTATTTCCGGACCAATTTGACGAGTTGATGATAGACCTACGAAAATTGGCAACTGCGATTGATCGTAGCCTAATTTGATCTTTTCAAGGATAGGAGCTTGACAAATGGCTGAAAGAATACTGATCTTCGACACCACACTGCGCGATGCAGAGCAAACACCAGGGGCAGCCTTAAATGGGACTGAAAAACTGGCGATTGCCAAGCATTTAGCCGATTTGAACGTGGATGTGATCGAAGCCGGTTTTCCCAGATCTTCACCTGCGGACTTTGAAGCCGTCAAGCAAATTGCAAACGAGATCGAAGGCCCAGAGATTTGTGCGCTATCGAGGGTAATCGAAAAGGACATTACCGATGCATGGGAAGCCATTAAAGATTCAACTCGACCTAGAATTCATACTTTTGTTGGAACGTCGGAGATCCATATCCAGGGCATCATGCGTTCGAATCGGGAAACGATTTTGCAACGATCAACTGAAGCTGTTGGTTACGCCCGAAGTTTATGCAAAAACGTCGAGTTTTCTCCGATGGATGCCGCACGTACAGAACCGGATTATTTGTTCCAAATTGTCGAGGCCACTATCGAGGCCGGTGCTTCAATCATCAATATTCCTGATACAGTGGGTTATGCCATTCCTTCGGAGTTTGGCCGGTTAATCGCTGAGATTAGGCAAAACGTCCAAAATATCGATCAGGCTGTCATCAGTGTTCATTGTCACAACGATCTGGGTTTAGCTGTTGCTAATAGCATCGAGGCGATAAAAAATGGTGCTAGACAAATTGAGTGCACTGTTAATGGTTTGGGAGAGCGAGCTGGTAATACGTCGTTGGAAGAGATTGTGATGGCAATTCGCACACGTCGGGATCACTTCGGAAATGTCTATACCGATGTCAATGCCAACGAGATCGTGCCAATTAGTCGATTGGTAAGTCGCACTATGGGGATACCGGTTGCACCTAACAAAGCAATCGTCGGTGCAAATGCTTTCGCTCATAGTTCAGGTATCCATCAAGATGGTGTAATTAAACAACGGGATACTTTTGAAATCATCAATCCGAAAGAGGTTGGATTGCAGGAGAGCCAGATTATTTTGAGTCCGAGGTCCGGTAGAAACGCACTCCGCCACCGTCTCAGTATCTTAGGATACGAGATCGAACCGGAGCAACTGGACTCGGTCTATGACAGGTTTCTGGCTTTGGCTGACAAGAAGAAAGAGGTTCACGATGCTGATCTGGAGGCTATTATGCGAGATGAGATTCGTACAATACCTGTCAGCGAAGCCGCCTACCGTTTCGACCATATCCAGATCTTTAGTGGCAACAACATCTCCTCCACGGCAACAATTGGTCTTCAAACGGCAGACGGCATTATAACGGAGGCCGCAACAGGTGACGGGCCCGTCAATGCTACTTATAGAGCGATCGACCGTATCACCGGCCTGCCACTGAAACTGTCAGATTACAGTATTCGGTCGGTGACGGAAGGAACGGATGCCATCGGTGAAGTGACAGTCAAGGTGGAAGATAAAGGGCATTTGGTAGTCGGGCATGGTGCAAGTATCGATATTATCGAAGCCAGTGCCAAAGCCTATATTAATGCCATTAATAAAGTTATCCACTCACAAGAAAATGCCTAATCTTGACCCGGAACTATACCGCGTTGAGATCTATTTTTGAATCGCTGTCAGTAGGTCCGGTGCAAATTCAATTGTCATTCTGTCTCTAGTAGTTTCAAAAGCTTTTAGCCCTGCCTTTTGATAATCAAGGTGAATCCCCTTGATGTCTGATGCACCTTGCTGGTGTATCTCCTGCCCTGTTTTCATCTCAGTTACTGAAACGGTTAAATCGACATAAGCCGTATACTGTCCAAAAACCTCGCTTCCAGATCTAGATTCGGCCTGGAGTTGGATCATAAAGTCAGCCTGCGCTAAATTGTCCGTGAAGGTAAATCCGACCGAAGATAACAGTTTCTTCAGTTCTGGCACAATGTAAGCGGGGGAAAGCATTTGACCTAGATTCGATTCTTGGGCCTCGATGTAAATTGATGGGCCGGAGACTTGCAAGATAAACTGGACCGTCGGTGCGGGCAGATTCTCAATCAGCCGGCGCAAGTAATTCGAGGTAATCTGATCCGATCCAACCAGTGCTACTAGATCCGGTTTCGCTACGATGATCTGGATCTTCTCCATTGTTGTGACTTTACTCAGTTTACTAATCGCCATTCCGGTTTCATTCGTTGTAATCATCGGTATTATGTCTCCATTTCCTTTGACGAAAGTGAAACTGACCGGTAATTGTACGAGTGGTGTCGATGCACCGACGCTGGTTTGCACCCTTAATTCGACTGAAACCGTTTGCCCAAACTTAACAGGTATCTCCGCCTGCTTCGCCTGAACTGATATCTGTCCAACGGCTGCTTGCAATTCGGCATAGATCCTATTTTGCAGTTGGATTTCTGAACCATCATCCAGGCTAACCGTCAGAGGTTGCGTTAAATAATTTTGTATCGGTAATAAAGCTTGCAAGTAAAGTGACAACAAACTTGTTAGTTGTTCACTTTCCGTATTACCAGTCGCCGTTTGGTATAGATCTAGTGCCAGACCTGCTGCATTGGCGACTTTCTCAGCTTGACGGTTCGCATAATCGAGTTTATTGAGGCAGCAGTAAATCCAATAATATTGGTTGTCGTCCCAAGTAGCCACCGTATCTACGCCTTCCAGTTCTACCTGGGTAGTAGAGCGAATCTCCTCCTCTACTTCTTGGGTTAACATTCCCGATTTTTCAACTGCTGTGCTGACCAGTTCGCTGGCAACAGAAACCGTAATCTCTGAGGCTACCTCAGCTAAGGCGCGATTTCTGGCTTGTTGAGCGTAGTTGGGCAACGTTTTATCTGCCCGACCAATACCAATATAGTGCGCACTATCAATGGGCCGAACTCGTGGCCAATCGGGCATCGGTACTGCTGCCGTCTTTTTGGAAACACGTGGCTGTGGTGTTGTCTGATTAGCAGGCTTAGATGGTTGCTGGGTTCCATTTCCTAGTTCAGTAACCTCCTGCTGACTTCTTTGACGCGTTAGTTGTCGTTGCTGATCCAAATCCACACTCGACTCTATTTGGACCGGTTGCTTAGTACTGCAGCCTATCGTCACCACAAGAAAAGTCGAGATAAATCGAATCCATCGATCAGGTTTGTACATTATCGACTCCTGTGCTAGTAATCTCGGTTAGCGCCGGACTATACCGGGGAAAGATGCCGACGACGAAACGTCAGGTAAGGTGAAATCGAATTCGCCGGTGATACCGATGCTAACGGTGGCTGGCATTCTGACGTCCGGATAGGGAACCAAATTACGATCAATCAGCCTCCCTTCGGTAGTTTCTTCTCCCTCTTCGTTTCTTTCTCCTGTTCCAACTCTATATTTCCATTGGGAAAATCGAAGTGTGTGATAGTCCGCATCCGCCCAAAGCACCAATTTCCCCAGTTTGAGTCGGGTACTAAGTTTACCCAAGACGAAAAACGAGTATGCCGTTAATTGGTCATCCCTATCTTGACTCAAGGTTTTGACGATATTAGTCGGGATCTGTTGCGTACTGCATCCAATGCCAAAGCCGATACCTGGTGTTAGATACAAGATTTCGGGCAGTATTCCAATATTCTGGCTTAAGCTCAAATCTACACTCCAGGCTCCTAAATCCTGCTCACCAAAATTGTAGAGTTTGAAATCTAATCCGGTCGAGACTTTCCTAACAGGACTTTTAAGGTAAGTCGAAATCTGCAGAACTGAGCTAAAATGTGGCAATTCAGCCTTAGCTGTATAATCAACGGTGGCGATCTCCTTGCCATAGGTTTCTCGATACTGGTTTCTAACGATAGGCGAAACCGTACCCTTCCAGGTATCAAGTTCAAATCTGCTTTCTGTACGATTAACCTCACCTTCAACACTAAATAGGCCATAACCGATTGACAGCCCTGCCCAGCCACCAAACGGCATCGTTTCTTTCAACTTCATTCCTTCTCGGATAAAATAACGGCCCTTGACAATTTTCCCTTTGGCAAAAGTCGGTTGTACCTCCGTAATAATCACGGTACCGATAGGCGTGAATCGGGTCGCGTACACTTCGCCGGACTTGGGGGCAATAATGTCCTTTTGCTGCTTCATTACGTTGAAGGTTGAGCCTTTGGTTAGCCCTAAGTCCGCACCCGCATTGACGGTGACCCAGCCAAAGAATTTATCCAAGATACTGGTTTCGATCTTGATCCTATCTTTGGTTTCACGAATGATGTTGCCCACTACCACTCGACTGAAATCGCCAAATAATCGACCCTGAGCCGTATTGGCTTCAGTAGAGACAATTTTCAGCCTGCCGATATCTCCTATATTACTATTGATCTCGACTTTATCGAGACCGAGGTTACTTTGGTGTTTAAGGTCATGGACGACGAAGTCCATGCCAACTTTGACCCCAGAATCTCGCCCACGTGGAATCGTAACCGTTGAACGTTCCATATCCTTGATGAAGGTTTGAATGGAAAAGTGCTGTTCAAACTCTGCAACGATAGATTCAGCTAGCGAATCAAGCGCATGGGTAAAAGCGGCTTCTGAGTTTTCGCCTCTTCCAGAAGCAGAAGCCTCAGCAGATTCACCGTAGCGACCACTCTCTACTTCCAGCATCCGAATCGTTACGCCAACAGTGGCTTGGTAATAAGCCTTTTCTTTGACTTTGCCAGCATCGTCGTATTTGGGTGGATGGTGTTCGACTGTATTACCCGTAAAGTTGCCAACAATAAACTTTTGCACCCCAGCTAGTTTCCCGACTTCCACAACTGTACTATCGTCGATAATACCAGACAGTTGCAGATTCTGCTCCTCGATAGTTCGCTTTAGATTGGCTCGATCAACCACATTAAAACGTTGGGAGTTGATAATCCGAGTAGTAATCTTGCCTGTAAGCATCTCTTGAAATCCATCGGCGTTGTACCCTTGCCAACCCTCAAAGGACCGCACCGAGATATTCTCTTTGTTGTAGATTTGTCCCAAGCTATTCAGTGAGTGCAGCATTATCAGGAGCAAGATTACGGGAAAGATGCAGGTCTTTGTTTGAACCGGCTGCAACATTGGCTAGACCTCTGGTTATTCCCTAGATTCAGATACAGGGCCAGATATGTCAACTGGCCTCTCTACGGATTCTAGCGCCGGAATTTTTTCAAACCTCGTCTCTGGTTCGAAGATCTCATCGGCAATGCTCATGCCAAAAGCCTCCAATATCTGTGGTTCCAAGTAGCCGAGTTGAGGTGCCAGATAGTGTTTGATCTGCTCTGTTGTCATAGATCTAATAATCCGTTCAGCCTCCTCCTTACTTTGCGCTGACACCTTCGATCAAACCGTCGATCGCCAGGGTAAATGCAACCTTAAACTGTTTCATCTCTCGACTCCTTTTAGTTATTGCTTAGTGATCTATACGGTAGGCATAACTCTCTATCTGACTGCTTATCCTTTCTGAAAAATCGAAGAATTTCTACTTCCGCATTGTGGCGTGTGCCACTATCAGTATAAATGAATTGGCTAGTTAAATCCAGATGATAAATAATACCATTATCGTAGCTGGCAAGGTAGATTTCCCTTTCTCGATCTGTACTAAAAGAATCCATACGGGTACAGTGCTAAGCTCCTAGATCGAAATCGGCAAATGAACTTTGATAGTCTTTCTCTAAGATGTTGCAAAAGTCAAAAGTGTAATATAAACTAATCCACGTTTCTACCTATCTGAAAAAACCGATCTTTTGCCAGCGGAATTTGGAAATTCTTGCTTTTGTTCGCTGTTGCGGATATGGGTTCAACGAAACCCGGTTTCTAACCCATCTACTACTTTGGGGTGCAACTTGAGTTAAACCAGTTGCCCAATTCTATCAGTTATTTTTATAGTAACCAATCACCAAGATGCGGAGGTTAGAAATTGGTTCTCGTCGAACGACACAAGCCACAATCGTGTTAGCAAACGAACCCAGCGAACAAGCTCAAGAAGCCGCTTGTATTCTTCAGGACTATATCGAAAAGATTAGTGTTGCACATATTGAAATAAAAAAGATCAGAGGATATCTCTGAAAACACTATTCTGGTGGGCCACAGTCAGAAGGTCAAGGCCTTGAGTATAGAAGTACCTTCCGGCTTTACTTTCCAATTGAATGAGGAAGGTTTTGTTATCAAAACAGTTGTAAATAGCCTGATCTTAGCAGGTAACGCAGACGGCGAATATCTTGGAACTATTTATGCTGTTTACGCTTTCTCGAAGAATTAGGATGTCGTTGGTTCTTTCCAGGAGAATTTAGCGAAGCCATACCCGAAATAGATACCATTTCGGTCCGTGCCATGGATCGTATAGAACAACCGAGTTTCCGTATCCGGAATATCTGGTATTCGGGATGGGCGCCAACCACCGATCAAGATCATCAAGACTTTCATCTATGGCGTGATCGCAACAAATAAAATACATTATCTTTGAGTCTCCCGAGAGATAGGAGTATTCGTCGATTGGTTCCGGCTGAGGAATATTTTGAGAGTTCCCCCCACCTGTTTGCTCTCAATAAAGATGGAGACCGGCGTAGCGATATGTTGTGTCTTTCCGAACCAGAAACGGTCAATATTGCGGTCAAGACAATTAAAGATACGTTCCGAGATAATCTAGATACACTGAGTTTTGGCTTTGCCCCGCCAGACAGGTTCCCAATGTGCTATTGTCAGCGTTGTCACGATAGTATTCCCGAATTTAACCACAAAGGTTATGGGGATCCTAGCCTAAGTGATTTGTGGTTTCGTTTTGCTAACTGTATTGCCAAGGAGGTCTATGAGGAATTTCCTGATCGATGGGTGCTTACTAATGGTTATGCCAATCGTGTTCGTTTACCCGAAGGGATTGCAGAATTCAGCCCAAACCTGGTATTCAATCCGCGATTATTGCTGCGTGTACCCTTCATCATGCGGGTGATAAAAGATGCTGACAGCATACACTTTACAAACAATTGTTGGATCGGTGGACCGATACACTCAACAGTGTGTTTATCTATGATTATGACCCGGGCAACTCTTTAGTAAATCTACCCTTTCCTGCAATCCACAATTTGAACATGATATGCCGTATTTTAGGAGTCGTGGCACTTGGGGCTTCTCGACTGAGGGGACAAACTCATGGATGGTCACTCATCTGAATTATTATGTGCGTGCCAAATTGATGTGGGATGCTGAAGCGGATGTCAAGGCTTTAGTACGCGATTATTGCCGGAAATTTTAGGCTAAGGCCGCTGATGTGGTAGAGGAATACATCTGGACGCTTGAATCTGCTGTTGAGCAGACTACCTCACATCAGACTTGGGGAAGGCTAATGCAGTGGGAAACGATATTCCCTCCTGTTCAGCAAAAATGAGACTATTTAATATCTCAAGCCGAAGAATTAGTCCAGGATTGTAGGTACAGAAAGCGCGTCCAAGTCCTGAGATTAGTTCATAATCATATGAAATCTTATGTGAAGATGGAGCGGTTTGTGGCGCAAGTGCAATTTCAGGCAGGTCTGGAATGGGCTGATAAAATGATGGTCATTATAATTAAGTCTGGTCTTCTTCCTTATACACCAGAATGGGCCCGTGATTTTAGAACTACCTTAGAGTAGCATAAAGAAATCTATCAAGATCTAGTTGGAAAGGCTCGTGGTCAGGAAGGAAAATTGTTAACTTTGTTGCCTAGACAATGGAAGTTCAAGCTAGACCTGAAGGATGTTGGCGTATGGCCTATTTGACGTAAGAGGCTAGATTGCTACCTTAACAACTCTCGTCTGTGTTGATGGAGATACGCGTATAAATTGAATTGGTTTGGCTCCTGCCTGATTTGAAATCAATTATAACAGTTGCTCCTTATTCCTTTGTTCTTACCGCTCTTTGTTTGAGTTCTTTGACTTGTGGCCGTGGTGATAATGCTAAACCAGTTATTGAAAAGTTGATACTACCGACAACAGTCCAACCGGGAGAAACTGTTGTTTTCAAAGTGGTTGCGCATGACCCAGATGAGGATCAATTGACCTATATTTGGATAGTAAATGGAGAGATCTTATCTACGACGCTGCAACGGCGATCTGGGAAGTTTCTCAAGCCTTAGCAGGTCAGAAAATAGATGTAGTTATCTCTGTGAGCGACAGCCTCAATGAACCTGTCGTGACAAAAAGGCCTCTAAAAATTCAAGCCTTCGCCACACAACATCCGGAGAATATGATGCTTATTCCTGCTGGAGAGTTTGAAATAGGGACAGATGCGGGCCAAATACCTCAACTTCTTCGGTCAGAAAAACAATATTTTTCCGCCGCAGAAGCAGGCTGGTTCGAAAATGAAACCCCACGACATAAAGTTTGTTTGGATGCTTTTTATCTGGATATTTATGGAGTATCTAATGCCCAGTATAAGGAGTTTATTGACAAAACAGGATTTCACTTACCTTTGTACTGGAATACATTTAATTTTGCACCCAATCATCCCGTGGTTGGCGTCGGTTGGCATGATGCTATGGCCTATGCTAAGCGGATGGGGAAACGATTACCGACCGAAGCAGAATGGAAATACGCAGCACGTGGCGGATTAATTGGCAAAAAATACCCGTGGGGTGATGCTGAAGTTGATGGGAAACGAGCAAACTTTGCCGATAAAACCATCAACTTAAATTGGTCAAATAAAAACGTTAGTGATGAATATAAATACACTGCCTCCGTTGGAGCTTTCCCTCCTAACGATTATGGAT
>Ga0310342_100003737_pt1 | contig 10079 bp, 15 predicted proteins | sample S15DNA20500_MG_FD_206155 | JGI IMG/M metagenome (GOLD analysis project Ga0310342, IMG submission 206155) | Marine microbial communities from station ALOHA, North Pacific Subtropical Gyre - S1503-DNA-20-500_MG | ecosystem: Environmental > Aquatic > Marine > Oceanic | place: Pacific Ocean: North...
ATGCACCTACTATTGGTAGATTTTTACGCAGGGTTGAATCGCTTGTGTGTTATAGATGTGGTGTTGAACTAATTGAGAAGCAATGGGTTTTCGCCAAAAAGCAAGGAGGATACTGTGCTTTACTTCCAGATCAACAATACAGTGCATGGAAAAAGAACAAGCCAAAAGTCTATCATCTTGCTTGTGCAAAAGAGGTAAAACTCATTGACTAGAAAGAAAAAGGCTAGAGAAGATTGTATTCAATGTCATAGGTCATTGCCAATTGGAGTTGGTGTTCATAGATTATATTGCGATCAATGTGGTAAGGAAAACTACAAGAAGAAACAGCAAGAGCGTTATCAAAGAACAAAGAACAATAGGAAAGGAAAAACCTGTATGCAGTGTAAGAAAGAGTTTATGCCTGAGCAGAAAAAGAGTTTAGCATTATGTCCTCAATGTACTGCAAAGTTTTTGGAAAGAAGAAACAACATGAATTGTTTGTTCTGTGGAAAACATATTGAGCCGACAAGACGATTAAAGTTGTTTTGTGGTACGCAATGTTCTCATCCAAGTTGGTATGTACTCAGACGTGTGCATAAGTTAAGGCGAGTTGAACGTAAGTGAATTGTGGGTACTGTGATGAGTTATTCCTAAGTGATAAAGAAGGTTATATACTCTTATTAATTCACCAAATTATCTGGCATGGTCAAGAAGTCAACAGTGGTAGAACAGGAATCAATATTACGGAAGATTTCTAATCACTTAAAAAATGAATATAATTTACACGCATTAAGTGGTGAGGTTATTCCAACGAAGAGGACTTTACCAAACAGTAAAGAAGTCATTAATTTTATTCCAGCTTTGTATATTCCTGAAAAGAAGATACCAATCGAGATTACTGCTGATAAGGATCGTGATGATGATTATATGAAAATAGGTATGCTTCCAATGGTAGTTATCGAATCACGTTTGCGTTTTGATTCTATTGAAGAGTACATCAATTCGTTTTTAGATTTTCATAGTAAATGGAGAGGTAATAAAATATGAGGATTCAAAAAATGTGTCATAGATGTGGAATACCTCTATCTGAGATTGGAATTCGGACAAAACCAAAGGTATATTGTCCAATATGTAAGGATATTAGCAAGTTGGAAGCCATGAAAGTGTGGAGAACCAATCATGGTCACTAAGAGGGATATGGTTTATGAGGAAATGCAAAAAGTTGCCAGAAACAGAAGATTCCATAGCAGATGTTTCGTTTGCTGGAAGAAATTTGGAAAGGGGTTCCACTTCCACCATTTATTTTATGTCGATGGTGAGCCTATGTATCGTGATTATAGCAATAGTACTGATTACCGTATTGCCGTTATGCCGTATATTAGAAAGAACCCAAAACAATTCCTATTATTGTGTACCGCCCACCATAGAATGGTCGAATGGCTTGCAAAGATGGGGGACGTAAAGTTTAGAAGATTGTGCTCTGCACGGAGATTGACTAGAAATGCCAAAATATAACAATAAAAACTTATACAAGCTCAAATACTGGATTAAGAAAAGAGAGGATAATAATGCTAAGTGATCGTGAAAAGTTTATTACAATAATGATGACGATGATCGTTTCACCAAAGTCTAAGATGTTGTCAAGAAAGGCTAGGGCAGCCCTAATTAAACATCTTAGGAACAGAATGTGCCCTTCGGTGTCAAACGATGATTGGCATATAATAAAGATGGACATTGATGCACTTCAGGAGGATGTATTGGCGATGCAGACAAAGGACGCAATCAGAGCACTTAATGAAAGTCCTGATAAGATAGAACCAGAGTTAATGGAACTTGAACGTGAGGGCAAGGATTTGATGAAGAATATAAAACAGGAGGATGCCGATAGAGCTGGTATTGGCGATTTGTTTAGAAAAGTAAAGGATGCTTACGGTGGTAAAAAAGACGGTAAAAAAGGAACAGGTAGGTGGGATTAATGGGAAAGTTTGAACGTGAAGCGAAAAGGCGTGAGAGGAAGGAACAACAGCGAGATGTAGAGCGTGGCTTTGAGAAACACAAGGAACGTAAGAAACAAGAGAATAAGATGAAGACTTGGCGTAGGGATCAACAGGGTAATATTATATTCAAAGGAGCATTGAAGTTTAGCAAGACGGCACTTGTGGGATTAATTGTCTTTACTGCAATTGTAATCTTTTTTGCTGTGGCGATTATAACAAATGAGGAGGAGGCTGCAGCCTGTAAAAGTCCATTCTGTCAATTTTTAGGCATTGATAGTCATGGCAAAAGTACTGAGGCGTTTGCACCACCAACAAGTGGAATAACAGAGGAGCGTGAGTTGCCACCATGATGAAAGAACATCCATATGAATTTGGTGGCATACTGTTTACCATTGCAGTGCTTGGTGGTATTCTTGGTGGCGTGGCATATGATAATTGGGAGTATGAGTATGATAAACCAGCATCCAGTGGTAGTGGTTCAGGCAGTTGGTCTGGTCAGGGTATTGGTGATCCAATGCCACAAAAACATTGGAATGATTATTACAAAGATAATATGAATATGCAACTTGATTGTAAAAAGACTTCAACAAACTTACAAGAGTTCTATGATTGTGTGAATGGCTAATGGTATTGTTAAAGAAAGTTAATGGGCGATTGATGGTAATTGAACGCCATTTCTATGCTATATTTTTTATTCTTATTGCCGTTGGTATGACGGTGGCAATCGTCACCATCGAAGTTATTATTCCTGAAGCCGATGCTCGTTCAGATGATGAGCCACAGTGTTATTCCAGCTCATGTGAGAAGAGATTTGGCTCTGAAGCTGAAGATGACCCAGAAAATAATCCATCCTCTGAGTATGAAATGGTGCAAGAGCAGAAGGAAACTGAAATGGATCGTATCAACGATGAAATGAAAAGGGTGATCAAGGAAAAGGAACTTGAGGAGGTAAAGGTCGCAAAGCTTGAATTGGAATTGCCAGAGTTAAGGGTGCAGTTGCTTGCACAGGAAAATGTTGAGAATTTGGCTGGTCTTGCCCATAATGGTATGGACAGAACGTTGAAGGATATGAAGAAGGCATATCGTGAAGCATATGATTCTGCTGAAACAATAACAGAGATTGATGCTGCAAAGCAGTTGAAGGTTGATTACATTAATTTTGAGCATGACTATAATCAGCTTAAGGCTGATGAGAATAAGGAATATGAAAAGACCGTAGAGTTGGAAGATAAGATTGAGGAAAAAGAGAATGAGCTTGACGAAGCAAGAGAGAAGATTATTGAGTTGAAGGATGAACTTGACCAATTGCGTATGGATATGTTCAAGGCAGGACGTAACGACCAGTTTATTTCGATAAGACTTGGTGGAACCTGTCAGCAATTGATTGAGAGTGGACATCCGACAGAATGTCCAACATATCGTGAGTTAGTTCCATTGTTTGATAATACCGAAGCACGTTTCAGTGGTGGCTTTGAAGATTTGGGATATGATTTGAACCGACTGCCAAGCAAGATGCAGAACTACGAGCTTTATTACGAACAAGTACCAAGTTGGCTGGTCATAACGGTTGATCCTGATAATCGTATGATGCAAAAGAGTTCAACCATAGTCATTGCACCGAGCAGAGTGCATTGGACTTGTACGGAGTCGGATTCTGCGTGTAACATACCACCAGATTGGGACAAGAATGAAGTTTTTGTACAGTATGACATTCACATTAACAAGTATTGCACAAAGGCAATGGTTTCTCCAGACATTGAAATGATCACTGAAGCAGTAAATCAGTTCATTGATCGGTGTGCCCAGCCACAAGATGAGTGGAGGAAAATTATATCTTTGCCAATTTATGGTGACTTTAAGATTTATAATCATGGTTGGATTTCAGAATTCTTGAGGAGTGCTGGTATTGAGTAACATGGAGATCGCTTGTCCAAATTGCAATGAAGCAATTGTTGGTAGTAGACAGTTAATTGATGTTTGTCCAAAGTGTATGAAGCCTTGGAGGGAAGATTTCTTTAAGCAACAACAGAATGAAACAGGTGATATACAACAGACAATCAAGGATTTTATTGTAACAGCATGGCATAAGGCACAGCGAGATGCCCTGTGGAAAAACAGTGGTGGTCGTCTTGATACTTGGCACGTTTCTGATTTTGTAAGTCCTTGTTTACGCAAGACACATTATTCAAAAATTCCTGAGCTGAAAAAAGATATGACTGACGAGATGGCTGGTATTCTTTATCAGGGTGTAATAGTTCACGATAATGCTGTTCTTGGAAGTATTAATGAATTGACAATGTGTTATGATATAGTAAAGAGGGAGAATATTGATCCCAGTACGGTAAAGGCAATGGAGAAAGAAGATCCACGAAAGAAGGATATTCTTACTGGTACGCTTGACGACCTACTTCGTATTGGCAACGAGTTTGTTATTGCAGACAAAAAGACATGGAACGCCCGTGGCTACAAGAAAAAGGAAGCGAGTCCAGAACACATACTTCAGGTAAATATCTACAAGTTAATGCTAAAGTACGCATACGGAATTGAAGCCAATTATGGCTGTAATCTGTACTTGGATAAAGGGAACGGCTATGCAGAAACACCGTTAGTGTATGAGACTGCACCAATAGATGAAACACAAGCATTTTTGGATAAAACACTTAACAAACTGAAGAATGGAGTGCCAGACCCAACGATTACATTCCTATGCAATGGTGAGAATAAGGATAAGAAAATTTATTGCAACTTCTTAGAACAATGTAAAAAGGATGGTCGTGATAATTTTGTGTGAGCATGATAGGATCATAAGAATTGGGGAAGTATGGTGCTGTCCTCAATGTGATGAAGAATTTGAGTTACCATAAATGGAAATTAATAAATTAATTAATGCAGATTGCGTTGAAACAATGGGAAAATGGGAATCAGATGTTATAGACCTAACTGTCACTTCTCCACCGTATGACGAGTTGCGTGACTACAAGGGATATGATTTTGACTTTCGTACTGTTGCGAAAGAACTATTCCGTGTAACCAAGAATGGTGGTGTAGTTGTGTGGGTTGTTGGAGATAGCGTTGTGGATGGAAGTGAAACTTGCACAAGTTTTAAGCAGGCTATGTATTTCAAGGAGATTGGTTTTAATCTACACGACACAATGATTTATCAGAAGAAGGGTGCTTCACTTCCAGACCCTACAAGATATTTTCAATCATTTGAGTATATGTTTGTGTTTTCAAAAGGGAGACCAAAGACATTGAACAAGATATATGACAGACAGAATGTATGGACAGGAAAGAAAAGTGGGAATCGTGTTCGTGAAAAGGATGGGAAGACTTACTGGCGTAAGGAAAGAACCGTGGAAGATGTCAGTTATCGTGGTAATATTTGGGAATACTTAGGCGGTTTTATGCACACAACAGGAGATGAGTTTGCCTATAAACATCCTGCAATGTTTCCTGAAGGGTTAGCAAAAGATCATATCTTATCTTGGTCTAACGAGGGAGATTTGGTGTTAGACCCAATGTGTGGTAGTGGAACAACGTGCAAGATGTCAAAGCAAAACGCTCGTAATTATATTGGTATTGAAATTAGCAAGGAATATTTGGAGATTGCAGAACGCAGAATGGCACAAGATGTGATGATGAATTATTTTGAGTAAGACAAAATATGTAAGGTTTGATACCTTCACAACAGCATTAGGGGCAATATGTGCAGCAATTATTCTATTGGGAACGTTTGTGGTACTATCAGCGTTTGCTGACCATGAGACACGTTACATTGCAATGTTTGATGAACCGTGTATGCAGGAAGGCGAACTAAAACTTTGTTATGTTCCGTTTAAGGTGGTGATTGATGCTGGTAGCGTAGTCATATGGGAAAATGTTGGCAAGCAAGTCCATACTATTACGTCTGGTACGATACTAGAGCCAACTGGTTCGTTTAACAGTGGCTTGATTGCACCGAACGAATTTTATTCTATACAATTTGTTAATGCTGGTATCTATCCATATTATTGCATGGTACATCCATGGATGAACGGTTCTGTTGTAGTTGGTGAGAAGATAACTGATGAGGAAAAGGAAGAACACCTTGAAGAACATGAGGAGATGGTTGTGATCCTTGAAGATGGTATGTTCACAAACTCAACAGGAACATATTATGCAAACGGTACAGCAGTTATCCCTGAGTTTGGTGCTGTTGCAATGATTGTGTTGGCGACAGCAATAATAGGTACAGTTGTTATAGTAAAAAGGGGTAGTATGATTGGACAAACAATATAGCCAGAAAACAAATACACGCCTGCAACTTGAGGGGTATGGTGGTCTTGAGAAGTGCAAGCATCTAATCATTCCTCATTTTCCAAAGAAGATTAAGACGTTCATTGAGCCGTTTGCAGGACTTGGACGGATTACGGAACTTACAATTGCAGATACATATCATCTTAACGATATGAGTGATTATGCCATTGAAACCCTCACAAAAAAATTCCCAACAAATCCAGCAGGAATGATGGACTCATGGACAGGGCAACTGCATAGAACATACACCATTGATCAGATGGACTTTAAGGATTTTATAATCAAATATATGCACTTGGAAGATGTCTTCATATTTTGTGACCCACCATGGCGTAAGAATATCTACAAGAATAATGACGGTGAGAGAATGAAGAAGGCGTTTCGGTCTCCACGCAAGCCAGCATTTACTGAGCATAATATTGCTGCATACTATGATGCTTTGCTGAAAATCCTGCCAAACTGTAAGGGCAAGTGGATGATTACAAGTGATCGTGCTGAGACAGAAAATGGTAAGCGATTGCAAAAGAGTGGTTATGTAAATAAAACTGAGGAGGCACCAGATGGTTGCCAGCGTTTCTTTGGACGTTTGCCAGCAGTAAGGCTATGTGCCAATTATTTTAAACAAGGAGATATAAATGCAAAAGAGGAATTAGCGTGAATATGGACTTGGTGACTTCAAATTAAATTCTTTGACTTGTTTGCTGGTATTGGTGGGTTCAGGGTTGGACTTGAAGCAAGTGGACATGAATGTGTCGGAAGCTGTGAAATAGATAAGTATGCAAGACAAATTTACGCAAAAAACTTTGGACATGAGCCAGAGTGGGAAGATGCAACCAAAATCAATCCAGAAGAACTACCAGACTTTTCGATCCTATGTGCTGGATTTCCTTGTCAGTCATTTTCCATTTGTGGAGGAAGGCAAGGCTTCAACGATACAAGAGGTACGCTCTTTTTTGAAGTTGTACGGATTGCTAAAGTCAAAAAGCCACAAATTTTATTCCTTGAAAACGTCAGAGGGCTTCTCAATCACGATGGCGGCAAAACCTTTGAAGTCATCCTCAATTCGATGGTTGAGCTGGGGTACAGTCCAGAATGGCAACTTGTTAACAGCAAGTATCACATACCGCAAAACCGTGAACGGCTTTACATTATTGGACATTATGGAAAAGGAAGTGAACGAAAAATATTACCTCTCGGAAGAGCAGACGAACAATATGACGAGCCACCAATGATCAAAAAAGTTGGTAAAGTGCATAAGGGACAGTCAGGGGCAGTTTATTCCACTGACGGAATTGCAACTACAATTCTAAGTGGTGGTGGTGGCGATGGTGCAAAGACAGGACTTTACTTGGAACCAAAGTTAAAGCAAGTTGGAAACATTGACCATGCTGGTCACAATTCCATTTGGGGTCGTGTATATGATCCAGAAGGAATATCTGCAAACCTAAATGCAGAGGGTGGTGGTCTTGGTGCAAAGACAGGACTTTACAAGGAAGGAGCTAGGATTAGAAGGCTTACGCCAACCGAGTGTGAACGCTTGCAGGGATTTAAGGACGGATGGACATTGGGTTGCAGTGACACGCAGAGGTATAGGATGCTTGGCAATGCTGTAACAACAAACGTCATTGAAGAGATCGGTGCTTTGTTTTGAACAAGTTAATCATGGGCGATTGCCTAGAGAAAATGAAAGAGCTTGATGAGAATAGCGTAGACCTTATTGTTACAGACCCACCGTATGGATATTCGTTTATGAATAAGAATTGGGATAAGGTTGTTGTTGGTGTTCCAGTATGGAAAGAATGTTTGCGTGTGCTTAAGCACGGTGCATTTGCATTTGTTATGAGTGCACCACGACAGGATGTATTGAGTAGAATGATTACGAATCTTTCTGATGCAGGGTTTAACACAGGATTTACAAGTATGTACTGGGCTTATGCCACAGGATTTCCAAAGGCAATGAATGTAGCAAAGGCAGTTGATAAGAAACTTGGAATAAAACCTGAAGTGATTGGAAAGGGTTATAGTGGTCTTGGTGAAACACACACAAATTATAACATAACTAAAAATCCTGAAAGTTTTGGTGGTGAGTATAACATAACAACACCCACATCAAGTCAAGCCAAAGAACTAAACGGTTCGTATGCTGGATTCCAGCCAAAGCCAGCAGTTGAGGTTATTATTGTTGCAATGAAGCCAATCAAGGAAAAAACATTCGTTGAGCAGGCAATGAAAAATGGCAAGGGCATTACATGGTTTGAGGATTGCAGAGTTCCACTGCAAGAGGATGTTGATGATAAAAGGCTTGTTGAGGGTGGAAGCTGGGATACAAGCAAGACTGCTAAGGATGTTTACAGCGGTGGCTACGCAGGAAATCGTGTGAGTGCACCAATGAAAACTACCAAACGTGAAGCAAGAAGCGATGGTTCCGTATTCAAGAGCAGTGGCTTTAAGAGTGAGAACAATAATGTTGCCGAAGCAAGTCCAGCAGGACGGTTCCCATCCAATCTGTTAGTGAGTGATTGTTCATTGGACTTGGGTAAGATAGTTAGGGGAACAAAGCCACATAACATTACAGCATCGCCAGAAGCAATTACAAATTCCAATGAGAAAGGCTGGGGAAATATTACAAATCCTGAGAATAGTTTTGGAAACTTTGGTGATGATGGTGACTTTAGTCGTTACTATGACTTGGACACTTGGTACTCACAGTTTATCATAACTGCAAAGCCGTCAAAGTCAGAAAAGAATAAGGGACTTGACGGTATTGAAGCAACGTTTCAGGCTGGTGCAGATTATAGACCAAGCAATATGGAAGCAGCATTGTCTGGTAGTAGTGGCAAGCCGTATGCACGATATACTAAAACACAAAATGTTCATCCAACAGTCAAGCCTGTAAAGTTAATGACATATCTTATTACGTTGGGAAGTAGGCAGGGTGATCTAGTATTAGATCCATTTGCTGGTTCAGGTACAACTGCAATAGCAAGTTGGATCGCCAATAGAGAGTGGCTTGCAATTGAAAAAGATCCAGAATACTTTAAGATACTAACAGCGAGAGTGAATGATACAACCGATCAATCCAAGATGTCAAAATTCTTCCAATAGCATCATGTTTATAAACTCAAAGAATACTATTCTTCTATTGGTCAAGCGAAAGAGAAAAGATGAAGTGACGCAATGTGATTTTACAGACGGTGGTGTAAAAGAGCAAGTTGGTCATATCGATCTTAAACATATAACACCAAGCCAAGTAGAGAAACTGTATGGCAAGGTCACTTTACTAAAGAAGGCTGGAAGACCAAAGAAAAAGAAAGAACCACTTTTAACATTAAAAGGCAAGGAGCTTAAGAGTAATGTTCCATTCATTGAAGGTAAGAGTGAGAAGCATTATTGTGATCATTGTATTAAGAGAGATGGTGAGGAATACAAAGAGCAAACTTGTTCGTATAGAACTCCTGCAACAGCAAACAAGAGCCAATGGTATAGAAACCACGTTGCAATGAACGAATGTCCTAACTGTCATAAGAGTTTGGGCATAGAGTGTTTGGATTGGGAGACTTTACCAAAGGAGAAAAAGAAATGAGCTGGCAAGATCACACAAAGACAATGGAAGACAAGATGATGCAGGCAGTCGTTGAGATGAGAAAGTTTGGAATACTTGACAAGGGGAATAACAAGGAGTTTGACGGTCAGCCTATTGTATCGGAAGACTTGGTTGGTAATTTCATTAATGAACTTAATTTTGAACAGCAACATGAACTGCAATGGCGTTGGCTTCGGAACGAATCAGTTGAAGCAAAGTATCGT
>Ga0310342_100003738_pt1 | contig 10074 bp, 9 predicted proteins | sample S15DNA20500_MG_FD_206155 | JGI IMG/M metagenome (GOLD analysis project Ga0310342, IMG submission 206155) | Marine microbial communities from station ALOHA, North Pacific Subtropical Gyre - S1503-DNA-20-500_MG | ecosystem: Environmental > Aquatic > Marine > Oceanic | place: Pacific Ocean: North...
TGAGCGATCGAGACCTGTTCGTGGTGTTCGAGTATCAGCGGGATGGGTTAGGGGCGGTTTCACCGGATGACTATCGTGACATTTTTCGTTCGCAAGAGTTCAGACGTGGGGAATTTCAAGTGCTCGGTCGGGATGAGACCGTGTTCCAGGCGTCGTACCAGATTCATCCACTCCTAAGCGTCGCTGGCCTCGTCCTGTGGAATCTGAATGACGGTAGTGCGCTTCTGGCACCCAGTTTCGCTTATTCGGCGGGTGACGAGACGGCGATTGCTGGCGGAGTCTATTTCGGAATAGGTGACAGTACGATTACGGTTGGACGTCCATTGCCGTCAGAGTATGGCCTCTCTCGTGCGACGGGCTACGTCTCGATCAGCTGGTTCTTTTAGACAGACGTTACTCGCTTTATCGTTGTTGCTCGAAACGGGGCGATCACGTGGCGCCACTGTAGGGTTGTAGGGACGCGTTCGTTCCTTACCTGTTTGTCAGGTTGAATTGATGCAATCCAAGTTCGTGCCCCTTGCACTTTTCCTAGTTGGTCGTTGTAGTCGGACGGTGCTTATAACCGGGCGCTGTGCACGTCTTATTATGTTGGCCGTGTTCGGTCTCACGGGATGTAATAGCAATGCCGCGATCGCCCCATCTCCACAGCCTGCCAATCTCGGAAGTGTCGAGGTGTTATACAAGAGTGTTACATCAATAGCGGGTTTCCAGTTTGGCGTAACGGGTGCAAATGTTACAGGTGCTAGGAATGGAGCTGCTGAAGCAGCTACGTTTACCGTATCTACAGGGAACAACACAGTTATAGGATTTAGTTTTACGGGAACGACGATCCCTGCAGGTGAGGATGTGCTTGTTGTGTTGGCTGTTGTCGGCTCTGGCGATGCTTGCTTAGTAGACTTGGTTGTATCTGACAGGTCTGGCAATGGTTTGGATGCATCGGTTGAGGGTTGTTTAACCATAGTGATACACACCTGATTGTCATCGGTTTGCTCATTGTTACTACCGAATAGGTTGTAGCCAGGTGGATACCTCGACCATCCGCTATGGGAGTCGGAGGTGCTATTACAGACGACGGTAAAGCCAGCGACGGTATTCGTAACGGCGTGTGGACTCGGGATGGACATATTGTTACGGTTTGTTCGCTCGACGACGGATCAGACGGTGTTGTTAATTGCTGTGTGAAAACGTGGGGCTCTTGTGATGATTCCGTAAAGGTCGAATTCTCGAGAGTACAGAAATAGCCTGGCAGCGTTTCTGGCTGAGCCAATGCTTATTGGCGATGGTGCCCGCTTGCGTGCTGAGGCTCTAGAGAAGCACCTAGCTGCGGGCGGTTCAACTCCGTGATTCCAAAATTGGAAGGGTACAACGAGATGGATGAGATCACACGGCGGCGTTTTTTCGTTCGCACCGGTACTTATGCGATCGGCGGCGTGACTGCGGGCCTTCTGCCGGGCCTCGTGCCGGCCCGCACGTTGGCCCAGCGGGCCAACGTGGCCAGCGCGCCGCGCCGAGACTGGCTGGCGCTGACGGCGGAACCGGCCCTCGAGCCGGAACTACCGATCATCGACCCGCATCACCATCTGTGGGACCGGTCGGGTAACCGCTACCTGCTCGAGGAGCTACTGGAAGACACCCGAGAACACAACGTGCGCCAGACAGTGTTCGTAGAATGCTCCTCGATGTATCGGGCCGATGGTCCGGAAGAGCTCCGGGTGGTGGGGGAGACCGAGTTCGTGCAGGGCGTTGCGGCTAAGAGCGCCAGTGGCCAGTACGGAGAGACCCGAGTGGCGACCGGCATCGTCGGCAGCGCTGACCTGCGCCTCGGCGACCGTGTGGTGCCGGTACTCGAGGCGCAGATGGCGGCGAGCCCACAACGCTTCCGGGGCATCCGGCACCGGGCGGCTTGGGCGGAACCGCCCGTGGTGGCGAGGGAGACAGCGGGTCCGGAGCATCTGCTGCTGGACCCTGTCTTCCGGCGAGGTTACGCGCATCTCCGCACCTACGGGCTATCGTTCGAAGGCTGGGTGTATCACACTCACATCACCGACCTGGCGGACCTCGCTGGGGCGTTCCCTGATACGACAATCGTCTTCAACCACCTGGGCGGACCGATCGGGGTAGGACCCTACGCCGGCCGGCGTGACGAGGTGTTCGCAAACTGGAAGCCGGCGGTGGCTGAGCTGGCGAAGCATCAAAACGTGGTAGCTAAGGTGGGCGGCATCCAGATGGTGGTCAACGGCTTCGGCTGGCACGAACGCGGTCGGCCGCCGACATCGGACCAGCTGCTCGCGGTCAATCGCGCCTGGTACGACTACATGTTCGAACAGTTCGGGCCCGAGCGATGTATGTTTGAGAGCAACTTCCCGGTCGACAAACTGTCCTGCTCCTACACGGTTCTCTGGAACCAGTTCAAGAAGTTGACTGTAGGATTTTCGGCCGACGAGCGGGCGGCGATGTTCCATGACACCGCGAGGCGAGTCTACCGGTTACCCCGGGTTTGAGGTGAGTGGGCGATAGGAATAGTCAAATTGGTTAAGGTCGACCGTTTCCTTTGTGTGTGCCGCTAGTCAGGCTGCCTGCGATTGGTCAGAAACGAAAGAGACGATTCACCTTGATCACTAGTCCTCGGTTGCGGAGGTCGGAGTAACGGTCTGGTCGCAGTGGGTTTGTTTCTCGGTCCTCGGTGTAGACGACGAAGAGTTCGCTCCCAGGGCGGAACTCCCAGCGAAGACGCAGGTTGTTGCCGACGGTGTTGGAAGCCGAGTTGTATTGCACAAGGCCGCTGAAGAACATCCGGGGGGTGAACGTGTAGGTCACGCGGGAGACGAGAAGATCGGATCGAAACGAGCCCTGGGGTGTGTCGATCCAGTTGACGGATACCGTGGGCTCGAGGGACAACCGGGGCGTGAGCCCCAGTCGGGCGCGGCTGAAGCCAATCGACCGGATGTTGCCGTTAAAGTACTCACCGATGCGGACGGTGAACAGGCCAGAAAAGCGGTGCTGGGCGCCCAGGAGGTATGTGCCTTCCACGTCTACGAAGCTGTAGCTCCCCGGTGCGAAAACCACCCCGGGAGCTGGCCCGAACGGTTCTGGGAGAAATTCGTAGTTGTCTACCACTGAGATCCCGACCTGGTCGCTGCTCTCCCACTCTGTATTGACCCCTACCTGTGCCTGTCGGGTCTCAAGCTGACCGCTGTGCGCCGCAACGGTGTAGTCGAAGCTTCCCTCGAGCCGGAACTGACGGATACTTTCCAGGGAACGGGGGCGCGGGCTGAAGCGGGCCTCGCCGTAGGACCGCCGGAAGTCGTTGCGGCGCAGGAACCCGACGTCCGGTAGGAAGTTGTTACCGACCAGGAGGTGCTCGGCCTGCAGACCATAGCGGTCGCCGTTGTAGATGAACTGCCCCTGGTAGCTAAGGTCCTCTCCGTCAAGTCCTGGGGTTTCGGTTCGAGCGAGGTACGTCAAGAGGCTGACGTTGTCGTAGAAGGAAAACGTCGCATCGGCTCCGTAGGCCTGGCTTGACCCTGGGCCGACGGTCGATACGGACCGATTGGTCAAGATTGCGCCGACACTACTTCGTCGCAAGATGTCGCGTTTCACCCGGACCACCGTGAAATTTGTCGACTCCGTCCTCGAGATCGGCTCGTCCTCGGTTTGGATGTTGAGGGTGCCGACGTCGAACGGTCCTACCTTTCCCGTCAGTCGACCTCCGCCGACGATGGGCACGACGACACCACCTTCGAGACCGATGCGTCGCGAGTAGAAGACCGTGGGCGTGTTCTCTCCGCCCCAGAAACCAGTGGTCATATCCCCGAACTGGCGCAGAGCGCTCTTTCTTCGGTCAAGACTGACGCCCTTGGCGAACTCGAAGATGCCACGTCCCTCTAGGAAGAACTCCCGCTTTTCGGGAAAGAATAGGCTGAACCGCGTGAGGTTGACTTGTTGCTCGTCCACCTCTACCTGCGCGAAGTCGGTGTTGTATGTTAGGTCGGCTGTGAGGTTCTGCGTGATCCCGTACTTGACATCTAGCCCCACATTCCCTGCGCCGGCATTCCGGGTGGGTGGGTTGGCAGTGCGGTCTGTGGTCAACCCTGCGATCCCGTACGGCTTGAGTTCGAAAGTGCGCCCTTCCTCGGGCGTTTGGACGCCCACCAGCGTTGCGTAGTCGGACACCCGAAAAACTGCGGCGCGTCCCGCGGCGAGTGGTACCGGTGACAAGTAGGTCCACTCGTTTTTCAGGCGTTGCGTGCGCCGGAGCTGGATTCCCCAGACCTGCGACGGTCCCGGACGGTAGCGCAGCGACTTGAACGGAATCTCTATCTCGATCGTCCACCCGGCGTCGAACCGCCCCGTGCGCACGTCCCAGACTGGATTCCAGTCGCCGTTGGGGTTGCCTTCGTTCGTGATAGCGAAGTCGCCGATGCCTCCGAGTGGGTTGGTGAAGAACGCTACGGCGTTTCGCCGGTCGTAGAAGGTATCCAGGAGAACCCAGAAAGAGTCATCGTCGCGTAGTTGTGCGGCGTCACGTCGCATTTCCCTCGCGACCCATTGGGACGGAGGAGCGGCGTCCCAGATCCGCGCGCCGACGAAGAGGCTCTCGTCATGAAACATGATCCACGCCTCGGTGCGTTCGGTGGCCGGTACTCCTTCGAGCGGCATCCCCTGAATGAAATCCGTGATAGCGGGGACCTCCGCATACACGGGTTCGTCGAGGTGCCCGTCGAGGCGGAGGCCCGCGGCCAGTCGGATGGCCCTGACCGTCGACCGGCCTCTGGCGTCGCGCGCGACCGTGGCTGGTGGCACCGGTGGGGCTGGTCCGTCAATCAGCGCCTGCAGTTCGAGAGGGAGCTCCTCTTGCACCTCCGCACGGGTTCCAGAGGGCGCGATGGTCTCCGCCACATCCTGCGCAGGTGATACGGCGCTCTGCGCATGGCCGGCGGTGGTTTGACACAGCCAGGCAAGTCCCACGCCGATGCACAGGGCGCTCCAGGCCACCCGCCGACGTCCTGTGAAGAGAGGCGTTGGGATATGAGGATTGCTGGTGGGGGCGGGCGGTCGAGCGGCGCGTGTTTGGTGCATAGTTAGTTATAGTCGTCCGGAAGAATGCGTCCGGCGGTCGGAATTATAGACTTATTGGTCAAGGGGAAAATGGTGGCGGCGGTTGAGTTGACCGGACTGCGCATCCGAGACAGTCACGTCGGCTCGAAGCGACGTATGATCAGGGCATGGCCAAGATCCAGATTTTTCACAACAAGCATTGAAACTCGTCGGTCAATGCCGTGCGCATTGCTGAGGAATTGGGCGTGGAGTTCGAAGAGGTGAACTATTTGCAGTTTCCCCCGGATGCTGAGACCTTGCGGGCGATCATCGCCAAGCTCGAAGATCGTCCTACGGAGCTGGTCCGTCGCGACTCAAAGTTCAGGAAGCTGGAGCTCGAGGACGCCGATGTGGCGACCGAAGATCAAGTCGTCGATATTCTGGTGAAGCACAAGCAGTTGTTACAGCGGCCTCTGGTCGTGACCGAGGACATTGCCATTATTGGTCGGCCCAAGGATCGCGTGCGAACACTCCTGAGCTAGACCTCGCGGGACGCACCCTCGACGGCAGACATTTCGCTCTGGCCATAACCGGGGATGAGCGTAAGAGGGGGGGGGCAACGTAAAGTGACCATGCCAGCCACGAGGTGTAGGGGGTGGGGTCCATCAGACTGGCTGTTGGTGCCTAGTGCGGGTCGGTGGGTGGTTCAACGAGGACGGCGGTGACGGTTCGCGCGTGTGCGCGGTGGTGCCACTATCGAGAATCCGCACGGTTGCAAACATACCGCCTACTTATCAATGATTCTCCCGTGATGCTTCCCTGATGTCCCTAGACCCCACTGCGCCGGCTGGCGGGTGGGGTCACGCCGTTGAGTCTCAGATACACTGCCATCTGTCCGTAGATATCAATCGCATGGATGAGGGTGCGGTACGCCATCCTCACGCGAGTCACGTTTCCCAAATACCGTGGACCGGCGATCGTCTCAAGCAATTGCTCGTCAGAAAATTCTTGCACCACGGTGATGCCGTAGTCATAGCCATTGCTCAGCGCCTCAAGCACTAAAGCCTTCGAGGTGGCCGGCAGTCCGAATACCTTGAAGTCAGTCGTGTCCACCTGCGGCGCTGCGGCGGAACTGCCTAAGTGCTGCATGAGATATACGTTCGCGCCCGCTACATGCAGGATTTGTTCTGCGTAAGTGCGTTGGGCTTCGGTTGGCTTGAAACTGAACGTCTCCTCGGGCATTGCCTCGGCGATCGCCATCATCATCCGCTTCTGCTGTTGCCAATCGGCAAGTAGGTCACCGGACAGGGTCGTGGTCTGAGCGGCCGCGTGCCAGCCCCCAAACAAGGCCAGCACGATAACGAAACCGATACGAGTAACAGATCGCATGCGCCACCCCTTTCAGGATCGTGGTATGAGGTGGTGATCCTACCGTCGGGCGGCGCGCGGTTCAACGGGGACGGGGATTAGTCACGTGGGTGCGCGGCGAATGTCAGGTTGAGACTGGGAGATCATGTCATTCGGGTGTATAACGGTGGTTAATCGCAAAACGAAACCTGGCATAAAAGGAGCAGCACCATGCAGAAACAGGTTCGAGCACGGGTGAGCGCGCTTTTTGCCATCACGGCGCTCGGTATTTTCGCGATGTTTGTCGGTGGGCAATCTTTGCTCACGGCTGGCGTGCAATCCCGTTTTGTCGGAGGAGGTCCGACGCGACCGGATTCATCCGACATGCGCGCCGTTCGACTTCGTTTTGAAGCCGGGGTGCGCTCGAACTGGCACAGTCATGCGGGCTGGCAGATCCTCGCCGCAGAAGAGGGGAGGGGCCGCACGCAGGCTCGTGGAGAAGGCATGGTAGAACTCCTTCCAGGCGGCCCGCCAAACTACACTGCGCCTGGTGTGGTGCACTGGCATGGTGCTGCTCCCGATGAACATGTGGTGCAGCTCACCTTTATGGGGGGACAGTCTGGGTCGGACTGGTTTGAACCGGTCAGTAACGATGACTACCGAGGGCAGTAGATGTCATCGAACGGTGGGCTTCAGGCCGACGGGCGACTGCCGCCGTCCCCGTTGAACCGCGAGCCGAGCCGGCAAACCTTGAGGTAGCCGCAGCAACCCTCAGTATCACTGTCGAGACACTCTAGGACGTCCTCATTGGAGGCCTCAACCCTAATCATCGCGGCGGCGAATGGTGCAGGGCGACCGAAGGTAACCTCCGTTGTGCGGGTTGGCGGATCTTGAGCGACTGCAGCAGACACCGTCAGTCGTCGGTTGGGACGACATAGCCAGTGATTATGTCGTGATAGTGCTGGTGAGTCAGAACGGAATCCGCACGCCGCCATTGATCACCCGCCCATCAAGCGGCGCCCACGCGTCGACGGTCCATCGTCCGTCGACGGCTCGGTTTGGGCGCAGGATCGGATCCCATCGGGTTTGACGCACGCCGGTTAGGTTTTCGCCGTTGAGAAAGAGTCGCAGCGGTCCGACTCGCCTTTCGGCCAACACTCCAACGACGACGTATGGCTCACCGACATCACGGTACGGGTTGGCTTCGAGTCGCTGGCGGCCGGTGTAGTACACCTCTATGCCGAGCCGGCGATCTTCGTTCTCGGCCATACCGACGAGGCCGAAACTATGGCGGGGCGTCTGCGCGACGTCAGCGCGAACCCCATGAGCCGATTCGCGTGCTTGTACATAGGTGTAACTCGCGGTGACGGCAAAGGGTGACTGTCGGAACGTCCCCAGCAACTCCATCCCGATATTGGTCGTCGGCTCCAAGAGGTTGCGGAGAGTGTATGTCGATCGCTCGACGTGGACCGCGTCGGCGATGCGCGATCGGAAAAAGGTGGCCGTAAGCGCGAACGGACCGTGAGTGCGCGTGACGTCGATCGATGTGCTGCGGCCGCGTTCCACTCGCAACGGGCCATCTAGTGTGAGCCGCATGAGGCCGGCGGCTTCGGTTTCTTCGGTGAGCGGCGTGGATCCGAAGAATCCGGATCCGGCCGACAGTCGGGTTGACCAGTTACTAGACCGAAACAGAGCCGACATGCGCGGGCTGAGAAACCAGCCGTACTCGCTATGGTGATCCAGCCGTCCGCTGAGCGAGAGCGCCAACCACGGTCGCACATCGATGTCGTCTTGGACGAACACGCCTGGTGTCATGAACGTATAGGCGAACTGCGGCAGGTCAGTCTGGGTGTAATCATCCTGCTCGACGGCCACACCACCGACCCACGTATGCCGTCCGTTCGATCGGCGCAGTGTGATCTCGGCGAAACCGGTGTCGTGGCGATCGCGCTCGAGGACCTCGCCGAAGAGATGGTCGTGCCACTGTCGAGCCATGGTGGCGCGCGCAGTCACGACGGAGCGTCCACGCACCGTTTGCCACAGTGCTCCGAGATCGAACCGTCTCGTGTTGAGCGATTCTTGGTACGGCATTACGGTCTCAGGGAGGGTCGTGTCCGGCTGCGTGCCTCCGGCGCGGTTTTCCACCGTTGTGCCGACGGTTACAAACAAGGACTGCCCCTCACCGTCGTGCCAGAAGAAGCGTGGCCTCGCGACACCCCGTTCGTAGTGCGCCAGATCGGCCCAACCGTCGCCGTCGACGTCGGTCTGGTCTTGCCAATGACCGCTGCCCAGGAAGGTTATCCCCCACGATTCAGACAGTGGCGAGGACAACCACAACACGCCGTCCGTAGCACCCCGCGTCGACTGGTTAATGAGCAATTCCCGTTCAGGTTCTTCGCCAGGTCTCCTGGAGAGGAGATTCACGACGCCGCCCATTGCGCCTGCGCCGTACAACGCTGATGCCACACCTTTGATCACCTCGACTTGGCTGAGATCCATCGGTGGAATCTGGAGCAACCCGAGACCACCCGGCTGACTGCCGTAGAGCGGGAGTCCGTCGGAGAGGAAGCGCGTGTAGCGGCCTCGCATGCCTTGAATCCGAACGCTTGCCGCACCGAGGGACGGAGACGTCGCCTGGACCCGCATCCCACCCATTTCGTTCAGCATCATGACGATGTCGCCCGGCGTCATGAGCATCTTCTCTTCGATCTCCTCTCGGTTGAGTACCTCCACTCGAAGCGGCTGGTCTTCGATACGCCGATCGGTGCGCGTGCTGGCAACGACGGTCACTTCCTCTTCGAGGGATGGTTGTTCGATGAGGGCAATGTGAACGACGTGTTCATGCCCGGCGACCACGTCGACGGAGACAGTGGCTGGAAGGAACCCCTCGATAGCGACCGTGACTTGGGTATCTCCTGGCGGCACGCGAATGGTCACAACGCCGTCGTCGTCGGTCGGTATCGTAGTTCCGTTCACGACGACTTCCGCTTCCGCGACCGCCTCGTTGGCAGCGAGCACCTCGACACGAACCTGGCCGAACTCCTGCGCGGCGAGTGAGCACACCGTGCTGGCTGTCAGCGCGAGGACGATGGTGGTTCGCTTCAACACAGACATCGCAGCTTGGTCGACATCGTTTCCGATCGCGGTCGTCGTTCTAGAGGAGTGTGATGCTCGACGTTGATGACACGCCACCTCCCACGTGTTACATCAGTTACGGCGCGAACGTACTCGCGCAGGCCAAATTCTACCCGGCGTGTGTCGAAACATGCTGCTATCGTCGGCAACCTGCCTAATTGTCTCCCGCCCCCGTTGAACTACCAACCTCAGGACACTTGTGTCCTGTCGCATTAATTCGTGAAGAAATTTACTCACGGGTGACTAGCCGATCCGGCAGTTTTCCCTCGCACGACCACGCGCGGTGAGCTTCGCACCGATGTGGTCGAGTTCAGCCGCGTCGAGTTCGCTCTGCATCGCCTGGAAGAGCACACGCTCCTCTTTACGAATGTGGGCTTCCACGAGCCGACCAAGTGCCGGTAGCCTCGTGTCGAGATCGGTCGCTGGGGCCCGCTCAAGGTCGCTGATAAGGTTTCGGAGTTGCTCGTGGTCGTGGCGAAGCTCTGCGATCAGCGCTGCTCGGTCTGGCATCCGCTCCATGACCACTGGGAAGACGTACGCGTCCTCAGTATCGAA
>Ga0310342_100003739_pt1 | contig 10071 bp, 8 predicted proteins | sample S15DNA20500_MG_FD_206155 | JGI IMG/M metagenome (GOLD analysis project Ga0310342, IMG submission 206155) | Marine microbial communities from station ALOHA, North Pacific Subtropical Gyre - S1503-DNA-20-500_MG | ecosystem: Environmental > Aquatic > Marine > Oceanic | place: Pacific Ocean: North...
GATTCGCCGGGCTTTGGTCGAAAGCTAATTGCGTCGGCGTCAATATATATCAGGATGGTGCCATCCCCATTACCCCCTCGTGGTATGCCTGGAAACCCCATTTGCTCCCATCAAGGGCCAACTCCGGTTACGGGACCAGCGAGATAAACACCTGCCTAAACTCCACCCTATGGCCTTCGCTGCCTCCAAGTGCCTTCGGGATAGTGGTGTGAGTGACAGCCTAGCCATTGCCCCAGGCAAGCAGCACTAGCGTCAGGAGGCGCAGAAAAACCGTGATGAACCACAAGGCCACAACCAGTTACTTACCGAGAATGTCGTGTCGGCAATATAACTTATGGGCGGTGATTGCCGGGATATCGGGGTTAGTTGATCCCTAAATTTATCGATATTCAGGCGGTACGTTCAAAGCACCTGTGAAGTCGCCAACGCCGATAACCCCATCTAGGTAGGCATCTAGGAAGTTGGCCCCTTGCAGGTCAGCACCGGTCAGGTCGGCACGCCTCAGGTCCGCGCCGTTCAGATCAGTGTCGAAAAGGTTGGCATGTCTCAGGTCAGCACCGCTCAGGTCAGCATCCCGCAGGATGGCACCTGTCAGGTTGGCACCGTGCAGGTTTTTGCCCGTCAAGCGGGCACCAGGCAAGATGGCACCGTGCAGGTGCGCACCGCTCAGGTCGGCATCACGCAGGACGGCACTGCTCAGGTCCGCACCACTCAGGTCCGCACCGTACAGGACGGCACCGTACAGGTCCGCACCACTCAGGTCGGCACCGTACAGGTCCGCACCACTCAGGTCGGCTTCACGCAGGACGGCACCCCTCAGGTCCGCTTCACGCAGGACGGCACCCCTCAAATCACAACCATTGCAATCCTTATCGCGCTCGGGATTATACGACTGGCTACAGCCGGATATAACCAGTAACAAAATTGTCGGAATGGCAAGCAATCTAGCGTTCATGAACCGGATTATACACAAATCCACCTAGTAATTCTCCTTACCGATGATGAGATGGCGGCATTATAACTTTGGGAGGTCAATCTATTGGTCCGCACGGCGACAAACTCAAAAACCAGCGGGGCAACCCCGCGTCAGTTAGAATCTGACCTTCGGAACCAAAATTCAACAGAAAAAACCCTTTGGGAACGTCCATGGGTTTTTCCATCGCAGGTCGATTTAAGATTTTGGCGACAATTTGCTGACCAATCTATATCAATCGGATTTACTTGAGGCTTTGCTTAAGGCCTATTCAATGCAGGAAGAGAACTTCATTACCGCTTCCTCTCGCATTCCTAGCAAAATATGGCTGTATGTGTCTAGTGTTATACAACGCTTAAGTGACCCAACCTGACACTGATGGTTTTTGGGTCCACATGCTCATTTAGCATTAATGTTTGCCGTAGGTCATGAAGTCTTATGCCAGAAATCCCTGTTAACTTTGATATGTCAGAGAAGACATGAGTTAGCGCGTCTGGGTGGAAAGGCCTTAAACTCGGATGGCTAAAGGCAAAGTTTGATTGGTCCCAGGCTACCCAGATAATTTCACAATTCTCTTGCTACTTGTTCCTGGTGGAACAGAGATATTGACTCTGAGCACGGAGCAGCTACTACGCTTGGTTGAGACGTCAGACCGTCTGCCGATTGCAGATTTTCCAGAGGATGCCAGTGGGCTGGCGCTTGACCACTCGGCGGGTAACAACGTGGTTGTGGATGTCAGCGGTGCCCCGCGAGGCGGTCCAGTCAACCCTGGTCGGGGGTATTCGGATAAATCCCTTGTTGGCGGCCACCGAGGGTGTGGGGAGGAGCTTAACTGGAGCCTGTCGGCCTAGTCCGAAGTAAGCCAAATTTAAAAACCCCAAGAAGCATCAGGTAGTGCTTAAGACGCAGATATGGACCAATCACCACGCCAGAAAAGTACAACCGTCGTGGAGGCCGACCGCCCCTCGAAGTGGACTTATGCCGGGTTGGGACGCCATCCAGGGAGCATGGGACGGCAGTTGCGAGACTATTATTGATATAGCTGAGAGGTTTGGGGTAAGCAGAGGGTAGATATGGAAGTGGGTATATCCTGCTCTTGATGGTAAGAAGTAACCGGGAAACTAGCTGGAGACCTGGACTGAGTTTCTTAGCTAGGTATTGATTTAATGCGGGGCGGAAGGTGAGAGTAGTGTTGAAGGGCAAAAGTATATCAAAGGTCCAGTTTCCTGCCAGCCACACTATTCAACGCAATCGTGCTGTTAGTTGAGCCTTTACTTCCGGCCATTCCGAATCAAGAAACGAGTAAAATGCTGAATCCCGTATAGCTCCGTCTACCGCAAGTCGGTCTGACCGTACCACGCCATCCAGATGTGCTCCAAGCCGCATAATGGCACGGCGCGAACGTTCATTGCGCGAGTCCGCTGTGATCCGAACTCGGTGAACGAACCAAGATTCAAAGGCATGGGTAAGCATAAGCAGCTTAGCCTCGCGGTTTATCCCCATCTGCTGGGCATCAGCCGCAAGCCAAGTCGCCCCGATATTTACCACATCAGGTGTTTGCTTACTACGTTGCTTCGAGTTGTCGGCGGGCCAGTCCCAGAATTCCGCGTGGTGGAATCGTGTCGAGCCAACAACCCGTTTAGTATGTGGGTCTATGGTGGCAAAGGGGAGCATGCTCCCGTCATCCCGGCCGGCCAGGGCGGTCTCTACATATAAACGCATAGCGTTGGCATCTTTCGGAACATACGTGAACCCGTATGTGTCCCGGGACTGATTTGCTGCCTGAACCAACCCAGGAATGTAGTCAGCGGAAAGGGGTTCGAGCCGAACATTGCGTCCTTCAAGTATGACGGAATCCAACATCGCCATTTCCTCCTAATGCTAGAGCTGTTCACCTCATACCATCAAACCCAAATGGATGCCGACAGTTGAGTTGATGGTAACCCAAGTATAGCATTAGTTCTGGATTAAAGAGCCAAGAACTAAACAAGCTGTATCAGGTGAGGAGTTACAGACTAAAAACTTCCAGGCTGTTAACCAACATGATCTTTAAGGCAATAAGGCGGGGGCACCTGTGGGTGGAGGAGTGCTTCGCTGGGGGTGAGTTATCCTACTCAAAAAGAGCAAAAATACGTGTCCGAATCTTTGAGACGACCTAACTATTACAATGGACTCGAACTTTGTCTGTCAAGCATATATTGGTTTTGAACTGATTTACAACCATGCCCTGAACCTGCACCATATGCGCTAACCCGGATATACAGGGTATACCAGACCCTGATAGCCGGTACCCCTTACCGTGAAGTAGCGGCTCGTTTCGAAATTGCACAACCGTCACTGTACCGTCACCAGCAGAGGCACCTGCCAGCCACACATGTGAAGGCAAGGGAGATACAGGAGGTCGCCCACTATGACCGGCCTGATGGCCCAGCTCCAGAGCTTGCAGCAGAAGGCCTTTGAGATCCATAACCGGGCAGAGAGAAGTGGCGACCTGCGAAGCTCTCTCAGCGTTTAGAGAGCTAAGGGGCACGGTGAAACTAACGGTACGATTCCCCCAGGCAAGATGTCTTCTACCAGCCGTCTTGCACATGTTATAGGGCGACCAGGGTCTTACGCGGGACGTACTTTGTGCAGTTAGAAACGGGGGTGGCCAAGCTAGATGAACTGGAGGCACACTGATATTTTGCTAAAAACCTACGGACCCTGCCCAGCCTCCGCGGGCGGATAAATCGCCGCTAGTGAAAGTGGAAGGATAGAGAGGATAGTTTTTAGAGTAGCGTCTCTGGGTCAGTCACGTGACATGAGCTAAGGTCTGAAGTCCTCGGCGTTGTCTTGCGGTGCGTACCCCAAAACCTGGCGAGCGCGGGGCGTGTCATAGATCTTCCAGGTGTTTTCGGACGCTCCGAAGAAGATGTCATAGCTAATGTCCTCGGCCTCGATACATCGTTCCACCAGTGTCGCCAGATCGCGCCGGCTGAGCCAACTCACATAACTCCGGGCGTCTTCGTCAGGCCGGTCTTCGCCCCCCATTGTGCCCAGTCGGATGCAAATCACTGACATGCCGTACTCCTCGGCGTAGTAGGCGCCCAAGGATTCGCCGAACACTTTGCTGGCGGCGTATGGTCCGTCGGGTCTGTTAGGCATCTCGTGGGTAACCAAAGGCACGGCCGTGGGGTCGATATCTCCATATTCACCCAGGGCAATCGAGCGCCACGGTTCGTCCCGCTCGTAGAACCCGTTAACGTGCATGGAACTGAAGAAGATTACCCGCTGAACACCGGCCCTCCGGGCCGCTTCGAACACATTAGCGGTGGCGATAATATTATCGGGTATCAGCAGGTCCCACCAGATGTCAGGCGTGTGCCGAGGTTCGGCCGCCAGGTGTACAATCACGTCCTTGCCGTTCATCGCCGGAACGACGGCATCGAAATCCGTCAGGTCCGCTATGACTGAATCGAACCCGTCGACCGGCACTCTGTCGGTTCCGCTCAGCAGGTAGGTTTCACCAAGGTGTTCCCGGAGGTACATTCCGATTCGTCCGGCTGCACCGGTCAATAAAACCTTCTTCTTATGTGTCATGTTTGTGTCTCCCTAATGGCATTATTGGTCGATTCCGAGGCGGCATTCTATTGACGGAAAGAACATGCTCGGGGCAATAGGCCTTCACCCCTTCAAACTTCGCTGGAGAGCATAATAGACCTAATATACATGAGTTAAGATCTTATCGCTAATACGATGGCCCTCTGCCACCACGGAGAATTGGGCAGTAGTCTATCTTGGAGGTAGTGGAAGTGAAGCCTACTAAACTTATGGTGGTCCACGTGTGACACACAATCCCCACAGACGCCGCCTACCCTAGTCTTGGAGAGGTCTGTAGGCTATTCATACTGATACAAAGGCTAATATAGCCGTAGTTTAGGACTTGAGATGGCCATACAGCGGTAGGCTTTTGGATATTACAGGGGCCCCATCCGCCGTTTAGACATAGCCACCCCAATCATGGAAAACCAGGCTCAGTCAGGTCAGCACTATCCTGCCCAGGGGAGGATGTTCCCGCAGAGACGCCATAGCCTCGTTGGCCTGCTCCATTGAAAATATATCGGAGACCATGGGTTTAAGTTTGCCGTCTTCCACCAGGCGCACCACATTGACCACGTCTTGTAGGGTAGAGGCACGGGTTCCCAGGATGCTCCACTGCCCGTAGATCAGGTCAGCGCTGTCCATAGTCACTGGCAACCCGTAACCGTAACCCATCACCACCAAGCGGCCTCCTAAGCGCAGACAAGACAGGCAGGTCTGCAGCACCGAAGGGATGGCGCTCCCCGCGACACACTCCACCACCACGTCAGCACCCACACCGGCGGTCAGGTCTTTAACGATAGTGGGCAGGTCTTCCTGCATGCTGTTGACTATCGCCTTCGAATTGAACTCCCGAGCCGCGTTCAACTTATCTGGATCGATATCCACGGCGATCACGTTGGCACCCATGATTGCAGCCATCTGCACCGCGTGAATACCCAGGCCGCCTAAGCCCACTACCACAACGGTTTCTCCAGCCTGGATGCGGCCTCGCTGCATGGTGGCGTGATAGGTGCTGGCTAGCGCATCGGGGATGATGGCCGCCGATTCCCAAGACACCTGGGCGTCAATCTTCACAGCATTGCGCTCCGGCACCCGAAAATATTCGCTGAACCCTCCGTCAACCTCAAACCCGCTGCGGGGAGCAGTAAGGCAATAGTTCTCCTGACCCAGGCGGCAATAGTCGCACAAGCCACAACTCTGGGTAGGGTAGATGGTCACGTGGTCGCCGATCTGGACCGCCCTCACCTCAACGCCTACCTCCACTACCTCACCGGCCGCCTCATGTCCCAGTATGTGGGGCAGGCTGACGGTTGGGACTGCGCCGTCGGCAATCTTCAGATCAGTGGCGCAGAGGCCATTAGCCCGCACCCTCAGGATAACGTCCTGACGGCCGCACTCCGGGTCCGGCACGCTCTGCCAAGACAAGGGTGTTTTGTATTCGTTTAATATCATGCCTTGCATAACGCCACACTCCCCGGTGTTTGGACAACTGAGATTTCTTGATTAACCGGAACGTTCAAGGTAAGTCGGGGTAAGGGTATAGTCAAGCTCTGGCTACGCTCACACGTCTGAGGAGCAGGAATTTGTTAAACGGTCAATTGCTAAAGATCGGTGGCACCGGCTTCTTGATGAGCCAGCTAGGTAAGCCCCTTTAGTCCACCACCGCTATCGCTGATAACTCCACCTTCAGTTTGGGATGAGCCGCCAGGCGGGTTATCGCGATGGTGGCGGTTCCCGGACGGTGGTCGCCAAAATACTCCCACCACACCTCGTTAAGCTGGTCTTGCTCGTCGATGTTGGTCAGATAGCGGGTCACTTGCACCACCTGGCTGAAGGTCGCCCCGCAGGCATCCAGGGAGCTCTTGATGTTTTCCAACGCCATCCGGGTCTGGGCCGAGACGTTCTCCGGTATGTCATCAAACTCGGATTCGATATGAGGATGGCTGTGATAGGTCTTGGCGGCGGTCACTCCCGCCAAAAAGAGCAGGGAGCCTCCGGTGACTTTGATCGCTGGCGCATAGGGTAGATTGACGGACGGGTCGTGGTCCGCAGTGTGGATGACCTCTATCTTTCCTGGCATGATGACCTCCGATTGATTAGGATGTTGAACGCCGATCCGATGCCGTATATTACACCCGCAGCCGATGACTACGACAACCTGCGGCTGGCTTTCAACAAGCTAGGCTAATACCAAACTGCCATCGCAAACTACATCAAGGCCATCCAGATTGACCTTGACTACGCAGGGTACAGCACTGGGGTAATACTTACAGTTGGCTCGACGATGCCGACTACACCAAGGACTGCTCCCTGAATAGCCGGCTCTACTGACTGTGATTTCTGGAATATCAGACTTCGACAATTAGGAAAGGTATTGGATTGGCCGATGCCGACGCTAGAACCGACCCTGGGGGTCGAATACTTTGATCCGGTTTCAGCCCATCAGTCACGCAGACGTTCTTGTCGTCGTCTATTTCCAGTCCAACCAGAAAGTGTCTGAGCAACATTCTTTGCGGCCACGGAATAGCGCATTGACTCCAATAGCCGGAAATACTGGGAGACCTCAACTTAGTCTGCCGGTGGCGTAAGTGGATGGTCTGCCAATAGGTTGATCCTAGAACGGCAATCCGGGATCTGACGAAATGCTAATCGAAATTGGCCCGAGGAATAATTGCGGCGCTGTGAGAGCGGAGTTGAGAAAGGGAGATTGGTATCAAGGCTCCACGTTGAGACGCCCCGGCTGACTCAACCTATAGGGAAACGCATTAACTTAATACAGTACAAGATTTACTTATGTTGCCGTTTATGGCTGAGTGGAGGCAGTTTCGGAGTTTAAGTAAATACGATCCCAATGAGGCGAAACCTAGGTAAGCAGCCCTAAAAAGTTTCCACTTCGGCGGCCACCGGCAGTCTCGTTGGAACTTTTGTAGACAGCAGTAAGGCTATGGTAGCGAATCCAACTATTGCCAGGACTACAAATGCGAGTTTGTAGCTGCCGGTGACATCGTATATGATACCGGAGAACAGTCCCCCTATGGCCTGACCCCAAGATACAAATGGCTCAGTGACCCCCCGGATTATGCTCAATGAACCACGTCCAAAGTAGTTGGCGTAGGCAACCACCGGCACCACCAATATCCCACCAACAGCGGTACCGAATATAGAAGCCACGATCAAGGCTTCAACGATCGTGTCGGCCATGGTGAACAATACCAGCGCAGCAGCCATAATCAGAGCCACACCTGCATAGGCGTATCGGACTGGCACACGATCAACTACCCAACCCCAAAACAAACTGCCAAGTCCGGTGAACACGGCGTTCATGCTGATTGACGCAGCAGATACCCCCACCCCGAGACCCTGATCCAAGAAAAATGCCGCCTGGTGTATGTTGGTACCGGACTGAAGGAGATACAGAGAGCCGGTGGACACTGCCAACAACCATAGGGTTGGGGTGTGCATCGCCTCGCGTAGCGTCCAGTTGACCTCTACAGTAGATGGAGTTTCAAATTGGCCCTCTTCTGTTTGATCCGGCAAATCACCGTCGGGAAGCAGTCCCATAGACTCAGGGGCTTGTCGGACCAACATCGAAACTGGCCCCAATGCCAACACAAATACAAGCACGCCAAGCACGATCCAAGCATCTTCCCAGCCAGCGAAAACCACCACAGTTGTGGTGAACGGGATAGTGATCCCCAGCCGGTATTTGATAACCAAGCCAGCTAAAAGTGGAAATGTGATCATACCCAGCGAGTGGGACATGAACAAAATGCCGGTGGCTTTACCCCTTTTCCTGACAAACCACCGAGAAACCACAACTGAACAACCAATGTTAAGCGGGCTAGCAAAAATGACTCGCCCAACTCCATAGGCCAGGTAGAAAGCGATGGGAGTTGTGGCCCAGGCCAAAGACATCGTGGATAAGCCCAATACGAAGACACTAACCGTAAGTATCACCCTGGCTCCGTACCGATCCAGGGCCCAACCGCTTATCGGCGACGCCAACATCGCCACCAACCCACCAAAGCTGGCCGCCCCCGCAATTAACGTTCTGCTCCAACCAAGGTCTTCGGACATTGGGAAAATGAACACGGCTAGGGTTAAACTGGCAGCTGCGTTCCTGACAACCATTGAACTGCCGGCCGCAAAAAGAATGCTCCAGCCGTAGAAAAATGGCAGTCTGTTTGCTAGTTGGTACATTGATTTCCAGGTTAGATGATTAGCGGTGTGGGGAGGTTCGATTCTTCTTCGGCAACACCGACAAAACTCCCAGACGGTTACGTTGGAGCTGTTCTATTTCTGGGGAAATGCTGTCAGAATGTTGCCGAAGAAGAATCGATTGCGTTATCGGAATTAGGTAGCGCTTAGCAGTGTGACTTATCTAATTCACAGGCTTTATCAAAATTCTCTTTTGCGAGAGCGTCTTTACCTAATATTCCCAACACCACACCACGGTTATAGAAGGCGAGGGCGTATTCAGGATCAAGCTGGATGGCTTTAGTGTAGTCGGCGATAGCAGTTTCGTATTGGCCTAGCTTGTTGTGCGCGACACCCCGGTTTCTGTAGTACACGGCAGTATCTGGCTCAAGCTGGATGGCCTTGTCGAAATGCGATATAGCCTCTGTGATTAGTCCTTGACTAGATGCATCCAATCCACCTTTATAGGCGAGTTTTGCTTCGGACAACCCCGATGAACCACCGCACGCTGCCATTACTAAAATAAGAGTGACCATCGGAGCGATTAAACTCAATCGTCTCAAATCTCCCCCTAATCATAGAATCCTAGTATTTCCGGAATTATACTCCAAAGTTTCATGCGAAGTTCAGCGTTCCCTATTTCACCTTCCGTATATTCGCGGGCTGCGCCTTACCATCCTCAAACCAACAGGAAATTGGAGCAGTACCATCAGATCATCAAGCCGGAGATGAAGCAGGTCCCGCATGAATTGCCTGGTGATCTGGAGGTGGCCATCGCTGGCTTCGCGGACTACTCCGCTATCACAAAGCCTTTGGCCCGCGACGCCAGATGATGTCCTCAACAGGAGATGGGAAGGGATCTTAATTAGAAGAAACGAGATGAAAAGTTGACTTTACTAATGCCACCAACGTTACAACCCCCAGCACCGGGTGTCCGGCAACTCTGCTACATCCCCTTGATCTCTCCTTAACAAAAGTGCCTCACTTTTGCTGGTTGGCAAAAGAGTATATCAAAGGAGCCAGAAAACCGACCCACGATTCATCCATCGAAACTGCGCAGAAGAACAGTAGGCGCGACCAGCTGCCAGGCGGCCAACTTGGTGGATATAGCCAACGCCGAGGAGTTGGACGCTATGGGAGGGAAGGAGCCGGTGGTCCAATTCGTGGACTATTCATATACTCCGCTATCTGCTACCACATTGTTTTGGGGTGATCCGGCGCTATTCTAAATTTCGACTCTCATGGTGCGCCGGCAAAGACGGAAGGACTAAAAATAGGTAGGCTCCGCGTTTAGGGAAGTACTTCTTTTTTTATCACCG
>Ga0310342_100003741_pt1 | contig 10067 bp, 7 predicted proteins | sample S15DNA20500_MG_FD_206155 | JGI IMG/M metagenome (GOLD analysis project Ga0310342, IMG submission 206155) | Marine microbial communities from station ALOHA, North Pacific Subtropical Gyre - S1503-DNA-20-500_MG | ecosystem: Environmental > Aquatic > Marine > Oceanic | place: Pacific Ocean: North...
CGTTGAGGATGCGAGCCGTCACGGAATCGAAATTTACCCTATTGACGTGACAGTTAGTGAGTGGGATTGCACGTTGGAACCAATTTCACACAATATGAAACGCCACAACAAAACGCAGCGAAGGTTCGGAGTCCGCATGGGACTTCGATATGTGAAGAGCCTGTCAAAAGACCGGGATTGGCAACCTATTGCGGTAGCACGTGCGGAACAACCATTTACAGCGATGACGGATTTTGTACGTCGGACGGGGCTTGGTGATCGCAAGCTTCGAAGGTTAGCGGAGGTTGGCGCTTTCGCTGCGTTTGAAGCCGATCGGCGGTCGGCACTATGGCAGGTCCAAGGGTTCGGAACATTACGGAATATGCCCTTGCCAATATCTGCGGAAGACCGGTTGCCAGCGTTTCGTTCATTGAGCAAGTTTCAGGCGATTAATTGGGATTATCAGTTTAGCGGCCATAGTACTCACGGTCATCCGCTTGAGCCATTGCGTGAAATGTTAATGGCTCGAGGGCTGCCCAATGCTGAGATGGTTTTACAGATGCGAGATGGTCAGCGTGTGAATTTTGCTGGGATTGTTATCTGTCGACAACGGCCTAGCACTGCGTCAGGTGTCACGTTTATGACACTGGAAGATGAAAGTGGATTTCTAAATATTGTGATCTGGAAGCAGGTGTTCGAGGAACATCTTGTTTTGGTGAAGACTGCGTCGTTTCTCGGTGTGAGTGGAAAGTTACAGATTGAATCGCAAGTTACCCATTTGATTGCGGAGCAATTTTGGTTGCCTGAACTGATGGAGCATCCCGAAACCGGTGGCAGTCGAGACTTTCAGTAGTGCTTGATGGTGATGACGCAATGCAATACGCACGACCTACCCATCATTATAGGAAGCAAGAACCCTCCTGTGTTCGTTCATAGGGTTGACTGAAAAGGCCTAGGTGTCTCACTGTTCGTTTTTGACCCACTCAAAATTTTGCCACTGAAGAAATTCGGATCGGCGCGTCCTCTTAAAGACGACACGTGAATCGGTATAAGTTTCCAACTGCACTTGCGCCCACGTGCCGTCGAGTACGGGGCGCCGATCAAGTGATCCACGTGCATGGTTGATGGTGCCGAGCATCCCCCACCACAGTTTTACTTTGTCAATTAATTCGAATTCGACCCGTGCTGCTTCATATGTTTCAACATCGATCCAAACGGTGCCTCGAGCTTTGTTCAGGGCGTAGTCAATCCGGCGTCGTACGGGAAGATCATCTCTGCGAGGACGAAATGAGACACGATATGTAGGTCTCCTTCTATACAGTTCTTCCCGGTCGAACGTGAACGCGTAGCGTTCAACTAGTTCGTGATTGAATCGAATTTCTTCGTCTTCTGCATCGGTTGCGACATCGTTTTCTCGCATTCGTTTTAATTCTTTGCGAAATTCGGCTTCGCGTTCTTCTTCCCACCGTTGTTCTTCTGCGCTCAGCGGGCGATCTCCAACAGTAAGTCGTCGTGCGAAAGGAACCCCGTCAATAGGTGTGACTTCGTAGTCGCCTTCGTCTTCTTCACTGATGCTACCCTGGCCATCAAAACGTTTGATATGCCTAGACATCAGCGAACGATACCGCGCCGCAAAATTGTGTTCTTCATTTTCAGTGGCCCGTTCGAGTGCTTTGAAAATAATCTCTCGTGCTGCCTGACCTGAGTCACTTGGTTGTTCGGCCGCCACATGTGCCACAATCGTTCCTAGGAATGCGATTCCCAGAAGAACCCAGCTCGACCTCCAATTCGGCATGCTTTATTGTCTCTGATCTGGTATCGGTTGACGATTCTTGGGATGCGTTGTCAGCGTACGGGTTTTTCGTGGTTATTTAAGGTCAAGGGATTGAGTTTGTCGGATAATTGGTATCTGTGGTTCCCGCTTTGTGATTTGTCGAAACGTTCGAGGTGACAGAATTGGCGGAAATCGTTGCGTCTTGAAGAGGACACGTCTAATTCGCTATCCTGCTCTTTTCTGCTGTGGAGTGAGAGCCACATTTATTGGATTAAATCGCCAACTGTGTCCTTGAAATGACTGAAGCCGTGCACGGTGACAAAATCGGATGTGACGTAGCTTCATCGATGATTGAGGCCAAAGGTCTTTCCAAGTACTTTGGTCCGTTTGTTGCGGTCAATAACATTTCGTTTGCTATTCCAGAGGGTCAGGTTGTCGCGTTTCTTGGTCCGAACGGTGCTGGTAAGACCACGATGATGCGCATGTTGACAGGTTACTTGGCTTCGAGTGGCGGCGAGGCTGTTATCGCTGGTTACGACGTGCGGCATGATCGGATTGCTGCGTCAAGGCGACTAGGGTATCTACCGGAGAATGGCCCGATGTATCCCGATATGACACCTCTTGATCTGTTGCATTTTTTTGGTGAAGCACGAGAGATGGTACCGTCAATAATGAAAAATCGTATTGAGGCGGTTGTCGATCTTTGTGCACTAGAACTTGTTCTTGAAAAACCAATCGGTAAATTATCAAAAGGGTATCGTCAGCGTGTGGGCATGGCGCAGGCATTGTTGCATGACCCAGACGTGTTGATTATGGATGAACCGACGGCGGGTCTAGACCCAAATCAAATCCGCCAATTTCGGAACAACATCCAACGGCTTGGCCGTACAAAAACGGTGTTGGTCTCGACACATATCTTGCATGAAGCCGATGCGATTGCTGACAGGGTTCTTCTCGTTAATAATGGTCAGCTGGTGTTCGATGGCACCATTAATGAACTCAGAGAAGGCGGTTCATTAGAGCAGCCTTTTTATCGGCTCACAGCGGGAGGCGTTGCTCAGGAAGAAGGAGATAGCGGACCATCCGATAGCGTTAGTGATGGAGGAGAAGGCTAATCCGATGTTGAGGTTGTTCTTGCGAAGTATCTTGCTGTTCATGGCGGGAGCGTTGAGTGTGAATATGGCGGTCGTCAAAGCGGTTGCACGCCGAGATCTTCGGATGTATTTCAGTAGCCCAAGTGGCTATGTGTTTATTACGCTATTCATTTTTATGAGTGCGGCGGCTGCGTTTTGGCAGGATAGATTTTTTCTTCAAAATCTTGCGAACCTTGATCAGTTAAACAACATTTTTCCTTACCTTCTCGTGTTTTTTATTCCGGCTCTTACGATGGGCATTTGGTCGGAAGAGAAAAAACTTGGAACGGATGAACTGCTTCTTACCCTGCCAGTGTCCGATGTTGAGGTTGTTCTTGGTAAGTATCTCGCGGTTTTGGGCATTTATACGGCTTCACTCGGATTATCCCTCAGCTACGTGCTGGTTCTGTTCTATCTAGGTAGTCCTGACCTTGGTCTAATGTTCAGTAATTACACCGGATACTGGTTAGTTGGTGCGGCGCTGATTGCGGTCGGAATGTTAGCGTCCCTACTCACCCGAAACGCGACCGTCGCGTTTATTCTTGCGGGTCTTTTCTGTGCTTTGTTAGTGGCTACGGGAGGTGCAGTTGGTTCCGTATTTCCTAGTTTTGAGCGGTCGGCGATGGCACTCGGAGTGTTTCTCCACTTTGATGATTTTGCCAAGGGTATTGTGAGCCTAAGTGGTGTGATCTATTTCGTTGCGATTGGGTCGTTTTTCCTTTATCTAAATGTATTGGTCCTAAGTCGTCGACATTGGCCGGCCCGAGCTGACGGATATCCGATGTGGACGCATCAGGTCGTCCGGGGCACGGCAATTGTGATTGCGCTCATTAGTTTCGGGGTACTCGTTACGCGGTTTAGTGTTCGGGTTGATGTGACGGCGGAACAGCTTCATTCCTTGAGTGATGAAACGCGTGCTCTTCTAGCGGAACTACCGGAGGATCGCCCTGTGTTTATTCAGGCGTATGTCAGCCCGGTGGTGCCAGAGCCTTTCGTGCAGACACGATCGAACCTGATCAGCATTCTTGAGGAAATTGATGCGATCGGAGGATCGCGTGTTGAAGTACTGATTCATGACACCGAAGCCTTTACTGATGCGGCACGTGAAGCCAGAGAGACGTTTGGTATCGGTCCGCGGCCAGTGCGTAATGTGAGTACGGCACGTTCCGAAGTGGAGCAGGTGTATCTTGGCGTGGCGTTCACCTGTGGTGCGGAAGAACAAGTGGTTGGGTTTTTTGACGTCGGACTTCCAGCTGAGTACGAAATCATGCGCAGTATCCGAGTTGTTGCGCGGGCGGAGAGAAAGCGTATTGGCGTTGTTGCGACGATGGCAAACCTATTTGGAGGCACCAACTTTGAACAGAGTGAATTTACGCCACAGTGGTCTGTAGTTACTGAGCTCAGAAAGCAATACGATGTGGTCGAAATCAGTCCGGAAATGGCAATTTCCCAGGAGGTCGATGCGTTGCTGGTGCCGTTGCCGTCATCTCTTCAAACGGATGAGCAAGGATTCGTCGCAGACTACATTCGGTCGGGTACGCCCGCTCTGATCTTGGTTGATCCGTTGCCGGCGGTGAATCCGACGTTGTCGCCGACCGAATGGGTGGGAGATGGAAATCCGTTTACCTATCCACCTGGTCAGCCGAGACCGGGTCCGCGAGGCAACGTACGCGAATGGATTGGACGGTTGGGTGTCGACTGGGAACCGACACGTATTGTATGGGATAGCTACAACCCTCATCCCGAACTGGCGCATATGCCAGAAGATGTGGTCTTTCTTGGTGCGGGCAACGAAAACGATGCGACGTTTAGTAATGCCGATTCAATGACGTCACAACTTCAGGAATTAGTGCTCCTTTACCCCGGTCAGCTTGGTCCAACAGATGACACGCGCTACGCATTTGAACCGCTACTGCGGTCGGGAACCGTATCAGGAACGAATGGATATTTTTCGCTGGTTCGTGGGTCACCCTTTGGACCACAGGTAAATCCGAGTCCACCAAGACGGCAGGATGATGACGATTACATTCTGGCGGCTCGGGTTCGGTTTGTTGAAGCTGATACTGCTGTCGTACCACAAAGTACCGATAGTAACCGTGAGGATGACGGCGATGAAGAGACTGAAGACTCGGCCCCAGCTGATGACCTATCTGCTGAACCGGCCGGGGAGGTCGATATCATCGTGGTCGCCGATCTCGACTTTGTTAGCGAGCAGTTTTTTGCGATTCGTGAGCAGGCGCCGGGAGGTCTTAATTTTGACAACATTACGTTTTTCCTGAATGCCATGGACACGCTGCTTGAAGAGGATTCGTTCATTGATCTTCGAAGTCGCCGAGCCCGGCACCGAACGCTTGAACGCGTCGAAGCGCAGACAGCTGAATATATTCAGCAGCGAGCAACTGATGAACGACAAGCCGAGGAGGATGCGGAGCAGGCCCTGACAGATGCGCAGCAGCGGCTTAATGATCGTGTCTCGGAGTTACAGGCTCGAACAGATATCGATGCGCAAACCAAGCAAATCATGGTGCAAAACCTTGAAGAAGTTGAGAATCGGCGGCTGAGTGTGTTGTCGACGAATATCAACACCGAGAAAGATACGCGGATTCAAGCAAGTCGAGAGAACATGGAATCGCAAGTTCGCCAGATTCAGACATCGATCAAGACGTTTGCGATTCTGTTGCCTCCAGTGCCGGTTATCGTGCTTGGGGTTGTCATTTTTGCGAGGCGACAGCGGCGTGAACGAGAAGGCGCTGCGGCTGCTCGGCGACTCAAGGAGTAGGATGTGAGTGAACTCAATAAAACACTTCGTGCTGCCGGTGTTGGGTTGGTGCTTGGCACGCTGGCTTTGGTAACCGCACCTGGGCGCGCAGTGCCTGACGCATTTTTTGATGTCGGAGAGGCGTTTTTTACTGGCTTTACTGATCCTGAATCTGCGGCGACACTTGAAGTCGTTGAGTTTGATGAGGAACAGGCCGCCGCTATGCCCTTTCAGGTGACAAATCGAGACGGGTTGTGGTTGATTCCGTCGCACAATGATTATCCAGCAGATGGGCGTGAGCGACTGTCGAACATTAGCGCCGACATTATTAGCCTTGTCAAAGAGGATTTTCGGTCGGACAATTTTGCCGATCATGAAGCTCTTGGCGTTATCGACCCTGCCGACTTGACGGCGACAAGCCTTGTTGGCCGTGGTACGCGTGTGACAGTCAAAGATATGAATGAAGAAGTGTTGGCCGACTTGATTGTTGGGAATCGTGTAGAAAATCGTCCGGGTCTTCGGTTTGTTCGTATACCCGATCAGAAACGGGTGTACACCGCACGGTTTGAGGCAGAAATCACAACGGCGTTCGAGGATTGGATTGAACAGAACTTATTAGAGGTTGAACGTAGCCAGGTGACCCACATTGTTCTCAATCAATATCAAGTCGATGAAACGACCCGGACGGTTCCGGCTCCGCAAGAATTTACGCTCGACAAGATTGATGACGTAACGTGGAGCGGGACTGGGGTGCCACGAGGGCAGGAAGTTGATTTTGCCCAGGTGAATCGACTCGTCGGTGCGATCATCGGGATCAAGATCTCTGGTGTACGTCCAAAACCTGAAGGCATGACCGGGAATCTTCGAGATGCGGCTATGGCCGGTCGGATCAGTCAACTCGACATTAGAGACCTTGTGAGCAAAGGTTTTTATCCAACCGAGGATGGTGGGTTGTTGTCGAATGAAGGAGAGCTTCTCGTTCGTACCACGGAGGGTGTGCTCTATACGTTGCGGTTTGGGGAAATCGTGTACGGCAGGGGTGATGCAGTCGTACTTGGTGACGAGACCAGCGATGATGTCGACAGCGGACCGGGCGAAAATCGCTATGTGTTTATTGAGGCATCGTTTGATCAGACGGCCCTACCTGAACCTTCGTCATCTGATGCCGATGCACATGCATCATGGGAGCGTCGTGTTGAAGAGGGAACAGAAAAGGCTGAGCGTTTAGCGACACGATTTGCAAACTGGTATTACGTTGTGGCTGCCGACAGCTATGACCGTATTCACCATCCCAAAGAACATTTTCTAAAAGACATCGAAGAGGGGTAGGACATCCTGCCTCACGGCGCTGAGGATGTAGGGACTTGCTTGCTATGGGGCGGACATTATTAGAGAAAGTGTGGGATCTGCATACCGTTCGTCGCTTGCCGAATGGTCAAACACAGCTGTTTGTTGGCTTGCATTTCATTCATGAAGTCACGACGCCGCAGGCTTTTGACATGCTGCGGCAACGTGGTATCGGCGTTGCTTTTCCTGAGCGTACGTACGCAACGGTTGACCATATTGTTCCAACCCGTGACCAGCAACGTCCCTTCGCTGATGATTTGGCTGAGGCGATGCTGTTGGCACTTGAGCGGAATGTGCACGAGCATGGAATCCGATTTGCCGATCTCGGTACGGATCGCCAAGGTATTGTGCATGTCATTGGGCCGGAGCTCGGGTTGACACAGCCTGGCGTGACGATTGCATGCGGAGACTCTCATACTTCGACCCATGGGGCATTTGGTGCCGTCGCCTTTGGTATTGGGACATCGCAAGTCAGAGACGTGCTTGCGTCGCAGTGTCTAGCAATCGATCCTCTTAAGATAAGACGGATCGTGATCGACGGAGCCCTTGGCGAAGGAGTTTATGCGAAAGATGTCATTCTCGAAATCATTGCGCGGCTCGGTGTAAAGGGTGGAGTTGGGTATGCGTATGAGTATGCAGGTGCAGTGGTTGAGCAGATGGCGATGGACGAGCGGATGACGATGTGTAATATGTCGATCGAAGGTGGTGCACGGATCGGTTATGTAAATCCGGATGACACAACGTACGATTATCTTTCCGGGCGGCCCTTTGCACCGGAGGGAGAATCATTTGAGCGGGCCAAATCGTGGTGGCGTTCCATGGCGTCGGATGACGGCGCCAACTATGACGATGAGGTTGTTATCGATGGATCAGCGATCGCCCCGCGGGTTACGTGGGGCATCAATCCTGGGCAATCGGTGAGCGTGGAAGAATCCATCCCGGATCCGACGAAAATGATGTCTAGCAAAGACGCCGCCGAAACCAGCGAAGCGCTGGAGTTTATGGGGTTTACTGCCGGTGCCCCCATTGCTGGAACCAAGATCGATGTGGCCTTCGTTGGGTCCTGTACCAATTCTCGTTTATCAGACATTCGGGAGGCGGCTCGGGTAGTTCGTGGCCATAAGGTTTCGTCCCATGTCAAAGCACTCGTTGTGCCAGGTTCGAAAAGTGTGAGTCAGGCAGCAGAGACCGAAGGCCTTGACGTGGTCTTTAAAGAGGCTGGTTTTGAATGGCGCGGCGCTGGATGTTCAATGTGCCTTGCGATGAATCCGGATCGTTTGATCGGCCAAGAGGTTTGCGCTTCGTCGTCGAACCGTAACTTCAAGGGGCGGCAAGGTAGTCCGACCGGGCGCACGCTGCTCATGAGTCCTGCGATGGTCGCGGCGGCTGCAATTAACGGTGCGGTGGTCGATGTGAGGGCACTCTTATGAGTGAAATCACGGCGACCAGTCGTATTGATGGGACCGCCATTCCTGTTCGTGGTAACAATATCGATACGGACCGTATCATTCCTGCCCGTTTTCTTAAGTCGATTACATTCGAGGGCCTTGGCGACCATCTATTTGAAGACGATCGCCAATCAATGCCGAATCACCCCTTTTCTAACCCATCGTATGCGGGCGCATCAATCTTGTTAGCGAACGAGAATTTCGGTTCCGGTTCGTCTCGTGAACATGCTCCGCAGGCGCTAAAACGCTGGGGCATTGATGCATGTATTGGAGAGTCGTTTTCTGAGATCTTTCTTGGGAACGCAACTACGATCGGGTTGCCGTGTGCCACGGCATCTGCCGCAGACATCAAGATGCTCATGGATGCGGTCGAGCAGACACCGGCTACGCGACTCTCATTGCGGATTGATGCGTTGTTGGTCGAAACGGCGCAACTGTCTCAGCCGGTGGTTATTCCAGCGGCAATTCAAGAATCTTTTCTGACGGGGCAGTGGGACGCAACCGGGTTACTTCTCGATCAATTTGATCAGGTTCGTCAGGTTGCTGCAGCGTTGCCATACGTCAAGGGATATTAGAGGGCAGCTGTTGTGCGGATTTCAGGAATGCCTCAGCCGCGTGTGACATCTCTCCTTCTCGACGGTAGACCAATTGTACTTGGCGTGCGAGTCGGAGTGGAGGCACCTTAATAGCGACCAGTTGACCTCGAGCGATCTCTGTCAGCGCACAGCGTTTGGGCAGAAGAGCTACACCGAGGTTCATTTCGACAGCACGTTTAATTCCATCGATACTTGGCAGGTCAATTTGTATATTGATGGAGGTATGGCTCTGTTCGTAGAGTCGTAAGACTCGTTCGCGTGCCGGTGACGCCTCGTTGTGGGCAATGACCGTTTGCTGTCCGAATTCCTCCATGGAAATCTTGGGCCGTTTTGATAGTGGATGCTTTGGGTGAGTAAGCATGACGAGTTCATCCTCGCCCAAGGGCACTGTAAGCAGGCCCCGTTCGCGTGGCTGAAATGTTAGTACACCAAAGTCGATCGATCGGCTCAGTATTAACTGTGGTATCTGACGGGCGGATACCCGGCGCACTTCGACCTGCGCATGTGGGTAGTCTTTTCGAAAGCGCTCCATTGTAGGCAGTAGGGTATGGACGGCTCCTTCGTTTGCGCCGATTGACACACGACCACGGCGTAGTTGTTGCAATTCGCGTACGGCCCCTTCTGCCTCTTCTTTCAGTTGTGTCAACCGTTGCGCATAGTCAAGGAGAAGTTCTCCGGCTTCGGTTAATCGTCCACCTTTTGCCGACCGGTCAAACAGGCGTTCATTGAGTTTTCCTTCGAGTTTTTTAATCGACTGACTAACGGCGGGTTGTGTGCGGAGAAGACGTTCGGCCGCTCGGGAAAAGCTCCGTTCTGTTGCGACCGTCATGAAGACGTGCAATTCTGCTAGGTCCATCATTTACTCCTTGCAAGAGAATAATAAATAATTATGACAGGCTCAGTTTCATAAGTTCCTGATTAATAAAAAAGTTTAAGAAACAGCGATTCACCGTTGGTTTCACGGACCAAAGTCACCTGTGTGTCAATTGATACGCCATGCCAGGTTTCCGGCAATTTAAGGTCCAGGCTCTG
>Ga0310342_100003745_pt1 | contig 10063 bp, 7 predicted proteins | sample S15DNA20500_MG_FD_206155 | JGI IMG/M metagenome (GOLD analysis project Ga0310342, IMG submission 206155) | Marine microbial communities from station ALOHA, North Pacific Subtropical Gyre - S1503-DNA-20-500_MG | ecosystem: Environmental > Aquatic > Marine > Oceanic | place: Pacific Ocean: North...
TTTATTTAAAGCTTTAGATGAAACATATGGTGCTTCTAGCGACCCCGCCGTAATGGATGCTGAGCTAAAAAAATGGCTTGATACTAAAGAGTATAAAACATTTCTTGAAATTACAAAAAATGGGAGAATGGGAGAAGTACATGTAAGTATTTCTAGTGCCTTACTAAATGCTAAGCAAGGCGCGGGAGCTTTGGAACAAGGTCTAGTAGACAGGCTGCAAGAGGCGTTAGGAAAGGCTTTAGTAAAATTAAGGGCACAAGAGTTAACAGGGTCAGACAGCCTAGTTGCAGGACATAGAAAAAAGCTAATTAAAGAACTAGTAACGCCTTTTAAAGGAAGAAGAGGCATTAAAGTTAAGCATGAAGATTTTGAAATAAAAGAGAGTAAAAGTCCTACAAAAATATCAAAGACCTCTAAAGCAAAGATTGTATCCATGGGATCTCAATCTTTAGGAAATAAGAAAAAGGTCAGAAAACGGAAGGAAAGAAAACCTAAGCCTCCAAGGATGGCTTTAGCTAATATACTTGGTGTATTAAACAGTAGGTTACCAGAAACAGTTGCTAACAATATGGGGGCTCCCAGGCTTGAAAATAGAACAGGCAGATTTGCTCAAAGTGTAAGAGCAACCGATGTAACACAAACTTCACAAGGGTTTCCAAGTATTGGGTATACTTACATGAAGAATCGCTACGGGGTTTATGAAAGCACAAGCGGCACTAGATATGCAGATGTCGAGAGAGATCCTAGGCCCCTAATTGATCAATCAATACGGGAAATCGTAATAGGATTTGGGTTAGGAAGAATTTATACTAGGAGACAGTAATGACCGCAAGAGTATATGCCTCAAGAAGAAAACGAATTATTGACGCTCTTGTTACAAAATTAAAAACGATAAATGGTCAAGGAGCTTTTTTAACAGATGTTGGAGAAAACGTACATCCAACATTAAAATTTTGGGATGAAGTAGATGAATTCCCTGCACTTCATTTAAATGCTGGGAGTGAAACTAGGGAGTATCGAGCAGCAGGAGTACGAGACAGATTTCTTTCAGTAACAATTAGATGCTATGTAAATGAAGAAGAGGCACAAGAAGCACTAAATGAGCTAATGGAAGATGTCGAAACTGTTCTCGAAGATAGCTCAAGATTACAGTATAGTGACAAAATGAATAATGTTTACTATACTCAACAGATTACTCTAATCAGTATTGATACTGATGAGGGTGTACTTGAACCACTAGGAGTAGGTGAAATACTAATAGAGGTTCGTTACTAAGAAAATTCTGACACGAATAAACATTCACGATCAGGCTTTTCAAGTTCATAGGGAGATACACTATGGCCGAATATTTACACTTTAGTAGAGACTCACGGCTCTACATGGCGAAAGATGGATATCTCTGGTCTATTCCTGTGCTTGACGGATTTAGTTTCTCTCAGGCAACGAATGCATCAGAAATAACATTGAATGAAATGGAGGACGCTTCTGGGCGTTCACGAAGGGGTCGTAAGATGTTTACGGACTCTTTGTCCGCAGCAGAATGGTCTTTTAGTTCATATGTTCGCCCCTTTAAATCCGCTGGGTCGAAAAGCGCAACAAATGGTCGAGCAGATAGCTCTGCAAACCACCAACACGCGGTCGAAGAAGCCCTTTGGGTTGCAATGGCAGGACAAAACGTTTATGTACCAGGTACTGGCAAGTTTCAACATGGGTCAACCGGGGGTGCTATAAGTGGACTAGTAATTACTAGTCAGGATAGTAGCTCACCTGGGTATACTGTAAGCACAACAACAACTTTAGCAGTTCCTACTGCAGCGTCAGGGACTAGTACAGGAGTTACAGTTGCTGCCGGCGCAGGTTCAAATACAGACGGTACTAACGCAGTAATAACAGTTACAACAAACGGCTCAGGGGTAGTAACTGCTGTAGGTATAACAGAGAGAGGAACTCAATTTGACACTGGTAATACAATTACAGTCGATGCAGAAGCAATTGGAGGAGCCTCCGGAGATGATAATGTAGTACTTACAGTAACTTCAGAATCTTTTACTTCTGATGCAACTGATCTTAATATTAATTTTTACGATTCTAGCCGTGCCTCATTAGGTACTTTTGATCTTTATTATGTATTTAGTGATAGGAGTGCCGGGCGACTGCTTTATAAGTTAGAAAATGCAGTTGTTAATGAAGCCGCTATTGATTTTGATATTGACGGTATTGCAACAATTAACTGGTCAGGAATGGCAGGTCAAATTAAAGAAGTTGCAACAGGACTAGCCGCAGGGCAAGTTACTGCAGCTGCTGCTGCCCCAACTGCAAGTGCTGCAGGAGCGCTTTGGATTGATACTGACGACAGTGATACTATTTATATGTCCACTGCTTCAGGAAGTAGTAACTGGTATGAGGCTGTAAGCGAAGCGACTACGAGTACTGGAAACTTTATCCGTAATCGTCTTACTCAGCTGACTCTTGCACCAGAAACCACTTTTCAAGCTAATACGTCATTTACAAACGCAGCAGGAGCTTCAGATACTTATGAAACTGCGTATTCTGTAGCAATTACAGGTGGAAATGTAACTTTTAGTAATAATATTAGCTATTTGACTCCTGAAGAACTCGGTAAGGTTAACCAGCCAATCGAGCACGTTACAGGCCCAAGAAGTGTTAGTGGAAGTCTCACTTGTTACCTAGCTAGCTCTGATGCTGCTACTAACCGAAGTCGAGACCTTTTCGCAGATTTGGTATCTGATATTAATACGGTTGTTAACAAGTTTGCTATTACACTTCAAGTGGGTGGAACAGATGCTACCAAACCTAGGTTTGAGATTGCTATACCTACTGCTCACCTTGAAATACCAAGTCACTCTATTGAAGATGTGATTTCTTTGGAAACCAACTTCCACGGTCTTGGTTCAGGTGTAGGCGAGGGTGACGAAGCGACGATTAAATACATTGGAGTATAATAACCCCTAAAAAATAATTCTTGACATTTCTGGTGTTTTGAACTATAATATAGGGTAAAGATTAGGGGGTCTTTATGGCCCCCTTCTTATAATGACGGGAAAGAAATGCCTGATTTTAGTTTTAGTAAAGAAGTCGAAGTTCGAGTTGTTTATGGAGGAACTCGATACAAAATAGATACAAATGAAATTAGCTTTGGGCAAACTTTTCAAGAGACGAGTTATGAAGTAAAAACATTACACAACCAATCAAGTTTTGAAGGTTCTGTAATAAATCAAGCAAACCCTGCAGAGTTTAGTTTGAATACTCCTCTTTTACAAGAAGATACGAATAAGGTATTATTTGATAGGCTTCTTGATTCTGCAACATTTGATATATACATTTCAACTCAGTCTGATGATGTTTGGAAACTTGAAACATGTGTTATTCAAGATGGGAATTTCGAGATTAATAAATCTAGATCCCTGAGATTAGCAATAAGTGGAGAAGCATCAAAGCTGTCAAAATATAGCGGAACAATAGCCGCTCTTACCGCTGACGGAACAATACCGGGTAGCGATCCAGCTGTTACCACCACAACGTATATTGTGCCCATTATTACTACTCTCACATTAGGATCTGATAATGTTTCAAGCTCAGTTATATCTGTATCTGTAGAGCTACAGAATGATATTGAGTGGAACGCTTATAATACATTACAAGGAGCAGCTGCGGCTACAAATGCGGTTACTTCAATGTATCCAAGTAATTTTACTTCAGGAACAAAAATCCTAGGAGGTAGTATTCAAAAATATTTGGAAGATACGTCCACAAGCGTATTAACTTGGAACACTGATACAAGTCTAAGACTAGTTGCTGGAGATGGCACCTATGGCCTAGATTTTAATATTAGTAATTGTTCCTTTACAAACAGGATGTCAGCAGCGGATATTTTTAGAGAGGAGTATAACTGGCGGATGACGCAAAGACCAACAGCGCTTTCGAGCGTAATAACTTACACAACAATATAGGAGTATGTAATTTCATGGAATTAAAAAAATTAGTAGTCGACAGCAAAGCTAAATGGATAGACTTTGGCGGACTCGAGGGATTCTCAATAGAGATAGCCAATTTATCTCGAAAAGAATTAACAGGTATACGGAAAAAGTGTACTACAACAAAATTTAATCGTCGAACTAGAGTAGCGGAAGAAGTCCTTGATGAGGAAAAATTTGTTACTGAGTTTACACGTAAAACTGTAAATAACTGGAAAGGGCTAACTTTGGCGCACCTAGAAACTTTAATTTTGATTGATGTTGAAGGACAAGACTTAGAAAAGGAAGTTGAGTATACGGAAGAAAATGCCGAAGTACTTGTAAGTCAGTCCTCAGAATTCGATACATGGCTCAATGAGGTAGTCTTTGATTTAGATAACTTTCGTAGTGAGCCAAAAAGAGAAGTGCCTAGAAAGACTGGAGGAGCTGTTCAAAAATCTTGATACCGGACTAACCGCAGAGCGGTATTTCGAAATGCAAGAACAAATGGGACAGCCAATTGAGGAGGCTAAAATTCCTCCAGATATGAATGACTTTCCAGATATTGTTATAAACGCTATACAGATTTTTAATAGATTAGGAGACAGGGTTTATCCTGAAATTGGGTATATAGGTAAAGACTTTACAAATCTTAATTTGTATACGAAAATTTATGGGATACATAAAGAGGAAAAAGATTTTCTTCTAGAAATTATTGAATGGTTAGACACCAGAGCTATCAAACAATCCGCCGATAAATTAAAGCGGGAATATGATAAGATAAAGAGAAAGTCCAGTGGCAAGTAATGAAATTGTTTTTAGTGTTAAAGTCCAAAAAGACGGTAACCTAAAAGTTGTTGCTAAAGAAGCTGAAAAAGCGGCTAAGTCGACCGATAATCTTGGTAAGTCTACTGATCGTACAACTAAGGCTCGGAATCGGTTTCATAAAGCTGAAAAAGGGGTAGGCCAAGCAGGTCTTTCCAGCGGGAAAGCCTTTTCAAAAATGAACCAAACTATGGGGGGCAGCGGAGGGCTGGTTGCCGCCTACGCCGTACTAGCGGCTAATATCTTTGCTCTTACTGCCGCATTCGGGGCACTATCAAGAGCAGCTCAAGTAGAAAAACTCAAAGAAGGTATGGTAGCAATGGGCCAGTCTACTGGTATTGCTATGAATGCTCTATCCCAAGGTCTTGTAGAGGCAACCGGTTATGCTATAAGTTTAGAAGAAGCCATGAGAACTACAGCACAAGTTACAAGTGCAGGCTTCGATTCAAGTTATATTGAAAGATTAGGAAATGTAGCCAGAATGGCTAGTCAGGCTCTTGGTCGTGATTTAAATGACGCAATGCAAAGAATCACACGAGGCGCTGTTAAAATGGAGCCAGAACTTCTTGACGAATTAGGAATAATGGTTCGTCTCGATGAAGCAACAGAAACGTATGCAAATCAACTAGGTCGTACAGCAAGTGACTTAACAAATTTTGAAAAACGGCAGGCATTTATGAATGCTGTACTTACTGAGGGCGAGAGAAAGTTTGCTGCCCTTGGAGATGTTGATGTAAATCCTTATTCTCAATTAGCCGCAACTTTTAAAGATTTAACGGATACTTTTTTAAGTTTTCTTAATATAGCTTTAAAACCTATTATCGCTGTTCTTGGGAGCAGCGGAACTCTTCTTACCGCTAGTTTACTTATTTTTGCTTCAACTGCTGGAAAAATGGTAGGTCCTTTACTAGACAAGCTTGTTAATAAAATGGATAATTGGGCAATGAGCTCAGGAATTGCAAGAGAAGAGCTGGTAAAGACGATAGCGACCACTGGTACTGGTTCAAAAAAAGTGCTTGCATTAAAAGACGCTCTTGTTAGTGCTGGTAAAGCTACTGATGAGCAGTGGACTTCGGGTTTCAGAGGAGCAAGGCAATCAGTTATAGGCCATACTACTGCTCTTAACAACAATATTGCTACGCACGGTTTATTTAGTAAAGCATCGTGGCAGTCAAGTGCAAGTATACATGCGGCACGAAACGAACATTATCAACTAATAAGAGCAAAAGCAGCATTAGATGTTGCAAGTATTACTAATGTTGAAACAACATCCTATCATACTTTAGCTACCTTAGGGTTAGTAGCAGGGTTGGAGGCTTTAAAAATAGAATTAGTAGGTATTTGGGTAGCCTATATGGGTAACATTGCAGGTACAACTTTGTTAGCTAAGGCTAAGCTTTTCCTGGCAGCATCTGCAACAATAGCGGGCAGGGCTTTGATGTTTACGGCCGCAGCAATATTGGCAAATTTAATTCCGCTTGCAATATTTATTGCATTAGCTTATGGTGCGTATAAAGCAATACAATGGCTGATAGAGTGGGCTCAAAGTGACCAAGAAAACGCCCTTGCAGAGCAGGTGGAAGCGAGTGCAACAGCTTTAGAGGACTTAAAAACAAATCTTGAAGAAGTTGATGCAGCTTTTGCAGGTACCTCTGACAAGATCACTACTGTTACGGGTAGATTTGAAGCTATGCATAATATTATGTCTCAAGTTACTTCTGAGTATGATAAAATGTCGAAAGCACAAAAAGAGGCAGATGCAAACGTTACTTTTATGGGACAATTAATGAGCAATATTGGACTTGGTCCCGGAAATGCTCAATTAGATTTTGTAAATCAGTTACTGGATAGTTCTGATCATTTAAAAGCTGAATTTATGAAAATTGCAGAAAATAATGGGTTAGCGGAAGCTTTCAAAGACGGGACTATAGAAGGCGGGCAACTAGATACAATTATGAATCAGCTCGCAAATAGAAGTGCGAAGATGAATACTACTTTTGCTGCTTTTTCCGATGCTATTGAGGGGTTATCTCAACCTACTCAAGAGTTTTTTGCGTCATTAGCAGAAAAGACTACAGTTGATAAAATGGTATCCGGTCTTAGTAACTTAGAATTAGCTATGTCTAATTTAGGGACTGAATCAGCCATGGATTTTGTAGCGGGATTTGCAGATAAAGCTTCTCCTGAGCTTTTAAAGATGGTGGGGCTATCTGCAAAAACGGTGAAAAATGCAGCGTTATATGAAGATACCGCAGAAGTAGCAAAAGCACTTATTAGCAAGCAGTTAGCAATAGTAACAAAATTATTCAAAGAAGAGAAGAGTAGACAGCTTCTTCATAAGCAAGAAGTGAAAACTCTTAAAGCCAGACTTAGCTTAACAAAACATAGAGCCGGTATAGAGGGGCAAGCAGCAGCAGGCATACAAATCCAAAGAGAGTTGCAGGAAAAAACAGTAGAAGGTATAGAAGGTGAGATAAGATTTCAGAAGGAACTACTTAAGCAAAAAGGAAAAGATCAAAATATTACAAATAAGATTAAAGCTCTTGAGGAGGAGAAATCAACTATTCAGAAAATGGCATTAACAGCGGAGGATGAAGCCTTAGCTGTAGCAAAAGAAAGTGAACTTATTGTAAAACATAAAACAGACGCTCTAAAAGAACAATTAACTGTAATGACTAAAATAAGTCAAAGCCAGAAAACGTTAAATAATCTTGAGCTGGAAGCAGAATACCGAGCGATACGGGCAAAAAATCGAGATGATCCTTTTAGGCGAGGAGACCCTACCGAAACAGCCACGCAAAAACTAGCGGCTAAGAAGGAAGGTGTCGGAAAGAAAGATATGTGGGGCTTTTCTCCGGAAGGCGAGGCAACTTTAGAGAAAAATCTGACTTTGGAAGCAAGAAGGAAACTAGCGATAGAGAACGAGTATAGCTTAACTATACTTAAAATGAACATGGAGCGAGAAATAAACCGAGCAAGATTAGCAATTATTAAGGCTGAAATGCAGGTACTCCATCAAAGAAGAGTAGATGCCATGGCAGATGAACGAATTGCCATGATGAAGGCTAACTATGCGGCGGAAGGGAAAAAGTGGGACCCCTCAATAGCAGCAGGGATACGTGCGGAAACGGAACTACAGAATCCATTTGAAGGTACTGCAATAGCAGAGGCTCTTGCAAAAGCAGCGGGTATGAGTGAGGATGGTGGGGTTTTACAAAAAATAGCAGAGAGGGTAGCAAAAGCTATTAAAGAAGGTGCTTTAGCTGAATTAGGTGAAGAGTCAGATACTTTAACGGATGAGCAACGATCTGAAATCTTGGGTGCAGCAGGACAAGGAGAGAGTACGTACGAACGTCTAACCAGTATGGATACAAAAGGCGGTATAAATCCGTTAGACACTACTGATAAACTCGCTGCTATGAAAAGTGTTGTGCAACCTATGATAGATAATTTAAGAAGTTTAGGTCCTGATGGAGAACTAGTTGCTGCAGTTGCCGAGGGAGCTCTAGTTGTATCAGGGGCTTGGTCGAAGGTAGGAGATGTATTTACAGGAATAAACGCAGAAACTGGTCTGGCTTTTGGTAAAATGGAAAAAGGTGCTGCAATAGCAGATGCAGTTTCACAAACTTTTGCACAAATTGGTAGTATTATGGCAGCCGCTTCTAATGCTAGAATTGCAGGAATTGATGCAGAAATCACAGCAGAAAAGAAAAGAGACGGTAAATCAAAAGAAAGTGTTGCAAAGATAAGGGCTTTAGAGAAGAAAAAAGAAGCAGAAAAAAGAAAGGCTTTTGAACGAAATAAGAAAATTCAAATGGCTACAACTATAGCAAGTACAGCTGCAGCAATTATGGGAGCTTTAGGTGATATAAAACCTTTTGGTCCTTGGAATATTGCAATGGCGGCTATTGTTGGAGCCATGGGTGCCGCTCAACTAGCAGTTATAGCAGGGACTTCCTATCAAGGAGGAGGTTCCCCGTCAACACCCACCGGACCTACTAGTATTTCTATAGGAGAACGAAGTAAACAATCAGACCTATCAAAATCTCGAGGAGCTGCAGGGGAGCTTGCTTACTTCCGTGGAGATCGAGGAATTGGGGGCGCAGAAAACTTCCGTGGAGCCTTTTATGGCAGAAGACATAGAGCAGCCGGTGGAAATACAGGGTATGTAGTAGGAGAGCAAGGACCAGAATTATTCATGCCAGATCGCCCAGGTACTATTGTACCCTCAGATGACACTGCTGCGATGGGTGGAGGTGCAAATGTCACTTTTAATATTAGTGCTATTGATGCAGCTGGTGTTGAAGATGTACTAGTAGAACAGCAGGGTAATATTATCGGGATGTTAAGAACCGCAGCAAATTCATACGGGGAGGAATTCATGGAAGATATTGATGAGACGATTTATAGTACCCCAAGAGCCGCTGCGGGCGCTGGAAGATGGGGAGCATAAATAATGGCATATACTCTTTCTAACAGATTACCAGATCCTACTACTAGATATTCTTATTGGGGTGACGATTCTACTTATCCAAATACTGATTTTACTGATACTGGTCCTGGTTTTTCAAATGTAAAACTAACTTCTGACCAAAAAATGATGATGTCTAGAACTAACTCTCAACGAGTACTATCTAGAGCTGTAGCAGGACAAAAATGGAATATTGATATTGGCTATCATCCAATGACTCGTAGCGAATTTGAACCTATTAATGCTTTTTTACTTAGTAGACAAGGGCCTCTAACTCCCTTCTTTGTATCTTTACCTCAGTATAGTACTCCTAGAAATGCCGCCTGGGCAACAGTTGTAGACTATGCTGCAGCTACTGATCCTGTTACCTATTTTACGGTTACCGAAGCGCACGATGCAGGCTCAAGGAGAGTAACCTTTACAGTGCCTACAATAGATCCTGCTTATACTGTGGGAAATTCAAGTGTTATAACTAATATTCCTGCTCAAGGAGATATTATTAATATATCTGATGCTAATGACACCAATCATACTAAAGCATATATGATTACTGCTGTTGAGACTAAAAATACTAATTATGATGGCGATTTAGATAATGCAAGTGTTAGTACTTTACGAATAACTTTAAATCCTCCTCTAGTAAGGGATGTTACTAGTGTTGGTAGAGTTACTTTTAAAGACCCCTTATTTAAGGTAATCCTTCCTAAAGCAGTTAGAGAGTATTCTTTAAATACTGACAACCTTTATAAATTCGGGCTTAAGCTAGAAGAATACTTATGAGTGTACGGGAGTT
>Ga0310342_100003748_pt1 | contig 10061 bp, 3 predicted proteins | sample S15DNA20500_MG_FD_206155 | JGI IMG/M metagenome (GOLD analysis project Ga0310342, IMG submission 206155) | Marine microbial communities from station ALOHA, North Pacific Subtropical Gyre - S1503-DNA-20-500_MG | ecosystem: Environmental > Aquatic > Marine > Oceanic | place: Pacific Ocean: North...
CCGATGATGGGCTTGCCGGCGCGTACGTAGGCGTCGATGTGGGCCATCTGATCATCGACGAGATCACGAAAGCGGGTAGCGATGATCATGAGATCGGCTGTCTTCAGAGCCTCGAGACCGGGAATGTTATGGCTATTGTCGGGGTTGATAACGCCGGACTTGGGATCCTGGGAAAAGACCACCGTGCACTTGAAGCCATGATGTTTCGCGAGGATCTTCCCCAGCTGCGGGAGGGCCTCCTCGGAACGGTACTCCTCATCTCCTGAGATCAGGACGATCTCCTTCCCCTTGCCCGCGCCATCAAAGCCATCGTAGACCACCCACTTCGGCTCCGCCGCCGTGGCTGCCGAAACGACAACTGAAATAACAACCGCCAATACGCCCATGGTGATGCGCTCAAGTTTCATCTTCCCTGCGTTCCTTTTAAAAGTAATTCATTCAGTCGCTCAAACAGACCGAAGAATTGTACAACGCGAAGCGGGAGTCTGGAATGCGGATTCCCCCCCGGGCCCGGGCGAAAATCAGGGGTCGCAGGCCTCGGGGCAGCCGGGAATCCGGACACACTCCCGCCCCAGCGCCGGCGGCGGACCGCCGCGGAAAAGCCAGGTGAGCAGGCCGATGGCATCCGTGAGATTGACGCCATCATCCCCGTTTACATCCAGCAGCGACACGTTCGCGGGATCTCCCGTGGCCCCGTCACCGCAGGGCAACGTCACGGGACTGCCGAGAAAGAGATGTCCCAGCAGGGAGATCGCATCGGATATGTCGACATTGGCATCCTGGTTCAGGTCGCCGGGAAGCTGGCCGCCTCCAGGCGGCTTGGAGGAGATGAAGGCGATACCGGGGCTGCCGTCGATCTCGAGGCTGGGTCTCCAGGCGCCGCCATCTTCGAGCCCATCGGGCCAGTCATCTGAGTCTCTCAACTCGAGCGAGTGTCCTCCTCCATCGCTGAGAGGATGCCAGGCATCAGAATAAGAGAAGGCCACGATCTGGCTACCGGTCGCATCGAGAACCATCACGGTTTCGCTGTTATTAGAAAGATTTCCGGAATAGACACCGGCGATCAACAGCCTGCCGACATCGTACCTCGTGGAGAAGGCCTCGAGGTCCTCTACGATGAGGACGACCTCACCCGGCTGCAGGCTCAAGACTGCGCCGTCGGAGAAATTGAATCTCAGCCCGCCTGAAAAACGAACGCCCCGCAGGTCGAGAACGTTTTCACCGGTATTCACAACCTCGATGAATTCGAAATCATCGGCATCGAAGGGGCTGTCATCATCCGGCTCCCTCGGGTGGTACATGAGCTCGCTGATCCGCAAACCACTCGTATCGGCAGCAAAGACCGCCTCGTTCAGGGCCGTCCAGGTTCCACGACGAAGCCCACGGGCCTTCAGAACCGTCGTTGAGTTGAGCTCCAGCGGCTCCGTATAACGTAGAGCTCCGGGACTCGTACGTCCTCCCGGCAGGCGAGGATCACTTCCATCGGTGGTGTAGTAGATGTTCCCGACACCAACCTCTATTGAAACCTGCAGCGGCTGTCCAGCAGCCGGCAGATCCCCACCATGAGGGGAAAAAACCGGAGCGGAATACGCGGGATAGAGCCCCGCCCTGCTGAACTGGCTCATCACCACCGCAGGACGCCTGGGAAAGTAATCCTCCAGCAGGCGCCGTTGCTCCTCGAGCCATTCGACATCCCGGGTATAGGGGCGTCCGGGTCTGCGCCAGTCGCCCCAGCGGGCCGACTCGCAGGCCAGCGCCGAGTGGATCTCCGTGGCAAGCTTCATATAGCGTTCTTCCACGGCCTCGGCGGTCATGACCCCGCCGTTGAAATAATGCCGGTGCAGATGGTCGGCAAAGAGGAGCCTGAACTCCTCGTTTTCCTTCAGACGCTGAAAGATACGTGTCGGCTTGTTCTCGTTATCGAGGCGCGTCCTGTCGACGACGACGTTCTGAAAGATGTGCTCTGTGTCCCAGCAGAAAAACTGGTAGCCGCTTCCGGGCTCCTGGTGCCTGCTGGCATACCAATTGTGACGGTCCCAGTCCGTCTCGCCGCCGCCCATCTGTACGATCATGTAATCGACCAGGTTGGGAATGTCACACCAGGAGCCGAGCTCTTCGTAGGACTCGGGGCTCTGCAAGCCGCCCTCGGCAATGCCCATCATGGTATTCCATGCCGCGATACCTCCGTCGACCACTTCACCGGAGTTGAGGGCGTCGTATTCCTCCTTCTCGCCGCCGGAATACGAGGCGCTGAAGGCCGCCGTCGGACGCTCGACCACGTTGTAAACTCCCCAATAGAGTCCGTTGAGATAAAGGTGCATGAATGTTCCGTGGGCGGCGGGCCTTCCCATCGCCAGCTGCGTCTCCCGGGTCCACTCATCGCGAAGATACTGGGCGTTGGTTCGCTGGCTGGCATTCTGGTTGAGCCAGGAGTTGCCGTGATGGCCGCGCAGCACGAGGGTATCGAAGCTGTCGACCTCGGAATCGGGATAGACGGGGAAGCGCAGCCGACCTGGGCCGTACTCCTTCTTGAAGAGCAATCTCAGGGTGTGCTTCGGGGTAATGTCAGGTCGGCGGTTGATCCCTCCGTAAATCCGGATGCCGCAATTCACCTGGATCCCCTCCCGGCCATCGGGATAGATCAACTCCATCGAGCAGGGGCGCTCCCAGCGTTGTCCGCTGGAGCGGGGATTGGAGTAGATTCCGCCCAGGTTCGGATTGGGACTGGGATGGAAGAAGTTGTCCAGGTCCGAGACGATGGACATCGAGGGCAGCGCCAGGAAATCATCCGCGATCTCATCACGATAGCCCGGGTCGTTGACGACATCCTGGTCCATCTCGTAATCCGCCCCGATCCCGGCGCCCCAGGTGAGGGGGAAACCGACCGGGCGACTCTGCTGGCGGAGCACTCCTCCCCTTCCATCCGGCGTCTCGATGAAGATGTAGGTCCGGGTATCCGGGTAGGAGGGCTCGTAGCCATCGAGAAAGGCCACGGCTCGAAGAACAGTGGTGTCGGCGATCACGACCGGCTCGGTATAGAGCGCTCCCCCAGCCTCCGATGGCGTGCTGCCGTCGGTGGTGAAGCGGATGGCAGCGCCGGGAGTTTCCGTCTGCAGGCTCACCTCGAAGGACTGCCCGAAGAACCCGCTGCCGGCGCTGAAGACCACATCGGCGACGAAGGCCTCGAAGCCCCCGGAGTTGGCCTCGCCCGGCGTGGGAGCGCTGAAATAGAGCCTGTCGACCGAAACAGCCTGCCCCTGCATCCCCATGCCATAGGAATAGTTTTCGCGCTGGGGAGGATAGAGAGGTCCGTATTCGTGGCTGATGCTCACCCCATCCCGCTGGAAAAGAGCGAGATATTCCCCGGAGTTGTCCAGGCGAAAGGATGTGTGCAGCTCGCCGCCCGGGAAGGCTCGATCCTTGCCGGAGGCGAACACTACGACAAACTCCCCGGCCTCGAGAACCAGCGCGGGAAACCTCCAATGCGAAAGGACGGAAAGATCGTCGGCGAGATACCAGCCCGCGAGGTCGACAGAATCCGTTCCGCTGTTGTAGAGCTCGATCCAGTCGGAATAATCACCATCTTCATCCGCCAGCGTGTTGTCGTTGTCCGCCATGAATTCCGTGATGACGACATCGGCCCCCAGGGGTCGCGCGACCACGACAAGGATAGCGAACAATAAAAGCTGGACCGACAGGCTGTAGAAGCGCACTTGCTTACTCTGCTGAAAACGGAAAAGAGAGACTTTCAGAACAATTGTAGCACACAGCCGAGAGAAGCCGCCGGGCGCGGATCGAGCTCAAAAAGCCTGGACGCTCGAGGGCGAGGGCAGCAGCTCGAGGAGATCGCCCGAGGGGATGCAGTGCTTCAGCACCATCTGCAGGTTCTTCTCAACACCCTTGTCCTTATTGTAGTAGATCGACCGGGTACTCGAGACGATCCCCACGACCCGGCCGCGGTCGTCAAGCACTGGCGCGCCACTCGAACCGCGGGCGAAATCGGCGGTGATCGCCATGCGGCGCAGCTTGCCCCCGGCCTTTGCGCCCTTCTCTTTGTGCCCTTCGTGAACCATGTAGCGGGAAACAAGACCCTGGGTGAAGGTATAGAACTGGCCATCGGGATGTCCCAGGACAAAGACCCTGGAGCCAACCTGAGCTCCGGCCTTTACGGGAAGCGCCACGAGCCCCTTTCCCTCCACCTGCAGGACAGCCAGGTCCTTGCCCTCATCGGCGGCAAGTACCGACTTTACCGCCAGCACCTTCCCGTCGTGCGTCATCACCCCGAGCGTCTCGACCTCGGAGGCCTTCTCGATCACATGGTAATTGGTTACCACGATGCCATCGGAGCCGATGACGAACCCGCTGGAAAACCCGGCGTGCCATTTTTCGCAGCGGCCGCACTTGAAGATCGTGCCGACCATGACTACGCCCTCGATAGCCCGATCGTAGACCTCGGCGGGAGCGAGGACGGCCGAGGAACCGGCCACGCAGTCCATCTCACAGAACTTGCGATCGAGCTGCGCAGCGAGCTCGGCCGCCTTGACCGTCTCTCCGCGATCGAGACACTCTTCCATCCGGGCGATAAACTTTTCCCGCAGGTTCATGTCGCTGCGGGCGGAGGAGTTCAACGGCTTTCTCTTCGCCGGCGCCGCGTTTTCTTCGATACGAAGCCTTTTCGGAGGCAGGCAGATCTCCTCATTGCACGCCTGGTAGACGAGCTCGGCGAGGATCTTTCCCCCGGCCTTAGCGCGCTTCAGCGGAACCGTGATCCTGAAGCCGCCCTCGAGTACCCCCTTCTTGCCGGGAGGCAGCCGAGGCTCGCCGGCGGCGATGAAGCTGGAGCCTTCAAGGAACTCTACCCGCACGGGCTGGCCATCCTCGGCTCCCTTGCCGAAAACGTGCCAGGGAGCTTTTACCGCCACATCGAGGGTGAGTACTTCAGTGCTGGCGCTGGCCTCCAGGCTCACCGGGGCCCCCACGCGAGCGGGCCTCCCGGCCCGGCCGGGAAGGATACCGGGACGAACGGGCAGCGCCGCCGCTGGAGGCGCTCCTTTCTTCCCTTCAAGCAAGCGTCCGACCCAGGCGCCGACCCCCGCGCCCCGAAGGTTTACGGCCTGGATAACGCCATCTCGGTCGATCAGGAAGCTGGCGGGAATGCTGTGGACATCGAAAAGCACCGCAAGCTCGTTCTTCCACTTGCCCCCATCAAAGAAGTGAAGCCACTCCATGCCCGCATCCGCGATCTTCTTCTCGAATCTCTCCTTGTCGTCATCGAGGCTGATGGCGAAGATCTCGAAACCCCTCTCCCTGTACTTCTCGTAGGTCTCTTTCAGGTGAGGAAGCTCGGCGACGCAGGGTCTGCACCAGGTAGCCCAGAAATCAACGAGGACCACCTTGCCGGCGAAGCTCTCGGGCGTCACGGCCTTGCCGCTTCGATGCTCCTTCACCTCGAAGTCCTTCAGCTTTCCACCGACGACCCGCAGCTTCTCGAAGACCGACTGAAGCCGCGGCAGCATCCGGCTCTTGCCGGCCGCCTTCATCGATTTCTCCACATCATCCATGAAACGTCTCGCCTCCTCGATCTTACCCACGCGGGTAAGGGCCGAGGCCAACTCCCGGGCGTAACCCTCGGGCTGGTCGGGATGTTTCTCCTGAAGCGCCTTCAGCTTCGGCAAGGCCTTCTCAGGCTGTCCGGAAAACAGGTAGGCGGCTCCCTCACGAACTCTGGCGATCCGCGCGAAGTCGCTCTCCGGCCAGGCCTCGAGGAAGTCGCCGTAGACAGGTGCGGCCTCAGCGTAGCGATGCATCCCCCAGAGGCTGATCGCCTTCAGATAGAGGGCCTTCTCCCGCAGGGGCGAGTCCTTGAACCGCCCCAGGAAGGTATCGATCTTCGCGAGTCCCTCATCGTTTCCCTTACAGAAGATCAGGTTGCCGGTCCTGCGCACGCCGAGAATCTCATCGATCTCCCGCATGGCCAGCTGGTCCCCGGTCAGCTTCCGCGGCGCCTGGGCAGCCGTCTTGCCTGAGAGCAGCTCCTCTACCCGTCGGCCGAGCGCCTCGCCCCGCAGCTTGCTGTAGCGCACCTTGCCCTCCCGATCGAGCAGAAAGGTGAAGGGGATGCTGCGAATGTTGTTCAGCACCCCCGGTCCGTTCTTCCAGACCTTGCCATCGTAGAGCTGGGGCCATTGCATTCCAGCCTTCTTCAGGAAGGCACGAATTTTCTCCTCATCGCCGGCGCGGTCCAGGCTCACGCCGAGGATGGCAAAGCCCTTGTCCTTGTATTTTTCATAGGTCGCCACCACGTTGGGCATCTCGCGAACGCAGGGGCCACACCAGGTAGCCCAGAAATCGATCAGGAGAACCTTGCCGCGGAAATCCTTCACCGAGAGCTCCTTGCCCTCGAGGGTCTTGCCGGAAAATTCCACGAAACGGATGTCCCCCGAGGAAGCCCCCCGGGAGGGCCTCTCGGCGACCGCGGGCCCCCGCCCTCCGGCCTTAAGAGCATCCCCGGATCCACGGGGTTCCGCCGAATAGAGATACCGCAGGAGCTTCCCCTTCATGCCGATGTCCATACTCCCATCCGCCATGGCCATGGCGACGAGTTCGGTCAGGAGCTTGACGTCCGCGGGCTCCTCGCTCGCAGCGAGCCGGGAGCCGATGTTTGAATAGGCCCCATAGGCTCCCCGCGCGCCGTGACGCGCAAGCGCAGGCAGGAGCTTCCCGGCCTTCTCGTGTTCGTTCTTCTCTATGGCTTCGCCGATCGCCCGGGGCAGGATCCGGTCGAGCCAGCCTCCATATTTCTTGCCCGCATCTTCCGGCAGACCGCCATGCTTGAGGATGTGTCCCGCGAGGCACTCGATCGATGGCACGGGATTCGCGCTCGGCCCCTCGTCTTTCTTGGTGACGAGATACAGCGCGAAGGCCTTGACGTAGGCATCCTCTCCAAGATCGAGGCCGGTCGCCTCGAGCTTCGTCAGCCAGGCCCTGACCTGCGCCATCCGATCCGCTGGTTTCTTCCGCTTCAGGCGCTCGATGACCACGAGAGCGTCGACCTCATCGATTGCCTGCGCCCTGGTCCACTCTTCGGATCCGGGGAGGGCGGCCGGGGAGAGACCCGGCTGGAGAAAAACAAAAGACAGCAGACAGACAGGGAAAATTCTCATGCGCATTTCGAATAACACCTTTCCTGTGAATCATCCCGGCTCGCCCCTGCGAGCCACCAGGTAGCGGGAGGTTCCTTTGCTGGAGCCAGATTGGTCCGGTAGAGAGTTATTATAAAGAGAAAAAGAAGGGCCGGCTGAGTGTTTGGGTCGAAATGGTAGGGTTGGTGCTGAAGGAATTCAGCCGGCCCGTGGGTCGCATCACTGCACCACAATGATGCCCGCGAGGAAGACTATTGTTCAAAATGAAGTGGGTCTTCGGGTTTTTCTCCGATCTATCCGCCGCGAACCGGTCTCTCTACGGGACCGATCGCGTCCTCTCCAGGACGCTCGACGGGGCCAATAACGCCCGGTTCAGGAACTTCGACCGGGCCAGGTTCGACATCATCCCTGCCCCGAACCCCGCAGACGGTGAAGACGGGTCCGGTCAGGACATTGTTGTCACAGGTGGCTTCGCACTCGCGGCAGAGCGAGAGCATGAAGGTGCCGCACCAGCCGTCTTCGAGAGAGGCCAGCAGGCGTCCATTGCGCCCCGGGTCGAGATTCAGCAGACGGCCGTTCCTTGCCCGGATCTGGTAGCAACCGCTACGCGCGTTCACGACGAGACAGCCGTCCTGGCGCAGTTCGCAGTCGCCCGGAAGAATATCGGGGCCACAATCTACATGAGCCGCTTCGCAGGATTCGATGGAATCGTAGAGCTCTTCGCAATCACGCCCCGCGCAATCGCAGCCGCTGAGCGTGCGACAGCCTCTGCCGTCCCAATAATAGCCGAGAATAGCGGCGCAGAGGCCTTCTGACTCGACATCCATGGGCTCACAGGAGACCGGCTCAGGCTCGTCATCGATACAGTCGACGTGCGCGGCCTCGCAGGACCTGATGCTGTCATAGAGCTCTCCACAATCATCGCCGGCGCAATCACAGCCGCCGAGGGACTGGCAGCTCTCACCGTCCCAGTAAAAACCGAGCAACATCCTGCAGAGGCCGACGCCCTCGACGTCCATCGCCTCACAGGATTCCTCACCGGGACCGATGTCCGGACAGCCGGTGTTCTCGCAGCCGAGAACGAGCTTCATCGAGCCACACTCCGGAAAGGGAGCGGGAACCGGATCACCGCCAAGGAAGAGAAAGTTCAAAAGATAAACGCCGTCGGAGAGGTCTACCGTACCGCCGGTGGCGGCATCCCCGTTCACATCCGCCGCCTCGGCGCAGGGCAATGGAGCGCCCCCGAGGAAGAGGTTGTTGAGAATGTACACCGCGTCGGTGAGATTGACTTCGAGATCCAGGTTGGCATCACCCCTGAGAAAAGAGGTGCCATCCTGTGCTCGTACCCCCGTTGCAACCAGAACGATTGCCAGGAAGACTAACTTGCGCATGGATATACTCCTATCGCTGTTTCTTCCAAGCCCGACGTTTATGTCCCGAATCGACGGCCCATGCCCCAGCAGGACCATCGCATCCTTCTATAGTCAAATGTACCAGCCAATCCGAGAATTCGTGCACAATCTCAAGATTTATGAAAATAATTCGGGAGCCTGAGTTCGCTGCCCGCAACCAGTTGAGCGCCCCGGGGAAGGGCAGGTTCCGGAAATCTCTCAGTCGTTGCCAGCGCCGGCGAGAAACGGCGGAAGGGGTACGCCTATGGCGTGGGCTAAAGAGCGCAGCAGCTCCGCCTCCCGGACCTCGATGGAATCATCGAACAGGACGCAATATGAGGCGGCCTTGAGAAACGCCTTGCGCATCCGAATAGACGATCGCGCCAACCTCCCGATCGAGGATCTCAACTCCTTGGCCGCGACAGTCGCCGCCTCGTATTTCAGTTCAACTTTCCCCCCGAAAACCTTTCGCGCATACTCAAAGGCCCGCGAGCGCCGACTCGGATCAACATGCCCGGCATCCGCCAGGGCGGAGAGAACACGCGAGAAATCCGGGGCCAGTTCGTTAAACTTCCTGTAGCGCTTCTTGCTCTTCCGGCGCAGCCTCCCGGCTCCATACAGGCAAAACTCGATCATCGTGATGTAGCAGAACTCCCGGAGATCGACCTTATTGTCGAGCTTGACGATTTGCTCGATCCGGCCGATGAACTGCCGGGCCTGGTCTTTCGTCAGGAGCCGCAGGGCCGGCGCGCACATCTCCAGCAGCGGAAGCCGCGCATGGCCATCCAGCCGGGGCATCAGCTTCTCGAGACGAAACAGCTCGCCCAGCTCGTCCTTCCCGACAATCCCCGAGAGCCCCTTCCTGACCATCCTCCGGCGCTCCTTCTTATCCTCAGGAAGAAGCAAGAGGTACACCAGGGCGGTGGCGCTGAGAGGATGCCGGGCCGCCTCAGCAAAACCTGCCGGAAGCGAGGCGACAATGTGGATGGCATTCCTGATCCCGGCCTCGGTCATCGAGCCGGCGCTGGCAACGACATCTGCAGCCTGCGCGGTTATTTTCCTTTTCGCTGTTTTCCTCCGCCGCGGCGGCCTTCGCCGTGATTTGCGGCCACCCCCCGACAGGCCGGCTACACCGGCCGCCAGTGGCGCCCCCGCCGATGTCGCGGCAGGTCCGATCTCCTTGACTGAGATCTTCTCGATGCGGGAGATTCTCTCGGGCAGAGGCGGATGGGTCAGGCCGGTCAGCTTTTGCAGCCAGGCCAGACCGAAGCAAACCATGGGAATTACCACCACCAAAAACAGGGTCAGGGGCTGCCAGAGACTGCCCTCGTAAAAATCCGAGGCAAGGATTGCGATAACCAAGTACAGAACCGAGATGCTCCCCTCAAAGATGAGAAAGGTCTTGAGGCTGAAGGGACCTCCGCTGACGCTGGTAAAGCACATATGCGAGATCTCTGACGCTTTCGGGCTCTTGAGCTTACCATCTCCGTAGCCCCCTATTTTCCGCAGCGCCCCGGCGATACCGTTC
>Ga0310342_100003749_pt1 | contig 10061 bp, 5 predicted proteins | sample S15DNA20500_MG_FD_206155 | JGI IMG/M metagenome (GOLD analysis project Ga0310342, IMG submission 206155) | Marine microbial communities from station ALOHA, North Pacific Subtropical Gyre - S1503-DNA-20-500_MG | ecosystem: Environmental > Aquatic > Marine > Oceanic | place: Pacific Ocean: North...
CCAACGAACATCTGGTTCTTGAACTCGCCAAACTTGCCACCGGTCGTGTCGCAGGCGATCCCGCTGGCCGACTGGCCCATCTTTTTGTACGGGAAATAGATGGCCGGCGGCAGCAGTTCGGGGATTCTCTTCGCCTCGACCATCATCCGGCTGCCGCTCTTGGGGTCGGCCGGCCGTTTCCCCAGTGCGTCGGTGCTGTCGTACCAGCGGTTGCCACCGGGGTGTCCGACGAACCTGCCCGGCTCGAGGTGTTGAAGTTTCGACGTACCGTTCCACGGTCCCTGGTTGTCGGTGTAGAACATGTCGCCGGCGTGGTTCATGCCGACGCCCCCGGGCGACCTCAGCCCGCTGCAGGTCGGCACGCTGGTCCCGTCGGGCTTGATTCTCAGGCACCAGCCGCGGTACTCGGTATTGCTGTTGAACGATCCGGTCAGGCACAGCACGACCCACAGGTCGCCGCGGGCATCGAATTTTGACCCGAAGGCGTACTCGTGGTAGTCCCCGGTGATGCCCCAGTCCGAATTGACGGTTTCGAAGATGTCGGCCCGTCCGTCACTGTCGGTATCCTTCATCCGTGTCACCTCGCACCGCTGGGTCGCGTAAAGCCAGCCGTCCTTCCAGGAGAGTCCCAGAACCTCGTGCAACCCCTGCGCGTAACGGGTGAATTTCATCGACGCGGGTTCCGAGAATGGGTTGTCGACCAGGTAGATGTCTCCTCGTCGACTCGATGCGGCCAACTGCCCGGTGGGGAGCAGTTCCAATCCTCCGGCCTCAAGCACCACGCCCTTGGGAATCGGCAGCGTGGTGATGCGGTAGTAGTCGTCTTCGGTCGCCGGTTTCTCCTGTGCGGTGGCCGATGTGGCCACGACCAGGGTGAGCGTGAGTGCGGCGATTGTGTAACGCGGGAGTGTCATGCGGTGGCTCGTATCTTGAGATTCGGTTGAGGTATCCGGTGTTGCCGGAAGTTACCACTCGTACCTGTGAATGATGACGGCCTTGTTGCCGTCCCAGTGGACCGGCACGAGCAGTTCTGACTGGTCACCGCGTTTTCGGAGTACCGGCTGTTGGCCGCCGTCCTGTTGGATCGAGATGTTGAGGATCTTGTCGACCACGAACGTCCCATTTTTCTGGGATTCGATGGCCGCCGCCACTGCGGCTCGATACCACAGTGTCCCGTTTCCGGCCGCGTCATCCTGCTTGGCCGCGGTCCGTTCGAGGGTCAGCGTGCGGAGCAGGGCCGCGTCCTTGTCGGTCTTGACCGGCCGCGGATGGTCCTCGACCTGGATCGTTCCAAACCGATACCGAAAGATCGGACGTCGTTGCTTGTCGATCCGGTAGCCTCCGAAGCGATAACCCTGTTTGCGGGCCGGGGTGGCTGGCCAGTCGGTCGTGGGTGTCGCGAGTGTCGCGAAGGGAACTCCACCCGGCAGGGTCACCAGGTGGTCCCCCAGCGGGGGTTGGAATCCTTGCCCCCGACCGTTCCAGTGCTTGGCGGCGTCGATGAAGGCGTTGTGCCAGATCAGCTTCAGTGCCAGTTGATCGGCATCGAAGGCAAGATTGGCTTTCTCGGGGTAGCCGACGGCGATGCCGCGGGGGCTGACGCCAGTGATGAAGTTGCGGTAGATGATCGGCTCGTCGGTGGGCTCCAGTTCGATCGGGTTGCGGACCAGGCCTCGCGGCAGTCCTGACTTGCCGCCGTCGGCGAGATATTCCCAGACGCTGGCGATCTGGTGGCTGGAGACCCCGTCGAGAACATCCGGGAGCAGTGTCTGGCCGCGGGGCCAGCCGGCCGGCATTCTCGTGCCGGGTCGGTAGATCTGGGGGTCGAGCATGTAGCGGACGAACCAGTCCTTGCGGAGCCGACGGGTCATCGTCAAGAGGTCCAGGGACTGGATGCCGGTCGCCTTGTGGCCACCGAAGTAGTGACACTTGATGCACGCCAGTGCCTTGTCCCCGGCCAGAAACCGTCCGGCCGAGCGGACACGGTGGATTCGCTCCTTCATGGCCAGGGCCACCGGTTTCTTGTCACGGTCGGCCGAGGCGAAGTCGCTCACCAGGTGACCGACATTGGCGGTTCCGAACCGGGGCATCCGGGCCAGCATGTACGGTCGATCGTTGGCGCCGTTTTCCAGGACGTGCTTGAGCCAGTTGTCATTGAGCTTGTCGCCGACCCCGTCGAGGCGTGGTGGGATTCGCCCCTCGTCGCCCATCTCCTTGATCGTCGTAAGGAACAGGGGGTCGCGAGGCCGTTCGACGCCACCGCGTTTGCCTCGCGAGTGACAGGCCAGGCAATTGAAGGCCTCGGTCGTTCCCCGGATCCGAAACGCAAGCTGGGCATCCCTCGCCAAGTCGAGTGCGGGGGCCATGAGTGCCAACTTGAGTGCCCGGCGCTGGGGAACCGAGAGCCGGTAATCGGGGATACCTTCAAGTGGTTTCCCGACCAGCCCAGGCGACAGGCAGCCGCCGGCGGTCTTGAGCGTCCCGAGTCGCCCGGCGGGTTTCCTGGTCGGCTTGATCGGCTGTCCCTTGTGCTTCATCTGGTGACACGAGGCACATCCGATCGAGGCGAACAGCTTGCGGCCGGTCTCGACGAGTGCCTTGTCGGCGACAAAGGTCTTTTCTCCCTTGGCCGCCTTGACCGGTTTCGGCTTGGCCAGGGTCGTGGTCTGAGTTGCGAGGTCGCGGCGGGAGATGCCCGGTCCCTGGAACTGGACCTTCAGCACTTCCTGGCCATCCTTTTCGAAGTAGTCGACCAGCAGCGGGTGGGGTCCTGCGTCGAGTTCGATGGCAGCGTTTTTTTCCTGGTAAGGATGCACCCCGTTGACCTCAACAACGGTCTTGCCGTCGATCTGCAGGCGGCTGCCGTCGTCGGACCCGAGGAAGAAGGTGTAGCGTCCTTTTTTCGAGACCTGTAGGAACCCGGTGAATCTCATGCCGAACTGGTCACGTCGCGGGGCGACACCCAGTTGGAAGCCGGCGACCTGTCCGGTGTTCTTGGGCTTGAGCTTGCTGAAGTCGGGAATCGTCGTCCAGTTGCCCTCGTAGTAGGCGAAGTTCAGGTTGGGCGGCAGTTGCAGATCTCGGAAGAAGTACCCGGCGATGTCACGGGATTCCTTGTTGTTGAGGTTGAGGCTGGGCATGCGACCGCCGGGGCGGACGGCGAGCGGGTTGATGAGGAACTCGGCGAGGCTTTCGCGGGTGTACTTCTTTTCGATTGTCCCCAACGGGACCGAGGTGGCCAGTTGGATGAGCTTCTTGTCTCGTCGTGGCTGATGGCAGGCGATGCAGCCGACCTGGTGGAAGAGCTGCTCTCCGCGAGCGACCTCCTGGGGCTGAGGGGCTGAGTGTCTCGGGGTGCCGGTGCTGGCCAGGAAGTTGACCAGGGCCGCGACCTGGGCGGCCTCGGCCTGGGGATCGAGGCCGGGGAACAGGTCGGGCATGGTGGTGCCCGGCTTGGTGCGATGCGGATTGGCCAGGAATTCGAGCATCCACTCGGGCCGGACCCGCCGGCCAACGGCATCGAGTACCGGGGCGGGCTTCGTCTTGACGCCAGTGGCCGACGTGCCCCCCGCATGACAACTCGTGCAGTTCAACTCCGAAACCAGCAACCAGCCCGCACCCAGCCCGATCTTGTCCCCGGCCGCATGAAACCTCTCGAACGCCGGCAGCAGTGGGTGGGATGTGGCTGCGGTGGGTTCGGCTGCGCGGATAGAGCGTGGCTTTGCCGATGCCCCGACCAGTGACGCCAGGAGGCAGATTGCGACGAACTTGGCAGAAGTGTGCATCAAGGACCCCTGGGAGTCGATCCGTTTGTGACAGTGATGCCGAGTCTACCGGGTGTGAGAAAAACCGACCACCGAGTCTGTCGACCCGCTGCTGGCCTCTTTACCGTTCGGGAATCCGTGTGTGATAATTGACCGAGACCTCTCTTGCTGCTCACCTTCCATCCTTCATTCCTCCATTCCTCGACGACGGGACCCCGATGAGCGACCGGTCGTTTGCGGGCTGTTGTCGAGGCCACGGGGCCGGCACCCTTGGGGTGTTGGCCGCCCTGGCGCTTGGTATCGGGACCTGGAGCGGGTGTGGCGACGAGACGTCGGAGGTGCCTGGTGGTGCGAGGCCTGATTCGGCAGGCGTGCCGGATACGAAGGGCCAGGCTCGCAGGGCGGACACCCCGGAGGCGACCGCGACCTGGGCGACCGAGGAGTTCAACCTGGCCGCCGCCGGCCAATTGCATCTCCTGGTCGACGATCTCGAGAGCGACGGTCAATTCGATCCCCAGGTCGTGGCTCGAGTGGCCTCGACCGATTTTACCGGTGATCGCCTCCGTCCCGAGACGATGTCCACGGTACACGAATCGGACGGCTTGCTGATTCGCCGACATGTTGCCTCCGAGCCTGGCGGCACGCCGGGCGACCAGCGTGGCGTCGACGGCCTGTCCGAGTCGCTGGTTGGGTTGGTTTCGGACTGGAAGGGCTGGTCGGACGTCCACCTGCATTTCAAGATCACCTCGGTCGATCTCAAGGACGACCGTGCCACGACGCGTGTCTTGCTCGAGGCGGGGGCGCGACAGGGTGACCGGTTTGCTCAACTGCGTGGCTGGTGGCTGTGCGGATGGAAACTGGACGGCAAAAAGCCTCCGAGGCTGATCGAACTCCGCAGCGAGTCTCTCGAGGAGGTCAGCGGGACATCGCCGGGTGGTCGGTTGTTGGTCGATTCGACCGCCGCGGTGTTGAAACGGGTCGGCGAGGTCAGTGACCAGTTGAGTCGCAGTGTCGATCACTGGCGAGGTCGTCTCCAGGCCGAATTGGGAACGGCGCTGCATGGTCACCAGGGCCTGGCTATCGGTGATGTCAACGGCGATGGGCTCGACGACATCTACCTGGCTCAGCCCGGTGGAATGCCCAATCGCCTGCTGGTTCAGCAGCCCGACGGCTCGGTCATCGACGAGGCCCGCGCCGCCGGGGTCGATTGGCTGGACAGTTCGCGGAGTGCCCTGATGGTCGATTTCGACAACGACGGCGACCAGGACCTCGCCTGTGTACTGAACATCAACCTGGTGCTGATGGAAAACGACGGTGCCGGTCGTTTCACCGAGCGCGAGGTGGTCTTTTCGACCGGCGACCAGTACTCGTTGGCCGCGGCCGATTTCGACGGTGATGGCGACCTGGACCTGTACGTCACCGGCTACGGGGCCGGGTTCCTCTCCAACCCCACCGACGAGGGGGTGCCCGGTGAGGTGGTTCCGTATCCGTATCACGATGCGAACAACGGTGGTCCGAACCTGTTGTTGCGAAACGACGGCGACTGGCAATTCACCGACGCGACCGAGGCGGTGGGGTTGGGGGAGAATAACCGGCGCTGGAGTTTTGCGGCGAGTTGGTCGGACTATGACTCCGATGGTGACCTCGACCTCTACGTCGCCAACGACTTCGGACGCAATTGCCTGTACCGCAACGACAGGGGCCGTTTCAGCGACGTGGCGGCGACAGCCGGTGTCGAGGACATTGCGGCGGGGATGAGCGTTGCGTGGTGCGACTACAACGGTGACGGCCGCCCCGATCTGTACGTCGGCAATATGTTTTCCTCGGCCGGCGAACGGATTGCCTACCAGCGGCGGTTTCAGCCGGATGCCGACGATGAGGTGCGCCGTCAGTTCCAGCGGCATGCTCGAGGGAACACGTTGTTCGAGAACATCGGTGACGGGACCTTTCGAGATGTCAGCATCGACCGCAATGTCACGATGGGTCGCTGGGCGTGGGGTTCGCCATTTGTAGACATCAACAATGACGGCCGTCCCGACCTGTTGGTGGCCAACGGTTACATCACCGGCGAAGACACCAACGACTTGTGAAGTTTCTTCTGGCGACAGGTCGTGTCGCACTCGCCCACGAAAATCGGCCAGGGGCCAGTCGATCCTCAATACCGTGCCGGCTGGTCCCGGATGACCAACCTGATCGAGACGGGTGGGTCGTGGAGCGGTCGAGAGCGGAACTGTTGTTACCTGAACCTGGGTGGCGATCGGCCGTTTGCCGACGTGTCGTATGCCAGCGGGTTCGACTTCCCCGATGACGCCCGCGCGGTGGCGTCGGTCGACTGGGACCACGACGGAGACCTGGATCTGTGGATCACCAATCGCACGGCACCGCGACTGAGGTTTCTCAGGAACAACGGGTCGCCGGGGCAACGGGGCGTGCTGGTGCGGCTGCAGGGGGACTCGGGCAATCGCGACGCGATCGGAGCTCGTCTCGAGTTGACCGCCGAAAAGAGCGAAGGGCGGCCGCTGGTCCGTTTTGTCACCGCCGGCAGTGGATACCTGTCGCAATCGACAAAATGGGTGCACTTTGGAGTCGGTGCGAACGAGGGGCCGTTTGCTCTGAGGGTTGCCTGGCCGGGTGGCCAGTTCGAGACAATCGCGGGGCTGGTCGCCGGAGGCCGTTACCGGGTGGTCGAAGGCACGGGGAAGGCGGTGCGACAGGACGCTCGAGAAATAAAAATCCCCTCCGGCGGCCTGGCGGTGGTCAAACCGACGGGGATTGCTCGCATCCCGTTGCTTGAACGGTTGCCGCTGCCGCCGATCGAGTATCTCGACGAGGACGAGAAGATCCGCACGCTGGCTTCTGCCGGTCGCCCGACGTTGGTCAACCTGTGGGCGACCTGGTGCCTTCCGTGCGTCAAGGAACTGCACGAGTTCAAGCAGCGAGGCGACGAGTTGGACCGGGCGGGGCTGGGTGTGCTGACCCTTTCGGTTGACGGACTCAAGGACGGCAAACCAGGCAAGCTGGACGTTGTCCGCGAATTTGTCGAAAAGCACAAATTGCCGTTTGGGGCACGGCGGGCCACCGGTGCCACGGTCGATCGCTTGGACGTGATCCACGATGTCGTGATGACCATCCGCACACAGCTGGACGACAAGTTCACGCTGCCGGTGCCGGCCAGCTTCCTGCTCGATGCCTCGGGGCACCTGGCGGTGATTTACAAGGGACCGGTTGCCGTTGACATGTTGCTGGCCGACGTGGCCTCACTCGCTGACGACTCGGACGTTGACCCGGCGACCGCCTACGCGGGCCGCTGGTTCCTGAGGCCTCATGGGCTGGGCAGCGTGCTCGTGCGGGTGGCAGATCGGTTGGTTCGTCGCGGCCATCTGGATGAGGTGGTGCCCTATGTGCAGATGGCTGCCGACCTGGTCGAGCGGAACGGCAACCCGTTTGAGCTGAAGCACAAGACCGCAGCGGCCCTGATCGACCTGGGGAACGCTCGGGACAAGCAGGAACGGTACAGGGATGCTGCGGCAGCCTACCGCATGGCTCACCAGGTTGATCCGACCGATGCCGCGGCAGTGACCAATCTGGGCAATGCCACGTTGAGGCTGGGTGACCATCGAACTGCCGAGAGTCACTACCGACAGGCGATAGATCTCGATCCAAACCAGCTGCAGGCTCGCATGAATCTCGGTTCGATCTGCCTGCAGCAGCGGCGGATCTTTGAGGCGATCAAGCAGTTGAGAGCTGCGGTCCGGATCAATCCCCGGTTCCCACAGGCGCACAACATGTTGGGAATGGCGTTGCTGATCCAGGGACGTCGATCAAGTGCCCGTGAACAGTTTCAACGGGCCCTCGAACTCGATCCCGATTACAAAGACGCTCGAGACAATCTCAAGACCGTTGCCGGCGCGGCTCCGCTGGGAGGAGGACCATGATTCGCCCGTGTCTTGTGGTTCCCTGGACGGTGGTTGCTCTCGCCGTGAGTTGCCAAATGGTTGGCCGGGCCGACGAGAAGCCGGACGTCCGCGAACGGGTGGCTCGGCTGGTGGCCGAACGCGACGGCCGCCTGGTGATTTCGAAGGGGCCGGATGGTGAATCGGCCGTGGCCCTGGAACTCGCCGGGTCCCGGGTTTCCGACTCGGACCTCAAGCGACTGGTCAGCATGCCAGGATTGACCCGCCTGGATCTTTCGGCCTCGCTGATCACCGACGCGGGCCTGAGGCATCTCGCGTCACACGAGACGCTCGAGGCTCTCGATCTCTCCCGGACACGAGTCAGCGACGGTGGCCTGGACGCGCTGTCATCTCTGAAGGCACTTCGCCGTCTGCGGGTCGGGTTCACACGAGTTCGCGGTCGCGGCCTGGTCGGTCTCAAGCACCTCGAGTCGCTCGGACTCGACGGGGTCCAGGTCAGCGATGCGACACTGGAACACGTTGCCCGTCTCACGTCACTCAAGAGTCTCAGCCTGAATCGCTCGCGGGTTTCCGACCAGGGCCTGGCCCGACTGGTCCCGCTTGTGAATCTCGAATCACTCAGCCTGTGCGGCACGCCGGTCGGTGATACGGGGATGGGCCATCTGCTCCGCCTCAGGGGCCTCGAGCGACTGGAGTTGTCGGGCACACGGGTGGGTGATACGGGAATGGCCGCGGTGGGGCGGCTCACCGCGCTGGTGGCCCTGCACCTGGATCGCACCCGGGTCGGCGATGGTGGCGTGGCGAGGCTGAATGGGCTCGAGAGGCTTGAAGTCCTGGGCCTGGCGGCCACCCGTGTCACGGATGCCTCGGCGGCGACCCTGTCGCGGTTGCCCCAGCTCAGGGAGCTCTCGCTCGCCGCAACCCGGATCAGCGACGGGGGACTCCAACTGCTACGCCAGGCACCTCGATTGCAGCACGTGGAACTGACGTTGACGGCGACGACGAGCCTCGGTCGCCAGGGACTCGAGGAGAGTATCACCCCGGTGCGTCGGCGAGATCCCTAGATCGTCGGCCGGTGCCCATTTGTCCACTGCTGGGGTACACTCACGCGTCGAGACGTGGGGTCGGCTCGATGGCGGGACGGGGTCAATGAAAGCACTGGTGAAGGCAAAATCCGAGCCGGGAATCTGGCTCGAAGAGGTGCCTGTTCCCGAATACGGAATCGACGACGTGTTGATCCGGGTCGAACGAACCGGGATTTGTGGCACCGACCTGCATATCTACGACTGGGACGAGTGGGCTCGGAAGACGGTCCCGGTGCCGCTGGTCGTCGGCCACGAGTTTGTCGGTTCGATTGTCGAGGTCGGAGACAACGTCAAGGACTTCCGTACCGGGGACATCGTCAGCGGTGAAGGCCACGTGGTCTGCGGCCACTGTCGCAATTGCCTGGCCGGTCGACGACATCTCTGCAAGGACACGCAGGGCATCGGAGTCAATCGGCCGGGGGCGTTTGCGGAGTACATCACGTTGCCCAAGACGAACGTCTGGTACCACGACCAGTCGATCGACCGGGACGTGCAGGCGATCTTCGATCCTTATGGCAACGCGGTGCACACGGCGTTGTCGTATTCGGTGTTGGGTGAGGACGTGTTGATCACCGGGGCCGGCCCGATCGGCGTGATGGCCGCGGCGGTTGTCCGCCATGCGGGGGCCCGGTTTGTTGTCGTCACCGATGTCAATCCGTACCGGCTCGAACTCGCCAGCCGTATGGGAGCAACCCACACCGTTGATGTCCGCACCCGATCGGTGGCTGATGCCCAGGTCGAACTGGGCATGAAGGAAGGCTTTGACGTGGGGCTGGAGATGTCCGGTCAGCCAGCGGCCCTGCAGGAGATGATCGCCAACATGTGCCACGGCGGACGGATTGCGATTCTGGGGATTCCATCCGAGCAGATGGCGATTGATTGGCATGCGGTGATCTTCAACATGCTGACGATCAAGGGGATCTACGGCCGCGAGATGTACGAGACGTGGTACCACATGACGGTGATGTTGCAGAGTGGACTGGATATCAGCGGCGTGATTACTCATCGGCTCGACTGGAGCGATTTTGAAGAGGGCTTTGGAGTGATGCACTCGGGTGAGTGTGGCAAGGTGGTGCTCGACTGGACGAGCGTCGATTGAGAAGCGGCGAGAGCCGGGAGAGCGGGGAGACAGCGATGGCGCACACGATTCGCGAGTACCTGGTCGGAGAGATTGACGGGATCCGCGAACAGGGGTTGTACAAGTCCGAGCGAGTCCTTGAGTCACCTCAGCGGGCGCGGATCGAGGTGGCTGATGGCGAGGTCCTGAACTTCTGTGCGAACAACTACCTGGGCCTGTC
>Ga0310342_100003750_pt1 | contig 10058 bp, 6 predicted proteins | sample S15DNA20500_MG_FD_206155 | JGI IMG/M metagenome (GOLD analysis project Ga0310342, IMG submission 206155) | Marine microbial communities from station ALOHA, North Pacific Subtropical Gyre - S1503-DNA-20-500_MG | ecosystem: Environmental > Aquatic > Marine > Oceanic | place: Pacific Ocean: North...
TGAGCAGGGTATGAATTCTCATAAAAGTAACGGGTGCTTCCTCTGACAAAAAAACCCAGTTTAGAGACCTGGGTAAAGCATTTTCTTCGTGCAAGGTCCCTGCATCCCGCCATAAGTGCCTCCCCGTTCCGATTTCCGCCCCTCATCAGGCGATGAACCGATTTGCCGCCACTGCCCTCGCCCTGCCCTTCCTCCTGCCCGCATGCCGGGATTCAGGACAGACTACGGCCTCCCCCGGGAAAAAGGGCGCGCCCAACGAATTACTTCAGGTCACTGCCCATCCGACCATCCGGACCGAGCGACCGTCACTCACGAAAACTTCGGCTCTCCTGACAAAAAATACTTCGGAACTGCGGATCAAGACGACCGCCCGTCACACTGCCGCCGACCGGGAAGCGGCCAATTTGAGCGCCGAGGCAGCCGGATGGCACTCCGAGACCCGCGCCAGCCTTGCCATGCGACAACTGGCCAAACTGTCAGACAGCCCGACCGAAGGCGCCCTCGCGACCCTCCTCGCGACTGACTTCTCGTGCTCCTCCCTGGTCCCCGCCGATCTTGAAGAGATCCCGCTGCCCGGTGGAATCCGCATCATCAGGGGCGCCAACTTCCCACCAGCGACGGAGGGTCTCTTCACCGAACTCTCCGGACTGCGCAAACGCATCAGCAGCGAAAAGCAGTCCGCCCTCAGCTTTAAACCGGTGCGGATTGAAACCGGCCCTACCGAAGAGAGCTTCACCACCGAAGTCCTGGTCGAGGTGGTGGCCCTGGAGAGCGCATCCCAGATCGATACCACCTGGCGTTGCTCCTGGACTGGAGGGGAAGAGCCAAAGCTGACCAATCTCACCGTGACCAGGTTCCGCGAGGTGCACGCGCCGAATCCTCTCTTCGCGGATGCCACCCGGAGCACCTTCCGCCAAGCTCCCTCCTTCGCGCAACAGATGATGTCCGGGATCGGGTCCTGGTCCCAGCACCTGACGAGGGTTGACGACATGGCTATCACGGGCCACCACGGAGTGGCTGTCGGCGACATCAACGGGGATGGTCGCGACGACCTCTATGCCTGCGACGGCGGCGGCCTGCCCAATCGCCTCTATCTTCAGCAGCCCGACGGTACCGTCCGCGACCGCTCCGCAGAGGCGCAGGTCGACTTCCTGGAAGACTCCCGCAGTGCCCTGATCATTGATCTGGACAACGATGGTGACCAGGACCTGGTAGTGGCCACCGTTGCCCTGGTCCTCTTCCTGGAAAATGACGGCGCGGGAGTGTTCACCCTGCGCGGGGGCCACCCGGGTTCGCCCGGTCCCTACTCCATGGCGGCCGCCGATTACGATAATGACGGTGATCTCGACGTCTACGTGACCGCTTACGGCCAGCATCGTGATGGAGCGGGGGCCCGGGGCTTCGAGGCCAGCGCTCCCATCCCCTACCACGACGCCAACAACGGCGGGCGCAATCTCCTCCTCGCCAATCATGGGCAGTTTCGTTTCTCCGACGTGACCGCCCGGACCGGGCTCGATCAAAACAACACCCGCTGGTCCTTTGCAGCGGCCTGGGAGGACTACGATCACGATGGGGACAGCGACCTCTACGTGGTCAATGACTTCGGGAGAAACAACCTTTACCGCAACGAGGGCGGCACCTTCCGCGACATGGCAGCCGAGGCAGGGGTGGAAGACATGGCGGGAGGAATGTCGGCGGCCTGGGGTGACGCCAACGGAGATGGCAAACCGGATCTCTACGTCGGTAACATGTTCTCCGCGGCCGGCAACCGCGTCACCTACCAGCGCAGATTCCAGGACGTTCGCACTGCCGGAGACAGCACCGCCCTGCAACGCATGGCCCGGGGAAACAGTCTCTTCCAACAGGAAGCGGACGGGACGTTCCGGGACGTCAGCGAGGACTCCGGGGTCACCATGGGGCGCTGGGCTTGGAGTTCCGGATTCGTCGATCTGAACAATGACGGCTGGCAGGATCTGGTGGTCAGCAACGGCTACCTTTCCAGCCCCCGCACCGAAGATCTGTGAAGTTTCTTCTGGCGGCAGGTCGTGTCGCCCTCCCCGGTCAACGCACAGGACCAGAAAGGTGTTGAACGCTACACCGCCTCCTGGGCCGCTCTCATGCAACAGGTCCGCAGGGGATCCTCCTGGAGCGGATACGAACGCAACTGCTCCTTCCTCAACACCGGCGGCAGATTTGTGGGTGCCTCGCACGTGAGCGGTCTCGATTTTCAGGACGATGGACGCGGCCTCGCCGTCACCGACTGGGACCAGGACGGCGATCTCGATCTCTGGTTCAGCAATCGCACCGCCCCGCGCCTGCGCCTCATGCTCAATCAATCCTCCCGGCAACGCCCCGCCCAGCATGTCGCCTTCCGGCTGGTGGGAAGCGAGTGCAACCGCGATGCGATCGGAGCGGTGGTCGAACTTCACCTGGAGCACTCCGGGGAACCGGTCCCCCGTCTGGTGCGTTCCGTCCGTGCGGGAGATCTCTTCCTCTCGCAGTCGAGCAAGTGGATTCATTTTGGAATGCCCGAGAACGCCACCGTGGCGTCCGTTTCGGTCCTCTGGCCCGGTGGGTCGCGCAGCAACTGGTCCGGTATCACCGCCGGTCAGCGATATCTCCTTCGCCAGGGAGAGTCTTCCGCGCGACAGGAGTCCGGCGATCATCCCCGCCCGGTGATCCTGGACACCACTCCGCTGGCCACCGTGAGCACCTCCCCCGGGCAGGCCTCGCTGGTCCTGCCCGCCCCCATCCGGTTGCCCCTCTCTTCCTACCACCACCCCGGTGGTTCCGAAGTTGCCCTCCCTCTCGCGGAAGCAGCCCGCCTCATCCTCTTCTGGTCGGCCCACTGTCCCCACTGCCGGGAGGAACTCAAACACCTGGCCGCGAATCCGCCGGGGGTGAACGTCCTGGCCCTCTGTGTCGACGGCAGGACGAAGCCGGCGCGTGAGGTCGCACGGTCGACCCTTTCCGGGATCGGTTACACCGCTTCCTGGGGAATGGTGGGAGCCGCCGAACTTGAACGCTTGCACCTTCTCCAGGAGTCCCTCTTTGATTCCACGCCCCCCTTTGCCGTTCCCTTCTCACTTCTGGTCCGGCCCGACAACGAAATCGTGGCTATCTACCGTGGCGCCCTTTCGCTCCCGGTTCTCGCCCACGACACCCGGCATGTGATCCCCGCTCCGGATCCGCAGCTGCGGAATCTCGCGCCTCCTTTCCCCGGCCGCTGGTTTACCAACCCGGCCGGACCCACCTTCCTTCCCCTTCTCGTTGCCCGGCGCAACCTGGCCCGCTATCCGGAAGAGGCCCTCCTCTATCTCCAGCAGGCCGCGGAAGATTCCGTCGGGAGCGAGAGGTCCGATCTCATGACCGAGCTGGGACGTCGGCACTACCTCCTGGCCGACCAATTCGCAACCAGGCAACTTTTTGAGAAGTCGGACCACCATTATCAGAAATCCCTGGCCGCTGTTCCCCACAACCCCTCCGTGCACAACGACTTCGGCGCATCCCTGGCACGAAGGGGGAAGCTGAGGGAAGGCGCGCAGCACTTCCGGGAAGCACTTCACCTGAAACCCGACTTTCCCCTCGCCAGAGAGAATCTGACCAAGGTGGAAGAACTGCTGAAGCGAGCGAGTGAACAATGAGATCGTCAGGGCCTTGGGATGGACACCCGCCAGAACGCGAAAGCGGGCATTCTGCCAGGAAACCACGGATCCTGCTACCCCGGTTGCAGCTCCTGAAAAATGAGAGGGAACTTGTCTCCTCCTCTTCAGAGAACTTCACGCCAGGCCCAACCGAGAAATCACTATTGATCGGGCCAACCATCGCGTAGCGTTATTGCATTCCCGTCCCGCTCAACATCCGCTCGAACAATGAAGCTCGCTCCCATCGTCCTGCCTGTCCTCGTTCTTGTCAGTTCGACCCTTGCGCCCGCACGCGAAGCCAAGGAACTGGACAACGACATCAACTACGACGACCGGAAGACTCCACACTACGACCTGCCTCCTCTTCTCGTCACTGCGCAGGGCCGGAAAATAACCACCGCCGAGGAGTGGCGCAGCATCCGCCGTCCCGAGATTCTCTCCCTCTTCAGCAACCTGGTCTATGGGAGGGTTCCCCAGCCATCCACCCCTCTGAAGATCGAATTCGAAGTGTCCAGAACCGACGACGATTTCATGAAGGGCCGCGCCACCCGGAAAGACATCAGGATTCATCTCAGCAACAAGAACGGGCGTATGTCGATGCATGTGCTTGTATTCATACCCAACAAGGCGACCAGGCCTGTTCCATGCTTCCTCAAGCACAGCTTCCACAACACCCGGGAAGACGATTTTGACCCTGCGATTCTCCGTCCCGGCAAACTGAAGAATGGCTGGCCCCTGGGAGAGTTCCTTGATCGTGGCTACGGCTTTTGTGCGGTGTATCACGAGGACCTCATCCGCCACAACGAAGTCGAGTTTCTCCACAGCATCCACAAACTCTTCTACCCGGAGGGGCAGAGCTTCCCCAAGGCGCATGAGTGGGGTGTCATTTCCACCTGCGCATGGGGGGCCATGCGTGCAATGGACTACCTCGAAACCGATCAAGACATCGACCACAACCGCGTGGCGGTGATGGGCCACTCCAAGATGGGAAAGACCGCTCTCTGGACTGCGGCCCAGGATGAACGTTTCGCCCTGGCGATATCCGCCCAGTCAGGTTGTGCGGGAGCGGCTCTCTGGCGCCGCAAGTCAGGCGAAACACTCAAAAAAATGGTCACCCGCTTTCCCTACTGGCTCTGCCGCAACGCGTGGAAGTTCGTCGAACAGGAAGACGATCTTCCCGTGGACCAGCATATGCTCCTGGCCTGCATTGCGCCCCGTCCCGTCTACGTGCACAGCAGCGTGAAAGACACCTGGGCCGACCCCCGGGGTGAATACCTCTCAGCCTACCACGCGGGTGAAGTGTACCGTCTCCTGGGCCAGAAGACGCTCCTGATGGAAGAAGGCTCTCCGCCCGTAGGCAAAGCCTTCATAGAAAGCCAGGTCGGCTACCACCTCCGGGACGGCGGGCATTCCATCGAAAAATACGATTGGGAGCGCTTCCTGGAATTCGCGGACTTCCATCTGAAACCAAAGGATCCCTGACCCTGAGCCCGGAAGGGATCGAGAAATCCCACAACGAACTCCGGCCCCCAACAGGCCATCCCATGCCCAGGGCACAGACTCCCCGCTCTGGCCAGTTGCGGCAGTCAACCCCTGGCAAGGAATCCCTGGGGACTCATGGGGAGAGGGCCGGTTACTGAAGGAGCCTTCCTCCCGCTCCCGGAGAGAACCCGGCCCTGCAGCCTGCGGACAAGGAGTGTCGCGCATGGCGCTCAAACCTCTTATTCACATTCCCTAATGGGTATTGCCACGCTCAATGCGCAATGGGAACAACCGGATTTATCTTCCTTCCCTGAGCCAGATAATACTTGCCATTAGCCGACATTGCCCGACCATCCGCGGCGCCGAATGGATACAATTTTGGCTTTGGAAGACGGGCGCGTATTTCGCGGCGAGGGATTCGGTCACTCCGGCACTTCGACGGGCGAAGCATGCTTCAACACCTCCATGACGGGCTATCAGGAGATCCTCACCGATCCAAGCTACCGGGGACAGATCGTGGCCATGACTTATCCCCTCATCGGCAATTACGGCGTCAACCCGGAGGACTCCGAATCGCGACAACCCCATGTGAGAGGCTTCGTGGTGGGAGAACTCTGTCGCACGCCCTCCAACTTCCGCTCCCAGCAGACACTCCAGGATTACCTGAGCGAGCATGAGGTCATTGGTATCGAGGGCATCGACACCCGTGCCCTCACCAAACACCTGCGCTCTGCCGGCGCGATGCGGGCCTGCCTCTCAGCCGAACTGGAGGAGGACGAAGCGATCGAAGCCGCCAAGGCCTCGCCTCCCATGACAGGATCAGACTTTGTCAAGGAAGTCACCACCTCCAAGCCCTTCACCTGGGAAGAAGAGTCCCGCAGGTGGACTGTCCCCAAGCCCTCCCATGGGCAGGAAGACCACTACCACCCACTTCCGGAACCGCTTCGCCGCATCGTCGCCTATGACTTCGGAGTGAAATACAACATCCTGCGGCAACTCCGTCAGCACGGTTTTGAAGTCCAGGTGGTGGGTGCTGGCACCTCCGCCCGCGAGGTCCTCAAACTTGATCCGGATGGAATCTTCCTGTCCAACGGACCCGGTGACCCGGAAGCACTCGACTATATCCATGCCGAGATCAGGAAACTCATTGGGAAAAAACCGATCTTCGGCATTTGTCTCGGCCATCAGATCCTTACCCACGCCTTTGGCGGGAAGACCTTCAAACTGAAATTCGGGCATCGCGGTGGAAACCAGCCAGTCAAGGATCTCCGCAGCGGAAGGGTTTCCATCACCTCGCAGAACCACGGCTTTGCCACTGATGGGGAATCCCTCCCCTCCCACGTGGAGATCACCCATGTCAATCTCAACGACGGGACCGTGGAAGGCATTCGCTCTACCACCGATCCCGTCTTTTCCGTGCAGTATCACCCCGAGGCTGCTCCCGGCCCGCATGACGCCTCCTACTTCTTCCAGGAGTTCGCCGACCTCATCGATGCGACGAAGTGAACGACCCGGGATTCAGTTACCAGGCACCAGGAGGTCTCCACTGATAACCGCAAAGCGACAACTCATTCATGAATACGATCGTTAACGGGCTCCAATGGGGTGACGAAGGCAAGGGCAAGATTGTTGACTACCTGACAGAGAATGCCGACTTCGTTGTCCGCGGCCAGGGTGGCAACAATGCAGGACACACCGTCATTGTCGGCGAGAACAAATACATCCTCCACCTCGTGCCTTCCGGCATCCTCTGGCCCGGCAAGCAGAACGTGATTGGTAATGGGGTGGTCCTCGATCCCGTTGGCCTGGCACAGGAGATCGCTACCCTGGAAGGCCAGGGTGTCACCATCAACCCGGACAACCTCCTCATCTCCGACCGGGCCCATGTCGTCCTCCCCTATCATTGCGATCTTGATGCCGCCCAGGAACAGGCCCGGGGCAAGTTCGCGATCGGAACCACCCGTCGCGGGATCGGTCCAGCCTACTCCGACAAGGCCACCCGCAATGGCCTCCGCCTCGCTGACCTCCTCGATCCCGAGATGGCTCGTGAACTCGTCTCCGTGCGCCTGGAGGATGCCAATCAGTTCCTCGACCTGCACAATATGGATTCGCACGACCCAACCACGGTCCTGGCAGCGGTGGAAGGCGCGCTGGAGCGCCTGCGTCCACATGTCACCAATACCATTCCTACCCTTCACCAGGCCTGGAAGGCGGGTCGGAACATCGTCTTCGAGGGTGCACAGGGAACATTCCTCGACGTCGACTTCGGCACCTATCCCTTCGTTACTTCCTCCAACACCACCTCGGGCGGGGCCTGCACCGGAACCGGCCTCCCCCCTGTGGCCATCGACCGGGTGGTCGGGGTGTGCAAGGCCTATACAACCCGGGTGGGCGAAGGCGCCCATATCACCGAGAACCAGGAATTCTCCGATTACCTGCACGGGCTTGGCCGTGAGTTCGGGGCCACTACCGGACGCAAGCGCCGTTGCGGCTGGTTGGACTGCGTTCTCCTGCGGTTCGCCTGCATGGTGAACGGAGTCACCGACCTCGCTGTCACCAACTTGGACGGACTGGATGAACGGGAGGAGATCAGGGTCTGCACGGCTTACGATCTCGACGGTATCGAGCACTCCTATCCGCCGGCACAACGCGACGCCTGGGAGCGGGCCAAGCCGGTCTACGAATCCCATCCCGGCTGGATGTCTGACACATCCGGCTGCCGGAGCTGGGAGGATCTCCCCGGGAACGCCCGGAATTACCTGGGCCGCCTATCCGAGTTGGCTGGAGCGCCGGTCAGGTATGTCGGCATCGGCCCGGATCGAGAACAGACCATTCTCCTCTAGCAAATTCCCGGCATCTCATGGAGAGTTGGTCCGGCGCCCGAGAGAATGCGCACACCCTTTCGGGCCAGACCGACGTTCTGTCATCATGCCAGAGATGAACTCCCATGTTCCGCAGCATGTCGCCATCATCATGGATGGCAACGGTCGCTGGGCCCGTGAGAGAGGCCTGCCCCGTCGTGAGGGACACCGCGCCGGAGCAGAGTCCGTCCGCGAGGTGGTGGAAACCTGCAAGGAACTGGGAATCAAGTTTCTCACCCTTTACGCCTTTTCCTCTGAGAACTGGAACCGGCCCAAGACGGAGATTAAGGCCCTCATGTCACTGCTCAAAGGATTCCTCAGGAGGAAGACTCCGGAGATGCAAAGGCAGGGAGTACGTCTCCATGCGATTGGACGTCTGGAGGAACTGCCGGACGATTGCCGGGCAGAGCTCGAGCAGGCTATTGCGCATACTTCCTCCAACACTGACCTCGATCTCGTCCTGGCGCTCTCCTACGGCGCCCGCGAGGAGATCGTCGACGCCTGCCGGCAACTGGCCCGCGAGGCGGCGACAGGCGACCTCGACCCCGAGAGCATCGACAACAACGCCATCACACAACGCCTTTACACGGCCGGCATACCCGATCCCGACCTCCTCATTCGCACCTCCGGTGAATGCCGCATCTCCAACTTTCTCCTCTGGCAGATCAGCTACGCCGAGATCGTGATCACCCGCAAGTACTGGCCGGACTTCAGGGAAGCCGACCTTCACCAGGCGGTAGCCGAATATGCTCGCCGCCATCGACGCTTTGGTGCTATCTGACCTGCCCTTGGCCTCCGGCCTCAACGATAATCACTCATGGCCACAGCCACCAAGGAGCAGACCATTCTGCTGGTCGATGAAGACCTCGACTTCCTCGACTGGGCCACCAAGCACCTTGAAGCCAAGGGTGTTCAAATCCTTCGCTGTGACAACAGCGAAAACGCAGTCAAGGTCGCTGATAAAACCGACCTTGATCTGGTGATTTCGGACATCCAGGTGCAGCCCTTTGACGGACTTGAACTCCTCTCCCGGATTCGGGCGAAGAACAGTAACGCGGCCGTGGTGCTAACGGCGGGATTCCCCACCACCTCCCAGATCATCGAGGCAACCCGACGGGGAGCCCGGGATGTGCTTCGCAAGGAGTCCCTCCCTTTCGAGCTGCGTCCTGTGGTTGAGGCCGCTCTCCAGAACTCGGAACAACGAAAACAGGCCGAGGACAGCATTCCCAACCTCCCCGCTGCTGACGGCCCCGTGAAAATGATCGGGATTTCCCGCCCACTCCAGGAAGTCTTCAAGATCGTGGGGCGGGTCTCCCAGACTGACGCTCCCGTCCTCATTACGGGGGAAAGTGGAACCGGCAAGGAACTGGTCGCGCGTGCCGTACACGAATACAACCCACGCCGCCAGGGGGACATGGTCGCCATAAACTGTGGCGCCATCCCCGAGAACCTTCTTGAGAGCGAACTCTTCGGTCACGAGAAAGGTGCCTTCACCGGAGCGGTGGCAAGGCGCACGGGGCGTTTCGAGCAATGTGATGGCGGGACCCTCTTCCTTGACGAGATCGGCGATATGCCTGCCTCCGTCCAGGTGAAACTCCTGCGAATCCTGCAAGAGGGCACGTTTTCGCGAGTAGGGGGCAACGAGACTCTCAGCAGCGATGCCCGGATCGTGGCAGCCACCAACAAGGATCTTGCGGTGGAAGTTTCTCAGGGCAATTTCCGGGAGGATCTCTACTATCGTCTCAACGTGGTCGAAATCGACCTGCCTCCCCTTCGCAACCGACCGGAGGACATTCCGCTCCTGGCGGAATTTTTCCTGCAACGCCTGGCCCGCAAACAGGGCATGGCCCGCATGCGCTTGAGCAGTGAAGCGGTGAAGACTCTTCAAAAGCACCGCTGGCCTGGCAACGTGAGAGAACTGGAAAACACCATCGCGCGCGCCTGTGCCCTCTCCACCAGCGATCTTCTTCTTCCGGAAGACATGCCCTTTGCGCGTAGTCCCTTTTCTCACAACGAAAAGCTCAACTCCGCTTTCGAATTACTCCTTTCACTGGGTCCTCAACAGGAGGAG
>Ga0310342_100003752_pt1 | contig 10056 bp, 14 predicted proteins | sample S15DNA20500_MG_FD_206155 | JGI IMG/M metagenome (GOLD analysis project Ga0310342, IMG submission 206155) | Marine microbial communities from station ALOHA, North Pacific Subtropical Gyre - S1503-DNA-20-500_MG | ecosystem: Environmental > Aquatic > Marine > Oceanic | place: Pacific Ocean: North...
ATTAAAAGACGATCCCTATGTGAGGGAAGCCTATCTGGGAGGATAGCTTGTCCCTTGATAGGCGAGACGCACCGATTAGGGTCGGCCGAAAATCCTCTCTTATGCAATCCCGCTAATTTGTCCCATAGGCGCTGACGTCAGACAGTCCGCTAGGACAGTTCGAAAACAATCTTCTTGGCGATTTCGTCCGGCGGTTGGACCGCATCCAGCACGAGTGCGTGATCAGGTTCCTCAAGCGCCGCGAACTGGCTATCTAGCAGTGATGCGGGCATGAGTGGTCTTGACGATCCTGCAAACGCCGGGCGATCTCTGGCGCAATGCCCTTCAGATACACCAGGTGAAAATCGCCGCCGAGCCGGTGGTGATATCGCTTCTTGAGGGCTGAGCAGGCAACGATTAGGGGCTTCGTGCAGCGGTGCTTTCGAATTACTCTAGCCACCTCATCCAACCAGGGTCGGCGGTCGGCGTCGGTGAGGGCAATTCCTCGCTTCATCTTATCGACGTTGGCTTGCGGATGCAGGTCGTTACTGTCCACAAACAGGCTGCCGAGTTTGTCCGCCAACCAAGTCAGCGATGCCGTTGCAAACGGCAAGGTCCGGCGAATGGACCCGGGCCGCGGCAAGGGCCTCGGCAGAATGATCCCAGGACCGCACGACAATATTGCGGGCGACCATGTTGGCGGCAATATTGCGCCCCATGCAGCCCAGTTCAATCAATCCAATTTCATCCACCATCCGAGCAAATACGATTGGACTTTAGCCATTGTAACATAATGTCGGCAGCCCTTTGATTTCAACCTGTATACAAAACAGCGCGCCGGAAAGAGGCGCTACCCGTAGCTCCTCTCCATCGAGGCCGGTTCGCGCCGAGGTCACGTAGATCCGGTCAAGATCTCGGCCGCTGAAAACGCAACTCGTGGGTTGAGGCACCGGCATGTGGATCACCAAATCCTCGGGAGACCCATCGGGCCGGAACCGTATAATCCGCCAGCCGTCCTAATGGGGGCACCACAAGAACCCTTCTGGATCTACCGTGATCCCGTCGGGAAATCCTTGTTGGGATGAGAGCCGGGTAAGGACGCGGCTGGTGCCGATGGTGCCGGCTTTTGGGTCATAGTCGAAAGCAAGTATTTCACGATTGGCGCTATCGCAAAAATATAAGGTCCGACCATTTGGACTGAAAGCGGGGCCATTGCAGACGACGTATCCACCGAAAAGACGGCCTACCGTTCCGGTCTTCCCGTAGGCTGTATACTGAACCCGACGGAGATCGCTCCAAATCATGCATGCTGTCCGCAATGAAACGCCCGGCGGGATCGCACCTGCCATCGTTGAAGCGGTTCTCCGTAAGTTGGGCTTCCGGATCGGATAGCACGTCAAGTGTTCCCGTGACACGATCGAGCAGCGCGAAACCCTCTCGTGTCGCGGCAACGAGACTGCCTGAACTTCTCAGGGCGATCGCGCCGACCTCGGTCCACAATTCAATGGAACGATTTACGTTGTGCTTCACGTCGTATGCATTGAGACGGCGCCCCTTAATGTCAACCCAAAGAACCGTTTCCGTCTCGTCGTCCCAAACAGGCCCCTCACCGAGCTTAGCTTCGGCCGTCCAAACGACCTCTACGGTGAGAGGAGCCTTTCTCTGCATTTATGTGCGATTTCGTGTATTGCGACCATGCGGGCGGGATTAGGGTCGGACATTATTGCGCGAATAACCGAGTTTTGGAAATTTACACAAGGCGACGTCCTGGTTCTGTAATCTACGCAGCTCTGTTCCGGGAAACTCTTGAGGTTCCAGCATTCTTCCTAATGCCCGCTTATGGCTATTAGCGGACATTCGGCCAGACCCTGAATTATGTCCGTTTTACCCCCGAAAGCGGACGTCTATAACCTCAGCCACACATTCCTCAAATTGCGTGACTCCTGATCTGACATTGGTGGGAAGCATACACTTTAACCCCGCCTTGTAAAAAACCGCTAGCTTAACATCAAGGAGCAGACGATGATTTCCATCGTGCAACGACAGACTGAAAAAACGACTAGTGATCCTATCAACACCTTCTCAAAGTCATATCAGTGCAATTTTATTCATCCTCTCCGCAATGATTCTTATGTCGTTGCATGATTTGATCATCAAGTTCTTTAGTGGTAATTACCCGATTCATGAGATTATTTTCATCCGGTCCATCGTCGCAATTCTTCTGGCCGTACTATTTGCCCGGATAGAGGGCGGATTTCGGCTTCTGTTGACCAAACGGATCTGGTTACACTTAACCCGCGGATTTCTTCTTGTCATCGCCATAAGCAATGGCGTCATGACGCCAGCCGATTTGTATGGTGAAATGTCTGAAATCGTCGCGGGGAAAAAGCTGGGGCGGGAGTCGGCAGAGGAAATAACGCTCTTCAAGACAAACGGTATTGCGGTGGAAGACCTTGCATGCGCCTTCACAGTCTACCAGCGGGCGAGAAAGCAGGGGATCGGGCAGGAATTCAATGACATATAGTAAAGAAGGCAGATACACAAATTGCAGCTGACGATAGGAAATCAATCGGCGAATTAACCTTACGGGTCAATGGCAACCGATTGCTGGATGATCTCCAGACACTGCGTAGTTTTGGTGCGTGCGGCACTGGGGTCGTTCGGCGATCTCTCTCTGCTGTTGATCTGGAGTCTCGGCATTGGCTGGTAGGGCGAATGCGTGATGCTGGCCTCGATGCCGATATTGACGGGATGGGAACCGTCCTAGGTCGATCGGGCCGAAGCGAAAAAGCATTGCTTCTAGGCTCGCATACGGATACCCAGCCGGAAGGAGGATGGCTGGACGGTGCTCTGGGGGTGATCTACGGCTTGGAGATCGCTAGAACGCTTGCTGAAACGGACTCGACGGCGGACCTTGCGATCGACGTTGCGTCATGGATCGACGAGGAGGGCACGTTCCATGGGCTGCTCGGTAGCCGCGCCTACTGCGGAGAGCTTGCCGACGAGGTTATGGATACTGCGACCAACGACAAAGGAAAGACCTTGCGCGAGGCGCTGGAAACGGCTGGGCTTGAAGGTCTACCCCGATTTCAGCTCGACCCGGAGCGCTATGTCGGCTATCTCGAAGCTCATATCGAGCAAGGACCCTATTTAGAGGAGGAAGGCAACCGGATTGGCGTTGTCAGTGGTATCGTCGGCATTCGAGGGTATGAAATCACCTTCGACGGGGAGCAGAATCATGCTGGGACCACCCCGATGACGAGACGCAAGGACTCGGTGAGTGCGCTCATCGATCTGGGACACGCCATCAACTCCGAGTTCCCCAATCTCGCGGGGCCCCGCACGGTCTGGACCATTGGCCAAGTGGCGGCATTCCTCGGCGCTACGAGCATCATACCGGGAAACGCGAGCATGGGATTGCAGATGCGTGACGCCGATGAATCGAAGTTGGACGAACTAGCCGGGCAGTTGCATGACCTGGTTCGCGATGCAAATGATTCAGGTCCGGTATCGGTGACCATACGGCCGACGACCCGATTGGCGCCAGCGCTGATGGATGAGGATTTTCAACAGCACCTCTCGATCGCCGCCAGCGTCCATGCCGCCGGTGCCTGGGACCGCATGCCGAGCGCCGCTGGGCATGATGCACAGGTCCTCGCCCAACACCTTCGGGCGGCTATGCTTTTTATCCCGAGCATCGGCGGTCTTAGCCACGCATTCGGCGAGAATACCGACGAAAAAGACATCGTTCTCGGATGCCACGTTTTGGCCACGGCGGCCGCCTCGATCCTGCAGGCGCATGGGGGCGACGCCGGGGATTGACCCGGGAATTGGATAGAATCAGCCGCAGCCAAGTAGGAGGTGCGATAATGAATAAGATGGTGAGTTTTAATGCCGGCGACGGTCGGGCCGACGGTTACTTGTCCCGTCCTGCCGATACGCCCCATGCGGGCGTGGTGGTCTTGCAGGAGTGGTGGGGCTTGGTACCACACCTCAAGGATGTCGTGCAGCGCTTCTCCGCCCAGGGATTTCTGGCCCTCGCCCCGGATCTCTATCACGGTAATTCCACGGTGGAGACGGAAGAGGCGCAACACTTGATGGAAGGTCTGGACTGGGCCTTGGCGGCCACGGAGATCAAGAGTGCGGCCGACTTCCTCAAGGCCCAGGGTTGCGCCAAGGTCGGCGTCACCGGATTTTGCATGGGCGGTGCGCTGACCTGCATTGCGGCGGCCACCGCCGGCATCGACGCGGCTGCGGCCTTCTACGGATTTCCTCCCGCACCCAACCCGATGGCGACGACCTGTCCACCCACCTTGATCTTTTTCGGGGAGAACGAGGAAGTGTTTTCTGTGACGGACGCGGAGGCGTGGGCCGAGCAGCAACGCACTGACGGTGTCGATGCAACAGAGGTCGTAATCTATCCTGGAGCTGGGCACGCATTTTTCAACGACACCCGGGAGGATGTGTATCATGCTGCATCTGCTACCGACGCCTGGAACCGGACCTTGGCGCACTTCGGAAGACATTTAGCATAATGTCCAACACTCCATATGTATTTCTCAACGATGAGATCGTTCCCTGGGACGAGGCAAAAGTGCACGTCGCGTCAGTAGCTTTCAAGTTCGGTACGGCCGTGTTTGAAGGGCTGCGCGGCTACTGGAATCCACAACAGGAACAGTTGTACGTATTCCAACTTGACGCGCACATGGAGCGGTTGGCCTATTCCCAGAAATTCATGCGATTCGACGAAATCATCGACACGAAGTACGTGGCGCAAAAAACACTCGAATTGCTGCGCGTGAATGAATTTCGCGAGAATGTCCACATCATGGCCACCGTGTTCGTGAATGGATTCGGCGGACCTACTATTTGTGGCCCCCTCGGTCTCGCCATTACGGCAGCGCCAAGGGTTGATAATCTATTGGTAAAAAATGGCTGCTCCACCCAGGTGAGCGCCTGGCAGCGGGTTTCCGATAATGCTATGCCCATGCGGGTTAAGTGTAACGCCAACTACCAGAACGGTCGGCTGGCCTGGCTGCAGGCGAAGGCCGATGACTACGACACGGCAATCCTATTGAACAGTCGAGGCAAGATTTCTGAGGGGCCGAGCAGTTGCCTTTTCATGATCCGAGATGGCAAGGCGGTTACCTCCACCATTACCAGCGATATTTTGGAAAGCATCACACGTGCCACGATATTGAAGTTGCTCCGTGATGAATGTGGCATTGAGACAGTGGAGCGGGATATGGACCGAAGCGAGCTGGTGGCCGCCGAAGAGGCGTTCTACTGCGGTACCGCTTGGGAAGTGACACCCATCACCAGCATTGACCGGCTGCCTGTGGGAAGCGGCACAGTGGGCCCGATCGTCAGAAAACTACAAGAAGCCTACTTCTCCATCGCTTACGGGGAGACCGACAAGCATGCGGAGTGGCGAACGAGCGTCTGACCCAAACCGCCAACTCGAAAAATAACGTCCTGTTGTATAGTGTTACAGACTCTTCTGTGACAACGTCGCTTTAATTCGCTCGTTGCGTTCGAAGAACGGGAGCCGAGATAACGAGGGGTTCTCTCTTAACAAAATTTGGGCTCTGCAGTAGGAATAGAGGGCGTCGTACATGGCCATGCTTTTTTGAATGTTACCCAGGTCGTCCTCAGAAGTCAGCATTATCCCTTCTGATATGGCGTCCAAGCCGATCCCTTCCAAGGCTTCAACGTTGTTCTCATCGCTCCGACCCTTGTGCAGGGCGTGGTGTACGCCTGAGCGTATGACGCCTGCTAACAAATCCAGGGCCGGGTCGTTCAAGTTGTATTTACTTAGGATTTTATCAAAAGTCGTACCGTCGGCATCATGCGGGCCTAACTCGGCGCCCGTTATTGCTACGGGTATAGCTCCTTTGGGAATCTGATTCTGCCTGTCCCGAGGGACGAACAAAAACTGAGCTTCCGGGTCGATGAACCTGATAATGAGCCATGGGCACGCCACCCCCCCCATCGCTGTATATTTTAGGATGGGTGGGGCACATGGCAATTGTCGCTAACTGATCATATGTCCGCTGTTAGCTAAAAGCGGCCTTCAAGCCTTATAGCGGTTAATGCCCATGCAACGCCATTTCCGAACTGAGGTTTGCGATGCGTGCGCGTAGGTCAGTTGACGTTTCGAGAAGCTCCGGCTCCAGGTTCAAAACCGCCGACAGGAGATGCCAAGCCCGCGTGTCGTCCGGGCAAAGATGGTGGGCTTCAGTGAAGCAGAAAGCCGCTTCTAGCCAACGATTCTGCTTCTGGCGGATAAGGCCAAGATTTTTGTGCGCATTATGGCGGACCGCGTCCACCTCAATCGCCGCCAAGCAGTACCCCTCGGCCTCATCGAAACGCCCAAGCTGGATCAGGGAATAACCGAGGTTGTTATTGGCGAAGTAGCGGATGGCATATTGTTGTGACCCTTCGGCTAGAGCGCTGGCATAACTTCCAACCGCACGATCCCAGTCTTCTCTTTACTCGCCAAGAACACCAAGGGACATATAAGCCATGGCCCGTTCGTCAGGTCCCTCCGCGTCGTGCAGCATCTGTTCGGTTCTTACCAGTTCCGGATCGTCAATACGGGCCTTTCCCCTGTCAGTCATATAACGACCTCCCCGTGAACCTTCTGAACTGCACCTACGAACGACACGGCTTACTATAAGGATTGGCGGTGTCAGAAATGGTCAATGCCCCGGAGAGGCGAACGTCCGCTAATGCAATGGACTGACTACTTTCCCCAAGCTGCGCCATTGTCATCCAACAGGAGAGGTAGTAGGTAGCATCAGATGGTCAGCAGCTTACGCATAGCCCATTATAGCGAAGCAGATTTAGGGGGGTACCCGCTCTAAAGCAGATTCAAGCGGTGATCCCACCGGAGCGCCAGACGGTTTTTTCCTTGCACGACGGGCAGATCCGTTCGCCAATGAATCCGGACATAAAATCCCTACTGCACATCAGGCAGCTACGGGGCTTCCTTATATGCACGCGATCGGAATCGGGCTTCTTGGTGTTGATTCTGCGGGTCTCCATTATGCCGTCTCTATCGTTGAGAACATAACCATGCGGCGGCCTTTGCCGTTTTGCCCGGCCACTTTCTTGGCGTCAGCCTCGTCGGCGGCTTCCTTGTCAGCAACCTCTTTATCGAGTCTAAGAAGGAGATCGGTCACTCTGAGGGCTCGAAACCTCGCCGCAAATTCCGCTCTCTCCTGCGGCACTTTTGTCTTTTCTTTCAGGGCCTGATCGGCCTTCTTCTGGGTTGCGGTGAACTGCTCCACGGCCCTTGATTCTACTAGCTTCAACATTTCAGCAATCCTTTGATTCGGTTCAAAGTCCCACAAGCAGCGATCGTTGCACGCCGCATCCCTGAAGGGATGCAGCGCCCGCCCCCAACGGGATTAGCGGCAATGCCTTGCGTGGTTATTCGATGACGGACAAGTTCTCGGCGGAAGATTTACCGTTTTGCCCGGCCTGAAGCTCATAGGAGACTTTCTGCCCTTCGTTAAGCGTACCCAATCCGGCGCGCTCGACGGCCGAAATGTGGACGAAAGCGTCTTGTCCGCCGTCTTCCGGCTCTATGAAACCGAAACCCTTGGTCGGGTTGAACCATTTTACTGTACCAGTAGCCATAATAATTTCCTCTAACAAAAGTCTTGTTTCCGCACCTCACACTATGTGACGGCACGGTTGGTTTAACGCTCACATTGTCAGGGGGAATCTAAGCTAATCGGCGCAGCCGGTTATCTAGGTATCACAAAACAAATGCATCACGTATAGGGGGGTATGTAGAGGAAATTCGGGTAAAGTCAATGACCCGCGAGGTGCAATGTCCGCTTTTGGCTATTTGCGGACATTCCGACGCCCAGTCATTTACGATAGCTATACACCCAAAAGAAGACATCTATAACCTCAGCCACACATTTCTAACATTGCGTGACGCTTGATCTGCCTATGGTGGAAAGCACACACTTTAACTTCGCCTTTTGGTTTTGGAGGGGAGAGTAACCGTTGAGTTACCCCCTAACCGGTTATCAAGGAGAGTTCCGCCCCTCGATAATCCCCTGACCAGCTGTGCAATAGACCAGTTCGTTTAAGTAGCTCGGAAGAACCGAAACCAGGTGTGCTTTCGGTTCCACTCCATCGTGGCAGGGCCGTTGTTGTATAGAGAGAGAATGTAGATGTAACATGCTATGCTGCTAGGTGGGAGAATGGATATGAATGAACTAATATCTACATTGGCTGTTTCTATCGCTGTGTAATGAGGTATCTATCGATCAATGGGAACCGTCTGTGGGATACGCTGGAAGTATCCGGTAGGATTGGTAAATTTCGTGAGACCGGCCTTCAAAGGCTTGCATTGTCTGACGAAGATAAAGCCATGAGAGATCAATTTGTTAAATGGTGCGAAGATGCTGGCTGTAGTATCGATATTGATGAACTAGGCAATATCTTTGCACGTCGTGAAGGCACAGATTCTAATGCTCTGCCAGTAGCCATTGGAAGTCATCTGGATACACAGATGTGTGGTGGGAAATATGATGGAATTCTTGGCGTCTTATGTGGGTTGGAAGTTATTCGGGTTTTAAATGATAATAATATTCAAACCAAACGCCCGATTGAAGCTTGTGTTTGGACGAATGAAGAAGGGTCGCGTTTCACACCACCAATGTCAGCCTCCTATGCTTACGCTGGTTTGCTAGATGTAGATTATGTAAAGAATTCTCGTGATCTTCAGGGTAAGAAATTTGGCGAGGAACTCGCCAGAATCGGCTATCAGGGAACAACTACCGTAGGTGCACACAAATTTGATAGTTACTTCGAACTCCATATCGAACAAGGGCCAATCCTTGATGACGCAAACGAGGATATTGCAATTGTTGTTGGTGGATATAAATCTTACGGAATGAGAATCGAGTTTCGTGGAGAAACAGCTCATGTTGGCCCAACAGCTATGAGCAAACGAAAAAATCCTCTGGTAGCGGCTTGTATTTTAGGTGAAAAAATCAATGAAATTGGCTGGGAGGTGGCTGCTGATGATGGCAAATCAACGGTGTCATGTGTTGAAAACTGGCCTAACTTGAACGGCACTATTCCAGAAGTAACACAGTTGATCATTGATTTTCGTCATCCGAATGCCGAGATCGTAGAAGTGATGAAAACCAAGGTTGAAGCCGCTATCGATGATGCGGCAAGAAAATCGAATGTAGAAGCAAAAGTTATCGAAATCTGGAGTTTTGTTCCCAATTTTGATGTTGATATCATCCAGCATCTCCATGATACGGCGAAGGCGATTTCTCTTAAAGTATCTGAAATACACAGCCAGGCAGGCCATGACGCCTATGGCATTTCCTATGTTGCTCCATCAGGCATGATTTTCACGCCATGCATTGATGGCATCACGCATAATGTTAATGAACGCATTAATCTAGACCACACAATTCCAGGAGCTAATTTATTGCTGAATGCTGTTGTAGCTTATGCAGACCGATAACTTCATCCTTTCCTCTCTACCTCCTGCGTCTCTATAGACTCTACCTCCTGCGTCTCTATAGAGGGGAGCCTCACAAAAATATTCCCAACCATTACAGTTAGGTGGTGAGCTAAGCCTACCTAATTATCGCCTCCACTTCATTGAGGGATGACCGATCTGACATAGGTGGAAAGCATACACTTTAACCCTGCCTTTTTGGTTTTGGCGGGGGAGTAACCGTTAGGCTATCCCCTACCGGCCCATCAAGGGGAGTTCTATCCCTTGATAATCCCCTGTTCCTTGTTCCGCTAGAGCAGTTCGTTTAAGTGTCGTTGGAAAACAAAAGTTAACTTTAACTGCCATAATAACGATATAAAGTTTATAAGAGAGAAATAGTGAGGGCTGGCAAGATGGAAGTTAGACCGCTGTCAGGAGCGTTAGGCGCAGAAATATTCGGAATCGACTTGTCCGTTCCCCTGTCTGCTAAGGCCCTATCATTTATCGGGTGCGCATTTCAAGATTACGGCGTTATTTTTTTTCGCGATCAGGAACTAAATCCTGATTTGTTAAAGGCGTTCGGTAAAAATTTTGGG
>Ga0310342_100003753_pt1 | contig 10055 bp, 11 predicted proteins | sample S15DNA20500_MG_FD_206155 | JGI IMG/M metagenome (GOLD analysis project Ga0310342, IMG submission 206155) | Marine microbial communities from station ALOHA, North Pacific Subtropical Gyre - S1503-DNA-20-500_MG | ecosystem: Environmental > Aquatic > Marine > Oceanic | place: Pacific Ocean: North...
GGGGACCAAGCATCGAGATAGAGGGTTCCGGAGGCGTCGTAGGCGACGAGAACCTCTTGCATACCGTCGTCATCGATATCGACTACCACCGGGGCTGCCTTCACGTACTCTGTCAAGCCCAAGTCGACCTCCCATGCGAGGTCGGCATCCTCGCCCTCGACGATTCTTAGGTAGGTGTGATCTGAATTTGAATCAGTCTGCACAAGAATGCTGTAAAGCGAACTGCCGCCACAGCGTTCCGAGGCGTCTTCGTCTTTGGAAACGGATGCGGACAGATCTGCAATCGGGGTGGCTAGAGCATCTGTGCCAGTCGAGTAGGAGCCGTAGACCCAGTTCACTGACGGCTCGACCACCGACGTCAACTCGGTCGCATCACTCGGTGTGCCGTTGCCAGCACCCCCGTCAGGACTGTGCGCCGGGACGTCCGCAACCCTGTCCGGGGTCCTACCCGACTGCGGCCACGGTTGACCCCCGTCGACCCATGAATCTCCGGTTCCATCGCCCGTCTCCATCCTGAGAGGGCTATCGAACTGGAGGAGTACTGGGGACAGTGACATCAGCATCATCATTGCTGCGCCGAGGGTAACTTGACGCAACCTCGAAGGGTTCCTGTGTGAAGCACTCGCTACCATCAGAACAGGAGATGGCTTTCGGAATCCACTTGAACATTCGCCCTATACCCTCATGCAGACCTATGGTCTGAATGCCCCATGGGGTAGCCGAAACCTCATTTGCGTCCGTTGTGCTTATACAGGGGGGGTCGGTCGCCGGGCGCACGGACCTCTCCTCCAGAGGCATGACCGATGAGGGACGGGAGGGAAACCCCCTTCCTCCGGCCGGCCTCGGAGCGGGTCCGTTGCGGAGGAAGAAACCCATGTACAGCCTGGTGACCCGAGAGGATACCATACGAATCCCCGCCGAATACATCCGAGCGGGACGCAAGCTCGAGGATCATATCGACGAGCTGGCCTACGATGCTTTCGAGGGCCGTTTTGACGAGAACGAGGACTACACCCTGCTAACGTTCGACCACGAGGCCGTGGATCGAGGCAGGATCATCCATGGCGACGGCGCGATATACCAGAATGTCCGATTCAAGGCACTCATCTTCACTATGGAGAACAATGAGGTCGTCGATGGGGCCGTATCCGAGATCTCGGAGTACGGTGCGTTCGTCAGGATTGGACCTATCGAGGCTTTACTCCACAAGTCGCAGATCCTTGACGAGCCAGTCCAAGTCAGCCTCGGTATCCAAAACAAGCGCATTGAGGGCTCTCAGAGCGGCAAGCATCTCGAGGAGGGGACGCCTGTCCGCTCGAGGATTGTCTCGAAGTCAATCAACCAGAACGACCCCCGCTCCTCCAAGATAGGCCTCAACTGCAAGATGGACGGCCTCGGGGCCTTCGACTGGCTAGAGGAGACCGACTGAGATGGTCAAGCAGCCCTTCGCCTGTGGCGAGTGCAACAGGATTCTGCCCGAGCCGGAGAAAAAGAACGACCCCGCGCAGTGCATGCATTGCCCAAGTGCCCCCGTAACCACTGACTGGCAGGGCTTTGTGGTGATTCTACACCCCGAGCGTTCAGAGGTCGCCAAGAGACTCAACGTCACCCAGCCCGGCAACTACGCCCTGAAGGTCAACATCCGATAAGGAGGGATTCGAATGGAAGTCATCGATAGGAAGGAGAACCCACTGCTCGACCGCGTCGAGATTAGGTTTCAGTGGGAGCACACTAACTCACGGACCCCGTCCCGGAGGGAGATGGTTGCGGCCGCCGCGAAGGCGGAGCCCGGAGCCAAGGAGAACTTGGTCTTCCTCAAGGAGGTCAAAACTCGTTTCGGCCGGCCCCAGACCACAGGGCTTGCTCTAGTCTACGGAACCGCTGAGTCGGCTGCTCTCGAGCCTGATTTCGTCAGGCGAAGGCACAGTGGGGAGAAGAAGGCTCCCAAGGCTAAACCAGTCAAAGTTGAGCCAGCTGTCGAAGAGCTCGCCGAAGAACCGGCCGAGGAACCGGTTGAGGAGACTGCTGAAGGGCCCGTAGGAGAGCAATCAGAAGGCGGTGATGAGTGATGGCAGACGGCCCCAACGCCCATGGGAAGCACTCGAAGTACTCCGTAGAGGACGGGAAAATGGTCAGGAAGGGCGAGTTCTGCCCTTCCTGCGGCCCGGGAGTGTTCCTAGGCGTCCATGAGGATCGCAAGGTGTGTGGCAAGTGCGGCCACTCTGCTTCATCCGAGTGAACTAGACTCGGACATCGTCCCAGTCACCGTCATTGGTCAGTACCGTATTGCCAACCAGCGCGACACCAACCTCCTCCCTTGCTGCGCATCTGGGCAACTGCGCTCCATCGAGAAGCTCCCCGTCATGGCGCCATCCAGTCCATCTCCAACGGCTGTCGTCGTGTACGGCATCCAAGACCGGGCCGGGAGTCCGGACGAATCGCGGCTCGGACTCCAGACTCTCCAGCAGGGCGATTCCACCACCGCTCAGAACCAGCAACCACTCTCCTTCATCCGAGACCCTGACATCGTTCAGTCTGTCTGGAAGCACCAGCTCCCTGCTCAGCAGGGTTGTGCCCTCTTCGTGGTCGAGGATGACCATTCCTCCGGCTTCGGACCACATCACCACTCCTTCTTCCGACTCGTTCGATGAGACAAGGGCGTCTCTGGATGCGACCTTGGATAGTCTCGGCCATTCGGGATATGGCGCTCGCCAGAACTCCTCCGCGTCGGCACCGATCCGGTAAACACCCCTGCCCAGAGTGGCGAAGACTAGGTCGTCACCGACTCGGGAGAGCGCGAGAGGCTCTGCATCTAGGAACTTGGACCACACCGATGAGGATGGCATTACATCGCCTGCGGAGTTAATCGAATTCCTGAGGAGCTCCCTACCCGCTCCTTCCTCCCAATCTCCCTCTAGGGGTAGGGCAGCCATCCTAGCCTGCCGCAGTTCACGCTCGACCCAAGTGCCGACCCAGAACTCGTCTAGTATCGCACCCCCTGTGACCGAGGCCGGGAAGGGCCTGACAGCCGGATGTATCGGACTGCAGTCGGAGGCGACTCTGGCAAGCTCCCCTGAGGTGCCTACCACAACTAGGGAAGAGCCTCCTCGGTCCACTCTCATTGGCGGGAAACCAAGGTGCACTCGACCCATGCTCCCCCCCATCGTCGTTCATGCTTGAAGGTGTGGCTGAGAGGATTAAGGCGCAACCCCCCTCGGATGCACATGGTCACCTTGCTGCTAGCATCGAGGTGCGATGTGGCATCTGTCAATCTCCATGATGCCGTGCTGCGACTCGGAAGTTGGGGTGACGCGATCGAGATGGAACATGGAACGGTCAGAATGCACTCAGATCGACCCGCCCATTTGCTGCTAATCGACGAGCTGCATATCAGAGCCGACGGAATCGATGCCATCCACGAGGAGCAGGCCGGCAAGTCAGTGGACGAGGTACTCGTGCTGTCACGCCATGTCTCGGCCACTGAGATACCTGCGTTGACGCTGCACGCGATTGGCCTGCCAGGGGAGACTCCTCACGGCGAGCCCGGACAGGCGGGTGGCACCAAGGGCGCTGTAGTCCCACCGTCCCCCCGTTTCGCCTCGCTCTTCCGCTCAATGCTCTCCACAGCCCGCTCGCGCGGGCTTGGCGAGAAGTACGATCTCACACTGGAGGCCACACACCACGGTCCTCTGCTCGCGAGCCCGGCACTATACATCGAGATAGGCTCTACAATTGAGCAGTGGGGGGACTCGGAAGCCGCTGACGTCTGGGCTCAGGTAATCTCGCACAATCTAGGCTTATCTGGTCATCAAGCAGTCGAGTGGCAGGCTGGAGGAGATGTGATGATCGGGCTCGGGGGAGGCCACTACGCACCCCGTCACAAGGCAGTTCTGTCCGAGTCCGAACTGTGGGTCGGCCACATCCTTGCGAACTACGCCCTGCCTTTCGAGTTGCCAGAGGGGGACTCTACTCCCGCGGGCGCCTGGCGCCACTCCCTCGAGGCCTCTGTCCGAGCGACCCGAGCCGCCTTCCCCGGTGCCAATCTGTTTGCATACCTTGACAGGAAGTCTTTCAAGGGCTGGCAACGAAGTGCGATACTCAAGCTTCTAGGCGAACTCGATGTGCCAGTACGCCGTGGTCGAGAACTGAACTAGTCATCAGCAATTGTGAAGGCTTGCCTGACCCTGCCGCTGTCAGATGGGCCTGTTCGGGCGAGTCATTGTGGCCATGATGCCGCTCACCCCCCGCTTCGTTGTCAGATGGGTCGCCAAGCGTTACGTCGCCGGCCCGGACATTGACAGCGCCATTCTTCTGATGAGTAGGATGAGCTCCGAGAACGCCTGCTTCACAGTGGATGTCCTCGGCGAGGAGATCGCTACGTTGAACGAGGCCCAGTTCTTCATCGACGAGTACGGCAGGCTAATCGATGCTATAGTGGAAAGCGGCCTAGATGCGAATATCTCCATTAAGCCTACGGCATTCGGTCTTCTAATCGACAATTCGGCGGCCCACACTAACATCGAACGACTCTTGAGGAGGGCCGCCAGTGACGACATATTCGTGCGTCTGGACATGGAGGACCACCGTGTCACCCAAGCGACCATCGACGTGGCTCTGGCGATGCACGAGAAGGGACTGACGAACATAGGGGCGGTACTTCAGGGAAGGCTGTTCAGGACATCATCCGACATCTCCGAGATTAGCAAAGCCACCGGTGCCGCTACCGACTTCCGTATCTGCAAAGGAATATACCTCGAACCCAGCGATATCGCGTATTCTGGATACAGGGAGATAGTGGATGCCACCAACCAAGCCATCGATGGAATGCTCGACTCCGGAGCATACACTGCCATTGCATCCCATGATACCCCCGTCATCGAACACTCCCTCAGCGCTTTGGAGTCGCGGGGAATGGGCCCCGGGAAGGCGGATCCGAGGCATTCGAGCGAAGTCCCCCGCTCCGCCGACAAGGGCCCAGGCTACGAGTTCCAGTTCCTACTCGGCGTCAGGGGTGATGTCCGCAGACGTCTGGCCAGCGCGGGGCACCGGACTCGCGTCTATGTGCCCTACGGCACTAAGTGGTACGAATACAGCATGCGCAGACTGCGAGAGAATCCCGAGGTCGCATCGCACGTGGCTAAGGCCCTGATGATGCCTTGGTCCAACCGCAGGTGAGGGGCCTAGTACCTGCGCTTATTTGGAAGGTGGAGGTACATCCTTCTGAGCTCCGATGCCTCCCTGCTTCCCCTGAGGGTCCTGCCTTTGCCGGTGTGCAGGGCCCTGATCCTCCACCTGCGTCCATCGATCTCGAGTATCGTTCCGCAGGTGAACACCCTGTCCGGCTCGCACTCGATGCTCGACGCGACACTGTCCTCCCCGTCGGTCATTGTCAGGCGTACGACGGCCTTGTCCTTGCGCACGGCCCAGAGGGCCCTGATATCGCCCGCGGGCAGGCTGTCGAAGGGCTGTGATGCCGCGCCATCGATTCGAGTGACTTCCCACTGCGCCTCATCATGCTCGAACAAGTCACCTACCGAGATCACCTCGTCCTCGTCGACCTCGACGATATCAGAAGTGCTCAAGCCACCGTCAGAGAGAGTGGCTGTGATACTCACTGCCTTTGGTGGGCGCAACTCGATGTTGTGGACATCACCGCAATCCATGCACTTCGCCAGTAGGTCCTCTCCCGATCCTCGGGGAGTTCTGCGCAGAACCTCGTGCTCGGTCGAAACCGAGCAGTTGGGACATGTCGCGACATCAGCGACGTCGGGTCGGTCGTCGGGTTGCACGAGCGCTCGGGAATGCACTTCTCTCTTGAAGCCATCCACGCATGCGATGATTGAATAGAGGCATCTCAAAGGAGCGACCATGGACGCTGATGGCGGCGGCATAGGACTCCCTCAGATGTCGGAGCGTGAGATGTTCGATAGACTACTCTCTGAGGATTCCGAGCGAGGTGACTCCGAGCCGGCGATCGCCGCCGGCATCGGCGAGCAGATGCTGCACATGGACCTCCGACCCCTGCCTCGCTCGATGCGCGCTAGGATTAGGGACATCGCAGCGAGAGTCCCGGCGAGAAACGCCCTCCTGATCGGCGGCGGGATCGGGCATCTCGCCGCATGGCTACTTGATCTATGGTGCGGCGATCCTGCTAATCCGCCCGAGCAGCCGCCCCCGAGGCCGGATTCGTTCAGGATAGTCGAGCCTGGGGGCAAGTTCGGTGTCATCATCGATCGTCTGGTACGCCGTCACGGGGCTGAGTCATGGACGCAAATCATCGCAAAGCCATGGCAGGAGGTGACGGCTGAGGCCGCTTCGTGGTCGGCTGCCACCGCTGCACTGCCCGTGTCCAACCCTCCCTCTCCGCTTTCCCTGTCTCTGGATCTGGTGATCATCGACGTACCGGAGTCCGAGCGGTCTTCCACTGCCTCGGCAGCATTCGACATGCTGTCTCCGGGAGGCGTGCTGCTGGTGCAGGAGCCCGAGGTACCAACGGGGGATGTGGGAGTCGCCGAAGCCGGCTCGGAGCCTACACCAGCCCAGAGAAAGGTCGAGTCCTTCAACAGTTGGATAGGCTTCGTGAAGCAGGTGAGCGAGTCTCACTCGCTGGGCTTCGTTGAACTGGCCGGAGGCACTCTAGCGGTGCTCCGCCGGACCACTTGAAGCTCATCGGCGAGAGTCCGCTCGTAACTCGAATCAGCGCTAGAGGTTTGGGAATCGGATGAGCCATCGCCTGAGTTACCGAGGGCCTGCAGCAGCAGATCGACCCTGAGATGCCCGTAGCCATAGTGGTCGTCGTGCTCGCTCTGCCCCTCCTCCATCAGTGAGTTCTCCATTACCAGGGCCTTCATCTGAGCCACTGCCCCCGAACCACCGGACGCGCCTTCGCGCTGCATCTCGGGATGAGCCTCTAGGATGACAGCCAGAGCCCCTGAGACCCAGGCGGTGGCCGCCGAGGTGCCGCTAGACCAGCCCCACCAAGTCCCGCTTTCCAGCCCGCCCGCCATCAGAACCGGCACTTCGTGTGCGGGCGCAACCAACTCCGGTTTCTTGTCCGGGTCGTCTCGCGGTAGAATCGGGTTTGGCCATATTCTTCCGTTGTTGTCTCCCTCGGAGCTACCGACCCAGATGTTGCCGTACCTCGTGATTCCGCCTACGCAGATTACGTCCTCGACCGAGCCGGGTGACTCCACATCCCCATCATCGTCCTCACCGTCGTTACCGGCTGCGGCAACCACGTACACCCCCTCGTCTATGGCGTCCTCGACAGACTGCTCAAGTGCGTCGGTCGAGAAGAAGCCGGAGCCGAACCCTTGGTCGCCACCCAGGCTCAGCGATACGATGTCGGCCTGCTGCTCGACACACCAGTCGACGGCATCGGCAATCTGCTCATCGTCCCCTGTGCCTTCCTCGCCGATTGCCTTGGCGACCAGCAGGCTCACTCCGGGGGCATTGCCATGCAGCCCGTCCCGAGCCACGACGATGCCGGCCATCGCGGTGCCGTGTCCTTCGTTGTCGTATGGATGCTCGATGCCGTCGATGGCATCCAACCACCCGGCCAACTCGAGCTGCTCGAGGTCCGGATGCTCCAGATCGATGCCAGAATCCACGATGCACAGCACCACTCCATCTCCGTCACCCCCGACAGCGTTGAAACCCGTCAGGTCGCGATACTCTTCCTCCCAGGTCAACAGCGCCGAGGGAGGGCCTCCTATGTTGACGCCCTCGATTCCGGACCATACCCACAGCATCATGATAGCGACACTGAGCAGCACGATGAGGCCAGCGGAAATGCCGATGACCACACCCAATGCGTCCCTGCTTTGAGCCTCCTCGTCAGTGCCGTCGAAGCGCGGGACTGGCACTCCCTCGTTTTGTTCGTCCTGGAATGCATCCGCCACGTCAGCGATATCGTCATCGGATCGCCACCAGCCGCGCTCCGCCATCCGCCTCATCCTCATGCCACTTCGGAGACGCGCGACCCTTCAATGCTCGTCACACGCGGCCAAGTCAGTCACCGTTCACCATGCCTCTGACCTACTGAAGTGACTGACTATTGTTGTGTTCGAGCTGCAACTGGGACACTCAATTCTCGTAGGAAGAATGGCATCGCACTCGGGGCAGGATGTGCCGGGCTTCCCCAACCCTGAGCACTCGGAGGTGCACGACACTTCTATCCTGCCTGTGGCATGACGAATCGCAGGGGTGTTGTTGCTGCAGATGGGGCACTTGCCCTGCTCGGCCTTGGGGATGACCTCTGGCGCCTCTCCGGCAACCTCTCCGGCAACCTCTCTGGCTCTGACTGACTGTATCCTGTCCTCCGCTCCCCCGAGCATGAACTGCGGATACCAGAGGATATGCATCAGGAAGCCGGCAGAGAGGAAACCCGTTACCACGAACATCGCTACCACGAGATTGCTGTAACTCTCTATTGGAGGGCGGTCGGCTATCGCGTGCGCCCCCGACCAAGCCATCAGGTTCACCAGGATCATCCACATTCCAAGACTGAGGCTCCACGCCCTCAGACTGTGATCCCTCCAAGCCTTCTGGACCACCCTTGGATCAGGGTGGGCGTGACGTTCCTCGACGTGGATATCACGGGTCTCTATCACCGCTCTGTGGACTACCACGATCGACAGGAAGAACAGCACCAGGTTGGTGATTCCCAGTATGGCCCAGTCTCTGGCCACGGAACCGTTCGGGAAGTCCGGTGATTGAGAGTGTGCGCTGATGGAACCCATCTGCACTGCCAGCATGGCGATTCCGAGGTACACCAGATTCTCGCGCATGATCGGGTACCTCGACCAAATGGTCACCAGCACACCCGCCCATGCTATCATCGAGAGAAGGGCCAGCATGAGCGAGAAGTCAGAGAGGTTCCTGAAGCCGCTGAGGCCTACGCGGTTGTAGTCGCCCCCACCTGCCAACTCTCCTATGCCGAGGTCCCACGCTCCTAGTACCATCCCTGCCAGAGCCAGTCCGAGGCAGGTGAACTCACCCGCTCCCCATTGCTTCCTAATCATTGCAGCATGGAATACGAAGTCCTCCAGGAACACGTCGAGCAGGGCTAGCCTCTCGTCGCGCTCAGCGAATCTCCACGGCAGTTGGACATCGGTCAGTCGCAGCGGCTCTGAACCCGCTTGGAGCCCGGTGGTGGAGCCACTATCTTCTCCTTCCACGGTCGTGGCAAATCGAGACACCGCATAAGGCACGCGCTGCGTTCAGAGTCGCCGCAGGTGGATAGCGGGTGGTGGCGCCGAGAGGGAGATTTGAACTCCCGAGGGAAAATCCCACAAGATTTCCAGTCTTGCGCAATACCAGGCTATGCGATCTCGGCAGACAGGCCGACGAGCGATATCCTCGACTTGAGCCTGTTGCATCTGCACCCTCTCTTCACTGCTAAATCCGCAGTGGTTAAATCGAGTCCACTGATGGCCCCTCCACCGCCACTGTGGCTTAGGGGTATAGCGTCGCCTTGGTAAGGCGAAGGTCGGGGGTTCAATTCCCCCCAGTGGCTCCATCTATACCCCCTCCGGCCCAATTTGACAGGAAATCCGAAAGAAAACGGGTTCATAACTACCTGTTCAGAGAACAGGACCAATTCATTCATAATACTGGGTAGCGACGTGCCACACATGCCAGCCGAGCGTAAGAGACTAGCGGGAGGCCTTGTGCTCCTGATGCTCCTAGCACCGATTGCCGCAGCAGCGAATGCCAACTGGGTCGGACCGAACTCGGTCAACCCCCAGGGAGAGGATGTCACGCTGACGGGTTTCAGGGTACCTGGAAACGCCACCGTCCTCGACGGATGGCTCCATGTGACCGACTCCCCTATGGCAACCTCCCTCGACAATGGGATTGTATGGGAGGGCTCCGACTTCTCGTCTGGGACCTTCTTCGGAACCGACCTAACCGAGGATGACGAAATCGTACTGTTGGACGACGGGACCAGATCCAACATTAGCACCTTCGACGAAGGCGATATCACCGTTACCATGCATAGCAACTACAAGTACACCCCCGGATGGAAGCATGTCTACAGTTCGGCCTACGTC
>Ga0310342_100003754_pt1 | contig 10055 bp, 6 predicted proteins | sample S15DNA20500_MG_FD_206155 | JGI IMG/M metagenome (GOLD analysis project Ga0310342, IMG submission 206155) | Marine microbial communities from station ALOHA, North Pacific Subtropical Gyre - S1503-DNA-20-500_MG | ecosystem: Environmental > Aquatic > Marine > Oceanic | place: Pacific Ocean: North...
GAGTGGGCGATCGAACGTGCCAACCAGCGTGTGGTGGTTAAGAACCGAATAAAGGCACCACCAGTAATAAGGGCCCCCGATTGGCAAATTCGAGCACGGAGCGTGCGCTTCGATATCTATCGAGCCGACCGAAATTAGGCTAAAGGCGACGGTGGGATGGACTGTTGTAATTCTGTCCTGATGACGTAACGAGATGCTCGAATGAGTTCCCTGATCGATGAGTCAAAGCGAAGGTAACCGTCATTATCTGTGCGGACGACCGCGCGATCTTCGAGCGTGGTTATCAATCCGCGAAAGAGAGCAGGATCAAAAAAATCAGGCGCGTTCGTCCCGTACAAGACCGAGAAACGACGCGCGGTTCGACAAGCGCTTTCGACCAAAGTAACGCGTGTGTAAGTAGCGTTTCCGGCCTTGTCGAGAAGGGCGATCGCGATATAGAGGCGTTCGAGGGTGGGCATCAGTGCATTCGCTAGGAGATTAAGGTGGATTCGACCTTTAGTGTCTTCCCTGGGTGGCCTGACCGCCTGGTCCGTCCGGTATAGAAGACCAAGTGTTTCAAGTTGCAACAGGCATCGGCTCGTCTCTTCTGTTCCTGATCGAAACGAGAGCTCCGCCTCAATGTATGGGAGAACCGTCGCCACAAGACGCTCCAGCACACTAATTTGTAGCGGCAGTCTGCGATTGATGAGTAAGCACGCGATCATCGACGATTGCGCGATGGCGTGTAAGACGTTGTTCCGATACCAAGTCATCAAAATAGCGGTCACGGAGTCGTGTCCAACCAGTCGCTCGCCGTCAGCTTCTTCACGCTGCAGCATGTCCAAGTGTTCAACGTGTTCGAGTATCTGAGTCGGCGAGAGATCTGTGACGCTAAAGTTATGGTGCTCTCGATTGCCGGTAATCAGTCTTTTCAGATAGTCCAAGTGTTGTATTAAAACGCCTTCTTCTATAGTGAATCGAGGCATCGACAAGGTCGTTAAAGCGACTAGGTTGACCGGATTGACGTGGGCTGAATCGTTTACCGCCGTCAGTATTTCGTGGCCAAGAGCTTGGGCGGCAGTTGCGGCTAGCGATGAGTGATTTTGTTCGAGATCGAAATTGGTGACGAATGTCCCAAGATTGATCGGGGTCCCAAATCGCAACGTCACGCGGCCGAAATTCTGTTTGATCAAGCGCAAGTTGCGGAATACGTCGGCCACGTTTTCGCTACGTTTGCTCTCACCTCGTAGTTCGGACAAATACGCGTTTGCCTCGATCAGTTTCTCGTAACTGAAATAGACGGGGATGATGGCCACAGGCCGCGGTAGCCCTAGAGCAAAGCTAGCCAGCGTCATACGGAGCATGCCAAGTTGTGGTGGTAATATCCGCCCGGTCCGGCTTCGGCCTCCTTCGATGAAGTATTCGACCGAATGCCCTCGAGAAAACACCTCATTGAGGTACTCGCTCATAACGGCACGGTAAATTGGATCGTTGCGAAAGGAGCGGCGCATGAAGAAAGCGCCGCTACGTCTAAGCAATTTTCCGATCACCGGCATGTTCAAATTGTCACCAGCGGCAATGTGCGGAATCATCAATCCCAGGCCAAACAGCGCGTGCGATAGGACGAGGTAATCTACGTGTGATCGGTGACAAGGTGTGTACACAAGCGTGTGGGTTTGGGCAATCCGCTCAAGCGGCTCGAATCCCTGAATATCTACGCCATCGTAAATACGGTGCCAAAACCACGTCAGGAGACCTTCTAAGACTCTGATGGTGGGGTACGACATGTTGGAGCCTATCGCGAACGCGTCACGACGTGCTTCCTCCTCGAGAGTAGCCCAATCGCCTTCCGCCGATTCGATGGCGTCTTGCACCGGGCGACTCGCCACGATTTTTGCCACCAAGGAACGACGGTTTGAAAGGTCGGGTCCTAGAACGGCTGTCCTCTCGTTACGAAAGTGGACCCGGAGTATTCGGGCTAATTTGCGCACGTTACGGTTATTGCCTGCATGAGAAGACAGCGTTTCTGGCCAAGGTAGAGACGTTCCGAACCGGACCAAAATGTCCGAGCGATTGAACACTAGCCCGAGCAATCGCCGCAGTCTCGAGGAAATCAACCATTCGTCAGACACCATCGAACGAATAAGCGATTTGTCTTTATTTGCGGCTCTTCCCCAGAAAATCGAGACGGGAACAACCGTGAGACGTAACGTCGGGTCCTGCGTGTGGGCTCGGTCAATTCGCAGCATGCGCTCCGAATAGGACCGCATAGTATTTTTTTCGAAGAAACCGCTCCCTCGGTTCAAAAAGAAAAATCGGGTCGCCTCATTTGGCCTGGAGAGGGGTAGCAAAGGTCGTGCCAAGGACGTTTTTTCACAAGCGAGATCCAGGAGGAGAAGGTCTGCGAGGGATCGTTGGGGTAAGACGTACAAAACGTCCGGGTCTTCAAAGTTCGTATTGCCAACGAGATTGGGTTTGACCAGACGAGCCAAAAAGGTACGCGACACGCGATAAATCAATCCGGTGGGCTTCGCAGTGGTCTGTTGGCTGCGCATCTTTCGTTGTGGTTATAGCCGCACAATGTTGGGCGAAGAGGCTACATGGTAACGAGGTGATTTGCCGTACTGCGTAACCTGGGTCTAGACGAGCCTACTCGCTAGTCGCGCCGACCTTCGTAGATCTGTTCGAGCTTCGGTTCGCTTTCGCTTTCGCTTCCGGATTCGCGGGATTCAATCTGTACCTGCCAAATGCCCTTGTATTTCCGCTCGGTGGTATCGGCGACTTCTTCACGAGTACGCTGAATGGTGGGTCTTAGGAACACCAAAAGGTGGCGCTTGGTTCGGGTCGTCGATCGATTCTGAAACAGGCGACCAAGAAATGGGATCGACCCCAACAAGGGCACCTTTTTCCGCGTTGCTCTTAGGTCGTCTTGGATTAGGCCGCCAAGGACAATCGTTTGCCGGTCATCTGCCAATATGGTTGTTTCGATACTGCGTTTGTTGGTAACCACGTCTGAGAATCCAGCCTCGCCGATTTCTAGACCAGTATTGACGACGTTTTCGACCGTTTGGAAAACCTCGAGTCGAATTGACGAGTCGTCATGGATGTGAGGTGTCACGGTCAGCTCAATGCCGACATCCTCTCGCTGTATGGTGGTGAAGGGATTACTGGCACCGTTGTTGGTCGACGTAAACGAGCCGGTACGAAAGGGTACTGTTTGGCCTGCCAGGATATTGGCTTGCTCATTGTCGAGAGTAAGGATACTGGGTGTTGATAACAGATCAGCCGATGTATTGATGGCGATGGCGTTGAGGATGGCGCCGAATGAAACACCGTCTGGATCGAGTCGTGCTACCGCAAGCGTGGGAGAACTGACACTCGCTATTCCTTGCACCGGATCAATTTTTCCGTCGTCACCAACCGTCGCGCTGATGCTGCTCAACAAATTGGAAATGATGCCATTGAGGGTGGTGCTGGCAAAAGGTGCCGATTCACCGCCGGCATCTGCTACGCCAGCTTCGATGCCGATGGCGCTTGTTTCATCAACGGAGACTTCCACGATGGCAGCTTCAATGAGTACCTGGGCCCTGCGTATATCCAGTTGTCTTAAGATTTCTTGGATTTCCGACATTGTGCCGGGATCTGCCCTGACAACAATCGCGTTCAATGACATATCAGCTTGAATGCTGATATTTTCAGATTTCGTATTGTTGCCCTGTCCCCGAGGCTGTATCAGGATTCCGTTAAGGATCTCCGCTGTCCTAGTTGCATCGGAGTGGTTCAACTGGAATACGCGGGTTGAACCGGACGATGTCGCCGGTTGATCTAGTTGTTCAATCAAAGAACGTACCTCTGCGATCGGTGCACTCTTGCCCCTTAAAACCAGCGTGTTGTTTCGATCGTTCCCAATCACAAGGACGCGTTGGGGCCCCTCCGCGGATTTCCCAATTTGATCGGGCGCAACTTGTTCAAGAATCGCGACCACGCTCCCGACCCACGCTTGTTCGAGAGCTACCACCACCACTTCATCTTCGTCAGCGACGTCAACTTGGCGAATGATCGTTAGTAACCGCCCGATATTGTCGGCGTGGTCGCTGATGATGACGACGTTCGCTTGTGTTACGGCAGCGATGTGGCCGTATTGCGGGATCATGGGGCGGAGGATCTTGACCAGTTCCGCCGCGGCAACATTGCGTGCCGAGATCACCCGGGTCACGACTTCTTCCGACAACGATCCATCGTCGTCGTTAACGGGTGCGCCCGATTGTTTTACTGTGGCACTTTGCACAATACGGACTACGTCTCCGGTGCGCGACGCGCCGAAACCGTGCACCCGAAGTACGGAGAGAAATAACGCGTAGACCGCGTCAGTGTCGAGGTTTCGGTCGGAGACGACGGTTACATTACCTTTCACCCTCGGATCAACAACGAATGTTTTCCCCGTGATGGTTGAAACTTGCGTAATAAACTCGCGAATGTCCGCGTTCTTAAGATTGATCTTCCACGTCTGTGCATCGGGCCACGTCGGCGTGGCGAGTAAACAGCAAACGAGAACGAGCCAATGGAGACGTTGTATTCGCATATTTTCTATTTGAGGGAAACGGTGATGAAAAAGTTCCTGCTGCCTCTTTTAATCTCCAGACGAGCAGACCCCTGAGCCAGCACGTTTTCGAACTCGAGTCTGTCGTCAGCCACGTTACCAATAGCCCTATTATTTACTGAGAGCAAGATATCGCCGGGTTGAAGCCCCGTTTGCTTCAGTGCTGGATGCGAAGCTAAGCTGCCCAGCCGATACCCCCCTGCAACATCCGTTGAAATGGGTTTAATCCCTAGTTCCGCGAGTGTACCTTCCGCGTCGTTTTCGAGTCGACCCTGGTACGAAGCGATAACTTGTCGGACTGACTGCTGCGCGTTTCGTCCGGCAGTCGCCGGCTTCTCGGCAGCAGCAGCAAGCTCGGTGCGTGTTGCATTCGATGACGCACCGGTATCATGGGAACCCTCCAGAGCCGTTAGCGAGCGAGAAAGCGCCGGTTCAATAATTGTTGTCCGCTCAGGTTTCTCCTGGGGTGTGAAGTTGTTTTTGGTGGTTGGAAAGCGCAGTAATTCTCGTTTTCCGGACCGCTCCAGAACGACGCTATCTGCGAATACCTCGACTAGGGTTGCATTGCCCGGTACACGTTCATTAATACGGAAAAGCTTTGCAGTCCCACGTTTCTCCGAAATCAACGCTGCAGAGTCTTCTGAGTCGTCGGTGCTCGCCGCGAATACGCCGACAAGTTCCAGGTTGAGCCGGGTTTCCGCTAGAGATTCGGTCACCATCGCCGTCGGATTCAACTGGGACCGCGAGGCATCCCCAAACAGGTTTAGCGACGTTATGTGATCAATTGAACTCACATCGGGGTCATTATTGGTGCTGATGCCACTAGGTAGTCTTGAAAATTTCTCTTCAGGTGGAAACATAAAGAATTGCACGGATTCTTTTAGCGACCAAGCAACCAGCGCCACCAATAGGACCAATGCAGCGTTTCGCGCACTATTGATGAGCTTGGGGCTGAAATCGAACACCGTTGGTGGCCGAGAATTAGATAACCAATCTTAAAGAAGTTTTTCCGACACCTCCATCACGATAGCAGGGTCCGGTTCGCTACCCTGCCAGGGTTGACCAATCAAACGCGTAAACCGTTTCGTGATGCCGATATGGACCCAACCGTCGTCGTCGAGCCTTGCGCGTATCAGTGGTGTGTCATCTGTTTCGGATCTAACCGTCATCGAAGGGATGCCCTCAACCATTTGCAATTCGCCCAATAACGCCGGTAGTTCTCGCTGAAACCGTTGGTTCGACATATGGTACTGCACAGTTCCGCCATCCCACCGCATATGTCCTTGGATTCGAATCGGACCTTCGCTTTTGTTGATAGTTGCTTTGATCGATCTGAGGTGAAGTGCGCCGTTCAAATTCATGTTGTAGGGCGCTAGTACTCGGTTAATCGTTGCGGCCTCTATCAACCCGTCAAACGAGAAAGCCATCGAGCCTAATCGGATCGTTGCAGCGCCTCCGAATGTATGTGTTTGATCTTCGAGAACCCATTCAATGGCGAGCTTGCCGAAAACTAGTTGGACTGGGTCAACGGACCAACTCAGTGAGCCAGCATATAGCTTGGTTACGCGCAATCGCCCGCTTCCATTCCAAATACTCCCTTCCGTTGTCGAGAAATCTATCGCAGGTATCGCATTTGTTACGAATCGTATTGAGCTCGCTGGCAGAAAGATGACGAGAAACGATAGAAAAAAAACCAAGCCTAAGAACAAGAGTTGGCGAGACTTCAACATAGCAGTTGGAAGAGGATGCCTTGATATATTTTCGCGAGCGGTTCTAACTCGCTAATGCGGACGCACTCGTTGATCTTGTGGATGGATGCGTTGACGGGACCCAGCTCTACAACTTCTGCACCCGTTGGTGCTATGAACCGCCCGTCTGATGTTCCGCCAGAAGTCGAGAGATCGGGCTCGAGCGATACGACTGAACGTATCGCCGTCTGAACGGCGTTGAGCAGCTTTCCCTTCCTAGTCAAGAACGGCTGTCCAGATAGTTGCCAATCCAATATGGTCTCGATCCCAGGAACGTTAGTGAGTAGGTGATCCTCTACCGTCGCTTGCAAACCCTCGATACTTTGTTCTGTGTTGAATCTAAAGTTGAACAGAATGTCGAGTTCGCCCGGAATGACATTTGCTGCGCCTGTCCCGGCGTTCATGTTGGATATCTGGAACGTGGTGGGCGGGAAGTAGGCGTTGCCCGAATCCCAAACCCTTGTAACGAGTTGGGATAGAGTGGTGATTGCGGTATGGATTGGGTTGCGCGTCTGGTCGGGGTAGGCGACGTGTCCTTGCTCGCCGACGAACCGGATTCGACCGTTGAGAGATCCCCGACGACCAACTCTCACCACATCCCCAACTTTTTTGGTGGACGACGGTTCTCCGACCACGCACATGTCGATCCTAGTGCCTTGTTGGTTTAGGTAATCGATGACTTTTACGGTTCCGTCTTTAGCCTCACCTTCCTCGTCGCTGGTAATAAGGAACCCTATCGATCCGGCGTAATTGGGATGGCTCAGCAAGAATCGTTCCGTCGCCACCACCATAGCAGCTAGGCTCGATTTCATGTCTGCGGCGCCGCGCCCGTAGAGGTATTGACCAGCGACCGTTGGTTGATATGGCGGCGACGTCCACTGGGATAATGGACCCGGAGGAACGACGTCGGTATGCCCAGCGAAAACCACTAGCGGTTTTCCATCTCCAACTCGTGCCCACATGTTGCAGACAGGCCCGAAGGGAAGGTGATCGACTTTGAATCCAGCGGTGGTTAGCCGTTGTGCAATGAGTTGCTGACAGCCACCGTCGTTGGGTGTTTCAGAGGAACAGCTAATAAGGTCGCACGTCAGATCGAATACCTCCTCGGTCATCTGTAATAGCCTTCGATGAAACCCGCCATTCTGCTGACCGCATCGATGCAGTCCGCGATGGGCGCGACCAGTGCTATTCTGATTCGATCTCGTCCAGGATTCGTTCCTTGACAATCTCTACCGAGGTACTGACCTGGCAAGACGGTGATGTTCTCGGTGACGAAAAGATCCCGTGCGAAAGATTCGTCGTCGCCAGGGAGACGAAGCCAGTAATAGAAAGTACCCGGTGGAATCTCTGCGTCGAAGACTCGCGAAAGGATCGGATTAACGGCGTCGAATTTTTCCCGATAGGCCTGACGGTTTGATACGACGTGCTGTTCGTCTCGCCAAACGAGGGAACTCACATGTTGTACGTGTTCAGGCATCGCACAGCCGTGATAGGTTCGGTATTGGAAATAGCGATCGATAATGTTGGCGTCACCTGCGACGAATCCGGAACGTAGCCCAGGACAATTTGATCGTTTGGAGAGGCTGTGGAAGACCATGCAATGACCGAAGTCATCTACTCCAAGCTCCGTTGCAACCTCGAGTAGGCCTTTGGGTGGTTCATCTTCGTGGTAATAAATTTCCGAATAACATTCATCGGCGGCGATAACGAAATCGTGCTTGTGGGCAAGCTCGATCAGCGTTCCCAAGACCTCCTTCTCGATAAATGTCCCTGAGGGGTTTCCGGGAGAACAGATATAAAGGAGTTCGCACCGATCCCAAGTTTTCTTGTCCACCGTATCGAAATCCGGTTTGTCGGTACTCGGTACGTAGATGGGAGTAGATCCCCTTAGTAGTGCAGCGCCCTCGTAGATTTGGTAGAGAGGGTTCGGTACGAGCGTGTAGCCATTCGAAGCGCCGCTCAAAATCGCTTGGCCGAAAGAAAATAGGGCTTCTCGCGTACCGTTGACGGGTAAAACATGGCGGTCCGGGTCAGCTTGGATCCGAAATCGGCGCGCCAACCATTCAACGATCGCGTTGCGGATGTCTACACCTCCGCGAGTGGCTGGATATGCTGCTAATCCCGACGCGAGAACACTTCTGTCGGAGAGGGCTTCCAATACGAAATTCGGCGGCGCATGTTTTGGTTCCCCCAGGGACAAGGAGACGTGGCCGTTCTTTGAATTCGACCTTAGTCCATCCTTCAGGTCGTTTAGTCGCTCGAAAGGATACGGAAGTAAGTGTCCAAGGTATGGATTCATGCGACGGCCTCCGTCACCTCGGAATCGATTCTTTCTTCCAATCTCGAGACGATCTGGTTTATGCGGGTACGGTCCCGAATGGGGTTGCCCTCAAGGTCACTAATGTGAAAAACATCTTCAACCCGCTCGCCGAGCGTTGTGATACGAGCTTGGTGAACGACGATGCCTAGTTCGACGAATAGGCTTCCAATCTTCGACAGCAATCCTTGCCGGTCAGATGAAACGATCTGCAGAATGGATTCAGCGTTGTCGCTGGGATTCGTGATTATGACTTTGGTCCGTGTCACGAATTGTTTTAAGCGCCGCGACATTTTCCGAGGAGGACTGCTCGATGGCGGTGTCCCTTGAGTGAGGGCAAGCCGTAGGCTTTCGTAAACTTCTCGTTTCCGCTCAGACTTTCGGACGGGTTTGCCGTCATCCTCAAGCACGATGTAGGAATTGAAGCAAAAATCGTTGGTGCTGGTAGCAATGCTTGCGTCCACGACGTGTAGCCCTAGGTGATCGAGTGCTACAACGCTGTCGGCAAAGAGATGGGCGCGGTCAGGGCAGTAAAGAAATATTTCCGTCGCTCCTTCGGAGCTGACTTCACCAACCACATCTAGAACAGTAATTAGGGGGCCGCTATCCGGATTGTGGTTAGCAATCTCATTCGTAATATTGGCAATTTGCACGCCTGAGTGCCGAAGGAAAAAGTCCTGGCCTGGATCGTTCCAAATGAGTTCGGCTGTACGAACCGTCATGCCTTGCTCGGCCAATATCGAATACGCAGTTGCTTTGCAGTCGTTTATGTAATCGCTTCGTAACATGGGGTTGGAAAGGCCGCGCCGTAATGCTTTTTTAGTTTCCAAGTAGAGATGGCGCATCAGGGTTGCACGCCAGCTATTCCACAACGTTGGATTTGTGGCGTTAATGTCCGCTACGGTCAACGTGTAGAGATATTCCAATCTTTCCTCTGACCCCACTTGTTGCGCGAATTCGATTACAACTTCGGGATCGTGAATGTCTTTGCGCTGAGCGGTTGTAGACATTTCCAAGTGATTGCTGACGAGCCAGGCAACTAGTTCGATATCGGCGGGAGGCAAGTTGTGGCGCTCGCAAAATTCGGTTACGTCGGTCGCTCCTAACGCCGAGTGATCGCCGCCGCGCCCTTTACCAATGTCATGAAATAGCCCGGCAATGTATAACAACTCGATCTTGGGTAGGTTGTTCGCAGTTCTCCACGCGACCGGAAAATCGTCTCGAGTCGTTCCTTGGTGAAAACGACGCATATTACGGATCACCATCATGGTGTGGGCGTCTACAGTGTAGATATGAAAAAGGTCGTACTGCATTTGACCGATGACCCTCCCAAACTCTGGGATATAACGTCCTAGAACGCCGTAGCGACGCATGCGAGTCAACTGGCTGACAAGCGTATACGGTGCTTTCA
>Ga0310342_100003755_pt1 | contig 10055 bp, 6 predicted proteins | sample S15DNA20500_MG_FD_206155 | JGI IMG/M metagenome (GOLD analysis project Ga0310342, IMG submission 206155) | Marine microbial communities from station ALOHA, North Pacific Subtropical Gyre - S1503-DNA-20-500_MG | ecosystem: Environmental > Aquatic > Marine > Oceanic | place: Pacific Ocean: North...
TCTTGAACTGATCTTTTCTTCCGTATCGCCGCGATTCAGAATTAGCTTCCGGTCGCCAAGAGGATCCCAACAGCAGTCGGCAACGGCGGGTAGTTTTGTGTCGGCCATGAGGTGTAAGAGGCCTCGATTTCCTGGGAATTCAAGTTGGAAGCAACGGCGATAAAAAAACAATAAAAAAAAGAATTTTCTCAACGCGGTTTCTGTATCGTCAGGCTGATTGGCGCGGGTCTGGGTGAACCCTAGGATCTAGATTCAGGAATACGTTTTACCTGTCGGGTTGTGGACAGGTCGATTGAAACGGACCGTTTTCAAAGGCGAACGATCTCATGACTTTAGACCGGTGAGCATTAGGCTGCGGTCGGAAATATCAGGTGTTACATTGAAAACTCTGGTTGTCTTTGGTGCCGTTATTGTTTTTGCACATTCTACTGTCGTGCAGGTTCAGGCAGCTGGAAATGTGTCTGCCGATAGTGCTGGCCTGGATTATTGTTTGGAGCTGCATTCCGGAGCTAATTTAATCAGCTTTTATGGTCTGCCTGAAGATGTCTCCGTTGCGAATGTCATGTCATCTTCACAGGGAGCGGTGACAAAAATCATTGGGGAAGGTGTTGCCGCCTCGTATGTCGAAGGCACGGGATGGACGGGAAGTTTGACGAGTATCAACCCGCGTTCTGGGTACTGGGTACACACCAATGATGCTACTTCCTTGTGCCTGACCGGAGCAATTCCTACCGATCCGGGAATTGCCTATCAACTGCACGCCGGCAGTAATCTGGTCTCATTTCCCTATCACGGAGCGGTGGATATTGGTGCTGCCCTTCCCGATGATGTGGAAAATGTGATCACAGAAATCATTGGTGAAGGTGTGGCTGCCAACAAGTCCGCCGAACACGGCTGGCTGGGAAGTCTGACCTCTTTTCAAGGTGGCAATGGTTATTGGATTGAAACGTCCGCAGCTGCGGTTCTCGTTTTTAACGTGCCCGAGCCGTCGGGCCTGTTGTTGATCCTGTTCGGATGTTTTGCTGTGACCATCCAGCGGCGACGCGCTCAGTGAATTGCCGGGCTGAATCGAGAGCACGACGGAAACCGTTTGCGGGGATGCTCGTGATCCGGGTGTAGCTAGGAAAGAAGTTTTTTCACGACTTTGCCGGCGACATCCGTCAAACGGAATTCGCGGCCCTGGAATCGATAGGTCAATTTCAGGTGGTCGAGGCCCAGTTGGTGCAACAGGGTAGCTTGCAGGTCGTGGACGTGGATTTTGTCTTCGATGGAGTAGTAGCCCAGTTCGTCCGACGCGCCAACTGTCTGGCCAGCCTTGATGCCACCACCGGCGAGCCACAACGAATACGTTTCGATGTGGTGATCGCGGCCCAAGGTGGCGCGTGGCTCACCCTGAGGCGTGCGTCCGAATTCGCCGCCCCAAATCACCAGGGTGTTATCCAGCAGGCCGCGTTGTTGGAGGTCCATGACCAGTGCGGCTGACGCACGATCCACTTCCCGGCAGCGGTCTTCCAGTGGTTTCCCCAGGTTGTTGTTCGGGTTGCCATGATGATCCCAGTCGGTATGGTAAAGTTGGACAAAACGGACCCCCTTTTCGACCAGGCGGCGTGCCAACAGGCAATTGCGCGCGTAAGAAGGTTGGGCGGGGTTAGCACCGTATGCATTCAACGTGTCCTTGGTTTCATTGGAAAGATCCATCAACTCGGGCGCACTGGTCTGCATACGATAGGCCATTTCGTAGGTGGCAATCCGTGTGGCGATCTCGGGGTCGCCAACCTGTTTCAATCGTGCACTGTTCAGGTCGTTCACCGCTTTGACGAATTCGCCCTGTCGGCCACGGTCAATTCCCGGGGGACTGGAAAGATTAAGAATCGGGTCAGCCCCATTGAGCAGTGGAACTCCCTGGTAGGTCGAAGGCAGAAAGCCACTTCCCCAAAGTGGGGTTCCACCGCGTGGACCACGGGGTCCAGAGTGCAGTACGAGGAATCCGGGCAAGTCCTGGGAATCACTGCCGATGCCATAGGTTACCCATGCTCCCATGGAGGGCCGGCCGAATTGGGGCGAGCCGGTGTTAGTAAATAACTTCGCCGGTCCATGGTTGAAGACTTCCGTCTTCATGGTACGGATCAGGGTAATCTGGTCGGCGATTGAACCGATGTGGGGTAAGAGTTCTGAGATTTCTGTGCCGCTTTGACCCCATTTTCGGAACTGACGGCGCGTACCGAGAAGTTTGGCATCCTTTTTCAGAAACGCGAAACGTTTGTTCTCGACGTACGATGTTGGAATCACCTGGCCGTTCAAATCTTGGAGTTTTGGCTTGTAATCAAACAAGTCCAGGTGGCTTGGCCCGCCTGCCATGAACAGAAAAATGACGTTCGTCGCCCGCGGAGTAAAATGGGTGAGGCGTGGTTGCAAAGGATGCTCGCCAGAGAGAGTACCCTGTGCCTGCAGTTGCCCGTCGGCCAAAAGGGATGCTAATCCGAGCGAACCGATGGAGATACCGGTGTTGGCAAAGAACTGCCGACGAGTTGCTGCACGAAGGGGCGTTTCTAAAATACTCATCATGTCATTCCCTGGTTATGAACTCGTCAAGGTTCAAGATCACGCGGGCCGTTGCTGTCCAGGCTGCTGCTTCGGAAACGTCGATGTCGTCCGGAAGGTCGGAGGGAGCAAGTGACGCAGCTTCCTGCGGAGTTGACTCGTAATACGTCCGCTGCTGTTCTATAAACTTTCCCAGTCGATCGTATTCAAAATCATTCGGTTCACGGGATAAACAGACTTGAAACGCGTAGGAAAGCCGTTGGTCGTTAGAAGACGAAGTGGATTTGAGAATGTGCAATGCTAAGCCCTGGGCGAACTCAAAAAAGGCCTCGTCGTTGGCCAGGGTCAATGCCTGTAGGGGGGTGTTGGAACGTGCACGCCGAGTGCACGTTGTCGTGGATTCGGGAGCATCAAAAGTCATCAGGAATGGGTGCGGGTTGGATCGCCAGAAATAGGTGTACATGCCGCGTCGAAAACGGTCTTCTCCCTCGCTGTTGGGCCAGGCTTTTTTGACTTGGGTCAGCAATTTGCTACTGGTTGGCTGGGGCGGATAAACACTGGGTCCCCCCATTTTGTCGGACAGGAAATCGCCAGCAACGAGACAGATATCGCGGATCGTTTCGGCTGACAGGCGCAGTCGCGACTGGCGAGCCAGCAATTTATTAGCCGGGTCGCGTTCCAGTAAATCAGGCGGCACGTAGGAGGATTGTCGATAGGTTGCTGAATTGACGATCAACCGCTGGATGGCTTTGACACCCCACACTCGACGAACCAGTTCGCTGCCAAGCCAATCCAGCAACTCGGGATGTGTGGGGGGAGTCCCCTGGAGGCCGAAGTCGTTTTCTGTTGCTACAATTCCTTTGCCAAAGAAACGTTGCCACAACAGGTTGACGGTGACCCGTGCCGTTAAGGGGTTGTCGGGATGGGTTAGCCAACGGGCGAAATCCAACCGTGTGGGTTGTGGGATGCCGGGCGGCAATTGTGGAAAAATCGCCGGTATTCCAGGAACAACAACAGCACCTTTTCTGAGGAAATCTCCGCGAATCAAAACATGGGTTGTGCGTGGTTGTTGTTGTTCCTGCATTACCAACGTCGTGGGGATCTGATTGTTGAGAGTTTCCAGCTGCTTGAGCAGAGCTGCCACCTTCATCGCCAAGGGGGATCTCTCGGGATCGGTTTGCTTGAAGGCGTCTTCCAATTGAGTCTGCTGTTGTTTGGTGCGTTGCTCAGCAGGCAAGGCTGCAATCTCACGAACGATCGGGGTGGCTGTCAGGATTTCGGTTGCCGTGTTGGTCACAGAAATCCGAAAGCAACCCAATAAATATTTCCCGACAGCATGATTGTGATGGAACTCAAACGTCAAACGAGTACCATCCTTGTTGGTGATAGGCTTGTTGAGGATGAAGATGGCTTCACGATCAACGTTCAAATTGCCCGACGTGACGTTGATTCCCCAGCCGGTGTCGGGTTTGCCGTCGATGGCGTGGACGATGGGATAACCTTCCTGGGAATGGTCTGCGACCGCCTTGGAAAAATTCACCGGCTGCGTGGTTTCCACCGTGGAACGGGACGATGCCGAAACTTTGAACTCGCTCAAAATGAAGTTGCCGTCGTCGTTGCCGCTGTTGGCACGACCGGGTCCTTTGTTGGGAAGATGGATATGGGTCAACGCCTCAAGACGGATCGCCGTGATTGTTTCCAGCTGCGATTCGACGACGACCGTGTACGTGTCATTGCCGGTGGGAGTGAAATTAAGAATCAATGCTTGAGCGTATTGTTTCTCACCGACAATCTTGGAAAGGACAGCTCCTTCTTGCGAATGCCACTTGAGAGGATCGAGGGTTGACCAATGAGCCGATGCGTTGGTGGAAATCTCTTTTTCCCAGTCTGGCAGTCTTTTTAACAACTCCGTGTCATGGGCCTGGAGGGGTTTTTGGACCTTGACGAGTTCGGTTGTCAAATGTTGCTTTAAAGCGGCTTGTTTTGAGGTGGGGACCGGAAGTTTGGGGGCCAAGCCATCCGCATCATTGTTGTCATGGCACGTATTGAAGAAGGCAAACAGCCGATAGTAGTCGCGTTGTGAAATCGGGTCGTATTTGTGTTCGTGGCATTGACCGCAGCCAACGGTCAGTCCTAACCAAACCGATCCGGTTGTATTGACGCGATCGACGACTGCCTCAACACGGAATTGTTCGTCGTCGGTGCCACCTTCCTGGTTGACCAACGTATTACGATGGAAGCCAGTTGCGATGATTTGGTCAATGGTTGCATTGGGTAAAAGGTCTCCGGCAAGTTGTTCGGTCGAAAACTGATCAAACGACATATCCTGGTTCAGGGCGGCAATGACCCAATCCCGATATTTCCAGATGGATCGGGGTGAATCGATCGTGAAACCATTGGAATCGGCGTAACGTGCCAGGTCCAGCCAATGTTGTGCCCAGCGTTCGCCGTAGCGTGGTGAAGCCAAAACGCGATCGATCATGTGTTGGTACGCGTCGGGTTGATTGTCGGTCACAAACGACCTGACGTCGGCCGCCGACGGTAACAATCCTAATAAGTCCAAATGCACACGACGAATCAGAGTCTCGGGACTGGCGGCCTGGGAGGGCGGCAAGCCCTCCTTGCCAAGCCGTCTGACAACGAAGGGGTCGATGGGGTTGTGTTCCCAGTGGGTCGTGGGAGTTGCGGGAATTGGGGGACGTTGAATCGGGCGAAAAGACCAGTGATCACTTTTGTCGCTGACTTCGGCAATTTCCCCGGCAGGGACTTTGGCACCCTGATCGATCCAACGTTGGATCAGCACAATTTGCTCGGTGGATAACGGGGATCGTTCGTAGGGCATCTGCGGCACTTCGCCTTCACCAATCAGCGATTGATAAATGATGCTGTCGTGGCTCTTTCCTGCAACGATGGCCGGGCCACGATCGCCACCCGTGACGGCAAACCTTCCCGTATCGATACGAAAACCGGATTCTTGGTTTTGAACGTTGTGGCATTCCCGGCAATGCTCGGTGAAAATCGGCTTGATGTGCTCGGTGTAATCGACCCGATCAGGCGGGGTGTCGGCTGGCAGCGCCGGACAACAAACAAGAACGGCCGCAGAGGTGAACAGGAAAAGGGATCGTGTTTTCATGTTTGCAGTCAAGGTGTACAGCTGTCGCAATTGTAAAGTGTCGTTGATGGGTGTTTTCCAGCGAAACACTCCCTCGAGTTGTCACTGAGTCTGTGGAAAACAATCAATATCCTTTCAGTTTATGGTACCAACCCAAAGAGCGACGTGGCAAGTTGTGAATGGAAACAACGATCATAAACTGGCTCATTTAACTGTCGATAGGTCGGATTTTTGCCGAGGCAGCCAATTGCGCAGGACGGTATCGGGAAATCCTGGTCGGGGAAGACGAGTTAGCTCTCGCTGAGCTCTGCGGTCGTATAAATTACGATGTTCCCCGCGAAACCCAGGTATTCTCCGTTCTCATTGAGGCGACGTCCGTTGCCGCCGCGCTGGCCGACGGTGTCGCCAAAGGCTGTCGCTGCCAGTTGCCGTCCATCTGGCCTGAGCGTGATTTGTCGAAAGGAAGTCTCGTTTTTGACAAGATGGGCCTCGCCTTGTTGGCCTGGTTTCCAAAACCAGAGGACGCCCCCTGCTTCACTGCTGCCCGCACCGATCAGATATCCGGCAGGGTGAAACAGCAGGTCCAGAATGGGGCCTTTGTAGGTTGGTGACGGAGTTATCAGATGTTGCGGTTGGCCATTCTCCCAATCCAACACGACGACCGTTGGCGTGCCATCAGCCTGGTTGGCGGTCCTTCCCTCAAACCCTGCGCAATACAGGGTCTGACCCTCAGCATCAAAGGTCATCGAAAATACACCACCCTGGTCGTACTGGTGGTATTTTTTGAAAAGTTTACTGGCGTCCAGGTTGCGTTTGCACTGTCCGGTCGCGATATCCCAATGTTTGACGATGCCGTGTTGATCACCACTTACCAGGTCATGGCCGCTCTGATGAAATGTGACGCTTTGGACGCAATGCTCGTGGCCGGCAAGCTCTTTGAGCAGCTTGCCGTCTTGGCTGGAAAAAATACGTACCATTTTGTCGGCACCACAAGTGGCCAGCTGGCTGCCGTCTGGACTGATCGTTAAACCGCGCAGCCAGACAGCATGGGCCTGCGGGATGGTCCAGAGGGGTTGGAGCGTTTCACCGGCGGTTGGCCAACCGTGGACCTGACCCCAGGAATCGGCTGTGAAGAGTCTGTCGCCGCCAGGGCTGAGCTGCATCGATTCCACCCATCCCTGGTGTGCATCAAATGCGTCACGTTGGTCATTGTCGAGATTCCAGCGGTGCAACCGTCCGTCGAAGCCAGCCGAAAACAGTTGCTTTCCGTCGTGACTGAAGCGGCAACAAACGAACTGGTGATCATGCGTCAACACGCGGTTCTGTTGGACGTGCGTTGGGTCGAATGATGAGAGTGCGTCAGTCATTTTGTGCTCTTGCCCGCAGTGCGCGGCACGCTACCCTGAGATCCCAGGCGCCGAAAAAAAGTTTATCTGGGCATTAAACGAGTAATTCCTCTATGGCTTCACAATCGTCGTGTGCAATCGGCAGCGGCTGGCCGTTGTTGTGGTATTGGGTGGTCACAGGATCAATGTCCAATGCCCGGAAGAGGGTGTGATATAAATCCCCGATATCATATTCTTTACCGACATTGAAAGTTCCCTTGGGATTTGTCTGGCCGACGATCACACCCGGTTGGATTCCGCAACCACCCACCCCAAGGGACCAGCATTCGGGCCAATGGTCGCGTCCCACTCGTCCGTTGACCTTTGGTGTACGGCCAAATTCTGAAAGCACAACGACCAGCGTGCTGTCGTACAATCCACGATCGATCAAATCGTCAATCATGGTTGCCAGTGCCTTGTCCACTTTGGGAATGCCGTCCAAGTGGCAATTGAAGTTGTCGCCGTGAGTATCCCAATGGTACATCGTTACCTTGACGAACATCACACCGGCCTCCAGGAGTCGACGAGCCTGGAGCATGTGTCGGCCAAATTCGCTATTGCCGTAACGCTGGATGTCCTTTTCTTCGAGGCGAGCAGGATCGAACAAGTGAGCATTCCTCATCAATTGCCGCGCGATGACATAGCTGTGATCGTACGCGTTACTCAGCAGCGTCGTACGTCGCCGTGAGAACCGCTGGTTGAATGCTTCCCGCAGTTGATGACGTTGCTTGTCGAATTGGCTGCTGATCGATACCAAGGGTGTCATGTTGGCAGGCGGTTTGCCGTCGCCGAGCGCCAGCGCACCATGTTGGGCACCGAGAAAACCGGCGTCTTTATAATGGAATCCACCGCTTCCCGGCTTGATGTGGACGTAGGGTGGCAGATCGCTTTCCCCTGGGCCGATCAGCTTGGACAGCGCCGAACCCAGCAATGGGTAAGTCACGCCCCGGTTCTTTGGATCGCCGCGTTGGATTGGTTGGACGGCCCTGGAATGGTCTTCGAAACGTGTGTGCATGCTGCGGATCAGGGAGAAACGGTCCAGGTGGGTCGCCATGTTGGGCATCAATTCGCTGACGTGAACCCCTGGGAGCGGCGTTTGAATCGCCTGAAAGGGCCCGCCGAATTGAGTTCCAGGTTTGGGATCCCAGCTTTCGAACTGGCTGATAGCGCCGTCGAGCCAAACAAACAAGACACGTTTTTGCTGGCTTTTGATTTGTTGAGCAATGGCCGGTGACAGCAGGCCACGGCCGCCGATACCCGCGACCGAGCCGACCAGCATCTGCATGACTTCTCGACGAGACACATTGTGCTCGGCAGAGCCACATGCGTAGGCATGTTTCATCAGGCGACCTGCTTTCATCCGGGTACCTGGCAAGGATCAACGGCCAATTGCTCAACGGCCAATTGAAGTTTACCGCGCTAACGTTAGAATCGCAATTGGAAAGTTGAAGTGGTGGCTGGGAGCTGCGAACTCTCAGGGCGATAAGGGAATGGACTGTTTGTTAAATTTGTTTGTTAATATTGATGAAAGTTGAAATGTGAACATCATTCAATTTGTACACCCCAATGGGACGCGGCGGGTTGGTGTCATTGATGGAGCTGACGTTATTGACATCACTGCCGGTGCTTCCCAATGGGATTGCACGCTCAAGCTGGCCCAAGCGGCGATTCGCGAAGGTTGCAGTCTTGTTGACAAGCTCCGGTTGCTTGTGGGTGGTGGAGAACGTCGCGATTATGCCGAATTGTGGAACAGCCACAGGGACGCAGATAGGGGTTACCTGTTGCCGCCGGTTTCCGGTGAGTCGCTGCATCGTACCTTGATCACAGGGACCGGGTTGACGCATACAGGAAGCATGGAGTCACGCGACAAGATGCACAAGGAGGAAGTGGACCAACCGGCCCAGGAACTCCCGCTGACGGACTCTGCCAAGATGTTTCAGATGGGAATTGAAGGTGGCAAGCCGGCAGGTGAATCCCGTGGTGTTGCACCGGAGTGGTTTTACAAAGGCAATGGCGTCAACCTGCGTGCTCATCGTGATCAGCTCGAACTGCCGGCGTTTGGCAGGGATGGAGGTGAAGAACCGGAACTGGTGGGTTGTTATTTTGTCGACGAAGAGGGAGCTCCACGTCGACTCGGTTTTGCGATCGGTAACGAATGGTCCGATCATGCCACCGAGAAGATCAATTACCTTTACTTGGCTCCGTCAAAAATAAGGACATGCGCCGTCGGCCCCGAACTGGTTGTGGGCCATGACTTTCAGGACCTGGACGTCCGTTGTACGGTGCAGCGTGGCGGAGAGACGATTTACGATAGCGGGGATTTGAAAAGTGGTCAGCAATTCATGTGTCATTCATTGGCGAATTGTGAAGACCACCATTTCAAATACCCGTTGCACCGCCAGGCTGGAGATGTTCATCTGCACTTTTTTGGCACGAGTCAATTGAGTTACAGCCAGAGAGATTGGAAATATCAGAGCGGGGATGAGATAACGGTTGCCGTGTCTGATTTCAGTCGGCCGTTGATCAATACGGTTGTTGATGGCAGTCACGAAACGGCCCGTCCTGTGCGGGTGGCAGCGGTTTAGGAGCCGTTCGAGATGAAGCAGGTAGCGGGCTTGTCAGCTTACCGAACCTGACCGCTTGTTCCCTGGCTTGGCTGGTCAAGTTGCCAATTGACGGCCAGCGGTTCCTCTTTGTGATCGTCAGGAAGTCGGTGGAGCCGGCATTTCATTGAAAGCAGCAGAGCATCACCTGCTGAGGATGGTCAAAAATATCTGACCACAAAGTGTGAAATCTGCCTCCTGAGATACACCAGTTTTCGATATACTTGTCCAAAACCGCATCAACTTACAAAGGGAGTTTTCATGTACCAACGATCTGCTGTTGCACTGAGCTTGTTCCTCCTGGCCTGGATGCATGCTGCCGGGAGACTGCAAGAGGTGACTATCCAAGCTGCCCTGGTTGAAGATTGGCCTTCTTGGCGCGGTCATCATCGTGACGGCATCAGTCGCGAGACA
>Ga0310342_100003756_pt1 | contig 10055 bp, 8 predicted proteins | sample S15DNA20500_MG_FD_206155 | JGI IMG/M metagenome (GOLD analysis project Ga0310342, IMG submission 206155) | Marine microbial communities from station ALOHA, North Pacific Subtropical Gyre - S1503-DNA-20-500_MG | ecosystem: Environmental > Aquatic > Marine > Oceanic | place: Pacific Ocean: North...
ATCATACTGTTCTGTGTCTCGTAGTATTCCATAACCTTTACTGTCAGCGGTATATCGTGCTGTAGCTGAATTACCATTAGAAGTACTATTACTAGCCACTCCACCAACTAAATCAACTGAATATGGTTCACCTATAGGATCAAAAGCAGTTGTTCCTACGGAAACATTAACTGACGCTGTTTCCCAATTAGTAGCCGCGGGAGGACTTGCTGTATTTTGTATCTCAGCAAATTGTCCAGTTGCGTAAATATATTGAGAATTATTTCTAATAACGTCTTTGATATAATTGGAATTACCTTGCTCGTCTTTTGCATCTGTTACCAATGATACATGAGCATATCGTTCTAAAACCGTACCAGGCGTATTTGAAAACTTACCATCAGCATCTACAACAACAATATGAACTTCATCATTGATAGAAGTATTGCCATTTCTGGTTAAAACGTGATTAGACGTGCCAGGAGCTCTATCAAAAAGACCAGCATAATTTGAAGCTTTACTTACTCCATTGACAATAAAACTTTCTTGCCAATCGGCGAAATTGCCGGTATCATCGTGGAATATAGAAACTCGTAAACTATCTCCCATACTGCCTGGATATCTCGCGAAGAATGCACCAGTTGTTGACGGTAATGCAGTATCAAAAATATCTTCGTTTTCTATTAAAATACTAGCAACTGACCCACCAGCCGTAACTGCTTCAATAGTAGCAGTACCACCAGAGCCAGCACCCGATACCGTAATTATCTGCCCAGGCTCATAACCACTACCACCTGCAGTAACTGAAATTGCAGTAATAGGGCCTGGGGCCGTCGGCGTTGTAGTCGCGACTGTCAAACCACTACCACCTTCAGAAGCGGGTGTTGTAGTTGTAGTACTTTCTGCACCACCTGCAGTATATCCAGTACCACCTGTAGTTAATTCTATATCTGTAACTATACCAAGTGTACTACCGACAACATCAGAACCTGCATTTTTTGCATCTGTACCGATTGTTCTTATAACTTGTAATGAATTTGAATATGCCAAGAAACTTGCCGCGGTCAACCAATTTACTGCAGTATCAGTATCGGGTTCTCCGAATACTTCTGCTAGATCACTTTCTCCAGTGACCGTTGTAACTATATCGGCTGGGCCCCATTGAAATCCAGCCGCAATCGCGGCATCGGATGTTGCAACAGGAGCGACTCGTTGAGTGGCATCTATCTCTGAAAAATTTACGCCAGGACTAACTCTGAAAGCCATTTCGTTCTCCTTAATTCTATGTTAAATATATAAGTGTTTGCAAAAACGGACTTGAAAATTGCATCTTTTCTCTGGTTTTATTTATATATTTGCACTTTTTCAGACGTATGTCCAGTGCGTACCATCCGTGTCAACAAACCCATCCTGACCAAGACCATCACTAATAATTCCAAATGGCAATAAATCATCTTCAATGGACTTCATTCTATCTGTATATAATTTCAATCTCAAATCTTGATCCAATAAATCTTTAAAATAACGTTGACTAGTAACCCAAGAAAATAATACCAATGACATTACTAGATCGTCATTTCCACCTTCTGCTGCTTGAAACCCCTGACCTTTAGATACAAAGCCAGTTAATTCGGCAATTGTATCAAAATCAGGTATTAAAAGTTTATCTTCTTCTATTAAATCCTTTAATGTCCTGCAACCAATTCTCTTTACTTGTGGAGTAGTTTTCAGACCAAAACTGGTATCCTTACCAAACCCAGCTGAAATAACCTGTCCTGATCTTCCTTTTATTACGGAAGAAATCATATTTTCATATTCCAAATCATAATAAAGTATGTCAGCTACCTGACCGCCAATATCATTCACTTCTACCAGAACCCATGAATCGTTATATTGCTTTGCAACTCTATTTATGATGGTTGGAAATAACATTGGCGATATATCATTATCCCTATACCTCGCCACCATCTTGTATGGAGTATCAGTCACATCCAACACAACAAAAACTGAATAATCCTTTTGTACACCTCTCGCAACATCAACCGAAACGAAATATACTCTATCTGGCTGTGGAGTTACCCATATGTGTAAATTGTCTTTTTTATATTTAGGTTCTCTGAAAACAAGATTCCTAAGTTTACTTGGTGAAATAAGAGTATCCACCGACCCTATAAATTCTGTTTCAAACTCAACCCTAAATTGGTCTTCTGATGTATTTCTTATTGTCTGGTCTTTCCATTCTTCATCACGCCCAGGCACCTGCGACCAATGAACATCAATCGGTACATAATCACTATGACCTTCCACTGCATTTATCCACATCCTGTAAAATTGATTCATACCATTTGGAGTAGAAACAATCAAAACCTTGGTAGTATTACCAGATGAAATAGTGGGATAAACAGACCTAAAAAATTCTTCTGAAATATGATCTGGAACAAACGCGAATTCATCCAAAAATATAATATTGAATGTTCCACCGCGAATTGCACTAGATGACGTTGAACTGGCCAGTATCTTTGAACCGTTCTCCAGTTCTATATTACCTTTATTCCATTCTTCAACGCCCTGCTGTAACCACAATGGTAAATGTTCATATGCTAACTGTAACCTACTCAATAACTCACGTGCTGTACTACCTTTATTTGCTAGGATACCTACCCTGACATCCTGATTAAAAAGTGCATAATGCAATAGATATGCAATAATTGTAGTGGATTTTCCTGTTTGCCGCGGCATCTTACAGATGACAAAACGACTATCACAAAATTCTTGAATCATATCTTCTTGAAAATCCCACATATTAAAATCAATAAGACCTTCATCAACTGTCACAATCTTCATATAAGTTTTAATGAAATATAAAGGATTATTCTGACATTTGATATATTCTTCTACCTGACCTTGCTCAAAATCAACTGGAACGTTAACCTTTTTAAGATTTGGATTTCCTAAATAATTTATTGAATTCATTTATTATCCTGCAACATCTTCTGTAAATCTGCTGTAGACCCAACAAAAAGAGCATTATTGATATTCGTATTTCCCAATTTCCTATCATGTGCTTTCAAATCTTCCATACGTTTTTGAAGTTCTATTATCTCTTTATTAGTCTCCGTGACATTTTTTAATAATTGGGCCACCACCTCATATGCTCTTGGCTGATCTGTTTCACGTGCAATATCCATTGCTCCGTCCAGTGCCTCTTTACCCTTTTCAACCAACTCATAAAAATTATCTCTACTTTGAATATAGTCCGTTTGAGTATCTTCTTTCCTGTCGTCACTATCATCATTGGATTCTGTAGGCAAGGAGTCTTCAACCACTTCAACTTCAAATGTATCATTTAATTTTCCATCTACTTTATTCATATCATCTCTCTGTTATTGTTTCGGTAATAGCATATTCGTCATTAGCATCAGCCGTTGTTGGGTCTGGTACATTAGTTATTCTAACAGTTGGTAATCCTAAGTTGGTTGTAGTTGTATCTTCAAATACCTGATTAAGACTATCCAGCGTCCAAATAGCATTGGTATTTGAACCAATGACTTTTCTACCTATTTTAAATCCTGTACCATCTGTACTACCAACATCTGTAACCTGCAAAACTCTGGTAGTACTATTCCAATTAACAACTTCACCTACAGCCGTCAACACATCCAAATTATCATCCTGTTGCTGATATACATTTTCACCCACACTAAATGTACCTGTACCACCTGTGACCATAGTTAAGTCTGTTATATCCATATTCTTACTGTTATAGATTTGAGTAATTGTTTTGGTGATAATCTTACTATCTTTCGGTGGGCCATAAAGATATGCTTTTGCAGTAAAAGCCAAACTCCATACCAAAAATCTTCTATCAGTTGTCAAATCACCTTCCCATGTATCTTCTTGTGCAAGACCATCCAATACAACTGGCATGTCATGTGTCAAAACATCCTTTATCGTAACAGTAAATTCTGGAGTAAAAAATGGTAGAATCTGCTCTACTACCTTTAAACCATCTTCAGTTGTTCTACAAGCAATTGCCAAAGTGAAAGATAAGTCATAAGGTACTCTTTGATACCTATAACTAACACGACCTTGATTCTGTGTTGTTGTTGAAATTACTGCAGTTTCTCTGGATGATTCACCTGTAATAGTTTCAGTATCAGTAAATGCACCCGATGCATCTCTAACTTCAACTGAAGTCGTTGTTGGCTCATCAACAACATATGCTGTAGTACCACTACTCGCACCAGTTATTTTTTCACCTGTAGTAAATGAACCAGTAGGGGCAGCAGTGAGATTTAAAGTCAAATAAACTGATGCAACTCTGCTCATTGTATTAAGTTTTCTAGTGGGGTCATAAACAATATCAGTCCATTCAAAAGACATTCTCGGTAACGTAGTCTGGACTTCCGTACCAGTTATTGCTTGAGCTAACTTAGCAACAAACCTTTCTCTGCCCACATAAGACAAAGGTACTTTTATTACTTCAGTTAATCCTGCCTCACTGGTTCTTTCAATATTGATATTATTGAACAGAGTACCAAAGGCAACAAGAACTTTTCGTATTGATTGATTATAAAACGTATTACCTAGCATTAAAAGTTCCCAAACGGATTAGTTTCAGAGAAATCAACTATACCAGAATCTGCATCTGTTTCAATTTCTAAGTTCTGCGAGAATCCATCTCCCGCCATTGTCATTGCATCATAACTGGATAACACCCAAGATACTGTACCATCTGTTACTGCAGTACTCACCGTAAACGACCCATCTATATTCATAACTCTCAAAATTCTTGTGGAACTATCCCATGAAACAACTTCACCACGTGCAGTTGATGTTATAAGAGTACTACCCTGATAAACAGTTGAACCCACTGTAAATGTTCCACTTCCACCAACATTCATGGTTAAATCTATGTGATAAGATAAAGTAGTTTCTACAGAATCTATATCCGCAATTCCAGTGTCTAATTCTTCATCAGCATACTGGAATAATTGTGAATCAAGTCTATATACATAATTTTTTCCTATCTGGAAAAATGGCACCATGTCCTCTACAAACATAATTTCATATACCTGCTTTGACATGGGTAAATAGACTAAATCACCTTCTCTTGGAAGTAATATTGTTGCATCTGCTGCAGTAACAACATCAGTAAATCGCGACTGTGAAACAGTAAACTGTGCAGTATCTGGTACTTCAAATCCAAAGCGAGTAACAGTATCGGCATTACCGAAACCACTAACCAAAGTATTTTCATCCAAATACATTTCTATTGTATGCTGTGTCGTAAAAGAGTTCCTCTCTGCATCTTCAAAAAGTGTATCAATATTGTTTCTAGTTCTTGGAAGATAGTTCACATCAAACCCCATAATCTGGATAGACTCCACTACCATATTATTGAGTAATGTTTGCTCTACAACTGATGTACCATGATTGAAATATGCACTAGTGGCCATGACCTACCCTGTTAAAAACATAGGAAATTCTTCATAAGAGAGTTGCATTTCTGTCTGTAACTCACTAATTTCAGTACTTGCCTGGTCGTATATTGCTGAACCGTTATAGGTTAGACCACCCGGCAATGTCATACCGTCATACTTCATCAAATTTTGACCCCACTGTCTTTTCATCAGTGAAGTTGTATACTGCTTAAGCCACCTGTCATTATATACTTGCGTATACGTTTCTGGATCAATAAGTCTATGACATTCAATCAAAACATATTCGTCAGCATCAATGTCATTTGTCCAATCCATATAGATATACAATCTATCCATATGACGCTGATATTCATAAGGATGTCTGCCAACCAACAAATCGTCAATTAATGAAAGATTTTTCTGCACCATATTATAGTGTAACATTTCAAAATTGGTTAAGTCAAATATATCCTGTAATCTTATCTGATATCTGACATTAAAGAGATTCGTTGTTGATGATGCAGAAATAGGATATACATTGGATATACCAAGTATAGAATCAGATATTGAAAGATACTTATTGGTTATATCAGCTGCACTGACTTGCTGAGTAATAAAAGTTCTTTCTGTTGCATCATAGTGATAATCTTGATAATACTGCAAGGCGTCATCAACTATATCACTTTCCTGATTAGTACTAATGTTTATGTCAATGACACCATCACCAAGTTGCCTCTTACAATAAGTTATTAAGGTTGCCCTTGAAGTTGGAACGGCCATGTATTACCTCTATTCGTCATTTTCATCACCATCAACCTCTTCACTTTCTGTTTGTATTACTTCTGGTTCTATTACACCAGCACCATTTTCTTGTGCCGCTTGCTGTGCAGCTGCTTGTTCTGGTGAAACTGGTTCCAAAGTACCTGTATCTGTATTTAGGTTATATTGAAGGTTGACATCACCACCCTTCTCTCTTACTAAATTATTAATGAAATCACGAAAGTCATTTTCTAATTCTCGCGATGCATATTGCTGCGATTCTACTTTACGGTATGCTCTTTGAATTAAACTAACGTGCGTATTTACTACTGTCAATTCATCGTGTTCTAAACTAATCGGTTCTGCCATGATTTATTCTCCTTTTAATTCCAATTATCATAAAATTCTCTAATTTGATCCCAACGTCTACTATATTTAGCATCGGGTGCCAAAGGGTTATTATTTTCCTCAATCATTTGTTCCAAAACATAATCATATGTATTTGAATTAATTTCTTCTCCTATATTTATACCGCTTGCAAAGTAATCCATAAGCATTCCATAAAATATATTCTCTTTTTTATTTTGCCTAAAGGTTTCTTCATTTATATAAAAATCTAAAAAAAGAACAGCTACATCATCTTCTCTTTCTACTTTACTTATATCACAAACAACATTACTCCATGTAATTCCATATGCATAAAATTCTGGTATTGTTATCATCTATCCAAATCCATGTGCTAGAGCAGATTTTGCAGTACATAACATATGTGCATCATGATGATTCTCATTTTTAATAGAAGTAGAACCACAACCCATTGAATAATATTGACCTACTATAACAAAATTACGCATATGTCCAGTTTCTATACTCTCTACGTTATTGGGTTCGTGCACACCACCATAAAATAATCTTAAAGACCGTACCAAATTATAACCCATCCCCCCGCACCTACGAGTACTATACCATCCTCTACAGACAGACTGCCTACCGCTTGCTTGCGTACCGCGAACTGATGCATCATCACAGGTTGTTTTTTTCCATTTATCATCCCATTGTGGAGAAAAATATATGCCAGTCATAACTTTAACAGCTGGAGTAAGACATGAAGGATAAGCAGTAGAATATCTAGTTCCCCAATCAGTAAAACTATTGTGTATTATTTGATCACATTTATAAGCTGGTCTTTGTGGCATGAAGTCATAACCATCCGTTGTCTCTTGCCCACTATATTGGTTTAAACAATGACTGCCACATGGTCTACTACTACACCAGCCGTCTACCAAATGTCCATCAGGGCAAAATCCGCCGTAATAGTCTCCACTGTTGTCCGTGGAAACAGGCCCACCGCCCTGAGTTTCCATAAAACCCCCATCACCTTGTAGGACATGCCCCCAAAATCCATAATGAATAATACCTATAGCGTTTGCATATGGCACCTTTACAATCAAAGATGCTGGATGTCTTGCTCCATCATTAAGTGTAACTCCTGTAGTACAACCCTTGAACCAAATCCAACAAAGTGTATGACCATCTGCAGTGTAAGTATAATGACAAGCAGTTCCATTACTATCTTCCTCATCCCATCTTAAACCATACTCAGAACCCTGAGCATCATAAAAAGACGTTAAAGCAGCCATCGATGAAAAACAACAAGCCTGCACGGTTGTATTATGTAAAGTACCACCATTATATAATGTACCATAATGAGTCTGTATTACATGATAACAACTTGTATTCGTTGGTCGCCACAGAATAGTCATCTTACCACCGCCATCGGAAAATGAGTCTGTGGAATTATCCTCGCGCCACATATGAGTTGATGTTCCAGTTCCAGTTCCCATATGACTGAGTGGCGTACCGGCTTGGTAATCTGAATGGCCGGGGCCCCATTCATAATCATAGGGAAATACATTACTATTATTTCCAGAAGGATATCTAAAATTTCCAGCAGTTGTACCCATACAATTTGCACATAAAGGATTGCCGGTATATGCCCCATTATCCATACCATCAAATAAAAATGTATCGCCGTATGCATTTACAGCTGGAACTGGTGTACCTCCATACCAAGTAGCCCCAGATCCTGCTTTCAAATATACATCACACCAATTTTCACAAAACGCCTTCCAAACACATTGTAAGTCATAATCTTCCCTAAAACAAAATTCCTGCGTACCATAATAATCTGAAAAATCAACTGTACCTGATGTTGGTATTGTATTCCTATAGACATCTGGACGATGATCTGGAACATTCAATCCCCCGCGATAATATTCAGATATAGAATCAGGATTACTTCCTCCAAAAGTTAGACTAATAGATTTAGAAAAAGATTTTGGCTTAGTATGAGTAACTCCCTTTATCATTGGCATACGCCTTGAAGAATTATCATTAAGACATTGGTTTTGTTGCGAAGTTAAATCCTGACCGTATGTATGGCCACCATTTCGGATTAAAGCAGAGACTTTGTATTGATCAAAACAAGCTAGATCTGTTGTAGTATGAGGTTCACAGAGCATCATACAAATATCATTACAGCCATGATGAGCAGAATCACAGCGGAATACCTGATCAGTTCCAGCTTCATCGAAAATACCCAAAATATCACCATCTTCTATTGCAACACACAAACCAGTAAGAGTACACCATCCAGCGGTTGTTGATCTTGTAAAATTTTGGGCCCAAATTGTTTGAATGTAATGAAGTTGAGCCTGATAGAAAAGTGGTCTAAAAACATATGCCTTGTAATTACCAGTAACTGTACTAAAAGATGTTGACGTATAGTGACTAAATTCAGTTAAGTAATCACCTCTCAATTTAGAACAACAAACATCTGGATCAATAGCCATCACCTGACCAGTAGGGCCAGCTTCAGGTACGCAAGTACAACTAGTACCGCCTTGATAACCCACTTGATATACCAGACAACAAGTACTAGCAGTCATTCCACTAGGATAATCGGGCCCCAGCTGGATTAATCCACTATTAACCAGTTTTCCTTTAGGCATTATGCACATCTCCCCAATAACATCTCAACCTTCTGCGTTAAAATATCAATCTGCCTTTGCTGCTTTTCTATGGTACACTGCTGTTCTTTGGTTGCTTCTACCAAAAGTGGTATTATCTTCTCTGGCTTGACTGTTTTATATTTTTCTGCCCATGATACAGTTCTACATAACGAACCTTCAAATGGTGCTTCGCGAACTGCAGTGGGTACTATCGGCTCTAACTCCTGTGCAATAAATCCTAATGTCGTACCTTCTTCAGATGGAGTGAAGCCTAAATTACAATCGCATATATATTTACGATCCCATTCAAACTCTACACCGCGAATTCTTTTGATTCTTTCTGTTGCACAATTAATGGTGAGTACATTACATTTCATGCGACAATCAGAAGCATATGCTGTGATGTCGCCTGATGAACAAATAGTTCCTGCTAGTAAATCACCATCAACCATACTACCACTCGATTTTTTTACAATTCTAATTCCTTTAGTTGTACTATTTGCGACATTAGACCATGCTTGCCCCATTAGGAACCACTGACTATTATCGCCAGCATTAGAATTTGCAATTTGGAATTGAAATGATCTTGTCCAATCATCTCCATCATTGGCCCCTTGGAATGTCCAAAAGCCAGCACAATTTCTCATCCAAGTATGACCACTATGACCTTTAAAAGTAATTCCAGAATTATTATCTCCAGTAGCTCTAATATTTCTATTATAAGAACTTCCAGCACTGCCAGTCTCAAGAACCCCTCCAAAATATCCACAATTGACAGAACAGATACATTGTGAAACTACACAAGTTCTTCCACAAATGTAATCACTATATGCCCAACCTTGAACATCAAGAGGGAAGCCTGGATCAGTACATCCGATGCCGA
>Ga0310342_100003758_pt1 | contig 10053 bp, 18 predicted proteins | sample S15DNA20500_MG_FD_206155 | JGI IMG/M metagenome (GOLD analysis project Ga0310342, IMG submission 206155) | Marine microbial communities from station ALOHA, North Pacific Subtropical Gyre - S1503-DNA-20-500_MG | ecosystem: Environmental > Aquatic > Marine > Oceanic | place: Pacific Ocean: North...
CCTCAAAGTTCATAAAGATAGACATATGGTCTTTGATCAACTTGGCCGCATAACCAATCGCATCCTGTGGACTAATACATCCATTGGTCCACACATTCAAAGATAACTTATCATAGTCCGTGATCTGACCTAATCGGGCTGGCTCAACGGAATAATTCACCTTTCGAACTGGTGAATGGACAGAGTCGATGGGAATATAACCAATAGACAGATCATCATCAAAATTCTTGTCAGCAGAAACGTAGCCCCTTCCATATTTCAATCTCATTTCTATTGCCAACCGACCACCTTCGCTTATGGTCGCTAAATAAACATTATTGTCCAGAATTTCTACGCTGTCGTCCGTTTGAATACTTGCAGCGGTCAAAACTCCAGCCGTCTCAGAAACTAAATTTAGCGTCTTGGGTCCTTCGCCGTGGAACTTGAAGGAAACCTGTTTAAGATTTAATATAATATCGGTAGCGTCTTCGACGACTCCAGGAATAGGCGAAAACTCATGCAAAATACCATCAATTTTAACGGCTGTAATCGAGACACCTTCAATTGAGGACAACAACACTCGCCTTAAAGCATTTCCAATAGTCGTCCCAAAACCACGCTCGAAGGGCTGCGCCGTGAACTGTCCGTAATTTTTCTCGCGATCTTCACTACTAGTAGAGAGCCGCTTCGGCTTCTGAAATCCTGTCCACAACATAGTAAATGAATCCTCCCAAGTTTAGAGCCAATGACTAAACGCCTAACTTTGGTTCTATTGACACCTCCGAAGGCGGCATAGAAAAAACAATTATTTGGAGTATAGTTCGACTATCAAACGTTCTTGCACTGGAAGATTTACATCATCACGTAAAGGAAGGGTGAGCACTTTTCCTGAAAAGCTCGAACTATCTAGCTCCAGCCACCCAGGAACACCCCGACTTCCAACCATTTCTACAGAATTCACAATATTAGATACTTTTTTGCTTTTTTCTCGAACTGACACCAAGTCACCCTGTTTAATCTGAAAAGAAGGAATATTAACCTTCCTATCGTTTACACGAATGTGCCCGTGTCCCACCAATTGACGACCTTGGGCTCTTGACGAGGCAAATCCTAGGCGGTACACGGTATTGTCTAGACGTCTTTCCAGTGTCGCCAAAAGGTTCTCACCGGTGACACCTTTTTGGCGTGCGGCTTTCTCAAAGTAACCGCGAAATTGTCGCTCCATCAATCCATAAATCCGCTTAACCTTTTGTTTTTCTCTCAATTGGAGGCCATAACCAACAATCTTGGACCTACGGCTTCTACCGTGTTGGCCTGGAATAAAGTTTCTCTTTTCTATAGCACAAGAGTCCTTGAAACATCGATCGCCTTTAAGGAAAAGTTTCATTCCCTCCCGACGACAAAGACGACAAACAGAAGCTCTATAAGTGGCCAAGTTCTTTCTCCTTACTAATAACACACGGAATTATACCCGTCTTCGTTTAGGTGGCCTGCAGCCATTGTGAGGAATGGGAGTAACGTCTCGAATAGACTTTACTTCAAAGCCCACGGTCTGTAACGCGCGTATAGCGGATTCACGACCAGAACCTGGTCCCTTGACTCTGACATCCACCACTTTCATGCCATGGCCACGGGCAACGTTGCCAGCTGTCAGCGAAGCTTGCTGTGCAGCAAAGGGTGTCCCTTTCCGGGAACCTCTAAATCCCAACGACCCAGCACTTGACCAACAGACCAAGTTTCCTCGAGTATCAGTGATGCTTACAATCGTATTGTTGAAAGTGGCTTGGACGTAAACAAGACCGATGGGAATCACTTTTTTCTCTTTTCTCCTAAAAACCTTTTTTCGTCCAGTCTTAGGCTTAGTCTGTGTTTTCTTAGCCATTAGAACCACTCCTTATCTCTTACCTGAACCAACCAAGAGTACCTCTTCTATTTCTTAGCAGTTGATTTATTCCTCGATGCAACGGCTCCCTTACGGGGCCCTTTTCGAGTACGGCCATTGGTATGAGTTCGTTGTCCCCTTACCGGCAGGGAACGCCGATGTCTCACACCTCGATAGGATCCAATCTCCATAAGACGCTTGATATTCATGGCAACTTCCTTGCGTAAGTCGCCTTCGACCCCACTCTGCTCCTCAATGACCTGACGGATTTGAGTAACTTCATCCTCGGAAAGATCTTTTACTTTAGTATCAAGACTAATTCCAACCGTCTTGCATATCTTCCGAGATCTTGGCCTACCAATACCATAAATCGAGGTTAATCCCACTTCCACACGCTTGTCTCTTGGTAAGTCCACACCAATAATCCGAGCCACTTTTTGTCCTTTCCTCAGGCCGGCAATTTAGATCAAATCGTAGTTACCTACCCTTGACGTTGTTTGTGCTTTGGATTGACACAAACCACTCTAACCACACCATGCCGATGGATTACTTTACATTTAGGGCAAATTTTTTTGACTGACGCTCGTACTTTCATAATTGACTATTTGTAGCGATACACAATTCTTCCCCGGGTCAAATCATAAGGAGACAGCTCAACAGCTACACGATCACCCGGAAGAATTCGAATGAAGTTCTTCCGCATCTTTCCTGAGATATGAGCCAAAACCACATGTTTGTTTTCCAATTGGACTCTAAACATAGCATTCGGTAATGGCTCTAAAACCACAGCCAATACCTCAATGGCATCTTCCTTGGACATTTGACCCCAGTAACCAGAAGAATTTAAATTACTATAACATACAATTTATACACAGATTAAACCTAGACCTAGGTTTAGGCAGAAACCTCACCCATCTGGCTCATTTAGGCGCGCCGTCCCCTAATCCGTCTTCCCCGTGGTCCTAAAAACCCATCATAATGACGCATAACTAACTGGGCTTCAATCTGTTGAACAGTATCCATAGCCACACCAACTACGATCAAAAGAGAGGTCCCTCCAAAATAAAACTGCACGCCCATACCATTCAAGATCCAGTTGGGTAGATTCTCAAAATAGCTTCCAACCAACGGAAGATGATGAATGTGAAAACCTGTAATCATAAATTCAGGAATAACAGCAATCAAAGCCAGGTATATGGCCCCTACGAAAGTGATTCGGGTCAATATAGTTTCCACATATTCAGCGGTGGCCCTTCCCGGTCGAATGCCTGGTATAAATCCTCCGTATTTTCTCATGTTGTCCGCTACTTCAGTCGGATTGAAGACAATGGAAGTATAAAAGTAGCAAAAGAAAATGATAAAAGTAATGAACAATAAATTATACAACGGCTCTCCAAATCTAAGAGAATCGGTCAACCTCTTAAAAAAGGGACTGTCCTGGAACATCATGCCGAAGGTCTGCGGAAAGGTCAGTATGGAGGAGGCAAAAATGACTGGGATCACCCCTCCTACATTCACTTTTAAAGGAAGGTGAGTAGCCTGCCCACCCATCACCCGCCGCCCCACCACCCGTTTGGCATACTGCACCGGGATTCGTCGTTGGGCACGTTCAACCAAAACAATAAACCCAACCACCCCCACCATGATGGCTAGCAGAACTATGACAAACAAAGGAGACCACTGCCGCTGAATCAATCGGGTGAAGACCTCATGACTGGCACTTGGCAAGCCACTGACGATCCCCGCAAAGATAATCAACGACATACCATTACCAATTCCTCGCTCGGTAATGCGCTCTCCTAACCACATAATGAAGGCAGTTCCAGTAGTCTGGGTTAGCATTGTCATGAACACAAATCCAAATCCGGGATTAATGACTACCTGAGCTCCTCCTTCTGCTGGCATACTTTGTAGAAAAGAGGCAATACCGATAGATTGAATCAGGCCAAGGGCCACGGTAAGATAGCGAGTGTATTGAGTAATCTTCTTTCGACCAAGTTCTCCTTCTTTAGACAATCTCTCTAGATAAGGCCAAACAACCGTCAGTAACTGCAAAATGATAGAGGACGTGATGTATGGAGTAATTCCTAAGGCAAAAATAGTAAAGTTTCCAAAATTACCACCAGAAAAAAGATCCAAGAAGCCCAGCGCTGTACCTCGATTGCGGTCAAAAATTTCACGCAGAATTTCAGTGTTGATCCCAGGGGTTGGAATAAAAGCTCCAACCCGATAAACCGCTAAAATACCTAAGGTAAAGAGGATTCTTCCCCTCAGGTCATGCATATTCCAAATGTTTCTGACGCTTTCTATCACTGGAGCTCTTCTATGGTGCCACCTGATTGTTTAATCTTGTCCCGGGCGGTCTGGCTGAAAAAGTGGGCAGTAACGTGAAGGACATGTGACAACTCACCTCCACCCAGAATCTTGACTCCATCCCTAACCTTCTTGATGACACCTCGTTCTATGAGAGTGTCTGGAGAAACCGTAGACCCTTTTGGGAAAGTCTTCAATTGCCCCAAATTGACTGCCACAATCTCTTTCTTAAAAATATTGGTGAAGCCACGTTTAGGCAAGCGTCGATGCAATGGCATTTGCCCACCCTCGAATCCTCTTTTACTGTGGGCCCCTGAACGAGACTTTTGCCCCTTACTCCCTCGACCTGCAGTCTTGCCCAAGCCAGAACCTCTACCTATACCACGTCGTTTTCGATTTCTTGTCGAACCGGCAGAAGGTTGCAGATCATGTAGTCCAATCATCATGGCCCCCCTACTAAGACTTCCGGCCCTTCGCTTACCTCTACCAGATGCCGAACCTTGAAGACCATCCCACGAATCTGAGGAGTGTCGGGACGGACTATTGTTTGATTTAATCGAGCAAATCCTAATCCCTGGATTACTCGTTTTTGCTTGACCGAAAAACCAATACCACTCCTGACTAGTTTAATTCTCAACTCACGCTTCTGGTTCATCATTTAGCTAGCCGTTCCGGAACCTGTAAGATTTCTTCGGGGGATTTTCCGCGCAACCGGGCAACTTCAACCACATCTCGCAACTGTTTGAGTCCTTCAATAGTAGCCTTAACAACATTATTACGATTAGCACTACCTAAGGATTTAGTCAGTACATTTTGGATACCTGCCGCTTGAACCACAGCCCGCACCGGACCACCAGCAATTACTCCTGTTCCATCGGGAGCAGGCTTCAAAAGCACTCGCCCCGATCCAAATCGGCCAATCACCAAGTGAGGAATGGAAGTCCCCTTCATGGGCACTTTAATAAGATTTTTTTTAGCCGATTCAGCTGCTTTACGAATAGCCGATGGTACTTCTTTGGCCTTGCCGTTACCATAACCCACCCTACCATTTTCATCTCCAACAACTACCAAGGCACTGAAACTCAGGTTTTTTCCTCCTTTGACTACCTTGGTTACGCGATTGATTGACACTACTTGATCTTTGAGTTGAGAATCGATCTTAGCTTGCAACGGCCCTCCTTTGAATATACGGCTTTTTGCACAACAATTAGAAATACCTTCTGACCTTGTCAATCAAGAGGATCAGAACTCCAATCCTCCTTCTCTAGCCGCATTGGCTAAGACCTCCACCCGCCCATGGAAAAGGTAGCCCCCTCGATCATAGACCACTCTTTTGATCCCTAGGCTCGTTGCCCGCTTAGCAATCTCACCACCTACTACCTTGGCCGCAGCCATGTTTCCACCGTTTTTGTTCTTTTGACGAATCTCCTTGTCGACTGTTGAGGCCGACACCAGAGTTCGACCGATCTCATCGTCAATGAGTTGCGCATAAATATGGCTCGATGAACGAAAAACATTCAATCGTGGACGTCCTCCCGACCCTCGGATTTTTTTCCGAACACGAACGTGAATACGTCTACGTATTTTCCCTCTAGAAACCTGTCCCACTATAGCCTTTTTTTAATCTCATTCGTTGAAGAAACCCATGCGCGTACTTTTCTTTCCGATACTACGCAGATAGAACCCTCTAAGTTGCTCCAGTTTTACCTACTTTTTTCCTAAGAATCTCACCAGTATAGCGAATACCTTTGTTCTTATAGGGTTCAGGTTTCTTTAAAGAGCGGATATCTGCAGCAATCTGACCCACTTTTTGCTTGTCAATCCCAGACACGGTCAGGTGCGTCTGCCGATCAACTTCAATAGTAATCCCTGAGGGAATTGGAAAATTAATCGGATGGGAAAAACCCAAGTTAAAAACTACCGATTCCCCTTGGACCTCAGCACGGTAACCAATACCGACAATGTCTAATTCCTTCTTAAACCCCTGATTAACTCCAGCCACTGCATTAGCTAATAAACTCCGAGCCAGTCCGTGCAAGGATTTCTGCTCCTTAGAATCAGAAGAGCGAATCGCCAAAACTCCGCGGTCAGTCAACTCAAAACGAATTCCCTTGGGGACCACGCTACTCAAATGACCTTTAGGTCCTTGAATTTCAACTTTGTCATCTGAAAGATCAACCTTAATACCTTCAGGTAGAGGGATGATCTTTTTCCCGATACGAGACATAGCTATTCGTCCTTTGACAACCAGCAGTTAACCTACCAAACGTTGCAGAGCACTTCTCCCCCTACCCCTTCCTGCCTAGCTTTGTTTCCTGTCACAACTCCTTTGGGAGTTGTGAGAATACTGATTCCTAATCCGCCCAAGACTGCGGGAATTTTGTGCTTAGAAGTATAAACTCTACAACCCGGACGGGAAATACGTCGCAAACCCGAAATAACGCGCTGCCCCTTAGGCCCATAACGAAGATAGATTCTCAAAAAAGTCCTGCTACCCTCATTAATGACCTTGAAATTGGTTATATACCCTTCCTCCTTGAGAATTAGGGTCAACTGAGATAATAGGCTAGACGAAGGAATATCCACCTTTTGGTGTTTAGCCTGCAGAGCATTACGAATGAGAGTTAGATAATTCGCAATAGGGTCGGTCAAACTCATTCTTATTCGCCTCCAAGGACTTGGTCTAATCGGGACTAAGTTAACTCATCAAGCTAGAATCACCAGCTCGATTTAATCACTCCTGGGATCTCACCTCTCAAGGCCAGCTGACGAAAACAAAGCCGGCACATTTCAAACTTTCGCAAAAATCCACGAGGCCGACCGCACCGTTTACATCGATTATGCTGTCTAACTCGAAACTTTGCCTTTTTCCTAGCCTTTGCTATATGAGAAGCTCTAGCCATCGATTAAACCTCGGTTACGGAAAGGAAATCCCAAAAGACTCAGTAATGTCCTAGCTTCGTCGTCAGTCGTGGCCGTTGTTACCATACACACATTCATTCCATTGGTTCTATTAACATTGGAGTAGTCAATCTCAGGGAAAATCAACTGGTCACGCAATCCCAAAGTATAATTCCCGTGCCCATCAAAGGAGCGATCAGAGAGTCCACGGAAGTCTCTGACTCTAGGCAAGGCCATGTTCACCAAACGATCAAAAAACTCGTACATACGATCCGAGCGTAGAGTGACTGAGCAAGCAATAGGAATTCCTTTACGAAGTTTAAAAGAAGCAATTGCCTTCCGGGATCGGTTTATAATGGGTTTCTGACCTGTAATTATACCCAACTCATTCGTAGCAGAATCTAGCAGCTTGGGATTCTGGATAGCCTCTCCCAGACCCACGTTGACCACAATTTTCTCAAGCTTAGGAATGGCCATCACGTTGGCATAGCCAAACTTTTCTTGCAAGGCCGACATAACCTCTGATTGATACTGCGTTTTCAGTCGGCTCATAGAACGTTGTCCTCCAGTGAGCTACCGATCGAGGGACCCCTCGCATTTACGACAAATCCTGATCTTCTTACCATCCGATAGACGTTGGTGGCCAATACGGGTAGGCTTGCCACAGGTTCCACAGATGATCATCACATTGGAAGCATGGATAGGGCCTTCACGCTCAACAATTCCACCCTTTAAGTTTTTGCTAGGATTGGGACGTGTATGGCGCTTTACCATACTAATTCCTTCCACCACTAACCGTTGTCTGTTCCGGATAACTCTCAATACTCTTCCAACCTTATTGAGATCCTTACCAGCAATGACCTTGACCTGATCATTTCTGCGAACATCAACACGATAAGACGTAGTCATTATTAGATTACCTCTGGGGCCAGTGAAACGATCTTCACAAAACGCTTGTCCCGCAATTCTCGAGCCACCGGACCAAAGACTCGGGTCCCAACCATCTCTCCTTGGTCGTTGATAACTACGGCCGCATTTTGGTCGAACCGAATGTAAGAACCATCACGACGTCGAGTCTCCCTGCGGGTTCTCACAATAACCGCTTTCACCACTGTCCCCTTTTTGACAGTTCCACCTGGAGTTCCCTCTTTCACAGCTGCGGTGACCACATCTCCCAAACCAGCCTTCCCGCCTGTACTCCCTCCCAAAGGCAAGATACAGGCAAGTCTGCGGGCCCCAGAATTATCAGCCACCTGCAAAATAGTCCCCATTTGAATCACAGCAATAACTCCCTTAAAGAATTCCTCTAATGACTATTAATTCTCTGTTAGCTGGCTTTGGTAATAATTTCCAAGAGTCGCCATCGTTTACGCTTACTGAGAGGGCGTGTTTCCACGATCGAAACTCTATCCCCGACAGTACAGGAATTCTGCTCGTCGTGGACTACGAAATTCGATGTTTTTGTAACAATGCGACGATAAAGAGGATGGGGAACACGACGCTCGACTGAGACGACGATAGTCTTGTCCATTCGATCACTCTTCACGATGCCACCCTGAACATTCCTTCGGCCCTTCTTACCTTCGCTTCCCATGATAAGTGTCATCCTCTCATCGGCAACCAGCGTTATAACCTATTTCTGCTTGTTTTCTGAATTAACTTGGCGCTCACGCTGAATAGTTTTAATCCGAGCTACATCCTTTTTTAAACTCTGCAGCCTCTGAGTCCCTTCCGTCTGGCCCATAGCAAGCTTAAAACGCAACCGGAAAATCTGTTCGGCCAAATCTCTTCCTTGGTCTACTAGTTCCTCATTTGATAACTCCCTGACCTTATCTGGAGTCATCCTTGCTCTCCTACTTGGGGTCTGGAGACGAATTTTGTTTGGACTGGTAATTTATTAGCGGCCAAACGCATAGCTTCCCGAGCGACCTCCTCCTTCACCCCTTCCATCTCAAAAATAACTTTACCTGGACGGACAACAGCCACCCAGAACTCAGGCGAGCCTTTTCCCTTCCCCATCCGAGTTTCAGCTGGCTTCTTGGTAACCGGCTTATCAGGGAATAAGCGAATCCAAACCTTGCCACCCCGCTTCACAAAACGCGTCATTGCGATGCGTGCTGCTTCAATCTGTCGATCGGTAATCCAAGCAGGCTCCATAATTTTCAGTCCAAAGTCACCAAAGGCAATGTCAGATCCCCGCCAAGCCTTGCCGCGGTTTCGACCTCGTTGCTGCTTACGATACTTAACCTTTTTGGGCATTAACATGTAAGGATCCCATCCAACGGATTAGAGTTTCCTACTAATATCCGCGGCCTTCTTAGTCACTGGGAAAAGCTCTCCTTTGTAAATCCAAACCTTGACTCCAATAAGTCCATAGGTCGTAAAAGCTTCGGCAAAGCCGTAATCGATGTCAGCTCGGAGTGTATGGAGTGGGAGCCTGCCCTGTAAATACCACTCTGTTCTAGCAATTTCAGCTCCATTGAGGCGACCGGCACAACAAACTCTAATCCCCTTAGCGTTGACCTTGAGGGCTGAGTCCACCGCCTTGCGCATCGCACGCCGAAAGGCAATACGCTTTTCGAGCTGAAGTGCAATTGATTCTGCCACAAGCTGAGCTTCCAACTCCGGCCGGCGGATCTCGTTTATGTTAATGAAAACTTCTCGGCTGGTTCGTTTCTGTAAATCAACCTTGAGTTTATCAATTTCAGAACCCTTACGACCGATGATAATTCCTGGTCTAGAGGTGAATATGTTAATACGAATCTTGTTTCCAGCACGCTCTATCTCGACATTCGACACTCCAGCATGACCCAACTGTTTCTTGAGCTCTTTTTTCAAGCGTAGATCTTCGTGCAGCAACGATCCATAGTCCTTTTTTGCATACCATCGGGATTTCCAAGTCTTGTTATACCCCAATCGTAGACCAAAGGGATGTCCTTTTTGTCCCACAAGCTTTCTCCTTTAGTTATTTGTCCGAC
>Ga0310342_100003759_pt1 | contig 10052 bp, 9 predicted proteins | sample S15DNA20500_MG_FD_206155 | JGI IMG/M metagenome (GOLD analysis project Ga0310342, IMG submission 206155) | Marine microbial communities from station ALOHA, North Pacific Subtropical Gyre - S1503-DNA-20-500_MG | ecosystem: Environmental > Aquatic > Marine > Oceanic | place: Pacific Ocean: North...
GAGCACGAAGTCGGGGTTCATCGTGGCGGTTTCACTGGGCGTGAGGTTATGTGCCAGGACGATTGCCGGAGTCTCGAGGTCCGCCAGCGATTCCCGGCTCCTGCCCAACAGGTTTGCCAGCAAGCTACTTTCCAGGTCAAACACATCATGTGCCCGCTCGGCCAGGTAGACATTGTCCAGCTGCTGAAAAACCTTGGCATAGCGGCGAAGGGTACGACTGACCGCGTATTCTGCCGAGTGATGCTGCTGCCGAATCAGTGATTCCAGCTCATCGTGCAGCATCGGGTCGCGCAACATCTGCAGGTGCGCGGAGAAGATGGCCCCGTAGTGGTCACCCAGTTGCTGGGTCACCTTGTCCCGGTTATGACGGATCTCTTCGGCCACGCCGTTGATGGCTCGATCCAGTCTCTGCAGTTCGTCCTCGACTGCATCACGCAGTACAAATCGACCGGGGATCAGGAATCCCTCGTTATCGATAACCAGTGCTTCACCGATGGCAACGCCAGGCGAAACAGTGATCCCCTGTAATATCTGCATCTCTATGTACGCTCTACCCGCCCCTGGGGCAGGCAGCCTCGTGGGATCCATCGCAACGGGTAATTCCATCCGCTGCGAGATCAACCACTTTTCAAGCCACCCCGGGCACCAGGGAGCAAACCCATGCTCGCTCCACCCACTACCAGGACCGACTCTTCTTGTTTCTCCAACAGTACTTTTTCGCCGTCCCCCAACCAACGGGTTATTCGACGAAGTCACTTTCTATCAATTCAACCAGGGCTTCAACTGCCTCCTCGGCATCGTCCCCACTGGCGCAGATGGTCAACTCACTGCCCTCCACGGCGGCGAGCGTGAGGATGGACAGGATACTCTTCCCGTCCACCAGTTTCCCATCTAACTCAATCTCTATGGCCGACTGAAAACGTTTTGCCAAACGGACAAACTGGTCCGCCGGACGTGCATGTAGACCCTCGGAGCAATGAACCGTAACCGGCTGGCTCCGAATCGTCTCTGCCATCTGTTTCGCCATCGTCTTCTGTTTCCTTCACATCCCTGGCTCGGCAGCGTCTACAACCCGGCTCAACTCACGAACTGGTTGTTGTCTGCTTCTTCCAGCAATTGCTGAATATCGTCCAGCGATTTCGCCTGCCTGAGGAACCTGCAGAACATGTCATCTCTTAGCTGCCGCGAGATATTCTCCAGGGCACGCAAGTGGTCCTGGGGAAGATCCGGTGGCGAGACAAGCAGGAAAAACAGCTGCACCTTGCCGCCATCCAGACTATTAAAATCTACCCCGTCGGCACTCACACCGACCGTACCGGTAAGCTGTTCGGCACTCGGATGCTTCGTGTGTGGTACAGCAACTCCGCGACCAATCCCCGTACTCCCCAGTTCCTCACGCTTCAGGATCGCCTGAACAATACTCTTCTTGTCATCCGCCTTGATCTCTCCGGCGTCGATCAGCGATGCCACCAGTTCGTTGATGACATCCTCTTTGTCACTTGCGGCAAGCTCTGGCTGGATTGCCTTGCAGCAAATAAAATCCGCAAACTTCATGCCATCTTTCCCTTTGTCTATAGTAAAAACGGCCTCCCGGGAAGTTCTGCCTGGGAGCTCCGAAGGTTCCTCTCGGCGGGGCTTACATCCTACCCAAGGTCGTGCGTCAAGAAAGGAGCGTGCTTCACGAGTACCAGGAATCCATCCCCTGTACCCGACGATTTCACGGAAACGTCACTGTCCCCAGTCTACCCTTGGACTGCCGGATGGGAAAGGGCGTAGCGGCCCCGATAGAAAACACGGAATCCGGATTCAGGGAGCAAGTGGGGAGAGCACCATTAACGGTTCCGGAGCCTGCTGGTAGAGCACCAGGCCATCCTTGAGTAGCCGACGCCAGCCCTGGATTTGAGGCGACTGCTGGTCAGGTACCTTGTGGGCCCGGTATTCCTGGCTGCGGCCAGTCATCCACTTGAGGTTCAAGTAGGAGAGCATGCGAACGTCCATATCCTCATCGCTCAACTGTTCTACCAGTATCACACCAGCCTCTTGCTCCAGTTGCTCGGGGCTGTATCCCTGCAGCAGCCGATAGAGCAGGTCTGCCCGCCCCTCGCGCTGCCGGGCAAGGCTCTGCTGGACTGCCCGTGCCAGATCCTCCCCGGACGCGACAAGTCCATGAACCAGCCGGACCTGTCGCTCCCAGTGGGATCGATACTCTGCATCATTCCAGCATCCGAGGAGCGTATCGAATTGACCAAGCACTGCAAGGCACTCGGCAGCAAGTGCACGGACTTCCACCCGGTTATGACTGTCAAACTGCTGCTGTAATGCCACTTCCATCGGCACTTCCAGATCCTGCTGCTCGATTAACTGGGCAGCCGCTTCTCGCTCCAGCGACTTGTCCGTTCCCTGCTGGATTGCCCACAACGGCAAGCCCTCGGAATATGCATGAATCGGCGACTGTCCATCCACCACCGTGTAGACCGGGTGGCCAATCCTGTCTGCTTCAGTAAGAGTCGATGACGATTCGGTAAGAGGTTCCCAGCGAGCCGACCCGATACAGACAACTCGCACCACAGGTACCGGTTTCGTTTCCAGCGGGTCGCTTCCCGGGGGGAAATAGTGGCTGACCTCGACAAGGACTCGTGAGCCGGGAGAAGGGAGCTGGGCAACACCAGCTACTCCTGCCAGGTCCAGCTCCAACCTGCTTTCCCGGGATCCCACGTTGTAAAGTGACAACTGGCCGTGGTTCACCCGCATGACCGTTCCGGAGGTCGTGTTGGCCGCCTGCAATGCAAGCCGGCAATAACCGTTAAGGGTGACCTGGATACCATTGGAAAGGGAAAGCTGCGGATGAAAAACTGGCAACGAAAGTAACTGGTCGCCTGGAACAACCTCTCCATCAATCGCGATCGGCTGCCAGGACATCTCGCCACCTACCTGGCGGAGCAGGTGTTCGCTCCCGAGACGATTGACTGCCTGGAGATTGTCATTTACCGCAATCGGCTGTTCCAGGTCCGGATCTGGTAGCTGGTTCGAATGAACCGTGCCGGGCAGGGAAGAAGCCGGCAGGGCATCGTCATTCCCCTTGTCAGTCAGGTCCACCGGTGCCTGGAAAAAACCGCCGATGATGACATGCTCTGCATCAAACGGGCCGGCAAGCCGAAGACCTACCAGGCTCATTAGCATCAGCAGCACGGTTACCATGGCAAGTCGCCCCAGGCCACTGCGCGAACCGGCCGTTACATAATCTGGCTTCCCTCGAGCTTCCCGCTGCTCGGCCAGGGTGACCGGCATCGAAACCGGTTGCTCGCTCACCATGTCAGACGTTGGAACTGTTTCCCTGGCGGGGAGTATAAGATCGCCGATTCGCTGGCGCAATTCGGGGGAAACCTGGGCGGGTTCCTCCAGGACCATCATCAGGATCCGGTGACAGGAAACGACCTCTCCCAGCGAAGCATCCGATTCCAGGCAGATCCGTTCAAATTCCGGGACCTGGTCCAGTGGCAGCGTATTGTCGAGGTAATCGGCAACTGTCCTGGCATCATGGCCAATGCCCGTGGCCTCCAGCGGTGGAGCCGAAAGCTGCAGCTTGCGGGAACTGCTTAACGCACGGTATCGCAGCTCACTGGCAAAATCACTTTCACTGATCTTTCGTGCAATCTGCTCCGCATCGTCGGGCTCAAGCACGTTATCCAGGTAAGCCAGCAGGGTTCGCAGGGTAAGTCGCATGGCACATGTGGGTTGGAAGGAATGGAAAATGGGGAAACCCTCAAAACGTGGTCCCTCAAAAGAAATAGTGGCAGGCAGGTACGACTTTCGTACAAGAAAACTGGTTTTTTTCCCTCTCAATTGACTGCTATCATCTGGGTTGACGTAAAACAGGAGAAAGGCCGGCCCATGTCACTCTTTGAATCCTCCGAAAAAGCCCATCTCAAGCGTGCCCAGCCACTGGCAGCACGGATGCGGCCAACGTCGCTGGATGAATTTATTGGCCAGGATCACTTTCTCGGCGAGGGGAAGTTGCTGCGGCGACTGGTCGATGCCGATCGGCTTGGGTCGGTGATTTTCTTTGGCCCGCCAGGTTGTGGCAAAACAACGCTCGCCCAGTTGCTGGCCCGGGAGAGCCAGAGCCGCTTTCGGCAACTCAGTGCCGTCACCAGCGGCGTCCAGCAGCTAAGAGAACTTCTCGAGGAAGCCCGCAATGAACTGGCGGCTGGGGGCTACCGGACCCTGCTCTTTATCGATGAAATTCACCGCTTCAATCGTGCCCAGCAGGATGCCCTCTTGCCTGATGTTGAAAACGGGATCGTCACCCTGATTGGTGCGACAACCACGAACCCCTTTTTCACGGTCGTCAGTGCACTGGTAAGCCGAAGCCAGGTATTCCAGTTTGAGCCCCTCTCGGTGGAGCAGATCGAACTGGTCCTTGAGCGTGCACTGGCTGATCGCCAGCGAGGACTTGGGGACTACGAGGTAAACCTCGAGGAGGATGCCCGTCGTTTCCTGGCAGAGGTCTCCGACGGGGATGCACGGCGGGCACTCAATACCCTGGAAATCGGGGTACTCTCTGCCACAGGCTTTCCCCTCCAGTTCACTCGCGAGCTGGCAGTCGAATCGGTCCAGCGCAAGGCAGTCCATTACGATCCCAGTGGCGATGAACACTACGATACGATCAGTGCCCTGATCAAGAGTATCCGTGGTAGCGATCCGGACGCCGGCATCTACTGGCTGGCCCGGATGCTGGAAGGAGGAGAGGATATCCGGTTCCTCTGCCGGCGACTGGTCATCCTGGCGAGCGAGGATATCGGCAATGCAGATCCGCAGGCGCTGACCCTGGCCGTGGCAGCGATGCAGGCCTGCGAGCTGGTTGGTTTACCGGAGTGCCAGCTGACACTGGCCCAGGCCGTCACTTACCTGGCATGTGCTCCCAAGTCCAATGCTTCCACCACGGCCATCGGATCTGCCCGCAAGGATATTCGAGAGGGCCGGGTCCTGCCGGTACCTGTTCACCTGCGTGATTCCCATTATGGCGGCGCCCAGCAGCTGGGACACGGTGAGGGGTATCTCTATGCCCATAACGAGGAAGGGGGAATTGCAAGCCAGGATTACCTCGGGGTCGAACGCATTTATTACCAGCCCGTGGAACGGGGATTTGAAGCAGAATTACTCCAACGGCTCGAAACAATCCGTGCCCGGCTGCGAAATGCCCGCGAGCTGCCTCTCGAGCCGGATTCCGAGAACAAATCGCCCTAGTAGCAAGTCCGTATATTGCTTACTATTTCGCCGACTTGCCCTGCCACTGTCGTGACTCTAGCCAACCCAGATGAGGGCAAAGAGGGTCGCCAGGACGCCGAGCAATCCAAGCACAATCCACCAGATGGGCCTGCCGTCCCAGTTGCTGGAACCATGAACCACGTAGTCGCCACAATGGGGACACTGCTCGGCATCTTCGAAAATATCAAGACCACAATGAGGACAAGGAACAACCTCTCCAACCTGATCATCAGGATCGGCAGCCTCGGCGTCCTCCCACCAGGACTCCTCATCCGAATCGTCATGCCAACCATCCTGGGACAGAACCACAACAATTCCCTCTCCGGGTTGAGGCAAGGAAGATCGGCCATGCCTGGAGTACAAGTCCGTGAAATAACAGGCCATTAGCCAGAACGTTTTTCGTCAAGGAGGACGAAAATGCAATCCATCAAGACTGCCCTGCTTGTCATCTTCATGATGGTGATACTCTATGGCGCGTACGTGATCCTGTATACGCCCGACCCCCCTCTCCTGCAGGGGATCTCGGATCTGCTTGAACAGGAAGTCAGCCCACCGACAAACAATGTCCAGGATGGCAGTGCGATCGTCTCCCCCGATGGGGAAAGCCCCCTGGTCTTAACGCTCGATTCGAATTCGACCGGAGACAACTTCCCGGAAACTCCTGGGAGCCTGGCTGATCCTGTGGATCCGGAAGACGCATCGCTGCTGATTACCGACGACGTGAACGTGGCAGCCCCCGAGGATCTCGTCACAGCAGCAGAAGACAAACCGTATGTGGTGACCGCCGGCGCCGGAGAACTGCCTGGAAACCCCATCGAGGAAGTTATCCGTGTTGAGGAACAGGCAGGGCCGGCAGGGGTCGTCATCGGTGAACAGCCTGCAAGCCAGGCAAACGAAAAGGCAGATGAGGCTTTTCGCCAGGCATGGGGAGTCGCCAAGCAGCAGGTGGAGCAGGGCGACCTCCGCTCCGGCCTGTCAACGCTTTCAGGTTTCCATGGCAATGACCAGATCAACCGGGACTATTACGGACAGCTCCTTGAGATTCTCGACTACCTTGCGGGTGAAGTGATCTACTCACAGAAACATGCCCTCGAACCACCCTACCAGGTACAAGCGACCGACACGCTGGAAATGATCGCGCATCAATACCGTGTTCCGATGCGACTGCTTCAGAACATCAACGGTATCCAGGATCCAGGATCCCTGGTTCCTGGCTCGGAACTCAAGGTCGTGAAGGGTCCGTTCCGTGCCCATGTGGATCTTTCGGACATGGAAGTCACACTTTTCACCGGCCACCTTTACGCCGGTCGCTTCGCCTGCAAGATCGGTGCCGATCCCTACCCGGAACCCGGACAATACACGGTGCTTGCCAAGCAACAGGAACGGTCGTATTACGTCGCCGATGGCAGCATTATCCCGGGGAATGATCCAAGCAACCCCTACGGTCATGTCTGGCTGGACCTGGGCGACCAGGTCTGCCTCCATGGTTCCGCAAAGAACGTGGAAAGATCCGGATCTCAACTGGGCTGCATTCGCATGAACGGAGCAGACAGTGCCAACGTCTATGGAATCCTCTCTGCGGGATCCCAGGTACTGATTCGCCGCTAGGCGCTCAGTCCACGACCGGGTCAATTCCCATGTCGGCAATCGTCAACAGGGTGCGCAGCTCGAATCCCTTCTCGGCAAAAGCCTCCGCACCTCCCTCGAGTCGATCAATAATGGCGATCACGCCATCCACATGAAGCCCGAATGCTTCGACCTCTTCAATCGCTCGCAGGCTACTTCCACCGGTAGTGACGACATCCTCGACGATGACGACGTGCTGGCCAGGTTCCACCGGGCCCTCAACCATCCGGCCCTTGCCATGCTCCTTGCTTTCCTTGCGGACGATGAACCCTCGCAGTGGGAGCCCCTGGTAGGCTGCTACCGTGATCACCGCGGCGGAAATCGGGTCGGCACCAATTGCCATGCCGCCAACCGCATCAGGGAGAGAGTCGCCAAGGAGTTCCAGGATGCCCTCGCCGACCTGCCGGGCACCCTCACTGTGAAGCGTGACCTTGCGGCAGTCGAGGTAATAATGCGCCTGCTTTCCAGACGCCAGCGTGAACTGGCCAAACTCCAGGGCATGTTCGCGAACCAGCCCCATCAGTGCCTGCTTGTCGTACACGAGATCCATCCTTGGGCTGGTTGAAACGGTTAGGCCTCGGCCTTGGTCCTGGCTTCCCGTAAACCGCGACTGAGAATATCCCGCAACAGGGGTGAGTAGTCCTCGTAACGCACTTCGTCGGGAGGCCCCATCGCGTACTGGTAAATCGCATCGCGGGGCTTTTCGCCAAGGCACAACAGCGTGGAACTTACCGTGCCCCGATCCTTGCTGCGAACCACCATGCTGGGACGACCCGGTGCAGTGGCAGGTCGGGCAAACGCCTTGCTCGCTACCGCCAGAAACTTGACCGGGGAATCGAGTGTCTGCAGCGTCAGCAAGCGGTGGGCCAGCAATACCCGATCATCACGAGGATCGTTCACATTGCGGTTGGCAATCAAGGAAAGACCTTCCTCCAGTTTGACGACCTCGGGCTCGTCCCCGCCGTGGACAATCCAGCCACTCTCGGCATCGGCAATAACGAAATTGACTCCCTCGTAACGATTTGTGGCAAGCTCATCCATCGACAAGTGCATCGCTTCCTGGGCGGAAGTACAACGGAGCAGATCCTTGCAGAGCGTGCCACGACTGCGCGGGGCAATCGGCGGGATTAACTTCCGCCTGTTGGCCGCGCCAACAAACATGCCGTACTGGTTGACCCCCAGCCATGTACCACCACTCTGCTGGTCCAGCCCGCTAAGAACTCGAGGTTTTCCAGACTGAATCGAGGGGGGATTGCTGGGACGATCGTAAAACTCCTCCCGGTTGGCAGCCACCAGGATGGGAGTTTGTTCATCAAGTCGATACTGAATAGCAAGTAAACACATAAGCTTGTTCGTTTTCTCTCCATGCTCAAAAGCCCGTTTTGGGACCTACAAGAGCAGTTCTTAGCAATTAACCGGGGATTCACCCCACAAGGCACTCTGCACATTGCAGGTAAACCTTCAAATTTACACCATAATTTGCCACATGACACCCCCTAATGGGGGGTTGCTTGATTGTTTTCCGTCCGACAATACTGCTCACGAGTCATGGCTCGTCACCCATCACCTTCACTGCCAGGGGCTTGTTATCAGCGAAACCAGTAGTTTTCATCCTCCAAAAAGACCCGGGATTCCTGCCGCACCCCCCTTGAGTATGGGGATTCAGCGCCGTACGGTGCGCATCGGTCATCAAGCCCTTGAGAGGATCACCCAGGCTGGCCGCATTCCACCAGCACGTTGAGGAGTTTTTCATGCCTAGCCAACCAAAAGTCCGTATTGGGATCATCGGGGCGGGTGCTGTCAGTGACTATCACCATGTTCCGGGAATTCGCCTGGATCCTCGTGCAGAACTGGTCGCTGCTTGCGATTCCAGCGAGTCATTACTTGAACTGCGGAAGCAGGAATGGTCCATCGACCGGGTAACCACCGACTACCAGGAGATCTGCCAGGATCCAGACATTGATGCGGTCATTATTGCCACGCCCAATTTCACTCATTGCCCAATGGCGGTGGCAGCGGCCAGGGCGGGCAAGCACGTGATGTGTGAAAAGCCACTTGGCCTCAACGCCACGGAAGTCCAGCAGATGGTTGATGCTGCGGAGCAGGCAGGGGTTGTTCACATGACTGCCTTTACCTACCGCTTTGCCCCTTCCATGCGTTACCTCAAGCAACTGGCGTCCTCCGGCCAACTTGGGGACCTGCGTCATTTTCGCAGCCAGCGTTTCCTGGACTGGCCCGAGACCAGCTGGGGCTGGCGGCAGTACAAGGAGCTTGCTGGAGCCGGGGATCTCTTTGACATGACAATCCATCGCATTGATTTCGCCATCGACCTGATGGGGCCCATTGATCGTGTCTGCGGGGCAGTTGCCCAGTACGCGGCGCGTGCCGAAACGGAAGAAGGGGAAGCGTGCAAGCCATCGGAAGTCGACGACTGGTCAGCCATGATTGGCATTTTCCAGGCTGGCAGCGTTGGTGTCTGGGAGGGAACAACCCTTGCCAAGGGATACGGCCTTCAGGGCTTCGGTCACGAGTGGGCAGAGATCAACGGGAGCGAGGCATCCGCTGTCTATCGCCTGCACGAACCGAACACGCTGCTGATGGGCCGCACCGGCCAGGACCTGGAGCCAGTCGACGTGCCAGCGGAGTTTCTCTCGCCGGCAGGAAGCCCGAGGGATCCCTCCGAGGGAGAACCGGCAACCGTATTCCGGTATGACCTGGTATGGGAATTTGTCTCCGCGATTGTCGAGCAGCGCCCCGCGGTCCCCAGCTTCGAGGATGGACGCCGGGCCCAGCTCGTGGCGGACTCCGTTCTTGAATCGCACGAGTCCGGAAGCTGGGTCACCTTGCCCAACCCGCCAGCATAGACCGATCACCGATTTGCGGCTTTCGAAAGGAACTGCCTGCGTCTATATTGATCCCGGGCAGACCAGTTCTTATCCGAGCGGATCATGGCATCACCTCCCAGAACAACACCCTCTGAAGAGACAAAGCCCTCCTCCCGCACCGCCGGTTCGGTCAGCCGCCAGGTAAATAGGCTGACAGGCGTCCAGGTGCTGGCAACTGGCAGGGCAGCTCCGGAAAGGGTGATCCACAACGAGGAACTTGCCAAGCACGGGTACGATGCTGACTGGATCGTACAGCGGACTGGCATCAAGTCT
>Ga0310342_100003761_pt1 | contig 10050 bp, 9 predicted proteins | sample S15DNA20500_MG_FD_206155 | JGI IMG/M metagenome (GOLD analysis project Ga0310342, IMG submission 206155) | Marine microbial communities from station ALOHA, North Pacific Subtropical Gyre - S1503-DNA-20-500_MG | ecosystem: Environmental > Aquatic > Marine > Oceanic | place: Pacific Ocean: North...
GTGGTGTTGCCGTCTCTTCTGGTGGTGTTGCCGTCTCTTCTGGTGGTGTTGCCGTCTCTTCTAGTGGTGTTGCCGTCTCGGTGGGTGGGTTCTCTTCGGGGGCAGATGGCTGAGGTTGTTTTACGGAACTGCGTCGGATGTCGTCATGCGATAAACGCATAGAGACCCGCTGGCTTTCCTCCACGGCTAGCTGGCAATCACAGATCAGTCCCGTAATCGTGCCATCGGTCCGCTGGCGGCGTTGGCACTGGGGGCAGTCCCAAACGCGACGCAGATCATACTTCAGTCGTTCGTAGGGGCCCTTCATGGTTTCTGGTCCTGCAAAAAGCGATCTTCATCAGGAGTTGCCAATCTCAGTTGTTTTCCGGGGTGTCCGGTTGCAAAAATAGTGGCGTTGTTGATCATACAGTCTGTATGTTAAATGATCTAGCGTTGTCACCGCTGCCTGTTTGGACGCGTCATCAGAAAAAAGTGGAGATTTAGATGGAGTTTCCGACAGAGCCTCTTGATGTATTGGTTGTTGCACCGCATCCCGACGATGGGGAGCTGGGAATGGGTGGCGGCATTCTGCAGTTTAAAGCGGAAGGGTTGCGGGTTGGAATCCTAGACCTGACGGACGGAGAGCCAACGCCCAACGGTACCGTCGAGATTCGGGCGGAGGAGACGGCTCGCGCGAGCGAGGTGTTGGGGATCGACTGGAGAGGAAACCTTGGATTACCCAATCGATCACTGGAAGCGACAATCGAGGCACGACGGCGACTTGCAGAAGTCTTTCGTCAGACGAGGCCTCGCTGGCTGTTTGCGCCCTACTGGGTCGATGCTCATCCGGATCACGTGGCTGCGACCGAACTGGTGGAAGCCGCCCGCTTTTGGGCGAAACTGTCGAAGTCCGAGATGGCTGGCGAACCACACCACCCAGAACGGATCTATTATTACTACAGCGTTCATCTGAAGCTGGCGATCAAACCGTCGTACATCCTGGATATCACGACCCATTGGGAGCACAAACGGCAAGCTTTGAGTTGCTATCAGAGCCAATTCGTTGCCGGGCGCAGCAGCCCGCAGGGAGATTTTCTCGACCAAATTCAGATCCACGCACAGCATTGGGGGCAGTTAATTGGTTGCCAATACGGTGAACCCTTTGCCAGTCGGGAACCGTTGGGCATCCAAGGCTTCTCGGAATTCATCTAAGCCGGTGATAGCACTCTATTGCGGGTCGCGACGGTTTACGGAAAGCAGTGAAGTTAGTCCGATTATATTGGTGAAATCGGGCCGCTGAGGAGGCTTTCTTAGTCGTTATTTCTTACCCAGAGGGAAGGTTTCTGCCTGACCCGAGTCGGCTCTCTAGCCCGACACCTTTCCCAGTCTTCGCGCGTCGTTTCATCTTGCCGTCTTGCTAGCTGCCAGCTCCCGACTTGTGAAAGGTAAGTGGTGAAAAGAGGTCGGGAGAACCGATAAGTGGTTATACCTGCCAGGGTGCCCCTCTTCTGTTTTGGGGGAGTTGGCCCGGGGAGGCAAAGGCTTCAGCAGTTTGGAAAGGAATCCTGGCGATGCGTGACATCAATGTACTGGCACTAGTAAAGGGTGAAGAGCGTTACGTATTTCTCTTTGACGACAAGCATCGTAGTGAGACGTTACGCATGTTAGGTCGCTATGCCTCGAACCCTGAATTGAGCTTCACCTGGTACGACGCTGCGGTGCTGAGTCAGAAAGTTCGCGCCATCAGCCAGGAGTCAGCGGAGCCTGCCGAGTCGTTGCCGGAATCCCGCTTTCGCTTACCGCAACCGAGTGACGAACCCGGTTATGATGAGTTTGCCTGAGTCATTGAACTCACGCGGTTGATGATTCCTTGAGCAAGGTACAGCATTGCCCATGAAATCGGCCATTAGTCGCTTTCTCCGGTACTTGGATGTCGAGCGTAATGCTTCTGAGCATACGATCAAGAGTTACCGAGAAGATCTTGTTTCCCTGGTGGAATACCTTTCCTTGGAGGAAGCTCGCTCGCCCCGTCCGAACGAGGTAACTCCCTTGGATCTGCGCGGATATCTTTCCGCCTTGCATGACGCTGGCTATGCGAGGTCCACGATTTCACGACGACTGGCTTCACTGCGCAGTTTCTATCGTTATGCACAACGTGAGGGTTTGGCGGAACAAAATCCTGCGAAACCATTGCGGAATCCCCGCCGGCAACGCAAGTTGCCACACTTCTTGAGTACAGATGAGATTGCCAGACTGCTGGCTGCCCCAAATACCCGGGAGGCTTTAGGATTGCGAGACCGGGCCATTCTTGAAACTACCTATTCGGCCGGCTTACGTGTCAGCGAATTAGTCGCTATGAATGATGACGATTTGGATTTCCCGGGTGGATTAACCCGGATTCGGGGAAAGGGTCGCGTCGAGCGTTTGTCGCCGCTCGGATCGTTTGCGATACGGGCCTTGCAGCGGTGGCTCAAGAAACGCTCGCTAGCGGTTGATCAGCGCGGCGATGAGGGAACGCCCGTCTTCGTCAATCGCTTTGGTCGGCGACTGAGCAGTCGGAGCGTTTCGCGGATGCTTGAAAAGTACCTCAAGGTGACTGGGCTCGATATGCGCACCACACCGCATACGTTGCGACACAGTTTTGCGACACATCTGGTCGATCGAGGAGCCGACATCCGTAGCGTGCAAGAATTGCTGGGACACAAAAGCCTTATCACGACCCAGATTTATACCCATTTGAGCACGGCTAATTTACGCGCCACCTACGAAAAAGCGCATCCACGTGCGAAATAGGGGTTGGCTGCTCTTGGCAAGTGAACCGGGCAACGGTTGCTTAAATAAGGCCGCGTCGAACTGCCCAGACGGCTGCTTGCGTGCGGTCACTGGCGTCTACCTTGCGGAGGATATTTTGCACGTGTTCCTTGACGGTCTCGATGCTAATGCCCAGAGAACGGCCAATCTCTCGGTTGCTGAGGCCGAGAGCGACGTGACGGAGTACTTGTAACTCTCGATTCGTTAAAGGGATGTCATGGCTGTCGGAACGGTCTTTGCGGCGAGCCATGGAGGCCTTGAGCCGATGCAGGAGACTTGTTTCCGGAGGCTGTTCGCCACGGGCCGCTCGCAGAATGGCTGTCGTGAGCTGGTGACGTGTGGCGCCCTTAAGGACATAGTCGCTGGCTCCCAGGGCGACCGAACGGGCCACGTAGGTCGGATTGTCATAGGTCGAGAAGACCACAACTTGAGTTTTCGGACATGTTTCCCGTATCTTCTCAATTACCGGGATACCGTCGCGCGGAGGCATTCGAATATCCAATAGAACGACGTTCGGTTGGTGTTCGGTTGCTAACTGAAGAGCATCGTCGCCATTGGTGGCTTGAGCGACGATTTCGATGTCGGTCCCCTGAAGCATGACTTCCAACCCGCTGCGAACCAGCTCATGGTCGTCGGCGATAATTAAACGAATCGTCATGCCCAGTTTCTCAGTCGGCTCAAGCAAGCTGTAGCAGCTGTAGCCACCCCCCAGATTGCGGTCTCATTTACAGTCTAACAGGTGATCAGGTGGACCCCCATGAGGGGCAGAAGAGAGAGTCAAAAACCCTCTCTCTGGGGAGTCTCCAATCCTCTATACTCCCATCATACCATCGGGTTGCCTGAATCCTAGGGCTACCTTGGTCGCTGCGGGGAAATTTCGACAGCTCCGGAATCCCCAATATTGCCGGACCTAACGGTTGTGATTGTTTCTTTCCTGCTGAATTTAACGCCTCTCTGAGGGATTCTCGGTAGAAGTGTGGATTGCGGAACTGCTTTCTCACTGGTTCCCCCCCTTTGGTGACGTAAATAATTGCATACCTCTGTTCGTGGGAACCGATTGGCAAAATGCCCTGCCCCCGTCCGGTTCGGTTCACTCCCCCATTAGCCTCAAGGACTACCGATGGTCGCTAAAAAGATCTTACTTGTCGATGACGACGGCCTGGTCCTGGAGTCCATGGGTGACTGGCTTACTGCTCAAGGTTACACCGTTGTGAGAGCCAGCGGCATCGAACCTGCGATCGAAATTCTTGAGAAGGAAAAGCTGCAGCTGATACTAACTGACATCCGTTTGGGAGTTCGCAGTGGACTTGAATTGCTCTCCATGAGTCGTGACCTGTCTCCGCAAACTCCGGTAATCCTGATGAGTGGCTATGCCACCCTCGATACGGGGATCGAAGCCTTGCGGGCCGGCGCCTTCGATTTGCTTCGCAAGCCTGTCATGGACGAAGAGCTGAATCGGTCGATCAATAGAGCGCTTTATCCCCAACAAGCAGTTCTTTCCCAGCAGCCGACGCTGCGACTTCCCACTGAAGTGATCGGCCACGATTCAACACTCCAAAAGACATTCGGTGTCATCGATAGCGTTGCGGGAACCAAGGCGACCATTCTTATTACGGGCGAAAGCGGTACGGGGAAGTCATTAATTGCCAGATCGATTCATCGTCAAAGTGGACGTCGAGACAGACCGTTTGTGGAAGTCGCTTGCGGCGCCCTCACGGAAACACTTCTAGAGAGCGAGTTGTTCGGTCACGTCACGGGTGCGTTCACCGGAGCCGTGGAAGATAAGCAAGGGAAGTTTGCGCAGGCTCAGGGAGGCACGATCTTCCTGGATGAGATTTCGACCGCGACGCCGCGGATGCAGGTGAAACTGTTGCGGGTGCTGCAGGAATTCAAGTTCGAGGCCGTGGGTGGAACCCAAACGCACGAGGCCGATACCCGGGTCATCCTGGCAACCAACGATGACCTTAGCCAGGCAGTGGACGCCGGCCGTTTTCGACGGGATCTCTATTACCGAGTCAACGTCATCAACCTCGAGATTCCGCCATTGCGGGAACGCGTAGCGGATATTGCGACGTTAGCTGACCACTTCCTTGCTTTAGTCTGTCGAGAGACGGGCAAACCGTTGGTGAGATTCAGCGAAGAGGCCTTGTCCCGTTTACGGGCACATCATTGGCCTGGGAACGTCCGAGAGCTGCAGAATGTGGTGGAACGGGCAGTTCTCCTTAGCCAGGGGGACGAGCTCGGCCCGACGGATTTACCGAGTGAATTATTGGACGATAATACTAGTAAGACCGCGCTCTATCCGTGCGGCCAAACGCTGAAAGAAGCGTTGGAACGACCGGAACGACAGATCATTCGAAAGGCACTCGAAGACTCGAACGGAAATCGTAGCCAGGCAGCTGAAGTTCTCGGAATCAATCGCACCACGCTTTACAAGAAAATGAAGCGTTTGGGGCTGGATAACGATCTGCTCGGGACGGCAGCGAGGGAACTACCACCCGAAGTAGTTCGCAACGCGGTCTCTTCCTCTTAAGGATCGAGAACGTGACAGGACGGTGTCGTCCGCGTCGCGCGTGTCTGCCGGGGAACGGTTCCTGGCACGCAGAGGCGGTCCTGGTGACTGTGGGCTCCTTGTCGTTTTCTCTTTTTGCGATACCCTGGGTGCTTTGAAGGAATGTCCGCCAGTGGTATTTTGAAGCCCCTGATGACGCGCGATTTGGCCGCAAACGGTTTTGCGGACCCCGCGTTATCAAAACGACCTTCTTGTCACGAGTAAATCCCGATGAAAATTCATGAATTTCAAGCTAAACAGTTGTTCCGGGATGCCCAGGTTCCCGTGCTGGAGAACAGGGTTGCCAGGACGGCTGAAGAGGCCGCAGCAGCATTTACCGAATTGGGGGGGTCGCTGGCAGTCGTGAAAGCCCAGATTCACGCAGGTGGTCGTGGCAAGGGAACGATGATGGAAGTCCCCGAACAACACGGTGTGCAACTGGTACGCAGCGCCGAGGAAGCAGCTGAGGTAGCTGAAAATATCCTGGGCAATAAACTGGTAACCATTCAAACGGGACCGGCGGGACAGGAAGTGCGGCAGGTGCTGGTTGAGGCAGGCTGTGATATCGCCAACGAATTGTACCTTGGCATTGTCCTGGATCGGGCTAAATCGATGCCGGTGCTGATGGCGTCGGCGGAAGGCGGCGTAGAAATTGAGAAGGTAGCTGCCGAAACACCAGAGCTTATTCATAAGGAGTATTTTCACCCGGACGTTGGCTTGCAGCCGTACCAGGTCCGCAAGTTGTGCGCAAGACTGGGTATCACGGGCAAGACCGTTCGATCGGCAGATGCTTTCATGAGAGCCATGTGCCGCATGTATGCCGATAACGATTGCAGCCTGGTGGAAGTAAATCCCATGGTGATTGATAGCGCGGGGCAGATTATTGCCTTGGACGGAAAAGTTACCTTTGACGATAACGCCATGTTTCGGCATCCAGCGTTTGCCGAATGGCGGGATCTGGCCGAGGAAGATGCGGCCGAGGTGCGGGCCGGAAACGCCGGTCTCAGCTATGTTAATCTGGACGGCAATATCGGCTGCCTGGTCAACGGTGCCGGCTTGGCAATGAGCACGATGGATATCATCAAGCTGCACGGCGGGGAACCGGCGAATTTCCTCGACGTTGGCGGGGGTGCGAACACGGAACAGGTGACCGAGGCGTTTCGTATTCTACTGGACGATCCAAGCGTGAAAGCCGTGCTGGTGAACATCTTCGGCGGAATTGCACGTTGTACCACGATCGCCCAGGCGATTCTCGAAGCCTCTCGCGAAGTTGGCTTCAGTGTGCCACTGGTCGTGCGACTGGAAGGGACGGAGGTCGAGGAAGGCCGCCGTCTGTTAGAGGAGAGTGACGTCGACATAATTTCAGCGATGGATTTGGCCGACGCTGCGGAAAAGGTCGTGCAAGCCGCCACGCAAGCCTGAGGATCATCGCCAACGAAGAGACAAATCACCCAACAGGAATTAGAGAGCTAATATGAGTATCTTAGTCAACCAAGAGACCAAAGTGATCTGCCAGGGCATCACCGGCGGCGCCGGCGCCTTTCACACCAAGGGTTGCCTGGAATATGGCACGCAAATGGTCGGTGGCGTCACGCCCGGTAAGGGGGGACAGACCATAGAGGAACTACCGGTCTTTGACACCGTGGAACAAGCAGTCGGCGAAACGGGAGCGACGGCCACGATGATCTTTGTGCCAGCACCCTTTACCGCAGATGCTATCCTGGAAGCCGCTGATGCCGGGATCAAAGTCATCGCCGCTATCACCGAAGGGGTTCCCGTCATGGACATGATCCATGTCTTCGAGACCGTGAAAGAGAAGGGAATCACCTTGATAGGGCCGAACTGTCCAGGACTGATCACCCCGGAAGAATGCAAGATGGGAATCATGCCTGGCTACATTCACCAAAAAGGTAAGGTCGGCGTGATGAGTCGCAGTGGTACCCTTACCTACGAAGCAGTCTGGCAAACCAGCAACCTGGGCCTGGGCCAGTCGACATGTGTCGGTTTAGGCGGCGACCCGATTGTCGGCACGTCGTTTATCGATTTGCTGCGACTCTACGAGGCGGACGACCAAACCGAGGCCATTCTGATGATCGGCGAGATCGGTGGTTCGGCCGAGGAAGAGGCAGCTGCTTACGTTGCCGAAAGTGTCACGAAACCAGTAGCTGCCTTTATCGCCGGTCGTACGGCGCCTCCAGGAAAACGCATGGGCCATGCAGGGGCCATCATTTCCGGCGGCAAGGGAACCGCGGAAGAAAAGATCACGGCGCTCGAAGAAGCTGGTATCGAGGTGGCCCAGAGCCCTGCGGACATGGGGCAGGCAGTGCAGCGAGCGATGGCCCGCTAATTCTGCCGGAAAGCCAGTCTAGTTGCCGAACGAAAATCCCCAGCCGACTCCGCGCCGATAGGGCACCGGACGGCGGTAATAAAATGGCGCTGGCGGTGTCACGTAATGATGTTCCACGTGCGTAGTGCGCGAGGATGGGCGCCTGGGAGCAACCGGTGTATGCGAGTAATGGGTCTGCATGGCCTTGATGACACGTGCATCTACCTGGGCCTGGGTCATGTGAATAATGTCGTCCGTGGAGATGTGGCTGGCCGAACCGTGCGACTTGATATGGTCGACAATAACATCGGGTGATACTCCGGAATTGCTCATCGAGAGGACGTCGGCGACGGTAACGGCATTAGACCTTCGTTGGCTCGCTTCGAGCATCACCGCCTGCTGATGCTCGATGTCAGCATCGATCGAATCACCGATGGCCGAACCGGCCATGGCGCCGATGGTGCCACCCACGAGTGCTCCACCGAGCGGATTCTCGTCAGCAAGGACAGCGCCCGTGGCAGCACCAAGCAGGCCACCGGTGGCACCACCACGATTAGCGTTGGTTCCCATCGCAGGACAGCCAATCATGGCAGGAACCAGGGCCAGTGTTAGCAGCGTAAGGGTAGCACGCATGACGCAGTCTCCGGATAAGGGATTTCCCACTTAAGGCCGCGAATAATCGCAATCCACCCCTCCTGCGTCAAGGCCAGTTTGGTTGTCGTAGGTTAGCCTTTTAAGTGCCTGGCAAAGACTTCACGCGTAAGCTGCCACATTTTGTCGCTCAGAATGTGACCACTCCCCTCTTCGATGTAGTGCGTGAAGTTCTTTTCGGCATGCTGGGCCTGGTAGGCCTGCTCGATCACCTTGACGCCGCGGCGAACCTCATCGATGGGACTGCCACCGTCTTTTTCACCGAAATTCAGATGGAGAGCCCGGGGGGCGATCAGAGCCGCGATATCGGGCGTGTCCGCTTCGGGATAGATGCCCGGTACGAAATTAGGGAAGCAGTGGAGAATCTCTTCCCGATGAATACCGGCGTAGGTCGGCAGGCAGCAGTTGCCAACAAGGGCCTTGAGCCTGGGTTCCCAGGGGCCGACCAGCCAGAGGTGGGTTGAACCCATCGAATGGCCGTAGCAACCGATCTTGTTGTGGACCACCTCCTGGCGGGTATGCAGATAATCGACTGCCCGCCGCATGTCGAGAATGTTCTTCCAGGCCATGCAGCGGCCTTCCACTACGTATTTGAGGAACAGGTACCGTTCGAGGTTCCGCCCTTTCAGCTTGTATGGTTTTTCGCGTTCCTCGAAGCCGAGCGCGTCGGGGCAGAGAACGACGTAGCCTTCGCGGGCCAGGGCGGCCCCAGTGTGGTGCATCTTGTTGCCAGCAAGTCCGGCTGGTTCGGATTTTCCCAGGTGCCACTGGCCAGCGTGCTGGTGCCAGACGCAAACGGCTGGTGCCGGCCGGTCGGCAGTGACGCCGTCCGGTATCAGCAACATGGCCGGGATGGCGTCCCCCGGTTCCGCTTCGTAGCTCAATTTTTCAATCCGAAAACCGTCTTTCTTGATAGTCTCGAGTGTCTTGGGCTTAAGTGGCGCCGAGTCGGGCCAGGGCCCACCCAGACCCTTCAGAAGTCGATCGCGAAAATCACCGGGTGCCATGAACATTCCTCCTGCTAGGTGTGACGGAACAGGGGAACAAGCCCCTGCGGGGAGCTGAGCGCATTGGCTTCCTTTGGCGGCGGTTCCCCAAGTGTGTTGAGCCGTTTTTCGGTCTCGGATCGTCGCTCTTTGATAAAGTTAATTAATTCATCGAGCCGTCTGATCTCAAGAGTGGCGGGCCAAATGGTCCGTAGTGTTTCGGCTTGCCGCTCATACTCTTTCCACTTGGACAAGATGTTGTCCCGCAGAACCTGCGCCAACTTTGAGAATTCGGTACTGATCGCCCCGTTTCGTTCCAGGACCTTTTGGATGTTTTCGCGGTTGGACTTGTTTTCTTCAATCAAGTCAGAAATCTTCTGCCCGTGTTGCATTTCTATTTCGAGCTGTTGTTTCGCTAAGGCATTGACACTTGCTTCCAGTTGAACTTCTTCGTCGGCAAGCTTGAAAGGGTTTGGCGGGGCTTCCGGAGCCCAATAAAGGCCGGCCATGACCAGGCCGCCACAGAGTCCGAGCGTCAGGGCGTTGCGAAATAAAATGCCCTGTTTCGTTGAAGTCATGATTGGCCGGCCTAAGAGGAGCCCTAGCAGTCCTCCCGTAACGAGTCCTCCCAGGTGGGCCGCATTATCGAGGTTGATCGGAAGAAAGAAGGGTAGCACGATGGCGAGGCCAAGATTAAACAAAACTATTTTGGCAATCGACGAGAGCAGCGGCCCGAAGACTTCCAT
>Ga0310342_100003763_pt1 | contig 10045 bp, 7 predicted proteins | sample S15DNA20500_MG_FD_206155 | JGI IMG/M metagenome (GOLD analysis project Ga0310342, IMG submission 206155) | Marine microbial communities from station ALOHA, North Pacific Subtropical Gyre - S1503-DNA-20-500_MG | ecosystem: Environmental > Aquatic > Marine > Oceanic | place: Pacific Ocean: North...
GACCGAACGGATCCTCTACTACACCGGCAAGACCTACAAGATGGGCGAAGTCCACGATGGCACGGCCACGATGGACTTTCTCCAGGAAGAGCAGGAGCGAGGGATCACGATCCAGTCAGCGGCCACCACCTGTCCCTGGACCCACGATGGGACGGAGTTCGTCGTGAATCTGATCGACACGCCCGGTCACGTCGATTTCACAATCGAGGTTGAGCGATCGATGCGCGTGCTCGACGGTGCCGTGGTGGTCTTCGACGGCAAGGAGGGGGTTGAAGCCCAGTCGGAAACCGTCTGGCGGCAGGCGGACCGCTACGGCGTGCCCCGCGTCTGTTTCATCAACAAGATGGACAAGTTGGGGGCCGATTTCACGTTCAGCTTCCGCTCCATCCATGAGCGACTCGGCGCCACCGCGGTGGCGGTCCAGATTCCCATCGGTGCCGGCGAGACCTTCGAGGGCATCATCGATTTGATGGGCATGCAGGCTTTCTACTTTTCTGCCGAGGAACTGGGCGCCACGGTCGAGCAGCGGGAGATCCCCGATGCACTGGCCGAAGAAGCCCAGCGGTGGCGGCGTGAATTGGTCGAACAGGTGGCCGACGTGGACGATGCCATTGCCGAGAAGTTCATCATGGATGAACCGATCGAGACCGAGATGCTGCGGGTCGCGTTACGCCGGTCCACGATCGCCGAGAAGATTCACCCAGTCTTCTGCGGCTCTGCGCTGAAGTACATCGGGGTTCAGCGGCTGCTGGATGGGGTCATCGATTACCTGCCCAACCCGACCGAGGTTCCCGAGATCCAAGGCGCTGACACGCGCGACAAGGAAAAAAAGATCACCCGGCCCCACGATGTCCAGGCGCCGTTGTCGGCCCTCGTGTTCAAGGTCGTGTCGGACCAGCACGGTGACCTGACCTACGTGCGCATCTACTCAGGCGTCCTGGAGAAGGGCTCTCGTGTTCTGAACAGCAACAACGGGAAGCGCGAAATCATCAGCCGGATATACGAGATGCACGCCAAGGAGCGTATCGCCAAGGACGTGGCCTCGGCCGGGCAGATCGTGGCCTTGGTCGGGCTCAAGAACTCCGTTACCGGTGACACGCTCTGCGCCACGGACCAGCCCATTGTCCTGGAGCGGATGACGCTACCAGAGCCGGTGATTTGCATGAGTATTGAGCCGACCACTCAGGCCGACAAGGACCGCCTGGCGAATGCCCTTGTCACGATTCGCCGAGAAGACCCCAGCTTCCGCAGCCATTTCAACGACGAAACCGGCCAGACCTTGGTCGAGGGCATGGGAGAACTGCATCTTGAGATCATCAAGAACAAGTTGGTCCGCGACATGAAGATCGGCGTCAATGTCGGTACGCCGCGAGTGGCGTACAAAGAGACGGTGACCGCCCAAGCCAAGGCACGAGCGATCCACAAGAAGCAGACCGGTGGGCGTGGGCAGTTCGGTGATGTGGAATTGACCGTTGAGCCCTGTACCGCCGAACAGGCCGAGGCGCAAAAGCTCGATTTCAAGGACCAGTTCGCCTTCGACAACAAGATTGTCGGTGGAGCGATTCCACGTGAATTCATCTCGGCCGTTCAAATGGGATGCCGGGGAATGGCCCGCAATGGCGTGGTGGCGGGATACCCGCTGCTGGGCGTGAAGGTAACACTTCTCGATGGCTCGCATCATGAAGTCGATTCGTCGGCGATTGCCTTCGAGCAGGCGGGAATGATGGCCTTCAAAGAGGCTGCCTCGAAGGCGTCTCCCGTGCTGTTGGAGCCGATCATGAAGGTCACGGTCACCACCCCCGAGGACTTCCTCGGCAACGTGACTGGTGATCTAAATTCCCGCCGCGGGATCATCATTCAGATGGAGCAGCGGGCCAATACGCGTGTGGTCACGGCCGAAGCGCCGCTATGCGAGATGTTCGGATATGCCACCGCGGTCCGCAGCATGAGCCAGGGCCGCGCGGCCTACGCCATGGAACCGCACACGTACCGGCCGATGCCGGAAAACATTTCTCGTCAGGTACTCGAAGGCGCGGCGTAGCTGCGGCTTGCCGGTGATCGCGGCGGTACACGCGTTATTTGTTGCGGACGTTCAATCGCCTGCCGTTGACCGGGCGGCGGGGACCCCGCTGGTGAGAAGGCGGCCAAGACGCGCCAGGACGGCTGCCATCGGGTGGGCCCGCGCCAGCCGGGGTGGAATGGCGGCGGCCAATTCTGGCCGCCCCGCGAGGTAGACCGTACCCAGCGCAAGTACCAGTTCATCCGGTGACAGGGAGGCAGCGTCTTCGAGGCAGCGTTGAGCCAAGGCGACGGCCGCGTCGTCACTGAGCAATACCGCCGAGCGAAGTCGGCTCGCCAGCGGGCTGCCCGCGACGGCACTCTGCAACTTCACCGCGCCGGGCACCGAGGCCATCGATTCGCGCCGGGCAGGCTTGGCCCGCAGGGTGAATAGAGGATCGCCAATTAGCATCAGCCGCCAAGGCAGGGCGCGGGGGCCGCCGGTGATCTGGCGTGCGGCGAATGAGGCCGGCGTGCCAGCCAGCATCTTTACCGCCATCCCGACGGGACGGTTGAAGGCGACCAGGTAGGGTTCAGCGATGGACCCGTAATACCAGTAAGCGCCACCGGCGAGGGCCCGGCCTGCGAGCGTGTCGTTGTTCCAAGGGCGGGCCAGGCTGTAGCTGTGGACCACGTGCATGGCCGTGGCCGTTCCGATCGGAAAATCGTCGGTGCCCGCCTTGGCATCGAGATGCCAGATCTTGGCACCGCCTTTCGAATTGATCCAGATCATGCCGAAATCATGTGCGGGGCGAAACCGACGCCGCACCGACGCGACGGTCGCATCCCGGCCGCGAAGGAGCGTGCCCACGTACCGTGCGGCCATCAGTTCCAACGCCGGGCTCATGTCATACCGTCGCCACGCTTCGTCACGCTGATGGCTGTAGGCATCGACCCATGCCATCCGCTGTGGCTGCAGAAAGAGGCTGCACATTGCCTGGTAAATCGACCGTACCGGGTTGCCGGTGACGCGGCCGACGACGGCGACCCGCAGGTCGGTCCCGGTGTCGTCGGCGTGAATGCGACCGATCAGGTCATCGACGGCCCGCAGGTGCACTTTGATCGCGTCCTCGTCGGGCACTTCGGGGGATGCCCGCGGCGGGGCAGGCACTTCATAGCGGTAGGGGTAGGGCCCGGCGAGGGTGACGGCGAACCAGGTTTCAGAATCGTTGATCCTCCATTGCAACGAGGACTTCATCAACTGGGCATTCAGTTTCAGCAGGGGTTGAAAGGGGACCACGGCGTTGCGCTTGGCCTGCGCCGCCGCGGTAATCGTCGGTTGGCCCCGCCCACACGCCAGAGCGATTCCCCCCATGCGCTGAGCCGATGAAGGATCAAGCAGCACGATGCCCGGCGGACGCGGGCGTTTTTCGAACTGATCGGCCAAGTTCCGATTCAACGTCTTGACGAAGGCAAGCACGTCGTTCTTGAGTTGCCGACCATCGCTCGGTGCTGCGCGGGTGACCCGCCATATCTCGGCGGGGCGGAACGCCCGCACAAAGATGGGCGTCAACCATCCATCCTCGATGAGAATGGGCCAGAATCGATCGGGTTTCCACTGGGCCACGGCGGCCAGGAACGTGGCTTCGTCCGGGACGAGGACGATGGCATTCGCCACGGTACGCTGGTGCCAGAACGCCTGTCTGGCTGCAAAGACACCGCGTATCTGCCCACGCATCATACGGGCGGCGTGGGCGACGGTCTTGGTCGGCTCCCCGGCGATCAACCGGTCGAGCATGGCCGCCGCGCCGGCCGCGTTGCCCGATTCCAGAAGCGTTGCGGCCTCCTGCAACTGCACCATGGCCGCCTGCAGCATGTCCGGTTCGACCCGGTTCGACTTGTCTGGTTCTAATGGGCCGGTGTTGCCCGCGGCCGTGACCGCGGCGCACGTTGCGACCAGCACTGCGGCGAGGCCGTGACGATGGACAAACGCGAGGGGTGAAAGGTGGTTGTTCGGGGCCAAGGCGATCGGATCCGAAGCGGCGGGTCAGACTCACTGGCCGGTATGGCCAAACCCACCGGCGCCTCGCAGCGTGTCGGAAAGGTCGTCGACTTCTTCCCACGCCACGCGTGGTACCGGTTTGACCAACATTTGGGCGATGCGCATGCCACGCGTCACGGTGAACGGCACGTCGCCGTGGTTGATCAACGGCACACAGACTTCGCCGCGGTAATCCGCGTCGATGGTTCCGGGGGCATTGGGCATCGATATGCTGTGTCGCGATGCCAATCCGGAACGTGGCCGTACCTGTGCCTCGTGGTGGGGGGGCAGCGCGATGCGAATGCCGCAGGGGATCATGGCCACGGCACCGGCTGCAATGACCGTGTCCTCGATCACCGCCGCGTGCAGGTCCATCCCCGCTGCGTCGGGTGACTGGTAGGCGGGCAACGGCACGTCTTCATTGCCCGGTATCCGTGCGATCTGTACGTGAATCGTCGTCGGCGCGGTCATGACGTCAAATGCCTTCCGGTAGGGGTGCCGCCGATTGCCGCACCGTGTCTTGAATGCCCGTCCACCATGGCTCTAGGCCATGCCTCGCTCGCGCGTTAGGTTCAGGATTCGCGTGCCTACCACTGCCCGCAGAGCAACTTGTCGATGGCGTGGCCCACGCCATCTTCGTCACAGTGATGCGTGACATGATCGGCCAGGTCGCGTACCGCTTCCACTGCGTTGGCCATCGCCACACCGCAGCCGGCACCCGCCAGCATGCTGGTGTCATTGATCTGGTCGCCGATGACGGCAATCTCCCGTTGGCTCACCCCGTCGCGGTCGGCCAGCCAGGCCAGTCCCCGCCACTTGTCGACGCCCCGCGCAAAGATCTCCAGCACGTGGATACCGGCTTCGCTGTCGGGGCCGGGAACTGCCTCGAAGTATTGCAGGGTGGTACGATCAGCGAAGGCTTCTTGCGTGCTGGCGGACAGCGCCAACATGCGTGGGCTGGCCGCGACCACACCGATACGCAGTGCGTGGGCCAGGTCCTCTTCCGTGACGCGAGGCTTGTGAACGACCGTGGCACCCGACTGCTTGAACCACCATTGCGTATTGCTCGTCAACTCGCCGGAACCCGTCACCAGATAGTCGTGGTCGGTCTGGGTGGCGTCGTGGAAGACCAGTACAGCTTCAGGGGCGTGCCACAGGTGTTCCACGATCTCCAACGCCAACGTCGGATCGAGCGCGGCGGCGTTGACCGCGTTGCCCGTCGCCATTTCGCTGACAATGGCGCCAGTGACGAAGACACCCACGTCGAGCCGCGAATCCTCGGCGAATGCTTCCCGCACCGGCCTGCACTCACACCAGGCGCGGCCGGTGCATGGCACCACGGTGACGCCGGCCTTGATGGCGCGACGCACCGCCGCGGCATTCGCCTCGCTGACGCGTCCCTCGCTGTTGAGCAGGGTTCCGTCGAGATCGATCCCGATCATCCGGTAGGTCATCGCCTCAGCGCCCGATGCATGCGTGAGACGGCGTGATCCATGACCAGCTTGAGATTGACATTGCGGCGCAGCTCGCGTTCTCCTTCACAGACGGCGTCGATCACCCCGAGCCATGGTGTCAGGGCCTGCTCTGCCGTCTCGGTGTCGGCACCGTTGGCATTGCCGACGGCCTGTTGCAGGGCGTTCCGGGCCAACTGCCCCACGACGATCCACATCAAGCCCGCGGCCCGCTTGTTGGCTGCGTCCTTCGACGCGTTGTCGTGTTGGTCGACCCACTTCGCCGCGAAGCCGTTGATCTGGTCGGCCATCTGTTTGCCCATCATGGTGGGATAGATACCGCGCGTCATGTCCTTCACCCCCTCGATCACCGTCTTTCCCCAGTCGTGCAGGCCGTAGAGCATCGCCATTTCGATACGCCCGAGACTGCCGGCGGCGAAGTCGACCAGCCAAGTGAGGGTTGCGTCGTCGGGGGCGTCCGGGTGTTGGTTCACCCAGTGCCTGACGGTTTTTTCATCCAGCGGTACGAAGGCCACGCGATGGCACCGGCTGCGAATCGTCGGAAGCAGGTCTTCTTCGTGTTGGCTGATCAAAATGATGACGGTGCCCGTCGGCGGCTCCTCTAGGGTCTTGAGGAGCATGTTCTGCCCTTCAGTGTTGAGCAGATGGGCCTCGTCGATCACGAAGACCTTGCCATGGTGCATGGCCGGTGAACGCGAGGCCAGTTGCAATACCCGTTCCTCGATCACTTTGACCGGGAATTCGATCAGCTTGCGCTTGCGGGTGTCCGGGTCACTGCTGAAACGGGCCAATTCTTTTGTGACCAGGTGCAGGTCGGGATGCCCTTCGCCGTCTGACAGGTGACAGGACTCGCACTGGCCACAGGCCACGATCGTGCCGTCCAAGGTGGTGGCCCTGTCGGGACAGAGCAACACGCGGGCCAGGGCTCGTGCCGTGGTGCACTTGCCCACGCCTTCCTGGCCATGGAAGATGAAGGCGTGATGCACTCGCCCGTTTTGAAGCGAGGCTTGAAGTTGGGCGATGGCACGATCTTGGCCGAGGATTCGGTCCATGCCGTCATCGTAGGCGTTGAGCCAGCGATGTGCCGGGCCGTGCCGGGACCCGAGGAAAGACCGATGATGTCCATGTCACGCCCACCCGCTGTTCGGACTTCGCTGCGACGCGGCATGGCCACGGCGTTGGCGGTTGCCGTGATCGCGCCGACGCTCGCTGCTGAAATATTCGTCGTGCCTGCCGGCCGCAGCCCGCTGTCGCAGCCGGGCGAATCCTTCCAGCGACCGATACCCGCCCGACAGCTGCTCGTCGATAAGCCGCCCGAACCCGTCGGCGATCCCGAGGCCACCATTGCCTGGACCGAGGCCCGGCATTACGTGGGAAAGGTCGTGACGGTCGAAGGACGAATCGTCAAGACCGGCGGCTTTCGGTCCAGGCATCTCGGCCAGCTATACTTCCTGAACTTCGTCGAGCGCTGGCGAGACGAGTTTTACGTGGTCATCTTGCAAGACGCGTTGCACGGCTGGCCCGACCCCCCGGATCGGTATTTCGAAGGGGCGCTGATTCGCGTCACCGGCCGCGTGGCGTTGTACCGGAAGACGCGACCGCAAATCGCGGTTCGGCGGCCCGAACAGATTGAAATCGTGACCATCGACAAGGCGACGGCAGCCACTGAAGCCACCAGCGATCACTGATTTGCCGAGCGTTGCCACGGGGTGGGCCGTGGACTAGGCTTTGTCCAGACCTTGGCGTCGGCCAAAGCCCATTCGCATGAACTGCTGGCGCCCCGCCGAAGTCGGCCCAGCCGGTGAGGCTTGGTGCGATCTGTCGCCGTTGCGTGATCCTGGATTCGGAATGTCTGCGATGACCCCGTTCGAACTGCCGAGGCCGGTCGACACACGATGTTCGAGTATGGCCTTTTGCCTGATGGTTCTGCTGGCGCTGATACCGATGGGTGGAGGCTGTGCGTCGAATGCAGAACCGACGGAGGCCAGCACCTTCGCCATCGACGTTTCGGAATATCACCGGATCTTTGATGCGGCCGTCGGGGTGCTGCGTGACGAGGGGATGACGGTGGATCGTCAGGACGCGCGGTTTGGCGTGATCACCACGAAGCCGATGGGGGCGCCCACGCTGTTCGAGCCGTGGCGCCCGGGCAACCGCACGGCCGGACAGGCGTTGGACAGCACTGTCAACGATCAGAGGCGGCGGGTGACCGTCACGCTCTCGCCACAATCGCCGATGCCTTCCGTCGCCGTCGAGGTGGGGACGGGCACCTCGGAGGTCATTGACGTCTTGGCCGAAGAGGCACAGACCGCGGTGCAGGTCTACCTTTTGCGGGTGGATGTCCAGGTCCAGCGCCGCGAAGTACCGGTGCATTACCTCACCGGATCCATGGCTGGGCACACGGTGATACGACGTCTTCACAGCACGCCGGAAGAATTGGTGCGCCGGCACGTGGCCGGCGAGTACTGGCAGCCGTTGGGGCGTGACGTCGCGTTGGAAGGCCGACTGGCGGCCACGATCATTCGACAATCCATGGCGCCCTGACGCCGCGGCCGAAGCGGGACGTCGGTAGACGCCGATACGGGCGCCGATGGCAGGCGCACGAGGAAGATGGCGATGACACAATCGAGAATGACCATTCGCCTCGGGCACTCCCCGGACCCCGACGATGCGTTCATGTGGTATCCGCTGGCCGACATGCCCGCTGGCAGCGGCCCGGGTGGCCGTACGTTTTGCCCCTGTATCGATACCGGTCCCTTTGATTTCGTGCATGTCCTTGAGGACATCCAAACCCTGAATGAGCGGTCGAACCGGGGCGAACTGGAAGTCACGGCCCTTTCTATCCACCAGTATCCATTCGTGGCGGATCGCTACGCGATGACCAGTTGCGGCTCCTCCATGGGCGACGGTTACGGACCGATGGTCGTGGCCCCACCCGGCCAGCGGCTGCAGGCAGAGGACCTGGGCTCGGTGAGGATCGCGGTGCCCGGTGAACAAACCAGCGCTTTCCTCGCCCTGTCGCTCTACCTGGGCCAGCCCGTTCCCGTGTACGAAGTGGTACCGTTCGATCAGATCATGGCGGCCGTGACGGCGGGCCGGTGCGACGCGGGGTTGATCATCCATGAAGGACAATTGACGTACCGCGAGGCAGGACTCGAATCCGTTCTCGACCTGGGGCGGTGGTGGGGCGAAACGCGAGATCTCCCCTTGCCACTGGGCGGAAACGCCATACGCCGCGATCTCGGCGAGATGATGCAGCCACTGTGTCGCGTTCTGCTCGCCTCGATCGAGTACGCCTTGGAACACCGCGACGAGGCCGTCGATTTTGCCATGCACTATGCCCGTGACATGGGGCGGGATCTGGCCGACCGCTTCGTCGGTATGTACGTCAATCGCTGGACGATCGATTACGGCCAGCGTGGCCGCGATGCGGTGCGGGGATTTCTGCAGGAGGCGGTGGCTGCCGGGCTCGTGCCCGATCCTGGACCGATCGATTTCGTTTTGCCATCTCCGGCGTCCCTGGCCGAACCGGCGTGACGACGGCGATTGTCATTGCGCCGTCGCCGTGCCGACGGCTCGGTACGACAGGGCCAGTACCCGCAATACCTCTGCCACCGACCACGCTTGAGCCATGCACCCCGCGGGTTGATGGGGCGCATCCCCATCGTGAAGTTCGTGCAACTGTCCGAGGCCTTCGCCGCAGAGACGCTGTAGAAGGGGGCCAAGGGCGTTTCTCGCTGTGGTCCGCGCTTTGGCCGAAAAGTCGTCGACACGCATGACCGCTTCGGCATAGGGGCCGAGGAGCCACGGCCACACGGTGCCCTGGTGGTAGGCGGCGTCGCGTTGGAACCACTCAATTCCGTAGCGTCCCCGGTAGGCGGGATCGGCCGGGCTCAGCGTTCGCAGGCCGAAAGGCGTCAACAGGGTGTGGCGTACGGCCGAGAGCACCTGGCGCTGCTCTTGACGGGGCAACGGTGTGTGTTCCAAGCTGACGGAAAAGATTTGATTGGGTCGCAACGTCGCGCACCGCTGCGTGCGGCCCATGTCGTCGACCCAGACATGGTCTGCCAGATAGCCCTTTGAATCGCACCAGAACATCGGTTTGAAAGCTGCCCTCGCCCGCGCCGCCAGGCGCTGTAGCCGCCCGCGGGCCGAGCCGTGGCTGAGGGCCGCGGTGCCCACGAGCACATGGTGCCACAGGGCGTTGATTTCCACTGCTTTCCCGTGTCGTGGCGTAAAAATGACACCGTCGCGAGCGGCATCCATCCAAGTCCACTGCGTCTGCGGCGAACCGGCGCGGACGAGTCCGTCGGCGTCGACCACGATTTGCGACGCTGGCTCCACCTCGGGCGGCGTCCCTTCGAGGTAGGCCTCGATGACACGCATGACCGCGGCTTGCAACCAGGACGACCACGCTTGCCGGTCGGACGCGGCATCCACATAGGCGAGGGCGGCACGGGCGAACCAGAGGCTTGCGTCGACGGTGTTGTAGTGGGCGGCGCGGTCGTCGTAGTCGTCGAATCGGTTCGGCACC
>Ga0310342_100003765_pt1 | contig 10043 bp, 4 predicted proteins | sample S15DNA20500_MG_FD_206155 | JGI IMG/M metagenome (GOLD analysis project Ga0310342, IMG submission 206155) | Marine microbial communities from station ALOHA, North Pacific Subtropical Gyre - S1503-DNA-20-500_MG | ecosystem: Environmental > Aquatic > Marine > Oceanic | place: Pacific Ocean: North...
CGAAAACCGAACCGCTGCAGAACGTGATCGCGATGACAGGGCTCAAAGTGATTGGTAGCCATAGGTTGTGGCGTCTCGAAATACGTTTGTCACTCATTTTCACTATCTCCCGGGCGTCTTAATTGGTCGACCGAAGCGCCGTGCGACGTATTCCATTAGTTTAATCGATTAATTTCAGCGAAGATTGAATCTAAACGACTCAGCCGGTCGCGCCGTGAACCACCCATCGCCGCACGCCATTGCGTAAATACCGTGGACTCAGCATCGACCCTAGATCTCGGACCAAGGCCGGATGTTGCCACCGGCCTCTTGGCCATTCGACCGCGTTCAATGCTGGCATGCAACCTCACCCCATCATCCGCATCTTCAAGCAAGGTCGCCGATGCGCCCGACGCCGCACCGGTAAATCGGATAATGGCCGTGGTCAAATCACGGGTATCGACATCCCCATCACCGTCGGTATCGCCATCGGACCAGAGCTTTCCCACGCCCCCGGCACCAGTGAAGTTGATTATTCCGTTCGTGAGATCGCCCGTGTCCACGTCATTGTCCAGATCCGTATCCCCATAGTTGGTGCCCAGAATGTTTTGCACCAGATGGTCGACATCGATATCGTCCACTGCCGACGATCCATTCACATCGAAATACAACACAGCCGAACCGTGCACCACACCCGACGACAACAAGTCAATATCGTTGGCGCCCACAAAATCGTCGCCGTCAAAATCGGCCAACGTCGCTGCCGAAAAATCAACGCTGCCGGGCGTGGGAAACGCGGTTGACCACGATCCACTTGAACTGCCCGGCAGGACGGGGTTGCGACGATGAAGCGCATCGCCCCCGCCGTCGGCAGACGCGGGCCAGGGAGGATCATCCTCGTAGCTGACCTGGTCGATCAGGATGTGGTCGAACTGCGTCTGCCCCGCTTGCAACCGGTCCGCATCGCGCTCCAGTCGAACCGCCTCGCCACCGTTGTCCAGTGTTTTCCCCGCCCCCCACGGTCCGACTAGCTGGACACTTGCATCGATACCGTAGATTGATCGAAAGAGCGCGTCGGCGGCCGTATCGACCACGGGGTCGAAATCAACCACCACGACGGTCTCACCAGCTGCGACCAGCGCCGGTGACGAAAACTCGTAATCCACCGCGCGATCCAATCGCCAGCCACCCAGGTCGATCGGAGACACCGTCGTGTTGAACAACTCGACGAATTCCCGGCCGGTATCGTCTGCATCAGGTGGATTGAAATGAACCTCGCTCACCACGATCTCACCGGGTCGATGTCCAAGATTCACAGCGCCTAATGTGACGCGAGTTTGTGGAACAAGCTGATCGTTGACGTCCCCATTGGGAACCCGCCCGAGACTCACCCCACCCAGTGTTGCTTTGAACTCCACGCGATCCATAAACTTCAGCGGTCGACCCGATCCATCAGACGACAACAGCGTCACATCATCACCAAAACTGCTGAGCTGAAAATCACCCGGCCCCAAACCTCCTCCAGCATTAAAGTCGTTCTCGTCGATGACCAGGTAACCGTCCGCCGGGATCGTCGTGCCCGGCGGGAAAACGTATTTCAGATAGTCCGCGTTCGAATCGCTTAAATACCATCCCGATAGATCGATCGGAGTACCTGACGTGTTGAACAACTCGATCGCGTCCACAGAGGGTAGATCGCTATTGGCGAGTACTTCGTTGACCAGCACGTCATCCGTCGGGCTACTTCCGGCCGCACCGGGCGAACCCAAGAAGTCGATGCTGCTGCGCCAATTGTTCGCATCGTCGTAGTTACCCTTCGTGTCGATCACCTCCAACGTGCTGCCGTTGCCGTCTGCTCGGCCTGGCCACTGGCCAGTATCGTCGTAGGTGAACTGCTGGATCACCTGGCCCGAGCCGTCCAACAACGTCAGCCGCTCGCCGTTGTTGGACAACTTGCCGCCGTATTGACCGCCAGGGCCACCCTGTCCATCATCGCCGTCGGCCACGCGAACACTGGTCCCATAGCGTGACTGAAACGCAACGAGGTTCTCGACGACGACGATTCGCTCGCTGGGATTGAGCATTTGCGCGGCAAAGTCAAAGTTGATCCCTTGTGAGTCACCACCCACATCCACTTGAACCAGTTGGACACCTGTCAAGTCGATCGCCTGACTGCCAGTGTTCATCAACTCCAGAAATTCGAAGCTGTCGTTGTCGGTAACCAATTCACCCAACTCGAGCAACGTATCAGATGGGTTGTAATGGATCTCGGTAATCCGTAGCGGGAACGAGTCCGGCGTAAAGGTTGCCTCGTTCAACGCCGACCACGAGCTACCGTCGCGAACACGCGCCTTGACCGTGGTGCTCGACTCCGGCAGTGACAAGGGACCCGCGTAAACTTGAGCAAAGGTCGAAATCCCCCCTCCCGCCAGACGCGGATCCTGGCCATCGGTCGTGTAGTAAATTGTCCCCGAGCCATTTTCATTGGTCATCGTCAGCGTGAAGCCCGCCGAAATCGGACCCCCGTGTTGACTAAACGACGGTGCATCGGTGTTGGGATACAGCCCGATGCCGCGGAGTTGATTCAGCACAATCGTGTTGCGCTGTGGAATCATCGTGGTTATGCCATTGACAACCGACGCCCATGGACTGTCGGGAGTAAACGGTGGTTCGCCACGAAAATCACCCCACCGTGCCGATTCCGCCACCAGTGGCGATTTGAGGACTTGTGTCAGCTCTGTCCATTGGTCCGAGGCAACTTGAGGTGTCAACACACCGTCGTTGAAGAAATGGCGATGCACGCGGTCTCCAAACAACACTCGGAACTCCGCGTTTTGACGCAACGCGTTGTAAAAGAACGCCGGACCGTTCGCACCGTTAACGTGTGATTGATTCGTGGTCACATCCCGAAATACACCTTCACCGTCCCAGGTGATGAATTTGAACCCTGCCCCGGGTTCTCGGCGTCGCAACATGAACCAATTATTGCTCGGCCAATGCTGATTACCGCCGAAGATGTTCATTGCCATGTAGTCGGCGAGGTTTTCCACATCTATGTATTGCTTGAGTAGCTCGTATTGGGCGCTGCTGGCCAATCCCCCGTTGGCGATCGATTTGGCCGCATTGTAGGCCACCGTATTTCCGTCAGTCGCTTCCACCGTACCGTGGCCCGGCGCACTGATCGAATCATACTCTTCCTTCGTTCCACCCAGGTACGAAGCACCGAAGTCGGCGTCGGGACGCTCGATGATGTTGTACATGCCCCAATACAGGCCGTTGATGTACACGTGGACGAACTGGCCGTGAGAGGAGAGCTGCCCCATCGATAATTGTGTTTGGGCCAGCCACGGATCACGGATGTAGCTGCTCTTGGCCCGTCCGGCACCCGACCAGGCATCATCGTACGTAGCACGCAGTACAAGCGTATCGAAACTGTCAACCGCGGTGGGGCCAAACAGCGGGTAGTTCAGCGAACGCGGCCCGTACTGGCCACGAAACTCCAGGCGGAAGGTGGTCTTCGGCTGTGACGTCAAGCGTCGACTCCCGCCACCATGGACGCGCACCCCGGCATCAATCTGAAAACCGGTCAACCCGTCGGGGTGGATCAACTCGGCCGATACAGCCCGCTCCCATCGTGAGCCACGCTGTAAAGAATTTGGAATGATGCCACCCACCGCTGGGTTCGACGAGGGATTGAACCAACTGTCCTCGTCCATCACCAGCGATAACGTGGGCAATGATTTCAGATCGTCCTTGATGTTCGAACTGAAGGCCGGGTTGTTCACCACGTTCGGATCCATCTGATAGTCCGCCGAAAGCCGGACCCAGCTGGTGGGAAAACCGGCACCGGTCTGCGTGATCACGTCGTCCAGGAACAGGTACGTGTGCGTATCCACATTGCTGGAGATGTGGTCTGTCTTGAATGCCGCAGCGCGGATCGTCGTCGTTGTGGTTAATTGAACTGGCCCCGAGTACACCAGTCCGGTTGTTGACCTGGGTGGACTCCCATCGGTCGTATAGCGGATCTCGGCACCGGGCGTCGTGGTCGAAATGGCCACGTCCACCGGCGCGTCGAAAAAGCCGCGGTCGATACTGAACATGGTGTCTCCGACCACGCCGACCGCGCCTGGCGTGTTGGGTTGGCCCGGCGTTGGAGTCTCGAAGAAAAGCTGATCCGTTGAGTATTCATCTGTCGCCGTCAAGGTCGCCACCAGTAGAAAGTCGGAATCGCCCCGAGCGATGTTGAGCCCTTGAATGGCCAAGACGTTATCCGTGGTGGTCAGCACATTGGCGTGCTGGCGGATATCGATCACCTCGAACCCGACAGCCTGCTCGTCGGGATGCTCGGTGGTTGCCGCTGAATTCCAATCCGGACTGGCCGGGGCGTTGCGACTGGCAACCTCCACGCCATTCAAATAAGCGACAAAGCCATCATCGTATTGCACACCCAGCTCGAGCCGGTCGACGCCGGCAAGGTCGGCGACGTCAAACTCGGTACGTACGAACGCCGATGAATTCTGGCTCTGCATGCTGGCAGTTAGATTGGTGTCAAAGATCTCGGCGTAAGGGCCATCGGACCCGGTCACCGTGGAATTAAAGAACTTGTCGCTCAGATAGTTTTCGACCGATTGCCGCGCTCCCTCATCCAATGCCCGATCGTAAACGATCACTTCTGCGATGTCGGCACCAAAGCCGAACGGAAAACGTGTATCGCCGAGATAGAAATTGTCACTGCGCACTGGATAGTTTTCGGTCGAATTGAATACCGACGTGCCATCGAAGAATTCTTCGACCAAACCATCGCCGGACGCAGTCATCACCGTCGTTCTCACAAAGAACTCAGCCGGAACGCCCTGTGTGTGACCGGATATGTTGCCATTGTCCTTTTGAATAGAAGGATCGTTCGCCAGGTGCAGGTTGTCCGCATCGACGCCGCCACGGGAGGCCGAGAGTCCGAAACCGAGTGTCCGGTTCGCCACGCTTAGAAAACTAGTCGAGTAAACCGTAATGATCGTCAGCTCACCGAAGTTCTCGTTCTCAGCCGATTCCCCATTGGCGTCAGGCGGGCCAATGATATCGGCGGCGCGCAAGAGCTCGTCGGCACCTGACGCGAAGCGGAGTACAGGAAACGTGTTATCACCGCCGGGCAGTGAGACCGTTACCTCCTGCCGCTTGGGACCGGTGATCGATGCCGATACGTCGGTGGCCGCGGCCGCATTGTGACCGTTTCCGCTTCGGTCTTGCCACAGATTGACCGTCGAGCCGTTGAGGGGCTCAGCGCCGTCCACAATATCGTCCGCTTTCAACCAAAGTCGCAGACCGGCGAGCGAATCAGGTTGAGTAGGCAGTGGGCGGTCAAATCCGACACTCATCGTGCCGTTCTGCCAGCCGTTGGGCTGAAAGCCAGGGTTGCGCCAGAAGGCATCCAGGTCCACAGCTGTCAAAGGTACCAGCACATCCGCGACACTCGTCGCGTCAACCAACGTCGTGGTAACTTCACCGGTAAACCGGCCGAAAGAAACCTCTTCGAATTGTGGTGGAAACTGTGGTCTCGACTCCCAGGAAATCGTGCTCCCATCGGGCTCGACCAGCGCCAGGTACTCGCCATTAGGGTCCAACACAAAATTGGTATGCAGTTGGTCATTGGGTGCGATCAGATCCCGACCGGATGCATGCACGACGAGCAGATCCTGGGGCGCGAGTATTCGGGATTCAGGAAACTGCCATTTTTGGAGATTGCTGGAATCGTCCGTCAGATACCAGCCAGCCAAATCCATCCTACTGGGGCCCGTGTTGAGCAGTTCCAGCCAGTCCGAGGATTCATCGTAATAGTCTAGCAGCGAGTCGTTGTTTTCGGCCAGAAATTCATTGATGATGACATCGCCGGCGAGCAACCGGCGCGATTCCAAAGCTTCCAATCTGTCACAATGATGACGTTTGGATTTTAATCGTCGGCTGGGAAAACTCAGTAACATTCTCATCCCACTCGCCTAATGGGCGATGTCGTTCTTCTCGAGCTGTGGTTTAGAGGCACACGACTCTAAATTATAATTAATTCTTCCACGTTTCGCAAACTTTGGATTACAACCATGATCAGTCGTTCGCTGGCGACTCAACATCGAAGCGGTTTTACTGCGTCGACAACGGCCGCGCGGCGGGTCATCTATCGAAGTCAGGGTCCCGGCCGCGTGGAGAGAACCTCTATCCTCGCGAAATGTCGTTCGTGGAGACGCTGGAGCATGCGACGCACTTTCGGACGCGGCAGAGACTTATGCGGAACAAACGGCTCCCTGGGATGAGACCGGAGTGCCCGGATAGAACGCTCAGCCGTCCCCGAGCCCACTCCCGACCGACCGTACATCCGCCCCCGTCGGGGCCTGAAACACCCGCAGGTCGAACAGCGGCAGTACTGCGAGCACGTGGTCGAAAATGTCGGCCTGAATAGCCTCGTAGTTCGCCCAAGCCTGGTCGTTAGAGAAGACGTAAATCTCGACCGGCAACCCCTTCTCGGTGGGCTGTAGCTGGCGCACGAGGAAGGTCATTTCCTGGTGAAGCCTGGTGTTCCGGCGTAGGTAGGCGATCAGGTAGGCTCGGAAGGTGCCGACGTTCGTGAGATGGCGGCCGTTGACGAGGAGTGACGTGTCGGCCCCCGTCGTCTGATTGTGTTGGGAGACCTCCTCGAGCTGTCGGCTGAGATAGTCGTCAAGGAGCTGGATGCGCTGGAAGCGCTCGAGCAACTCCTGATCGCAGAACCGGATCGACGACATGTCGATCGAGACCGAACGCTTGATGCGACGGCCGCCCGACTCGTCCATGCCGCGCCAGTTCTTGAATGACTCGGCGACCAGCGCGTAGGTCGGAATGGTAGAAATCGTCTTGTCCCAGTTCTGAACCTTGACCGTCGTCAGGCCGACCTCGATGACGTCGCCATCGGCGCCCTGGCTGGGCATCTCGATCCAGTCGCCGCGGTGCACCATGTTGTTCGCCGACAGTTGTACGCCGGCGACCAAACCGAGAATGGCATCCTTGAACACCAACATGAGAATGGCCATGGAGGCACCGAGGCCGCTGAAGAAGACGACCGGGGACTTGTCGAGAATCACCGACAGCACGGTGATGCCGCCGAGGAAAAAGAGAGCCACCTGAAGCACTTGGAGGAAGGTTCGGATCGGCAAGCGACGAGAAACCGGATGACCCTCGTAGATCGCGCCGACGGCCTTGAGCAGTGCGCTCACGACGGCGACAGCGATCACCGTGAGGGAGACCGAAACCAGCGTTGCGATGACTTGGATCGCCCCCGAGTCGCCGTCGAAGACGATGCGCGCACCGCGATCGAAAAGAACGATCGGCACGACGTAGGCAAGGCGTGCGAAGACGCCTGCGCGCACCAGCTCGTCGTCCCACTTCGTGTCGGTGCGAGCGCTGGCCGCCCGCACGATGCGCAACGTGACTAAACGTGTGATCCACAGGGCGAGAGCACAGACCAGCATCAGCCCGACCAGCACGAGAAGGCGAGCGAGCCGGTCGCCGTACAGAGGATCGAAACCTAACTGAAGCAGCCAGGATGACAGAGTCTCGAGGAGGGTGTTCATTATGGGCGTACTCTACTGTCAGTGGCGAGGTTGCCAGCGGAAAGTGCTACCGTTCGGCAACGTTGAGGTCGACTGCGCCGCATTCGTTCTGATCTCCAATCCCACTGCAGGAAGGGATCGCGGTGACTGATCGGAAATTTGATTTCTGCTAACAGGTCTGAGTCTACAAAGTGGAACAACTAATGCAAGTGTGAAGCTGCGACCTATCAGGCCGTAAAATACGGGTTGATCACGCAGCTCGTACGCACCCCTCTCGAGCCGAGGTAGGTCGAGGCAAAAAAAATCTGGAAAACCCAGGCTGTGCGCGACCAAAAGCGGCTCGATCAGCGCACAAAACAGTCCCCTGGATACATGGCTCAACGCCTGCCCAATGGAGCTGGACGACAGGCGACAAGAGATTATCCGGCAGATTGCCCAATGACGTGGAGCTTACAGAACTACCTGCGACAGCTTCTGCCCCGCGCAGCAGCCTGTCCACGTGGTGTTTTAACGACTATACCAGGTGAACCGATCACCTAAGCACTTCCGACAACAGGATGCCGCTCAGAAGTTTCAGTTGTCGCCGACCGATAGGATCAGATAGAGGATTCATCCCGTGCGTTCCGACCATTGAAATCGTGCACACGGAACCCTGCCTCGGAATCTTGTTGTCCTACCAGGCTCGTCGCTTGTGCAAAGAGCGACGTAACAATCGACTCGAAAACAAAACAGTGGAGAAAAAATGATGGCGACGCCAACAACTCGATGGATTTTGACTGGCATCGTAGTCCTGTGGGGTTCAAGTCTCGTCACGAAACCAACCGACTCCGGTGGGCAGCAAGTTCTGGCAGCAATTCCGGAAGGTCTGGCAGAAATTCCGGAATTTCATAAATCGTTCGCCACTGCAAAGCAACCGCTTGTTCGAAAGTCTGCTGAAGTGCAGGCGTATGAAGGGTTCGAAAAACCTAAAAACAGGAAAACCCAACTCGCAGCCAGCGAATCGGTAGTCCGTACGTCACACCTGGTCGATTGCCAGTCGTGTGAAAGCGTTCTCGAGTCAGCTTGTGATTCAGCTACCGGTTGTTGTAGCTCCAAGGCGGGTGGTATCGACTTCGGTGGTTGGGTTCAGATGGGTTACCACAGTGGCAGCGATGGCGTATTTAACGACGAACCCGACAATTTTAATCTTCACCAGACCTGGCTCTATGCGGAAAAAGTGGCCGATGGAAGAAATGGGCTTGGTTTTGGCTTCCGTGCCGACGTTATGTATGGCACCGACGCAGATGATACCGATTCTGATGGGAATAAACCCGGTAACTGGGATTACCAAAATGGATTCGACCACGGCCCGTATGGATTTGCACTTCCTCAGTTGTACGTTGAAATGGCCAAAGGGGATTTTAGTCTCAAGGTCGGTCACTTCTTTACGATCATGCGTTATGAGCGGGTGACTTCTCCAGACAACTTTTTCTACAGTCGCTCCAAAGCTATGGACTGGATTGAACCCCGAACTCATACGGGTGCCCTGGGCACCTATGCTATGTCTGATGACACTAACATTTACGCCGGCTGGACCCTGGGATGGGATACCGGTTTCGACCAGCGCGATGGCGGCAGCAACTTCCTGGGCGGTTTCAGTACTTCCGTGACGGATCATGCAACCTTCACCTACGTCACAACTGCCGGCGACCTGGGCAGGGAGGGAGAGGGCTACGGTCACATGCTGTTGCTGGATATTGCTTTAACATGCAAGCTGAACTATGTGCTGCAGAGCGACTTCCAGGATATGGATGAAGACAATGGTGATACTGACAATGACGTGGCAATCACTCAGTACCTGTTCTACAACATAAACAACACGTATGCTGTGGGTGGCCGCTTTGAATGGATTAAACAAATCGACAATGGCGACGACGTAGATAGCCAATTCCAGACGACTCTGGGCGTGAATATCAGGCCCAGAGACAACCTTGTGATCCGTCCTGAAGTCCGGTTGCAATCCGACCACATTTACGATGACGCGCCCTTCGGCATCGACGCCATTCTGGTCTTTTAACAGTCCCATTCTGGTCTTTTAACAGTCGTCGTCGACCCATTCGCGAACCGCACCCGCAGTGTGGGTCGACAACACGGGCCTGCTGCATCAAAACCATGCTGCGCCACGGTCTGCCCGTCCCTAAGCTTGGTGCCGGTGCTGGAGGTTGCGTTGGTCAGGTTTGCGCCAGTTAGGTTCACATGGCGCAGGTACGCACGGGCCAGAATCGCACGGACTGGCAAGAAACAAAAACAGCCCGGCAAAATCGAGCTATTTTGCTGCCTGATGTGTTTGCCTGCGACGCATTGCCAGGCAACCCAGTACCCCCTAGGGGAGTCGGACAATCGCAAAAATCAGCAGAAAAACCGCATTCTTCAGATTCGGTGGTGCAACTGTCGGTGCGGTCCACAGCCGATTTGAAGCAACTTGCAGCTGATTTGCGCGGCCGGCTTACCGCT
>Ga0310342_100003766_pt1 | contig 10042 bp, 11 predicted proteins | sample S15DNA20500_MG_FD_206155 | JGI IMG/M metagenome (GOLD analysis project Ga0310342, IMG submission 206155) | Marine microbial communities from station ALOHA, North Pacific Subtropical Gyre - S1503-DNA-20-500_MG | ecosystem: Environmental > Aquatic > Marine > Oceanic | place: Pacific Ocean: North...
CCGATCGCTCGGAGCTACCGCGATCTGAGCGCCGCGAGCCGGCACTTCACTCACAGCTGGGAAATCAACGGCGGAAGCTACGGGCGAATCTTAATGGGCTTACCATTGGACAACCCGTCTCTCTAATATTACGAATCGACAATAGGAATTGATAGCCATGGGCAAATACGATATTAAATTCGGCGTCTGGTACGACTTCAGAAATCCACCGCAGTGGCGTCAGGATCCGACCGCACTCTACAAAGCATCGTTCGATCAGATTGTCCGCGTGGAAGACATGGGCTTTGAAAATGTGTGGTTGTCCGAGCATCACTTCATAGAGGACGGTTATTCACCGTCGATGCTGCCTATCGGATGTGCCATCGCCGCACGCACTGAGAAGATTCGTATCGGCACCAGCTTGTTACTTTTACCGTTACACCATCCCGTTCAGGTCGCGGAAGACGCTGCTACCCTAGACGTTATTTCTGGCGGTCGGCTCGAATTGGGGTTGGGCGTCGGTTATCGGGTAGAGGAGTTTGCGGGGATGAACGTCGATCCAAAAGAACGCGCTCAACGCATGGACGAGGGTGTAGAAATCATCCAGCGCCTGTTCGCCGGCGAACGATTCAGTTTTAACGGATTACACTATCAATACAAAGATATCGAAATCTTTCCGAAACCTGTTCAAAAGAAAGTCTACCTCCGTATGGGCGGTTTCAGCAGGTCCGCAGTCAGACGCGCGGCACGTATGGATTGCGGCTTCTTATTGCTCGGCCCCGCGGCAGAATGGGCGCAGCTCTACTGGTCGGAACTCGATCGCCTCGGTAAAAGTCGCGAGGACCATTCGGTCGCGGGCGGCTACATGTGGGTGCACGTATCACGCGATCCGAAAAAGCGCTGGAAAGAAGTTGCTCCGCACTGGGCTTACCAGCAGAACCTGTACACAAAATGGATCAGCGGTGCGGGAATGGCGAATACTTACGGAATCCAAGAGGTCGAGGCCTCGCAGGAGGCGCTCGAGGCTAATTCCTGCTTTATCCTCGAGCCCGATGAAGCGATCGCGAAGATCAAGGGCTACATCGACGCCACCGGCGCCGACCACTGGTACACCTGGGCCGTGCCACCCGGGATGCATCCTTCGTGGAGTGAGGAGCACTTGGAGCTGATGGCAACCGAGGTGATACCGGCGTTTCGCGCCATGAAAGATTGACCGTCGATCGGGGCGCTGGAGCGGCTGTTTTCTGCCCCTTCAGCGCCTCTCGTCAATCAGACGCCCAATTGCTCGCGGATACCCATCGCCGAAATGAAGTCATGATTGTCGCCAACATTATGCTTGCGACACTCGATGATTTTGCCTTCTTTAAAGCGGTACCAACCGAGAACCTTGAACTTCAGGGTTTTACCCAACGATTCCACACCGCAAAACTCGCCGTGCTGAACGCCGAGGAACGATAGCTGAACGAAAACCAGATCGTCCTCAGCAACCATCTCATCAATCGTGAACGAGAAAGACCCGTCGGGAAAGGCTTTATGAAACCCCTCGATGATACCGGTCATGTCATCGAAAACCGTCGGCCCTTGGAAGCTCGGTTCGTGGTAGAAACAATCGCGATGGATGATTTCGTCGATCACCTCGACCTTACCTCCATTCCAGAGTTCGTCAATATAACGGCGGTAGACGACCTTGTTTCCTTCTGGTGACAAATCCCCTGATATCGGAGCAATGCTGGCGCTAGATTGGGCCATGTTGGGCCTCCTCAGTCTCTATGAACAAAGCCATGGGTTTCATAGTCCAAATATAAAACAAAGTTATAGCCGAGGCGAGCTCAATGGGAAAAGCCCGATTTCCACTATACTGTTATCTTCTGCAACGCAGTTTAAGATACTGTCCTTGAAAACAAGTGGAGAAACGGATGATCACCAGAAAAAACCCTGATGTTGGCTACCTCGGCGAGGACGTATTTGCCGGATACGCGTTTACCCAAAACATCCGAACCCAGAGTCATCTCTACCTCTCGGGCATCGCGCCAGTGCGCGGATCGAACGACAACATCGAGTTAGTTGGAGATAGCGACATCCGAACTCAAGTCCGTTTTTGTCTGGACGTTTTGCAGGGTTGCCTTGCAGCAGAAAGCGTCGCTCTGGAAAACTGGGTCGCCCATACCGTATACGGGACCGATATGTCTGAATTACACAAAACAGCCGATATCTTTGTGGATGTGTTCGGAAAGCACCCGCCGACCAGCACTTGGGTTGAAATCAAGGGGCTATTTGTGCCTGGACAAATGGTCGAAATCACAGGCTTTGCGGTTCTGGACTAGTTACTTACAACCGCCTAAACAAAATTTCTGTTCGGAGAGGGAATTTATGAACCACGCAGAAATCGAAGGAGTACGCATCGCCTACAGCCGCAAGCGCCCCCCTAGGCGTGCTTCCGGTAAACGCGTTATCTACATCCACGGTACAGGCTGCGACGGGCGTGTGTTCGAACGCCACATGGAAATAGTGTCTTCCAAACATGAAGTCGTCGCGATCGACCTTCCGGGACACGGGGGGTCAGAAGGCACCGGATTCCGGGGAGTTGCTGACTATGCGTATTTCGTGGCGAGCTTGATAGAAGCTCTGGGGTGGGAGCGAAGTATTGTGGCCGGTCATTCGCTCGGAGGCGGCGTTGCGCTAGCCACCGCTTTGTACTGTTCGGCGCTAGTCGAAGGACTAATGCTGATCGATACCGGCGCGCGGTTAAGAGTCGATCCCTCAATCCTTCAACATGCACATCGCTTGGCCGCTGGTGAGCCGGTTTCGACGAAGAATCCCCGCCGGGGTTTTGCGAAAGGCACCCCGAATGCCGTTATCGAAACTATCGACCAGATCCGTGAAACGTGCAGCCCGAAAGTCATTTATAAGGATTGGGTAGCAGACGACAGCTGTGATTTCATGAGCCGTCTGCCGCATATAGGTGTCCCTGCACTCGCCATTTGCGGCGATGAAGACGAGTTCACCCCGGTTAAATATCACGAGTACTTTCGGGATCGCCTACCGAATTGTCAGCTGGAAATCATCAAGGGCGCGGGGCATTGGCCGTTCATTGAACAACCCGAGGAATTCGATCACGGTATTTTGAATTTCCTCGACAACCTTTAGCTGGCGAACTCGTCGGCGTTGATATCCTGGTTGTCGATTCGAGCACCAGGCTGTACTTTTGCGGTGTCCCTCAGGAATTACCCGATGCGAGCTCTGATATTAGGCATGGTGCTGGCGCTGGGCGCGGTCGCTGGATGTACCGAGAGCAGGGCTCCTGTCACGCTGTTTAATGACGGTCATTACGAAGAAGCTTTAGAAATATTCAAGCGAGACGCCACGTCGGGCGACCTCGATGCGACGAATTTCGTGGGAATACATTACTACCTGGGATTAGGCGTTAAACGCGATTTCGCCGCCGCGCGAGAATGGTTCGAAACGGCAGCTTTGGCGCAAAACAACGCTGCTCAACGCAACTTAGGTGTGATGTACCTACGTGGATACGGTGTTAAAAAAGACCACAGCCTTGCCTACGGGTGGCTCCATCGCGCCCACCGGGGTGGAAATGTCAACGCCGAGAGATATATGGGTTTCGTTGGTACTCTAATTTCGCCTAACGAAAGCATAACGGCCCGTAAACGTATCGCCGCCCGTATTAATGCAGATCATCGATCCAAATAATATAGAACGCCCCTTAACTCGCTGGCTCTAGGATGACAATGGGAATTTCGCGATCGCCCGCCTTTTTTTCGTAATCCGAAAAAGGAGGGTACATCTCTGACATCTGTTCCCAAATCGCTACTCGTTCGGCACCACTCGCTGTACGCGTGGTCGCCCTGAAGATTTCATCCGCGACCTGCACCGTCACTTCTCCTTGCGCCCTGATATTGTGGTACCAACCGGGATGCTTTGGCGCTCCCCCTTTGGATGCCACAATAGCGTAGCCGCCAGACACCTTGCCATAAAGCAACGGCATCACGCTCTCTCTGCCGGACTTACGACCCGTTGTCGTCAGCAATAAAGTCGGTAATGGCCCGGGCCCGCCAGCAAAGCTGGAGTCCCACATATGACCGGCCTCGCCATCTTGCTGATATTGCTGCCGATGCTCAGCAATCCAGCCGCTCGTGCTCGCTTCGATGATCGGGTCGCTCATGATCAAATCCTCTGATTTTTGGTTGGTCATTTATTGTCATTAAACCCTATTCTCTCATAAGGGTTAATGCTTATGCCTAAGTCTAATCCTTAAAACGGGCTCCGTAAGATGTCAAACTGTAGCACCACAAACCAAAAGTAAAACCAAACCGATGAGGAGATCATCTCATGATGCAGATGTTGTTCATGACAGACGTAGTGAAACCGACAGGCATGTCCGACTCCGAATTCTTTAGAATCTGGAATGACGAAGCCATAGCCGCCGTTGCCGCTATCGACTCCGGTGCTATTACTCACCTTTGGAAAGCTGCGGGACAGTACAAAGTAATTGGCGTTTTCGATTTTCCCGATGGAGATGCGATGGACGCCGCGCTACACCAACTGCCGATCTGGAAGGATGGCCACCACGAGATGGCAAAAAATATCCAATGGATCCCCTTACGGCCCTACAAAAATTGGGCAGTCGATCTCCAGAAATTGAGTAGTGAATAGGCCTTGATGTGCGCGGCCGGCCATGGGGGTGCCCGGGACCCCGTGGCCGCTCATTCCATCCGCGTTGCTATCATGCGTTTTCGAGCAAAACGGATCTGATGTTATCGATCATCTGAGATTCCCTCTGACCGCCGCGCGCGGCGTCAGTTAGCTCGAGTTGAACACCTTGACTGCTGGCACCACGGTTACAAATATTCTTCGGATTGGTTCCTGGATAATCGTGCCCGTCGGTGAACACCGGCACACCCGCATCACGGATCGCGCCCGCTAAACGCTCCTTCAATGTGTGATCGAGCCCTCCCAGATACGCTGCTTCTTCGGATCGGTGACAGCCGTGTATCGCAAGGACGACGTGGCATTGGGCAATTAGCGCCAGACACGATGGTTCGTCGAACCGGTGGCTGGTTATATGTAACTCGTCGAAACTCCCATTTGAATCCAAACCTTCAAATAGATACAAGTTGAGCTCGTCGCCAGCGATTCGGCGTGAGATATGTGTCGTTCTCCGTTCAATGCTACCGGCATGGGGGGCTATGATTGCGATGGCGCTTTCGTGCCGATACGTAACCGTGATCCGATAATCGAGATCCCGCGTTTCCTGGGCGGCTAATTCCGCATAATTTTGGTACAAAGCCACAGCCCCGAGCTCCTGTCATTCTCCCTCTACACTGACTCGATCAATCGAGCAGACGTATTACTACTTCGAGGGTATCTTTCGAGAGCTTGGGAGTATTCCGAATGTGTTCAAGCGCCCGACATGCATGCTCCTGTCTCGTGGTATCGAACGACCGCCAACGGTCGAAAGCACGCGCGAGACGGGCCGCAAGATGCGGGTTGGCACTATCGAGCGCAACAACCTGCTCAGCCGCGAACTCATAACCCGCACCGTCCACTGCGTGGAAACGAACATGATTCCCATGACAGAAGACCCCAACGAGGGAACGGAACCGATTCGGATTACTTGCATCAAACGCCGGATGATCCATCAAATGTCGAACGTCATTAAGCGTGTCAGGAAGCCGTGATCCAGCCTGGACCGCGAACCACTTGTCCAGCACCAATGGTTCTTTTTGCCAGGTCCCATAAAAACCAAGCAGAGCATCTCGACGCTCTTTGCAGTCATTATTCGCAAGTGCGCCTAATGCCGCTATAGCGTCAGTCATATTGTTGGCATTATTCACCTGATCGAACGCCCATGAGCGGATCTCGTGCGTTTCGAGTTCCATCAGATAAGACAAGCAGAGATTACGAAGGCTTCGCCTCCCCGCACTTTCCGGGTCCGGGTTGTAATCGCCGGCAACGACAAATTGCCTGTACCCGTTTTCAAGTTCAGTTTTTAGACACGTCGCAAGGTGACGCCGAAGTCCGGTGCGAACAACGAAAATGGCCTCCGGATCAACTTCATCAAGTTGCTCGGCAATATATACGGCACTTGGTAGGACTAACGCTTCAGCTGCAAAAGCGGGATCGTCGCCGCCATCGGCTAGCACCCGCGCACATGCCTCCACAAAAACATCTGGGAAAATAATATCGCGGCCCTGTCTATGGGAGCTGATACCTTCGAGCAAGACATTAAGGGCGAGACGCTGGCCGGCTTCCCATCGATTAAACGGATCGCCGTCGTAGACCATCAAATGGGCGAGCGCCTCCGTATCGTAATCAAATTGCAACCTCACCGGCGCCGAAAAATCGCGCAATAGCGAGGGAACCGGCGGCTTTTCGATGCCGGTGAATGTTAAGGTCATCTCCGGTTCGGTGAAAGAAAAAACATGACTGGTTCCAAACGATTGCGGTTCGTCTTTCAGCCGCAACGACAAACCTTGGCCACTAGGGTCGATCAACCCTAGCTTGATTGGAATGTGAAATGGCTGTTTCTCTTCTTGCTCAGGTGTTGCTGGGCAGTGCTGCTTAAAGTCCAAAATATAGTTTTTTCGTCCGGCGTCGTACTCACCTCGAACGGAAACAACCGGCGTTCCTGCTTGCCCGTACCAACGTTGAAATTGATGGAGATCTACGCCCGACGCGTCTTGCATCGCAGACACAAACTCCTCGGTTCGAACAGCCTCCCCGTCGTGGCGCTCGAAGTAGAGATCCATGCCTTGACGGAAACGTTTTTGTCCGAGCAGTGTGTGAATCATCCGCACGACTTCTGCACCCTTGTTGTAGACAGTCGCTGTGTAAAAGTTGCTGATTTCCATGTAGCGCTCCGGACGTACTGGGTGTGCCATCGGTCCCGCGTCCTCGGGGAACTGCGTAGCCCGCAGACTTCGGACTTCCTGGATGCGCTGCACCGCTTCGGAATAGCGATCGCCGCCATACTCTTGGTCGCGGAAGACCGTCAAACCTTCCTTCAGGCTCAATTGGAACCAGTCACGGCAAGTCACACGGTTGCCAGTCCAATTGTGAAAATATTCATGCGCGATAACGCGGTCGAGCATCATGAAGTCATGATCCGTCGCTGTGTCCGAACGGGCGAGGACATATTTGGTATTGAATATGTTGAGACCCTTATTTTCCATGGCCCCCATATTGAAATCGCTAACGGCGACGATCATGTATTGGTCTAGGTCAAGTTCAAGGCCGTATTTTCCTTCGTCCCAGCGCATAGCGTGCTTTAACGCTTCCATAGCGAAATCACACTGGTCGAGTTTCCCCGGCTCCACATACACCAAAAGCTTTACCTTGCGCCCGGATGCCGTAACGAAATCGTCTTGTAGTCGGTCTAAGTCAGCTGCTACTGCGGCGAAAAGATAAGAGGGCTTGGGGTGTGGATCGACCCAATGTGCCCAATGTCGTCCATCGGCATCGGTACCGCTACCTTCCAAATTGCCGTTTGAAAGCAAAATCGGACACTCAGCTTGGTCGGCATGTATCGTGGTGGTGTACCGCGCCATTACGTCGGGCCGGTCTGGAAAAAATGTGATCCGACGAAACCCTTCAGCTTCACACTGAGTGAAGTAGCCGTTACTCGAAGCATAAAGGCCCATCAATTGGGTGTTTCCCTCCGGACTAATTCGCACCTCAGTAGTGAGGACAAATGTGGCCGGCACATCCTTTATGTAAAGATGCTCTTCATCAAGTTCATAGGCCGACTCGACCAGCACCCGGCCGTTCAGCCAAACATTGAGCAGCTCAAGTTCGTCGCCGTCCAGGATCAGTGTCGATTGCGGTAACGGTGATTCTGGATTACGGGCTACGGTGAGGCTGGTCTTAACCGTGGTGAAATCATCCCGGATATCGATATCGATATCGACCTCGGATATGAGAAAGGCGGGCGGTGTGTAATTTTCGAGGTAAACCGTTGCCGGGTTCGAAATCTCCATCACTTCATTTTAGCCAAAATGTCTGTCAACCGTATGCGCTTGAGTGTGGGCCGAGTCCGATAGCGGGCGGTTGCGGCATCCAGGCCTTCTATATTTGACTTCGATTGAAATCGCGCGAATACCCGCTCTTTTTGGACCGACCCGTGGGTGCGTTTTTAAAGAAACGATGCGCCCCACCTCCGCCTAGACCATGATGTTCTCTTCGGTCATCAAGATGGTGAGATCGGACGCTCCGCTTGTGGCACTCGCTTTCGCCCGCTGACCTTCCGCGGTGTTAAAGACGGATTCCATCGCCTCACGGGATTCAAAAGTTACCTCCGCCACCCCATCGAATACCTGATCGGATGTGGTGCATAGGTTGATACGGTACTCAACCAAGCCAGGCCACTGCTTTACCTTCGGTGAGTGTTCGTCTAGCCACCACCGTTTAAACGCCTCGAAGTCCATTCCCTCTGGCCGCTTTATGATCCCCATCAACTTGTACATAACCCTTCTCCTTCCCTTAGCTCGGGGACGCGCCGTCAATCTGGCCATGCAACGGACCTTGATGCCAGCAAATCATGCTCCACTCACCTTTGCTCTTGAGCCATGTCTGGGTGAAGCACATGAACCGTTGGCGAAAACCGCAATCTTTCGGTTTGCCTCGAAAAGTCGCATAGCCTGAAACGATGCCCACTGAACCTCGCGTTTGAAATTTGAGTTCTCGTGGCGCCCAGGAAAATGATTCCCATAGCGGCGCGTGGAAACCAATGTGGTCGATAAAATCAGCCTTGCTGAATCGCCACGGAATATCTTCATCGAAAATCACCATATCGCCATCCATCGAGCCATATGCGGCGTCTAGATCGCCCCGGTTGAAGCCTTTCTGCCAAGCCTCAAAAACTAACTCAAGTTCCTTTGCTGACATGTCCCTTCTCCTTAATAATCCTATTCAACACCTTTACAGATACCCTAGGTTTGCCTGCTCGGCAAGTACCGGAACCTCTTCGAGTCCCAGTTCACGACGCACGATATTCGTACCCCGAACGAGCGATACCATTTTGTAAAACGCGTGTTTGCGGCTGATACCCTGACGGCCAAAGCCACAATCTGTGCTTAAAATTAGACGCTCCGGATCGATCACCCTAAGCGCCTTGCGAATATCCGCCGCCACTTCCTCAGGCGTCTCCACTTGCAAAGTACGGTGGGAAATAACACCGATCGCTATTTTCTTATCACCGCCAATGGCAGCGGCAACCTCGTCGAGTTCCAAGTAGTCAGCGTATTTCATCTCAAAAGTAACCACGTCAACCGCAAGCTGCTCGAGGTAAGGTAATACTGGCTTATATTTCGCACCGTATCCGAGGTTCTGTGCATACGGATTTCCCCAACAAGTGTGGCACCATACCTCCGTTTTGTCCCGCAGTCCTTCGACTTCGAGGTTGAACGCTTCGGTATACACTTCGGCCGATACTTCCCACTCAATATCCTCGACGAAATGCAAACAGGGTTCCTCGATCTGGATAACTGGGCAACCGGCATCAGCAAGGCTGTGGTAAGCCTGGTTTTTCGCTTCCGATAACGCCATGATGGTCTCTATACGATCCTTGTAGTATTCATTCACAACCAACATATCGACGACTTGAGCCGAGCATGCTCCGAACTTGACGGGCTTCGGCGATACATGCTGTGCGATCTTCCAAGCCAAATCGTATTCCAACGCGCCCGGGCCGACCGGGCCCGTAACTCGCGGCGGCAAACGGGTCACCATGATCTCATTAAAGATGTCCCCGGGCTGCTCCTCCCGTGGAGAACCGCCAAAGGGCAATGAGCGCAAGGCGCTATCCTCGATACCAGACATCCGGTCATAGATGTAACCAAACCACGCCCGGCCACCTAGGTCCATGTCGAAACGCATATCCCCGTCAGTATAGATATCTAGTCCTGCCGAACACTGGTCCGCGATACAACATGACACTGCATCCTGGTATTGCTCATGGAATTTGAAATCGCCAAAAAACACGTTAGACAGTGACCGACCCGCAAGACTGTCCGTATACCAATGAGGCCGGGGTAAAGACCCGGTAATCGTC
>Ga0310342_100003767_pt1 | contig 10040 bp, 9 predicted proteins | sample S15DNA20500_MG_FD_206155 | JGI IMG/M metagenome (GOLD analysis project Ga0310342, IMG submission 206155) | Marine microbial communities from station ALOHA, North Pacific Subtropical Gyre - S1503-DNA-20-500_MG | ecosystem: Environmental > Aquatic > Marine > Oceanic | place: Pacific Ocean: North...
CCCTGGGCTGACGCCTCGGCCGGGGTGGAAGGCGGCACCGGAGAGGCCGAGAACAGCCTCTCCGGTGGTAGTCTCGTCGTCAACGCCATGCCCTACGACGTTCGCCACGACTTTCTTCTGCGGCCGGTGCCCGCCGAGGGCGACGGCAAACGACTCGGCCCCGTTCTCATCCAGGACAAGATCGGCCAGGGCGGCATGGGTATCGTCTACCGCGGTCGCCACGTCGAGCTCGACCGCGACGTGGCGATCAAGTGCCTGTTCACGTCCTGGGCACAGCAGGACCCTAGCTACGTCCACCGTTTCCAACGGGAGGCGAAGATCGCTGCCGAGCTAGATCACCCCAACCTCGTCGAGGTGATCGCTTCGGGCTTCGAGCACGAGATCCACTACCTCATCATGGAGCTGCTGACAGGTATCACCCTCGGCCGCACGGTGAGGCGAGGCGGTCCGCTAGACGCCGTGGACGCGGCGACCATCATCCACGATGCGGCCAACGCGATCGCGATCGCGCACACCAAGGAGATCGTCCACCGGGACGTAAAGCCGGACAACCTGCTCATCACCGAAGATGGGGATGTCAAGCTGATGGACCTCGGGCTCGCGAAGGCGGCGCGGGGCATGGACTCGTTCGCAACGGCCAGCGGTCTCGTGCTCGGGTCCATGCCCTACATGCCGCCGGAGCAATTCCGCGGGCTGTCCCGGGTCGGCCCCCCCGGTGACGTCTATGCCCTTGGCGCCACGCTGTGGTTCTCCCTGACCGGTCACCATCCGCCGTCGGCCGCACCATCGGACGCACGGTCGGAACGTGTACCGGACGTGCGCAGCGAACTCCCGGACACTCCTGAGGCCCTCGCCTTGATCATCCATCGGACGACCGAACCCGATGCAGTACGTCGCTTCCCGCACGCCGGCGAGCTCGCCGAAGCGCTCGGTGGTTTCCTGTCGGGAGACCAACGCACGCGTACCACCCGTTCAATCGGCGAACGCGTCGCGGCGCAGGCGCGCGCCGCGGAGGCCGCGGCCGCGGCCATGGAGGAGGTGTGGGTCGAGGACATTGACGAACCCCCGCCCCTCCCACCGGGAGCCATGGCCGGTGGCCGAACCGTCGGCCCCCCGCCGCTCCCACCGGGAGCGGCCCCAGATCCAGGGTCATGAGAGCTTGAGTGCCCCCGGCCGCCCCCCTCGTTTACGTAAACAAATCGGGACAGACGGCGCGGCGGTCCGGGACTTACAATAGGGCCATGCGAACCCTCGCCTTGCTGGGGCTCATCTCGGTCTGCCAGGCCCAACCCGTCAACCACGCGCTCACGGGTACCGCCTCCCAATCCACGCTCGGCCAGGCCACCGGCGCCGCGAGCAACGCCATCGACGGCAACCCGGACGGCCATTGGACCAACGGTTCCGTGTCCCACACCATGAACCTGGCGAACCAGTGGTGGGAGGTCGCGCTCACCTCTCCGCAAGTGATCGACGAGGTCCGCTTGTACAACCGCGCCGATTGCTGCGCCCTGAGGCTGTCGAATCTCCGCGTGTCCGTGTTCTTGGGGATGACCTTGATGTTCACCCAGGACTTCTACACGACGGGCGGGTCTGTCCCGCTCGGCGACACGGAGCGCATCACGATGTCGGCGCCGACCGTCGGCGACCGTGTACGCGTAGAGATCCTCGGCATGAACAACAACGGAGATGGCGTCCTCTCTCTCGCCGAGGTGGAGGTCCTCCAATACGCATCCTTGCCGGACATCAACATCGCGCCTCTGGGAACCGCGATGCAATCATCGACCGGGTCCGGCGGTGTGCCGGAGCGCGCCATCGACGGGAACCGGGACGGCTACTGGCTCAACGGCTCGGTCTCCCACACCGCCAACAACGGCGCCATGAACAACTGGTGGCAGGTGGTCTTCCCGACTCGAGGGCGGGTGGACGCCATACGCCTGTGGAACCGCAGCGACTGCTGTGCGAACCGGCTGAGCAACTTCCGGGTGTCCGTCTGGGACGGATTGAACCAGACCTGGTTCCAGGACAACTACACGACCGCCGGCAATGTGCCGATCGGACAGTCCTGGCAGGTGGCCCTCCCGGCGGGGACGGAGGGGACCCGGGTACGGGTGGAGCTGCTGGGCTTGAACCTCATGGGCACCAGCGTCCTCTCCCTCGCCGAGTGCGAGGTCATCCGGAGAGAGGCGGGGCTCGTGCCTGACGTCACGCGGATCTCCGCCGCCGCGGGAGGTACCCAGACGCTGACCGTGGACGCGGGGACGTCCCGAGCCGGGATGACCCACCTACTGCTCGGCACCGCGTCCGGCGTGACCCCGGGGATCGTGGTCTCCGGATTCGCCGTCCCGCTGAATCCGGACCCCTGGACCGACTTCATGCTCCTGACCCCCAACGGGTGGCCGTACACGAACACGATCGGCATCCTGGACCTTCGAGGACAGGCGGTGGCGACGTTGTTCGTGCCCCCGGGGCTCACGGCCCTCACCGGCACGTCCCTCCACCACGTCTTCGGGGTCATCGACGGCAGCGGTAGCCTCGTCGCGGTCTCGAATGCGTCCCCCCTCACCCTCGATCCATAGCCGCGCAGACACCGTCCCGGCTACGCCGGTAAAATGCCACGCATGTCACGCTTCCTACCTATAGTCACGCTCCTGCTCGCGGGATGCGCGGGGACCGACGCCATACACCGCCAGGCCGAAGGCGCCCTCGGTCCGTATTCCGCCTCCGTCACGACCGGCGAGCTTTGCTTCGTATCCGGACAGATCGCGCCCGACCCTGACTTCGCGAAGGAAGCCGAAGGCGCGCTCCGCAAGATCGAGGCACAGCTTGAGCGGTGCGGCCTGGAGCTCGCTCACATCGTCAGCGCCACGGTCTATCTCACCGACATGGATCTCTACGGCGCGTTCAACGAGGTCTACGCGGGCGTGCTTCCGGCCCCTTACCCGGCCCGCGCATGCGTCGCGGTCCGCGCCCTCCCCGGTGGCGCGCGGGTCGAGGTCCAGGTCATCGCCGCGCGATAGGATCCCCCCGTGAACAAGGCCTTCGTCAAGGAAGACGATGACAAGGAACCGCGCTGCCCTCAGCCCGAAGGGTGCGGCGGCCCGGGAGTCACCGTGCCCCCGAATACGGTCGCGGCGCAGGCCTCCGATGCGGCGGCCGCGAAGCTCTCAGACCACGTGCTCTACTGCCTCGACCCGGGATGCGCCGTCGGCTATTTCGATCCGTGGGGGGCGAGCGTACCGGCTAACGACCTCGCATCTCTTTCGTGGCCCAAGGACCCGACCGCCCCGCTGTGCCCTTGCTTCGGCCTGACCAGAGAAGACGTCGTCGAAGACGCCGAACGCAAGGACCCGTCGCGGCTGCGTGACCTCATCGAGAAATCATCGGGACCCGCCGCCTCCTGCGCGACCCGAACGCCCGACGGACGCTGCTGCGTCACCGAAGCACGGCGGCTGTACATGAAGCACATGCCGCCGGAACCGGAAGAGTGAACCACGACGGCGGCGCGTCCGAAACGGCCGCCTTCTTCGTCACTTGCCCCCGCCGTCGGCCCCCTTCTTCGCGGCGCGCTGCTGCTTCTGTTCCACGACCATCGCGCGGACGTCGGCCAGCAACTTGTGAGCGTCGTAGACGATTCCGTCCTTCACCGTCCAGCGGACGCCGCCCCTGCGCTCGGGCTCGCCGGTCTCCTCGTTGAGCCTCTCCACACCCGTGCCGAAGAGCGTCTTGAAGTCCGCGAGGGGGTTCTCCGGACAGATGACGAGGTCGGCCAGCATCCCTCGCTTCACCACACCGAATTCGATCGGCTTGCCCTTGGGGTCCATCAGGGTCTGAGCGCAATTTCGTGTCGCGCACTGGATGACCTCGAGGGGATGCAAGCCAGCCTCCTGGAGCATCTCCAGCTCCTCGATGTAGCTAAAGCCCCAGATGTCGTAGATGAAGCCCGGATCGGACCCGGCCGTGATACGCCCCCCCATCTTCTTGTAGTCGTTGATGAGACGCATCCAGACCCGATAGAAGTTCCTCCACGCGACCTCATCGGCGGTGCTCCACTTGAAGAAGTAGGAGCCGTGAGAGCGCTTCGACGGCGTGAAGAAGTCCCACATGGACGGCAGCGTGTACGCCGCATGCCACTCAGCGGCGCGGTTACGCATGACGTCCCGATTCGCGGAGTAGATCGTCATCGTCGGGTTGAACACCGTGCCGAGGGCGAGCTGCTCGTTCAGGTAGGCCTCCCACTCAGGGCTGCCGGGGGCATGGATCTTGTCCCACAGCCGGGCGACCTGGGAGAACCGGTCGTACTCGTTGCCGTGGTTGTGATCAACGGGCCACGGCTGGATCTGGTAGTCCTTGAGCAGCGCCTCGAAGTGTCCGTAGTAGTGGGTGACGCTGTCGAGACCGAGGCGCGCCGCGTCGATGGCGTTCATCTGGGCGACCCCGTCCTGCCCGAGGTGGGCGACGGTGCCGAGGCCGTGCTTGTGCGCCTCGTCGATCAGCGCCTCCATCACCGCCGGCTCGTACGCACCCAGCTTGAGCCCGTCGATGCCCTTCGCTGCCATCTCGCGGACCCACTTGCGAGCTGCCTCGGGATCGTGAGCGCGCGGACGCTGGTAGTTGAAGATCCGCGGCGCGACGATCTCGTTCTTGTCCGATCGAGCGCGTTCGTTCTCCACCCAATCGTGACGGCCGAGGGACACCCCGCGCACCGTGGTCACGCCGTGGGCGAGCCACAGCTTGTAGCAGTACTCGACGTTGGGTGCCTTCCCCGTCCCGCCCGTGTGGGCGTGCATGTCGACGAAGCCGGGGAGGATGTACATCCCCCGCGCGTCGATGGTCTTGTCCGGCTTGGGCACGGCACCCCGGCCGATGGACGAGATCCGGTTGCCCGAGATCACGATGTTGACGGGGCCACGGGGTGGGCCCCCGGTACCGTCGATCAGGGTCGCACCGCGAATCACCATGCGCTTAAACGGCCCCTCCCCTTCATCCGGTCGGCGATCAGGGCAGGGCTTCGCGCCTTGGGCGCACAACGTCGTCGCAAGGAACGTGTAGGCGACGAGACGAGGCAATCGGAGCAACATCGCGGTCCTCCATCGAAGGGTGAACGCGCGATCTTAGCCCGCCCGCGCCGACTCGGTCGCCGCGGATCTGGCTATCGGGTCCGCAGCGCGGAGCGCCACACGGTCCGGTCGGGCCCGTGGCGCAGCCCCGTCACCGCCCTGAGGGCTGCGTGAGCGGCTCCGCGAACCCGCTCATCGGGATCATCCATCAACAGGAGGAGGGCTCCCGCCGAGGCCGGGGAACCCAGCGCGGCGAGGCTGCGGCACGCGATCTCCCGGACCGCCGCATCTTTGTGGTCGAGGACGTGGTGGACGTCCGCGAGGAACGCGGCGCGGAAGAGGCGGTGCTGGGCGAGGCTGCCCAGGGCCCCGGAGACCATCCGTGGATCTTCAGACTCGAGCAACCCCACGGAGTCATCGATGTCATCGTAGCGCCAGCCTCGCTCCTGCTCGTACCACCAGCGCCAGCGGACTACATCCGCCGAAGCGCGAAAACCGGTCATCTTGCGGAGCGCCTGCAACGCGCCGCGCCGAACCAGCATGTCCTCGTCCTCGAGGAGCACCACCAGTTCGTGGAACGCATCGACGTCATGACCGCGCGCTACGATCGCGGCGGCGAGGCGACGAACATTCGCGTCCTCGGACTCGAGCCGATTACGCAGGCGGCGCCAGGACATCGGGTCGAGGCGATTAATCGCCAGGAGCGGTACCTTCGCGAGGGCCGCCAACGCGGCAGCTCGGTGCTGTTCATCACAATCAGCGAGGCGAACCAACAACGCCGTCGCCCGGCCGGTCCCCGCCTCCGACAAGGCGCGGAGAATGGAGGGACGCCAAGAGTCATGGAGGTCGGACCAGCAGCGAGAAATGGCGGCTGGAGCGTCTGGATCGGACGCGACGGCGCGGGCCACCGCGATCCTGATGCTGCCGCTCACCGTGGCGCTGCGCAGGGTGTGCTCGTGTACGTCCGTGAGGATCTTCTGAACAACGGACCAGGCGCCGCGGCCGCCGACCACACCGACCACACGCAAGGAGCGCATCCGGATCTCCAGATCCGGCTCGTCGGCGATCCTCGACAGGACGTGCCCGTGGACAACGGCGGGGCCGATCAGCTTCAACGCCTGCTCGACCTCACAACGCACGTCGTCTCGCAACGGGCTCGCGGGACCCAGCGCCGCGAACAGGACTGGCACCGCGGAAGAACCGACCGACGCCAGGCTCTTGGCCAAGCTCTGTCGCGCGCCACCGTCCGGCGTTACGGAGTCGATCAACTCGACGATGGGCGGAGCCGCCGGGGGCTCCTCCTCTATGTCCATGAGATCCTGGGATCTCGCCAAATCGGTGGCGACGAAGCACGCCAGGACGAGCACGACTCGGTGGTTCATTACTGGGCGACCTCCCGCCAAGCCATGACCGCGAACCCCCCCCCAAAACCGCCGCTGGCGGTCGGCAGTCCGGGCAGCTCGAGGGTGCCGTCCTTGATGCGGCTGTCGAAGTTGACCGTCAGCTTTGAGTGCTGACCATTGGACCAGGTGCGGTTGATCTCTACATGATCGCCCGCCGACATCATCCCATTGACGTCGACCATGGCTGATCCGGAGGCGTCCAGGTTGTTGTCGTAGAAGCTGTTCTCGCCATACAGAAACGCGTTCATCTGCTGCAAGGTCCCGAATGCCGGGTCACCGAAATACACATTCCCAGAGTCGGGGACCGATGCGTCGCGCATCGCGATCATCGCGACGCCGGACATGCCGCCTCCGTGGACGAAGAAGTTGTCCGAGATGTAGATGTTGCCCTTCACCACGAAGGTGACACGGGTGCCGCCTTCGCCGGTGTACTTCAGCTGCAGCGAGTAGGTGCGTTTGTTGTGGACCCACAGGTTGCCATCGATGAAGTAGACGAGGTCGTTGCTCTCCGGTCCGATCTTGTCTCCTCCGGAGAGGGTGACCCTGTACGGATCGGTCCCGTTCTGATTGCTATCGCCGCGCACTATCTCGAACGGATCCTCGAGGAAGAAGTCGTTCTTGGACGTAGACGAGTACTCGACGTAGCGGTCCGTCGGGTTCTTGCGGAAGATGTGGCTCTCCCGCGCTCCCGAGACTTGCCACGCATAGCCGCCCGCGCTGTCGTAGCTAAAGTACTGGCTCTCGGCGAATTGCTGGGAGACGTTGACGCCGTGGTTGGTCTCGTAGCCCATGGCCGGGATGTCCGGGATGACCGAGGTGACGCCCGTGGCTCCTGAGGCGCCGACGATCGAGCCCATGGCACGCACATCGCCGTTCACGAGAGCGTCTCCGGTCACCAGGATGTCGTTGCCGCTGTAGACATCGCCGTTCACGAGGTCGGCCTGAGCAGCCGCGCCGCCGAAGTCGAGGTCGTACGCGATGTCTCCAGATTCGTTACCCGCAAACACAGCGTGGTGGAACAGGCCTCCCACCCGCTGAACGACCGCGGCGACGGCGCGCTCACCGAGGCCATAGCGCCCGCGGGAGATGACGGTGTACGTCCCGTCGCCGTTATCGGTGGTCTCCACCCAGTGGCTTCCGCGGCCGAACGAGACAGGGTTGGCCATCGTGCCGAGGGTGCCGTCTCCACCTTGACCTAGGTCAAGCAACGCACGACGAACGCCGGATTCGGCGATCTGGAGGCGCACCATGTGCTTGCGCGCGGTCTCGTTCTCATGGGTCGTGGTCGTGCTCACGCTGACCATCACGGTCGACATGCCCATGAGTACGATGCCAATGACGAGCGCGAGATAAAGCGCCGCGCCGGCTTCCCTGGAGGTCGAGTATTTCGTGTTCATCTGGTGCTCCTAGCGGACCGATCCGGTCGATTCAATTGCGCAGCCTCACGGCATCCTGAGCCATGTAGGTGACGACGCGGCCGTCCAATCCGCGCTGCTCGAGGCAGAGGCGGATCACGAGCGTCGCCCCCTGTAAAACGAACGACAGGCCGGCCTCATCCACGAGCCCGTTGCCGTTGTCGTCCTGGCCGTTCAGGGTCTCTCCATCCGACAAGCGCCGGACATTTTCGACCCAGATCTCACTGGTTTCGTTGGGGCCACCAACGTCACGACGCCAGACGACGGTCGCTTCATCGACGCAGCCATCTCCGTCGTTGTCGATGCCGTCCTCGGGGTCGTTGATGTCATCTTCCATGCCGATGGAGATGACCGGCCCCCAGACCATCGCTCCGTTCGTCCATCCCTGGCTTCGCCGGAAGGACACCTGGGATGACCCCAGCGGGGCTTGAGGGCTCGGCAACAGGGTCGCGCTCCCGGCCAGGATGGCCGTGCGGCCGATCCGACGGGCGATGCGATCCGCCTTGCGTTCGAGTTGGCCCGACACGGTCGTCGCCTGCACGGCCTGCGTCCCGGTAGCGAGCACGCTGAAGACGCCGCCGACGACCACCGTGAACGCCGCCGTGGCGACGGTCATCTCGAGGATCGTCACGCCTCTCTCTCCCGCCCGCCTCACGACCCCTGCTCCATCAAGAGTGCGTGTACCGAGAGCTCGCGATCACCTGTCTTACCCACCCACTGGAGCTCGACCATGACTGGCAAGACCTTGTAGTCGTGGGAGTGATTCAGTTCATCGATGACGCCATCACCGTTGAGGTCCATGGGGAGCCCGAGTTCGGGCATGTACGCGTCCTCACGGAGCTCGAAGCTGGGCGTGACAGGGAAACGAATCGTGCCGACGATCGGGTTCTGCTGAGACCCCAGTCCTCCCACCGAGAACACGTTGCCCGGGGCGACCACACCGACGGGATCATCGATCGTGGTCGCGTTGTAGAGCGCGAAGATCTGAGGGAATTCTTGCCCCTGCATGCCTTCAACGACGCCGCGAGCAGCGGCCATGGCCTGACTCGTCTCGCGGTTCGTCGCGTCGAGACACATGCTGCCGACCATGAGCCCAAGCGCCGTCACCGTGGACAACGCGAGGATGACAAACGCGATCATCACCTCGAGCAACGTGAGGCCGGCGTCCCGGCGCAGGCGCCCGACATCGGGGCCACGCGGACAGACCACACGTGTAGAGGGGTGATTCAACGACATCTCGTGACTCGCACTTGTGAGAGCGAACAAGATCCGTCCGGGGGCGGGTGAGCACGCGCCATCCAGACGAAGCAACGTGTTTGTCTTTTCGGAGATACAAACCATGTCTCTTGAGCCACAAGCCCCGAGATCTCGCCAGATTTCTCCTTAAAACCAGCCACGGTGACACCTTTTTCGAATAGCGGGACGGCGCCGTTAGGATGGGGCAGTGGCGCTCGCCACAGGAGGTCCAACATGCGCGGCTCGGTCTATCTCATCACCCTCACGCTCGCCTTCGCGGCCGTCAGCTCAGCCCAGCAACCCCGTGTCGAGGACCTGCACGAACGCCTCGCCAAGCGCCTGGAGCAGACCATCGCTTCCCAGAAGAAGGTGCTGGACGACATTCGCGCCCTGCTTGAGGAGTCTCTACGCAACCAGGAGGTCCTCGACGCCGATCGGGCTCGCCTCGAGATTCAGGCAGACGTCGAGAGGCTCAAGGCCCAGATCGCCCAACAGTCCGCCGACGTCAAGCTCCTCAGGGGCGAGGTCAACGCAGCCAAGTCCGAGGTGGAGAAATTGGAAAACCGCAATCACAACCTGGCGACCGAGACCGAGGCTCTGCGCTCGGAGATCGCCTCCCAGGCGCTCCACCGCCAACGCCTCCAGACCGAGGTCCGTCAGCTCCGCACGATCATGCAGGACGCGAACAAGAAGGCAGAGAAGCGGGAGAAGGGCGCACCCAAACCAGACCGCGGCGCCAAGAAAAAAGACGGCTGACCGAGCGCCTACCGGTCGCTCTGACCGGCGCGCCACTTCGCCGCCTCGGCCTCTCTGCCCAGCTTGTCCAGAGTCTCGGCAAGTCCCATGACGAGGCGCTCCCGCAGCCCCTTGTCCAGGCTCCGGTGTACCTCACCTCCCTCGATAAGGGCGTGGGCCCGGGGAAACAGCGC